>PVBE011634633.1_pt1 | contig 303393 bp, 285 predicted proteins | sample 1631181 | NCBI WGS metagenome assembly PVBE01 (sample SAMN08397723, study PRJNA350692) | Marine metagenome, whole genome shotgun sequencing project. | isolation source: water | place: Pacific Ocean | collected 2012-04 | reverse complement strand
CGCACCGTCATCGAGCAGCTGCCCGCCTGGCTGGCCCACTACAACGAGGTTCACCCGCACAAGGCGCTGGGCTACCGATCACCCCGAGAGTACATTACGCAAACCCGCGAGGCCCCGTCAGGCATTTAGGGGGCAACGACACTGCCCAACATCTCGCTGCGCATTCGGCCGAACGACAAGCTGCAGATTCGCTTCGGTATCACCAAGACGCGAACCAAGCCCCAGTTTGGCCAGCTGAACCCCGCCCTGAACATCACCCAGAATACCCAGCAGGTCGTGCCCGACCAGCCGCTCGACCCTCGTTTTCCGGCGGGTCTTAACACGCGGCCCAACGCCTATGGCAGCGGCGGCAATCCGAACCTGCGGCCGTTGGTCTCGAACAATTATGATGCGACGGTCGAATATTACTTCTCGCCGACCGCGTCGCTGACGGCGGCCGTCTTCTACCGCGATCTCGACGGGTTCATCGACAATTATGTCAATCGCACCATCGATCCCTTTTATGGCCTGATCGAAATCAGCCGCCCGGAAAATGCCGGCAAGGGTCGTATCAAGGGCATCGAGGTCGGCGGCCAGACCTTCTTCGACTTCCTGCCGGGCCTGTGGAGCGGCTTCGGCGTGCAGGCGAATGTCACCTATCTGGAAGGAAAGCAGCGTTACCCGGCCAATCTGTTCGCCTCAAGCGGTGGGACGACGGAGCCGCCGTTCGTGCCGATCACGGGCCTGTCGAAGTGGACCTACAATATCGCGCTCTTTTATGAGAAGGGTGATGTGTCGACCCGCTTGTCGTTCAACAATCGCGACGCCTATCTGAACGGAAACTTCATCAACGGTGACGGTTTCTACAATGGCGAGGGTACGACCCGCATCCAGCGGCTTGACTTCGGCTTCAACTATAACATGACCAAGGAAATCACGATCGCCTTCGACTTGGCCAATATACTGGCAAAGCCGTTCAACAATTATCGTAGCTATGGCAACGGCCTGTCCTATCCGCGCGACGTGCGGGACGAAGGCCGGTACTACGGTCTGGGCGTGCGCTTCCGCTTCTGACCCGATCAGGCGGGTTTCGGCCCGCCTTCCCATTCCCCAAGGGAAACTTTCGGGGCAAGGATGGCAGATCGCCGTCCTTGCCCTTTTTCTTGGGGGCCGCGACCGCACAGGAAAAACCCCGCCGATCCTTCGACCGGCGGGGTTCTTTCTTCGCTATGGACAGGATCAGACCAGCGCGTTGCGGCGGATCAGTTCCTTATACCACTGGGCGCTCAACTTGGGCGTGCGCTTCTGGGTCGCATAGTCGACATGGTGGAGGCCGAAGCGCAGGCCATAGCCGTCGGCCCATTCGAAATTGTCCATCAGGCTCCATAGGAAATAGCCCTTGAGCGGATAGCCCTCGACGGCGGCGCGGCGGAACTGGCCCAGATAGTTGCGCAGATACATGATCCGGTCGCCATCATCGACCAGCCCCTTGTCGTTCAGCTTGTCGTCGGCCGAGGTGCCGTTCTCCGAGATGTAGATCGCCTTGGGGTTCCACATTTCGCTGACCGCACGCACGCCCCAATAGGCGGCTTCGGGGCCGACATAGAGCCAGGGCGAGGCCATGCGCGGCGAATGGTCCAAATGCGGCAACGGGGTATAGCCGCGCGGGTCTTCCGGGTTCGCCTTCACGAAGGTCGGCGTGTAGATGTTCAGCGCGACGAAATCGAGCGGGCTGGCGATGGCGGCCATGTCGCCCGCCTGTACCTTGGGCGCGTCGGCCCCGGCGCTCTTCAGATAAGCGTCGGTATATTTGCCCTCCATGACGGCGGTCAGGAACATCGCGTTCTCTTCGCGCATCGCCTTCTTCGTCGCCTCGATATGTTCGGGCGTCTCGATCACGGGGACGAAGATGCTGGCATTGTCGGCGATGCCGACTTCCGTCCCGGCCTTGGCATTGGCGCGGATCGCCTGCACGCCCAGGCCATGCGCCAGGCAGCCATGGTGGCGGACCTGGTTGACCTGCGCCTGGGGCAGCTTCAGACCCGGCGCGTGGATGCCGACCATATGGCCAAGGTCGGTGAAGCAGCGCAGCTCGTTGACCGTCATGAAGCGGTGGACGCGATCGGACAGCTTGCCCGCCATGAAGCCCGCATAGTCGGCGAACGCCTTGGCGGTGTCGCGATTCTGCCAGCCACCGGGTAGCGCCTGGGGCAGGTCCCAGTGGAACATGGTGACGTTGGGCTGGATGCCCGCCGCCAGCAGCGCATCGATCACGCGGTTGTAGTAATCGAGGCCCTTCTGGTTGAACTTGCCGCGACCCTCGGGGAAGATGCGCGACCAGGCGATCGACATACGATACGCCTTCACGCCCAGATTCTTCAGAAGCGCGATGTCCTCGTTATAGCGGTGATAGCTGTCGCAGGCGACGTCGCCGGTGTCGTTGTTCGCGACCTTGCCGGGGGTGTGCGAGAACACGTCCCAGTTGGTCAGGCCGCGCCCGTCTTCCTTGACCGCACCCTCGATCTGGTAGGAGGCGGTGGCGCAACCCCAGAGGAAGTCCTTGGGAAAGCTCAGGTCCGATGCGGTGGCCGCGGCCGCGCGCGTGGCGGCCAGCGTGCCGCCGCCGGTGGCGAGCGCGGCACCGCCCATCGCCATGCCGGTCTTCATGAAATTACGACGATCCATAATTAATCCTCTCCGAAAATCTTGGAAATGGTGGAAATTCAGTGTGCCGGTGCGGCCAGGTAGCTGGCCAGCCAGACGAGCGGCGCGTTCCAGTTGATCGCGACCTCGTTATGCGCATAGGCGCGCGCATCGTCGATCCAGCAGCGCATGGCCACGCAATGCCCTTGCAGCGAGGCGGACGCCTCGGGAAAGACGGTGCTGTTCGCGCCGCCGCTCAGGACGCCGGGCGGCGGGCCGGGCATCTTCGCGTCGAACTGGTGCGCCCAGAAACGATGATGCGGGTGCTGCATCGGCTTCCACCCGAAGCCGCTGACATAGCTTTGGTCGAGCGGATTGCGACCCAGCACATAATCCATCGCATCGACCGCACCGTCGCGGTAGCGCGCCTGTCCGGTGAACCGCGCCGCCAGCGCCAGGATCATACCACGCCCCAGAATGCCGCTGTTCGAGCCCCAGTGATAGGCGGTCGCAGCATAGGGGATGTGATAGCCCGATTGCGCTTCCTCCGCGAGGAAGCGGTCGGCCAGCGCGACCAGCTTGGCGCGCGCCGCCGCCCTTTCGGTGGGCATGACGCCGGTCGCGGTGGCCAGCGTGATCGTGCCCAGCGCGGCGGTCGATCCCCAGCCGGGTTCGCCGCCAAGCGGCGCGGTGTGGAGCGGCATCTTGTGCAGCGCCTCGGCCAGCTCAGGCATGCCGGTCGCGGCATAGAGCTCGGCCGTTGCCCAATAGAGCTCGTCCGACAGGTCATCGTCGCCGTATCCGCCGCTGCCGGTAAAGGCCTGCGCGGCATAGATATCCGGATTGCGCAGCGCCGCTTGATAGGCCTTGCCCGCCGCCACCAGGCAGCGTTTGGCGAAGGCGTTGTCGATGCCCCGCCAGATGCGCGAACATTGCGCGGCGGTCGCCGCGAGGTTCATCGTCGCGGCGGTGCTGGGCGGATAGAGCAGCCGCTCCTCGCGATCGTCGGCGGGCGCGGTGGGCAATCGGGTCCAGTTGCGGTCGGCGACCTTGTGATGGGCCATGCCGCCGGCATCGACCGGGCTCAGCCGATACGGCCCGCGCCCTTGCCGTCCGACCGGTAGCGCCAGCGTCTGGCCATCGGGCACCTGCATCGCCAGCAGGAACCGCATTTCCCAGCGCGTCTCGTCCAGCAGGTCGTTGATGCCGTTCCCCGCCTCGGGCAGCGCGGCCGAGCCGTCGGGAAAGGGGGGCGAGCCTGCATCGACCTCATAGAGATTTTGCAGCATCCACAGCGCGATGCCGCCATTGACGACATATTTGCCTTGGTCGCCTGCATCATACCAGCCGCCGGTCACGTCCAGCTGGTACGGACAGCCCGGCCAGACGGTGCCCGCCAGATCCGGGCCCTTGAAGCAGGTCACGACCTCTTTGGCATGGCCCGCCGCGCGCGCCCATTGGGTCCCCCCGGCATAACGCGCGTCGATCGCGATCCCGGCGCGCTGCTGATAGAAGAAATTAAGCGAGGCGCGGGCGAGCGGGCGGTACACGTCCGCGCCGATCGTGAAGTCATGGCTGGTCTGCCCGTCGACGCGCAGGCGATAGCGGCCGGGCGTGGCGAAGGAGCCGAAGTCTATCTGATGCTCCCTGTCGCCCGACGCGGCATCCGCGCCGAACGGTGTGGTCTGGCCACGGGCGACGACCTGCCCCGCTTCGTCCAGCACCTCCCAGGGCAGGGGCCGCGTGCCGCTGGCCGCGAGGATCGCGCGCTTGGCGGTGTCGGGGCGGAAACCGATCTGGTTGAGATGCGGGCCCGGTGCATCGGTGGCGCCGATGCCGGCCAGGGCCAGGAGGGGAAGGGCGATGCGCTTCACAGCAGCGGGGCCTTGCCGCCGCCGCTCGGCGTGCGCGCGAAATCGAACCCGCCATCGGCCGGGCGGCCTGATGCCAGCGCTGGGGCAAGTGGCGAGGGCGCGGTCATCCGCAGGAAGTCGCCATGGCTGGGCATCCGTGCGGCGGTGTCGGCATAACCGACCCGCATCTGCTCCAGCGCCTGCGCGACCAGATCCTCGTCCAGCGCATCGGCGGCGGGCTCCCAGCTTTGCGGCACGATCCCCTGGCCCAGCGATACGGCAACCCAGCTGGGGTTGCTGAACAGGTCATAGCCTTCGCGGAACAGCCGTCCCTTGCCCGCCCACAGCGCCATCTTGCGCGCCAGGCTGTCGGGCACGTCCATGGTGCGGACGCGGTCCCAGAAGGGCGTGTCGCTGCGCCGCGTCGCCTTATAGTGCAGGATGATGAAGTCGCGCACATCCTCATACAGGTCGCGCATCTGGCGGTTGAACTCGGTCCGCTCGGCGGGGTCGAAGCGCTTATCGGGGAACAGCGCAATCAGTCGCTGGATCGCCGCCTGGACCAGATGGATGCTGGTCGATTCCAGCGGTTCCAGGAACCCGCTCGACAGGCCGAGCGCGACGACGTTGCGGTTCCAGCTCTCGCGCCGACGCCCGGCGGTGAAGCGCAGATAGCGGGGATCGCCTAGCAACTCGCCCTCCAGGCTGCCGAGCAGCTGTGCCTCGGCGGCGTCCGCCTCCAGATACTCGCTGCAATAGACCAGGCCATTGCCCATCCGGTGCTGGAGCGGAATGCGCCATTGCCACCCCGCCTCGCGCGCGGTGGCGCGGGTGAAGGGATCGGGCTCGGCTGGGTTGGGCAGGGCGCAAGGGGCCGCGACAGCGCGGTCGCAGGGCAGCCACTGGGCATAACTCTCATAGCCGGTCTCCAGCGCCTCTTCGATCAGCAGGCCGCGAAAGCCCGAGCAGTCGATGAACAGATCGCCCTCGATCCGCCGTCCATCGGCCAGCGTCACCGCCTCGACATAGCCGTCCTCGGGACGCAGGTTTACCGCGTCGATCCGCCCCTCGATGCGCGTCACCCCGCCGTGTTCGGCATAGCCGCGCAGGTAGCGGGCATAGAGCGAAGCGTCGAAGTGAAAGGCGTAGAACAGCTCGCGGATCGGCGAGCGCGCATCGGGCTTGGCGCGACCGAATTTGCCACTGCGCGCCGCCATGGCGCTCATCGACCATTCGGCGATGTCCGGCAACGAGCGGCGACTGCGCTCGCGCAACCACAGCTGATGGAAATGCACGCCCTGCAGATCCTGGCCGTGACGGCCGAAGGGGTGGAAATAGCGCTCGCCCTTGTCGCCCCAGTCGACGAACTCGATACCCAGCTTGAACGTGCCCGCCGTCTTGGCGAGGAAGTCGTTCTCGTCCAGCCCCAGCATCTGGTTGAAGGTGATGATCGGCGGGATCGTCGCCTCGCCGACGCCGACGGTGCCGATCTCCTCGGATTCGACCAGCGTCACCTGGGTATAGCCGTTGTTGAGGAGGCGGGCGAAGGCGGCGGCGGCCATCCATCCGGCGGTGCCGCCGCCGACGATCACGACCCGGCGGATCATCTGGTCATGGTTCGGGGTCATCGGGCCAGGCGCCTCATCTGGGCCGCACGCCACTCGGCATGGGCGGGAACATGCGGGATCGCGGCGGCGATCGCATCGGTCATCCGGGACATGGCGCGGCGCGCGTCCTCGGACGGGGTGAAATGAACCAGCGGATCGATCCGGCGTGGCATAAAGCCCTGACCCAGCAGGATCGCGGCCCAGCTGTCGCGGGAGAAGGTCTCTTCCTCGTAAAAGGGCAGGCGACCACGCTCGGCGAATTGTGCCAGCGTATGCGCCAGGCTGGGCGGCGGCACGGCCTGTGCGACCGCGCGCCACATCGGCTCGGCCCGGCGGGCGGTACGGTAATGCGCGGCCAGGAAGTCGCGAACCCGCTCCGCCTCGGCCAGGGTCTGGCGGTTATAGTCGGCGGCTTCGACCTCGGCCATGTGCTGGTCGGGCAGCATGGTGACCAGCCGGTCGATCGCACTGAGTGCCAGATGAAGGTTGCACCATTCCAGCGGCTCGACCTGGGTCGCGGCGTCGCCGATCGCGACGCAATTGCCGCGCCAGGGGCGGGCGCGCGTGCCGGGGCGGATGGCGATGGGCTCGCCGGGTGTCGCGCCCAGCATCGCGGCGGCGTCCGTGTCGGCCATATGCGCGGCGCTATAGGCGATACCCACCTGCTCGCCGCTCGACCAGCGCCAGCCCGCCGCATGCGCGGTGACGTCGGTCAGCACCGGCGCGCCTTCGCCCGATGCCTGGGTGCCGAGCAGCACCCGATCGCAAGGCAGCCAGTCGTGCCAGTCCTGCCACTCCCGATCCACCGCATCCCGCAGGTGCGCGGCAGGGCCGGTCGCGTCGATATACAGGTCGGCGCCGATCCTTTGTCCGTCGGCCAGCCGCACTTCGCCGATAAAGCCGCGTGCATCGACCACGGTTTCCGCGATGGTGCCGGGCTTCTCGACCACGCCGACATGGCGGGCAAAGGCGCGGACCATCGCCGGATGCCGCTCGAGATCGAGGGTCAGGCCGTAATCATGTTGGGCAAAGGGCGTGTTCGGCGTCGGCGGCACGAAGCGCCCGGCGCGGGCCAGATGCGCGGCAGGGGCGTAGCTGTCGAAGGGGGCCGCCTGGTCTTCCAACGCCGCGCGGACCCAGTGCAGATGAAAGGCCGCCGACCCGATCGCATGACCATAGCCGCCATAGGCATGGACATAATCGGGCAATCCCTCGGCCCAACCGATGAAGCGCGTGCCCAGCCGATATCCCGCCCCAGCACGGGTGACGCCATCATCCTCGCCGATGCCCAGATCGGCCTGGAAGCCCAGCAGCGAGGGCAGGGTACAGGCGATCCGGTCCGCCAGCGCGTCCGCCGCCGAAGCGGTGGCGAGCAGCGTCACGGTCAGGAACGGCGCGCGCCGTTTCAGTGCGGCGGCGGCGTACCAGGCGGTCAGTCCGCCCCCGGCGACCAGCACATGCGCGATGCGATCGGCAGCGCTCATGCCGCGACCATTGGGCAATAGCGTTCCAGAAACGCGCGATGTTCGGGCCGCGCACCGACATCAGCGGCGATCTCGGCGCGCAGGTCGGTGACCGCACGCAACAGGTCGGGCGTGCCCGCCACATCGGCGCGCGGGTCCCAGCCTTCGGGGACGATGCCCTGGCCCAGATAGACCGCGATCCAGCTGGCATCGAGGAACACGCCTTCGCGATACTTCACGATACGCGCGCGCCTGCGCCACAGCTCCATCTTCTCGGCCAGGCTGTCCGGGATGGGCATGGTGCGGACATAGTTCCAGAAGGGCGAATCGTCGCGCGTCGTGGCGTGGTAATGCAGGATCAGGAAGTCGCGGATGCGGTCATATTCCAGGTCGATGACGCGGTTGAACTCGTCGCGGTCGGACGCGGCGATCTCGCGGCCGGGAAACAGTTCGATCAGCGCGGTGATCGCCTGCTGCACGAGGTAGATGCTCGTCGATTCGAGCGGCTCGAGGAAGCCGCTGGCCAGTCCGATCGCGACGCAATTGCCGACCCAACTGCGCCGCCGCCGCCCCGCCTTGAAACGCAGCAGGCGCGGCTCGGCGAGCGGTTCGCCCTCCACGGCTTCCTCCAGTGCCCGCGCGGCATCGGCGTCGCTGATGAAGTCGCTGGCATAGACATAGCCATTGCCCGTGCGATGCTGCAGCGGGATGCGCCAACGCCATCCCGCAGGCATCGCGATCGCGCTGGTATAGGGCGTGACGGCGGTTTCGGTCCGGCACGGCATCGCCACCGCGCGGTCGGTCGGCAGCCATTTCGACCAGTCCTCGAACGGTTCCTCCAGCGTCTGGCCGAGCAGGAGCGAGCGGAAGCCCGAGCAGTCGATGAACAGGTCACCCTCGACCCGCTCGCCATCGGCCAGCGTGACCGAACGGATCAGGCCGGTTTCGCCGTCCCGCTCGACATCGACCACCATGCCTTCGGTACGGACCGCCCCCGCCTCTTCGGCCAGCCCGCGCAGGTAGGGCGCGAATAGCAGCGCATCGAATTGATAGGCATAGCCGAAGGTCGAGGACAGGCCGCCGCGCGTCTGGTCGGGATGGTCGAACCGTGCATCCCGGGCCAAGGTACAGGCATAGGACAGCGCGTCGAGCGGCGGCAGGTCATGCCCTTCGCGCAGCAGACGCGCCCAATAATGGTGGAAGTCGATCGCCCCGGTGCCGCGCCCGAACGTGCCGAACGGGTGGATATAGCTGTCGCCGATCCGGCCCCAATCGCGAAACTCGATGCCCAGTTTGAAGGTGGCGCGGGTGCGGGCCATGAACTCGGCCTCCGGGATGCCCAGCCGTTCGTTGAACGCGCGGATATGGGGCAGGGTGGCCTCGCCCACACCGACCACGCCGATCGCTTCCGATTCGATCAAGCGAACGCTGCATTGTCCCGAAAGAAGACGGGTCAGTGCCGCTCCGGCCATCCAGCCTGCCGTCCCGCCGCCCACGATGACGACCCGAACCCCGTCCTCTGTCACTTTCGCCATCCACCCCCGACCCGCCGATTCACGGGTCATTTCGCTATTTCATGCCGCGCGTTACGCCGCCTAGCAATCCACCGAAGCGGCCAGCGTGGCAGGAATGTCGCACCTTGTCCCGGATCGGACGTTTATAAGTTAAACATCTTGTCGAAATGTTGCTGGTAGCGCAATCATGAGTCTGCGGATCGTGCCGAAAGGCGTGAACGCGACCTATTCTACGCGACGCCGCAGGGGCGCGCGACAAGGGGGGGATGACCATGATGCGCAGCGCTGCGCCCTTCACTGCCAATACCAATCGTTTTAATCGGTTGCTCCTAGGGGCCTCGGCCGGTGCCTTGTGCATCGCGGCGCTGACGAACCCGGCTCTTGCGCAGACCACGACCGATGCGGACCAGAGTGCGTCCTCGCCGACCGGTGCGGTCGCGGGCCAGGGTACGGCGGGTTCGGCCACGCCGCGCACCAGCGCCAGCGTCCAGGCCGCCGGTGCTCAGCCGCCCGCCGGCGATGAGACCGTTAACGAGAATGAAGTCGTCGTCACCGGCATCCGCCAGAGCCTGGCGAATGCGCAGTCAATCAAGCGCAACTCCGACACCGTCGTCGACGCGATCACCGCGTCCGACATCGGCGCGCTGCCCGATCGCTCGGTGACCGAAGCGCTGCAGCGCGTGCCCGGCGTGTCGATCAGCCGCTTCGCCGCCGCCAACGATCCCGACCACTTCTCGGTCGAAGGCTCGGGCGTCGCGGTGCGCGGCCTGACCTTCGTCCGCTCCGAGTTCAACGGCCGCGATACCTTCTCGGCCGGTATCGGTGGGCAGGCGATTAACTTCTCGGACGTCCCCGCCGAACTGCTCGGTTCGGTCGAGGTGTACAAGAACGCCACCGCCGAACTGATCGAGGGCGGTCTGGCCGGTACGGTCAACCTGAACACCCGCAAGCCGTTCGATAACAAGGGCTTCCACCTGGGCTTCACCGCCGAGGGCAATTATGGCGACTTCAAGAAGAAGTGGTCGCCGACCGGCTCGCTGTTCGTCAGCGATACGTGGGATACGGGCATCGGCCGCTTCGGCCTGCTCGGCAACATCTCCTACTCGCGCGTCCAGAGCCGCGCGGACAGCATCCGCATCACCAACATCCAGACCCGTGACAATACGCTGGCGTTGCAGGCCAACTCGACGACCGCCACCACCTGCCGCAACCCGCTGCCCGGCACGGTCGACCAGACCACGCTGCCCGCCAGCGGTTCGGCCTGCGGTACGGCGAGCACGGCTGGGGCCGACGGCTTCCTCGATCCGGCCTCGCTGCGCTACGCGCCGATCGGCGGCCAGTTCGCGACGCAGGAGTTCGACCGCAAGCGTGATGGCATCGCACTGGCGGGCCAATGGCAGAGCACCGACGAGCGCACTGTCCTGACCGCGCAGTTCCTGCGCACGCATACGGTCAACAATACCTCGGAGCGCACCTTCGAGACCGCGCCCGACCTGTCGGAATACAACACCTATCCGGTCGGTTGCGTTCAGAACAACGCCGGGCCCGGCGGTACGACCGAAGCGCAGTGCCCGACCGGCACGACCAAGAACTATGTCTATGATGCCAACGGGCTGTTCCAGTCCGGTTACATCACGGCACCGGGCAATGGTTTCCGCGGATCGTGCAGCGGTACTCCGGCGTCCTGCTACCTCGCCTCCGGTGGTACGCAGCAGTCGTTGGCGCGCGGCATGACCCGTGACGAGAACACCGTCACCGATTTCGGCCTGAACCTGAAGACCCAGCTCGACGATCATTGGTCGGTCAACCTGGACGGCGACTATACCCGCGCCAAGAAGACCAGCACCGATTTCCGGGTGTTCGGTTCGACCTTCGCGGACTCGGAGCTCGACCTGTCGGGCAACCTGCCCGTCGTGATCCCGCACAAGCCCTCTACGCTGCAGGCCAGCTGGACCGCGCCGAACACCTCGGCGCTGAGCAACCTGACCGACGCGCAATATTTCACCAACCGCAATGTCCAGTTCTGGCGCGCGGCGATGGATCACCTGGAAGATAGCGTCGGCCGCGAATATGCGTTCAAGGCTGATGTCGACTATAAGTTCGACGACGGCAGCTTCTTCACCCACGCCAAGTTTGGCGCGCGTTATGCCGACCGCTCATCGCAGGTCCGCTACACCACCTACAACTGGGGTGCTTTGTCGGAAGTCTGGTCGGGCAGCAACCCGGTTTCGTTTGCTCAGGCTCCCGGCCAGACCGAGCTGTATACCTTCCCCAACTTCTTCCGTGGGGCGACCAATGGTCCGCCGTCGGCTTTCTATTACACGGGCGACCTGAGCGGTAACTATCAGCAGTCGGCCGCCTATATCCAGTCGATCGGCCAGCTGTGGAAGTCGGCAAATGGTTCGACGGCTGCGACCTGGGCACCGCTGGCGCAGCGTGCAGGCGTAGTTGCGGGTACGCCCTACCTGCCGTCCGAAATTCAGGACGTGTCGCAGCAGGACAAGAACCTGTACGGCCAGCTGAACTTCGCCACGCCGGGTAACCTGTTCGGCAACGTGCGGATGAGCGGCAATATCGGTGTCCGTTACGTTTTGACCGACCTGACGTCGGCCGGCTCGATCGGTGCTCCGACGCCGCAGCAGACGGGTACGGACGGGACGTTCGGATCGCGCTGTGCCCCGGTGCAGGCGACGCAGAACGGTCAGCCGCTGGTGGTCAATGGCCAGCCGGTGTTTTTGGCGCCGACCGGTATCTGTAAGTTGGGTCCCGACGGCTATGCCGCGATCCAGCAGTTCTCGACCGGCATTACCGTGCCCGATACGGCGCGTAACCAGTATCATTACTTCCTGCCCAGCGCGAACCTGAAGTTCGGCCTCGGGCGCGACGTGGTGCTGCGTCTGGCGGCGTCGAAGGTCATGACCCGCCCGGACTTTGCAAACATCCGCAACTTCCTGCAGCTTGGTTTCGACTCGGCCAGCGGTCAGATCACGGCGACGGCGGGCAACCCTTACCTCAAGCCCGCGACTGCGTGGCAGTTCGACGCGACCGTCGAATGGTATTTCGCCCGCGTCGGTCAGCTGTCGGTCGACGTCTTCTACAAGTCGGTGAAGAACTTCTTCTACCAGTCGGTCACCACTCGCAACATCACCAGCAACGGCATCACCCAGGCGGTGCTGGTGCGTGGGCCGTCCAACTATGACGGCACCGGCAAGATCAAGGGCGCCGAGGTTGCGTATCAGCAGACCTTCGACTTCCTGCCCGGTCTGCTCAGCGGGTTCGGTGCCAGCGGCAGCTACACCTATATCGACAGCTCGGGCCTGCCCAACTCGTTCCTGAACGGGGGCGCTCCTGCCAGCACGTCGAACATCAAGCCGGGCAACATCCCGCTTGAAGGTCTGTCGAAGCACACGGTGAACGCGGCCCTGTTCTACGAAAAGGGTCCGATCTCGCTGCGGGCCGCCTATAACTGGCGTTCCAAGTATCTGCTGACCCCGGCGGACGTGATCTTCCCGTACACCTCCATCTATCAGGATGCGGGCGGTCAGCTGGACGCGTCGGCGTTCATCAACATCAACAAGTACCTCAAGATCGGCGTGCAGGGCGTGAACCTGGCCAATCAGGTCGTGAAGACCGAGCAGGCCTATATCAGCGGTTCGACCGCGACCGCGCCGCGCTCGTACATCGTCAACGACCGCCGCTTCTCGTTCGCGCTTCGCGGCACGTTCTGATGCGGCTGTCCGGCCGGGCCCTTCGGGGTTCGGCCGGGATGACGGACGGAAAAAAACCGCCCGCTTCCATTTTGGAGGCGGGCGGTTTTTCTGTTTGAAGGAGCGGCTGTCGCCGACCCTCACCCTTTCGGCGCCCGCGTCAGCGGGTGGGAAGGGTGAGGGCGGTTGATCGAGCCGCCGATGGCCGGGTCAGTTATGCGGCAGTTTCGACCGGTCGAAATTCGGACCCAGGTCGAGCAGGAACGCCGGACCGACCTCGATCACCTGCTTGGCACCGGCCAGCTGGACCGAGATATTGGCCTTGCCCGCGGCAAAGGCCTGGCCCGCGACGCCGGTCACGAAATAGCGTTTCCAGGTCGATCCGACCTGAAGCGGTTCGCTGGTGATCGAGGGGTAGGGTGGCTCGGAACCGCCCATGGCGACGGGGATGGTTACCGTCTGTCCTTCGGCGGCGTTCGGCGCGCGGAGATAGACCATGGTCACTAGCGTATCGCCCGACGCGATCGGCTTGATCGTCGGATAGGTCACGCCGCTGTCCCAGGGATTGGTCCCGGCCTTGGCGACCTTGACCTGCACGGCATTGCCGCCCGGCACTTCGGGGGCGGGCACCTGCTTGGCGCTCTGGTTGGGGCCATAGGCGGCCCAGCCGATGCCGGGCGTGTTGATCGCCTTGTCGAAGATGCTGGGCTGAGCGGCGGCGCTGGGGGCCGCCTGGACGGCTGCTCCCGCTGGCAGGGCTGCGATCAGCAGGGCCACACATCCGATCATGATCCTTCTCCTCCTCTTTCGGCCGGTTTGTCCGGTCCGTCCACAAAAACGATTGTATTCTATGGGTTAAGAAAAGCCCGGCCCTCTTGGGGGAGCCGGGCCTGATCTTACTGTCCGACGATCTTGACCAGTGGTTCGACCGACTGGCCGGTGGGCAGGCGGCCGCTGGCGGTCAGGCGACGCGCGGCGTCGTCCCAATGGAGGGTCGCGCTGCGCCCGCCCGTCTTGCGCCAGGCGTTGGTGGTGCCGTCATCGTCATACAGCGTGAAGCTGGCATCGCGGCCCGGATAGACGCGGATGCTCTCCAGCCCTTGCGCGGTCGCGGTGCTCGGCACGGCCATGCCCATCGGCACGATCGAACCGGCGCGCACGAATAGCGGGATATGGTCGATCGGGGCCGCCGCCTCGATCCATTGGCCGCCGGTGTAACGCTTGTCGGTCCACCAGTCATACCAGTCGGCCCCGGACGGCAGATAGACGCGGCGCGTGGTCTGCCCCTGTTCGGTAACGGGCGCGACCAGGAAGGCGGGGCCGAACATATATTCGTCGCCCAGATCCTTCACCGCCAGATCGTTGGGGAAGTCCATGAACAGCGCGCGCATGAAGGGCGCGCCGGTCTGGCTGGTCTGCCGCCCCAACGCATAGAGATAGGGCATCAGCGCATACCGCAGCCGCAGGATGTTCGCGAGGATCGGCTCGGCAGCAGTGCCATAGTCCCACAGCGCAGTGCCCGGCCGCTGGCCATGGATGCGAAGTGTCGGCGTGAAGGCGTTATACTGGAACCAGCGGACGAACAGCTCCGGGTAATCGCGGTACGAAGGCGCCATGGCGGTCGCGCCTGCCGGGTCGACCAGCACCGGGTGTTGCGCCTCCGGCCCGTTCGGCCATTGCCAGCCGCCCGTATCGCTCGACCAATAGGCGATGCCGCTGGCCGTCATGCCGAGGCCTGCGGGCACTTGCCGACGCAGCGCTTCCCAGTTGGACTGCACGTCCGACGACCAGAACAGGCAACCATTGGCTTGCGTGCCCAGATAGGCGGCACGGCACAGGATCAGGTTGCGCTTGTCCGGTCGGTCGCGCGCCGACCCTTCGGCGACGCTGGAGGTGTGGAGCAGCGGATAGACGTTGCGATAGCGGTCGCCCGAGCCGATGGCATAGAAATGCCCCTCGGGCACCAGGTCCGGCTCGGTCTCGTCCAGCCAGGCATAGTCGAAGCCCTGGGAAAAGATGTTGTCGCGGATCTTGCCCCAGAACCAGGCGCGCGCCTCTGGATTGGTGCTGTCGATCAGCGCGCCCGCGCGGTCGGAGCGGATCGGCAGGCCGTCGACCGGGTTGCCGTCCTTATCCTTCATCAGCCAGCCCTTGGCCGCGAGCGTGTCGAAGTATCGGCTCTCGCGCTCGAAACGTGGCCAGATGCTGATGATGCTCTGCATCCCCATCGACTTCAGATGCGCGTTCATGCCCGCCGGATCGGGAAAGGCGGTGCGGTCGATGTCGAGCTGCCCCATCCGCGTCCAGTAGAACCAGTCGAGCACCATGATGTCGAGCGGCAGGCCGCGCTTGCGATAGCCGTCCGCGATCTCGGTCAGCTGGCCTTGCGTCTCATAGCGCGCCTTGCTCTGGATCAGGCCGAAGGCGGCCTTGGGCGGCAGCGGCGTCGCGCCGGTCAGGCGCGCATAACCGGCGTAGAGTTCGTCGGCGGTCTTGCCTGCGATCACGAAGAAGGACACCCGCTCGCCGACATTCGAGGCGAATTTGGTGGCGTTCAGCAGGCCCGGCGACACGGTGGTCGCCGACGGATTGTCCCATAGGATCGCATAGCCCTTGTCCGTCACCATGAACGGCACGCAGACCGACTCGCCGCCAGGGCGGTCATAATCGTGGCGGCAGTCGATGGTGCGTCCACGCAGGTCGAGAACGCCGTCCTGATACTGGCCCAGCCCGTAATAATGGGTGTCGGGCGTGTCGGAAAAGCTCGCCCCGACGCGGAAGGTCTTTTCGTCCGAGACGGTATGCGGCGCCTTTTCCCAGCCGTTCATGCGGGTCAGGGGCTTGCCGTCTGCCCCGGCAAAGTTGATCGAGACGGGCGGCAGCGAGGGCGCGAAATAGCGCTCCATCTGACTGGGCGGCTTGGGCCAGGGTTGTGCGGCCACGGTGACGGTCATGCCGGGCGAGGCGAAGATATCGCCGCTGGTATCGGCGCGGTGCGACCAGCCCGTCGCGTCACTCTTCGCGATCAGGCCGTAGCCGGGCTTGGCCTCCGCCTCGGCGCGGTCGGTGGCGATGGTGACGCGGACGATGCCGGGGGCGTAGGGCTCGACCGAAACGAGCGCGCCGTTGCGCTCGACGGTCGCCAGCGGATCGGCGGAGAGGGCGAGGGGGGCCGTGCCGGTCAGGAGCGCCGATGCGGCCACGGCCCATCGCCAACGACCGCCCAGCGCCGTGGCGCGTGCCTTGCCCCGCATATCCATCCCCCCGAATAACCAAATTGATTTGTGTGAACGCTACCCTATCGCTGCTCCATCGGGTGGGGAAGAGGGAATAGGGTCAGGCTCGAAACGGATCGCTGACCGTCGCCCGGCCCGGCCGATCATGCCGCCCCGCCAGCCGCCACCGATAGGATGGATCGCTCGCCCGGGTCAGGGTGACGTCGTACCAGCCCATCGCCTCGTCCAGCGGCCAGTGATGACGACCGGGCTGGAGCGGGCTGGGAGGGGGCGGGGCCTTGCCGGGTTCGAGGCGAACGATCATCACGTCATCCAGCGTCTTGGGGACGATCAGGCTCAGGCCCCGATCCTCGACCCGTGCCTCGATGAGCGGAGGCGTGCCGCGCCCGGCGAAATGGCGGTGGAAGCCGTTGGGGCCCAGCACCCACAGGTCATGGCCGGTGGCGGGATCGGACGGCCAGACATCCTCGATGCTCGACCCCTTGGCCAGCGTGTAGCGGCGTGGGACGCGGTCGAGCGCGTGCCGGTCATAGACATGAAATACCGCGCCTGCGCCGTCCGCCCGAAAACGCAGCCTGATACCCTCCGGATCGGCGACCGGGGTCACCTCCAGTCTGTAGGACAGGGGGCGGGCGCGCCGGATGCCGGGTTCCTGCGCCGGTGCTCCCGGTGTCGCGGGAGCCAGGGGCGCGACCTGTCCCTTGATCGCGGCGGCGCGGGCGGCGTCCTCGCGTGGGTCGGGCAGAACGGGTGCCTCCGCGTCCGTCGCGGCGAAGTCGAACGCACTGGTCAGGTCGCCGCAAATCGCGCGCCGCCAGGCCGAGATATTGGGCTCGTGAAAGCCGAACCGCGTCTCCAGAAAGCGGATGACGCTGGTGTGGTCGAACACTTCCGAGTTGACCCAACCGCCCCGACTCCAGGGCGAAACGACATACATGGGCACGCGAGGGCCCAGGCCATAGGGGCGGCCGCGATAGGCAGGCTTGTCGACATCCGCGTCGCCGGTCGACGGCACGTCATGATATTCGCCCGCCAGGTCGACGGTCGATCCGCCCAGCGGCTGGCCATCGGCCCCACGCGACGGCGGGGCGGGCGGCGGGACGTGATCGAAAAACCCGTCATTCTCGTCGAACATGACGAACAGGGCGGTCCGCGCCCACACCTTCGGATCGGTGGTCAGTGCGTCGAGCACCTCGGCGGTATAGGCCGCGCCCTGTGCCGGGCTGGAGGGCCCCGGATGCTCCGACCCTGCGGCAGTGGCGATGATATAGGACACCTGCGGCAATCGCCCGGCCAGCACATCGGCCTTCAGCACGTCCAGACCGCGCGTGGTCAGCGCCCGGTCCTTCAGCGCCGGATCGCCCTTGCCGTGATGCGCGTCGCGAAACGCCTGGAAGCCGACCAGCGGGTTGTCGGTGAAATTGTCCGCCATGTCCTGATAGATGCGCCAGTCGATCCCCGCCGCCTGCATTCGCTCGACCACGGTCGTCCAGCGATAGGGATCGGCCGCGCCGCCATTCTCGGCAAAGCTGTCATGCGAGTTGCTGATCGCCGGACCGCCCGCCCGGCCGAAGGGATCGTTGGTGCCGCTCCAGAGGAAAAGCCGGTTGGTGTTGGTCCCCGTCTGGATCGCGCAGTGATAGGCGTCGCAGATCGTGAACGCCTCGGCGAGTGCGAACTGGAAGGGCAGGTCGGCGCGGGCATAATGGCCCATCGACCGCTGCTGCTTCGCCTCGGGCCAGTGCGCCATGCGGCCCTCGTCCCAGGCGGCCTGCGCATCGGGCCAAGTGTGCGGCGTGCCCGCCATGCGCATCAGCGCGAACTCCTTGTCGGTGTCGAGGTGGAAGGGGGAGATCAGGCGGGGGCCGCCTTCGGCCTTGCGGTCCCGTTGCTGCCAGACGGTGCGGGCTTCGCTGTCCGACGACGCTACGGGCATGGGAAAGCGGTCGCCGAACCCACGCACGCCGCGCATCGTGCCGAAATAATGATCGAAGCCGCGATTTTCCTGCATCAGGATGACGACATGCTCGACGTCGCGGATCGTGCCGGTGCGCCGGTCGGGCGCGATGGCGGCGGCGCGGGCGATGGCCGGGGGCAGGGCGGCGGCACCGGCGAGGGCGGCTCCGGCGGAGAGAAGGCTGCGGCGGGAGAAGGTGACCATCGGTGCGCCATGGCCGATGTCGTTGACGTTTCGGTGACGCCTTATCCTCCCCGGCACGGGGAGGGGGACCAGCGAAGCTGGTGGAGGGGGGGCTTCGGCAAAGGACGCCCCTAGCCGCAATCCCCCTCCACCACCGCTGCGCGGCGGTCCCCCTCCCCGTGCCGGGGAGGATCGTGCCCGACTATACGCCGTCTATATGCGAAACCGGGGGATCGCCCTCGAATTGCTACGCCCCTCGGGCCTAATTGCTCGGCCCTGGAGGTCGCCTCACTCATCGCGGCGACCTGTCCATAGGGGCATATATGAAGACCATCACCTTTTGCGCCGCCACGGCGCTGTTCGTGCTTCCGGCCGCCGCATCGGCGCAGACCGCCGAGACCGCACCGCCGCCGCCCGTCACCGTCAGCGGATCGGCCGCGATCGTCTCCGACTATCGCCTGCGCGGCATCTCGCAGTCGGACGAGCATATGGCGGTGCAGGCGGGTATCACGGCGACGCATGAGAGTGGCGTCTATGTCGGCATCTGGGCGTCGAACCTGGGGGGGTGGGGGACGTTCGGCGGCGCGAACATGGAGCTGGACCTGATCGGCGGGTACAAGACCAAGATCAGCCCGAACGGCACGCTCGATGTCGGGCTGACCTGGTACATGTATCCGGGTGGCGCGAACAAGACCGACTATGCCGAACCCTTTGCCAAGCTCTCGGGCACGACCGGCCCGGTCTCGCTGACCGCCGGTGTCGCCTATGCGCCCAAGCAGCAGGCGATCGGCAAGTGGTATAACAACGGCGCCAGCGCCGCCGCCGGCGTCTATGACCGTCCCGGCGCGAAGAGCGACAATCTCTATGTCTGGGGCGACGGCGCGGCGGCGATCACCGGCACGCCGTTCACCGCCAAGGCGCATATCGGCCATAGCTGGGGCATGGACGGCCTCGGCCCCAACGCCACCGCTCCGACGCCGACCGGCGATTATTGGGACTGGTCGCTGGGCGCGGACACGACGTGGCGCAACCTGACGCTGGGTCTGGCCTGGGTCGACACCAGCATTTCCGACCGCAAGGCGGCCTATCTGCGGCCGAGCTTCAGCGAGGGGCAGGACGGCACCGGCAATATCGCGGGCAGCACCTTCCTCGCCACCCTTACCGCCGGTTTCTGAGGAGCATCGCACATGGACGATCTGATCTGGCTGCTGGTCATGGCGGGCTTGGTGGCGGCGACGCTCGCCTATGCCCGCCTGTGCGACCATGCGTGAGGAGGGCTGAGCCATGACCCTCGACCTCTGGCTGGCGGCGCTGACCGCGCTCGGCCTTCTCGTCTATCTGGTGGCGGTGCTGATCCGCCCCGAACGCTTCTGAAGGAGGCGGCATCATGACGCTTCAAGGATGGGCCCTGATATTGGGCTTCGTCGCGATCCTGCTCGCGCTGACCAAGCCGGTCGGCGCGTGGCTGTTTGCGCTCTATGAGGGGCGGCGCACGCCCCTGCACGTCGTTCTTGGCCCCGTCGAACGCGGCTTCTACAAGTTGTCGGGCATCGACCCCGAGGCCCAGCAGGGCTGGCGCCGTTATGCGCTGCACATGCTGATCTTCAACGTCGCGTTGATGGTCCTGACCTATATCGTGTTGCGCGTGCAATATTATCTGCCGGGCAATCCGCAGGGGCTGGCCGGGCTGACCCCGCATCTGGCATTCAACACCGCGATCAGCTTCACCACCAACACCAACTGGCAAAGCTATGGCGGCGAGTCGACCATGTCGAACCTCAGCCAGATGCTGGGCCTGACCATCCACAATTTCCTGTCGGCGGCGACCGGAATCGCGCTGGCTTTTGCGCTGTTCCGGGGTTTCGCGGGGCGTGAGACAAAGAATCTCGGCAATTTCTGGGCCGATGTGACGCGCATCACCCTGTACCTGCTGCTGCCGCTCTGCGTCGTCTATACCGTGTTCCTGATCGCCAGCGGCGTGCCGCAGACGATGGCAGGCGTGGTCAGCGTCGACACGCTGGAGGGCGTTCGCCAGTCGATCCTGCTGGGCCCCGTCGCCAGTCAGGAATCGATCAAGATGCTGGGCACCAATGGCGGCGGCTTCTTCAATGCCAATAGCGCCCATCCCTTCGAGAACCCGACCGCGCTGGTCAATTTCGTCCAGATGCTGTCGATCTTCGTCATCGGCTTCGGCCTGACCTGGTGCTTCGGCAAGGCGGTCGGCAACACGCGCCAGGGCTGGGCGATCCTGTCCGCCATGATCCTGCTGTTCCTGGGCGGCGTGGCGGTCTGCTACTGGGCGGAGGCGGCGGGCAATCCCGTGCTGCACCAGCTGGGCGTTGCCGGTGGTAACATGGAGGGCAAGGAGGTTCGCTTCGGCGTCGCCGCGTCCGCCCTGTTCGCGGCCGTCACCACGGCGGCGTCGTGCGGCGCGGTCAATGCGGTGCATGACAGCTTCACCGCACTCGGCGGCATGATCCCGCTGTTCAACATGCAGCTGGGCGAGGTCGTCATCGGCGGCGTCGGTGCTGGTATCTACGGCTTCCTGCTGTTCGCCATCCTGGCCGTGTTCGTCGCAGGACTCATGGTCGGCCGTACGCCCGAATATGTCGGCAAGAAGATCGAGAGCCGCGAGGTCAAGCTCGCAGTCCTCGCCATCGCCGTGCTGCCGCTGTTCATCCTGGGGCTGACCGCGCTGTCCTGCGTGACGGGGCAGGGGCTGGCCGGGCCGCTCAACAAGGGGCCGCATGGTTTCGGCGAAATCCTCTATGCCTTTACCAGTGCGGTCGCGAACAACGGTTCGGCCTTTGCGGGCCTGACCGCTTCGACCCCCTGGTATGACGGCCTGCTGGGCGTCGCCATGTGGGTGGGCCGCTTCTTTATCATCGTGCCGATGCTCGCGATCGCGGGCAGCCTCGCGGCGAAGAAGCATGTCCCGGCCTCTGCGGGCTCCTTCCCGACCACGGGTGTGCTGTGGGTCGGTCTGCTCGTCGGCATCGTGCTGGTGCTGGGCGGCCTGACCTTCCTGCCGAGCCTCGCCCTTGGTCCCATCGCCGATCATCTTGCGATGATCCGCGGTCAACTCTTCTGATCGGGAGCGCCAGTTGTGGCCAATTCCCCTACCAAGAGCCTGTTCACCGCCGAGCTCGTGCTCCCGGCGATCAAGGCCTCGTTCGTCAAACTCAATCCGCGCGAGCTGATCCGCAATCCGGTGATGTTCGTGACCGCGGTGGTCGCCGCCCTGCTGACCGTCCTGCTCGTCGTCGGGCATGACGGGCTGACCACCGGGTTCAAGTTGCAGCTGGTCGTCTGGCTGTGGCTGACCGTGCTGTTCGGCACCTTTGCCGAAGCGCTGGCCGAGGGCCGCGGCAAGGCGCAGGCGGCCTCGCTTCGCGCCGCCAAGGCCGAACTCACCGCCAAGCGGCTGAAGGGCGCTGGCCATGAGTGGGAGAATGTCCCCGCCAGCGCGCTGAAGATCGGCGACGTGGTGCTGGTCGAGACTGGCGACCTGATCCCCTCGGACGGCGAAGTCGTCGCCGGTGTGGCCTCGGTCAACGAAGCCGCGATCACGGGCGAGAGCGCGCCGGTGATACGCGAGGCGGGCGGCGACCGTTCGGCGGTGACGGCGGGCACGCGCGTCATCTCGGACGAGATCCGCGTCAAGGTGACGGTCAATCCGGGGCAGGGTTTCCTCGACCGCATGATCGCGCTGGTCGAGGGGGCCGAGCGGCAGAAGACCCCGAACGAGGTGGCGCTGACCATCCTGCTCGTCGGCCTGACCATCATCTTCCTGATCGCGGTCGGCACCATTCCGGGCTTTGCGTCCTTCGCGGGCGGCAGCATCCCGGTGGCGATCCTGGCGGCTCTGCTCATCACCCTGATCCCGACGACCATCGCGGCCTTGCTGTCGGCGATCGGTATCGCGGGCATGGACCGGCTGGTGCGCTTCAACGTGCTCGCCAAGTCGGGCCGTGCGGTCGAGGCGGCGGGCGATGTCGATGTGCTGCTGCTCGACAAGACGGGCACGATCACCATCGGTGACCGTCAGGCGAGCGAGTTCCGCGCCGTCGGCAATCTCGATGTCAATGCGCTTGCTGATGCCGCACTCATGGCGAGCCTTGCCGATGAGACGCCCGAGGGCCGCTCGATCGTCGTCCTGGCACGCGAGCAGTTCGGCGTTACCATTCCCGGCCTGCCCGCCAATGCCGAGATCATTCCCTTCACCGCCCAGACCCGTATCTCGGGCGTGAGGATTGGTGATCGGCTGATCCAGAAGGGCGCGGTCGACTCGATCCTGCGCGCCCATCCGGGCGTCGGCGAGACGGCGGCGGCGACCCAGCTGCGTCGTATCACCGACGAGATCGCGCGCGCGGGCGGCACCCCGCTGGCGGTCGCGGAGAATGGCCGGTTGCTCGGCGCGATCTTCCTGAAGGACGTGGTCAAGGCAGGCATCCGCGAGCGCTTCGGCGAGCTGCGCCGCATGGGTATCCGCACGGTGATGATCACCGGCGACAACCCCCTGACCGCCGCCGCCATCGCGGCAGAGGCGGGCGTGGACGACTTCCTCGCCCAGGCGACGCCGGAGGACAAGCTGGCGCTGATCCGCCAGGAACAGCAGGGCGGCAAGCTGGTCGCGATGTGCGGCGACGGCACCAACGATGCGCCAGCCTTGGCGCAGGCGGATGTCGGCGTCGCGATGAACACCGGCACCCAGGCCGCGCGCGAGGCGGGCAACATGGTCGACCTCGACAGCGACCCGACCAAGCTGATCGAGGTCGTCGGCCTCGGCAAGCAGTTGCTGATGACGCGCGGCGCGCTGACGACCTTCTCGGTCGCCAATGACGTGGCGAAGTATTTCGCCATCATCCCGGCGATGTTCGTGGCGCTCTATCCGGGTCTCGGCGTGCTGAACGTCATGGGGCTGGCGACGCCGCAATCGGCGATCCTGTCGGCGATCATCTTCAACGCGCTCATCATCCCGCTGCTCGTGCCGCTGGCGCTGAAGGGCGTCGCCTACAAGCCAATGGGGGCGGGGCCGCTGCTCGCCCGCAACCTCGCCGTGTACGGCCTCGGCGGCCTGATCGCGCCGTTCGTCGGCATCAAGATCATCGACCTTGTGGTCGGTGGCCTCGGGCTGGCGTGATCTGACAGCAAAAGCCCCTCCCCTTCAGGGGAGGGGTTGGGGTGGGGCCTTTCCACAAGCGTATCCTTCGCGGCGACGCCCCACCCCGTACCCCTCCCCTGAAGGGGAGGGGCTTGAGGAAGAAAGCATCATGAATACCGACATCACTTCCGCATTTCGGCCTGCGATCGTCATGACGATCCTGTTCGCGATCCTGCTCGGGTTGGTCTATCCTCTGGCCATGACCGGCATCGGACAGACGATCTTCCCGCATCAGGCGAATGGGAGTCTCATTGAGGCGAATGGCCGGGTGATCGGCTCCGAGGTCGTCGGGCAGGCGTTCGTCAGCGACCGCTATTTCCAGACGCGTCCCTCGGCGGCGGGCAAGGGCTATGACGGGCTAGCCTCGTCGGGCTCGAACCTGGGGCCAACCTCGCAGGCGCTGGCCGACCGGGTGAAGGCGGACGTCGCCAAGCGCCGTGCCGAGGGCTTGATGGGCAACATGCCCGCCGACCTCGTGACGGCGAGCGGCTCGGGGCTCGACCCCGATCTGTCGCCCGCCGCCGCCCAGGAGCAGACCATCCGCATCGCGCGCGTCCGCAACCTGCCGGTCGAGCAGGTCCGCGCGCTGGTCGTTGCGCATACCGAGGAATCGATGCTGGGTGACCCGCATGTCAACGTCCTCGCCCTCAACCGCGCGCTGGACGCCCTGACCAAGCGATGACGGCAGGCGAGCCGCGCCCCGACCCCGATGCCCTGCTGCGCGCCGCCGAGCGCGAGGGGCGCGGCCGCTTGAAAATCTTCCTCGGGGCAGCGCCCGGCGTCGGCAAGACGTTCGAGATGCTGTCCGAGGGCGCCGCCCGCCGCCGCGACGGTGTCGATGTCGTCGTCGCGGTCGTGGAAACCCATGGCCGGGTCGAGACCGAGGCCTTGGTCCGGGGGCAGGAGGTCATGCCCCGCCGCGCCGTTCCCTATGAGGGGCGGACGCTGCACGAGATGGATATCGACGCGGTTCTTGCCCGCGCGCCCCGTCTCGCACTGGTCGACGAACTGGCGCACACCAATGCGCCGGGCAGCCGCCATCCCAAACGCTATCAGGATGTCGAGGAGCTGCTGGCGGCCGGGATCGACGTTTATTCTACCGTCAACATCCAGCATATCGAAAGCCTGAACGACGTCGTCGCCAGCTTCACCCGGGTCCGCGTGCGCGAGACGGTGCCCGACCGCATATTGGAGGCCGCCGAGATCGAGGTGGTCGACATCCCCCCCGACGAACTGATCGAGCGGTTGAAGGCGGGCAAGGTCTATCTGCCGCAGGAAGCGACGCGGGCGCTGTCGCATTTCTTTTCCAAGTCCAACCTGTCGGCCCTGCGCGAACTGGCGTTGCGCCGCGCGGCGCAGGCAGTCGATGCGCAGATGCTCGACCATGTCCGGTCGCTGGGTGTCGGGGGGCAATGGGCGGCGGGCGAGCGGCTGGTCGTGGCGGTCAGCGAACTGCCCGGCGCGGACGAATTGGTCCGTGCGGCCAAACGCGCGGCGGATGCGCTGCGTGCGCCGTGGACCGCCCTGTTCATCGACACGCCGCGCACTGCGACTTTGGGCGAGGCGCAGCATCGGCGGCTGGCGGCGACCATGACGCTGGCGACGCAACTGGGCGCGGCGGTGGCGACCGTGCCCGCGCCCAGCGTGGTCGAGGGCATTCAGGCCTTCCTGACCGACGCCCGCGCCACGCAGCTGGTCGTCGGCAAGGCCAAACGGTCACGCTGGTTCGAGTTGCGCCATGGCTCGGTCGTCGACCGATTGGTGCGCGAGACGCCGGGCGTTACCGTCCATGTCCTGCCGGTCGGCGAAGCGCCGGTCGAGCGCGAGCGGACCCGGCGACGCGGGCAATGGGGCTCACCCATCGGCTATGCCCTGACGCTGCTCGGTGTAGCGGCGGTGACGGCGCTGGCGAGCGCGCTGTTCCATATCCTGAACCTCGGCAATGTCGCTTTGCTCTATCTGCTCCCCGTCATGGCGGCGGCGAGCCTCTATGGCCTGCGCACGGGCTTGTTCGCCGGGCTGGCATCGAGCCTGGCCTATAATTTCTTCTTCCTGCCCCCCGTCGGCACGCTGAGCGTCAGCAATCCCGAGAATGTCATCTCGATCTTCGTCCTGTTGGGCGTGGCGGTCGCGACCAGCCAGCTGACCTCGCGCGTGCGCGCGCAGGCCGATCTGGCGGCAGCGAGTGCGCGGGACAATGCGACGCTGGCCGGTTTCCTCCACCGCCTGAGCAGCCTCGCCGATCCGGCCGAGGCGTCGCGGGTGATCTGCGAGGACATCGCCCGGCTGTTCGAGGTGCAGGCGGTGCTGCTCACCCCGTCGCCTGCCGGTCTCGCGGTGCAGGCGGCGACCAAGCCCGATTACCGGCTGGAGACGATGGAGATGGCCGCCGCGCACTGGGCGTTCGACACCGGCACGCCCGCAGGCAAAGGATCGGCGACGCTGGCCGCCTCCGAATGGCTGTTCCAGCCGCTCAAGGCGGGCAACCGGACGCTTGCCGTACTGGGGTTGGCGCGCGAAGCGGGCGGTGAGCCGGTGCGCGCCGACCGCCTGCCGCTGCTGACCGGGCTGATCGACCAGGCCGCGTTGATCCTCGAACGACTGCGGCTGGAGGCGGAGGTGCGCGATGTCGATGCGGTTCGTACCCGCGACCGGCTTCGGGCGGCACTGTTGTCTTCGGTCAGCCATGATCTGCGCACGCCGCTGACCGCCGTGATGGCCGCCGCTGCGCAACTCAGGCAGGGCGCGACGCCCGACCTGATTTCGACCATCGAGGGGGAGGCGGCGCGGCTCAATCGCTTCGTCGCCAATCTGCTCGACATGGCCCGCGTCGAGGCGGGCGCGCTCAAGCTGAAGATCGAGGCGATCGACCTCAGCGATGCGGTGACCGGCGCGGCGCATGACGCCCGCCGCGCGCTGGAGGGGCATGCGGTGCGGCTCGACGTGCCGCCCGACCTGCCGATGGTCCGTGCCGATCCGCAGCTGCTGCACCACTGCCTGCTCAACCTGCTCGACAATGCCGGGCGCTACGGCGATCCGGGCACCGAGATCGTGATCGAGGGGCGGCATCGCCACGGTACGCTGCGCCTGTCGGTGCTCGACCATGGCCCCGGCCTGCCGCCGGGGCGCGAGGCGGAGGTGTTCGAGACCTTCCGGCGGCTGGAAGGCTCGGACCGGGTGGCGGGCGGCACCGGCTTGGGCCTCGCCATCGTCAAGGCCTTTGCGGAGGCGATGGGTCTGGGCGTAGAGGCGGGCAATCGCGAGGATGGCGAGGGCGCGGCCTTCACCCTGTGCTTTCCGCGCGACCTGATCATGCGCGATGGTGCGCCGGAGGGAATGGCCTGATGCCCGCGACGATATTGGTGGTGGATGATGAAGTCGCGATCCGCCGCCTGCTGCGTAACACGCTGGAACAGGCGGGGCACCGCGTGGTCGAAGCGCGCGACGGGCGCGAGGCGCTGGCCCATGCGGCGGCGGAGCATCCCGATGCGGTGCTGCTCGATCTGGGATTGCCCGATCGCGACGGATTGAGCCTGATCCCGCTGCTGCGCGGGGCCGAGCGGGTGATCCTGGTCGTCTCGGCGCGCGAGGCGACCGAGGAAAAGGTCGCCGCGCTCGATCTGGGCGCGGATGACTATGTGACCAAGCCGTTCGACAGCGAGGAGCTGCTGGCCCGGTTGCGCGTCGCGCTGCGGCACCGGCGTGCAGCGGAGGCGGCGCCGAGCGTGGTGCGGACGGGCGACCTGGCGATCGATCTCGACCGGCGTGTCGTGACGCGCGGGGGTGAGGAACAGCATCTGACCCGCAAGGAATATGACGTGCTGGCGGTGCTGGCGCGGCACCCCGGCCGGGTGGTGACGCATGACAGGATCATCGATGCCGCCTGGGGCGGGGACGAGGACCCGCGTATCGATTACCTGCGCATCGTGGTCCGTAACCTGCGCCAGAAGCTGGAGGCGCCGCAGCCGGTCGGGAGCGTCATCGCGAACGAACTGGGCGTGGGGTATCGGTTGCGGGTGGAGGCTTAACAGATAACCGTACCCCGGCGAAGGCCGGGGCCCAGTTGCCACGAAGGTTGAAGCGCGCGGGACGATGCGGGGGAGGCCATAGCGAGCGCTTGGCATATGCCTCCCACGCATCGTCCCGCGCGCCTCATGCCTCACCGAAACTGGGCCCCGGCCTTCGCCGGGGAACGGATTCAGCCCATCTTCTCGCCCGCCCGCAGGGTCAGCACTTCGACTCCGGTGCGCGTCACCGCGACCGTATGCTCGAACTGCGCGGACAGCTTCCCGTCATCGGTCACCACCGTCCAGCCATCGTCGCTGGTCGATACCTTGCGCGTGCCTTGGTTGATCATCGGCTCGATCGTGAAGGTCATCCCCTCGCGCAGCAACTCGCCGGTGCCCGGTCGGCCAAAGTGCAGAACGTCGGGTGCCTCATGCATCTCGCGGCCGATGCCGTGGCCGCAATAGTCGCGGACCACCGAATAGCCGTTCGCCTTGGCATGTTTCTCGATCGCCGCGCCGACATCGCCCAGTCGCGCGCCGGGGCGGACCTGCTTGATGCCCTTCCACATCGCTTCCTGCGTCACGCGGACCAGCCGCTTCGCGCCGGGCGACACCTCGCCGATCATATAGGTCTTGCTCGAATCCGCGATGAAGCCGTTCTTTTCCAGCGTGATGTCCAGATTGACGATATCGCCGTTCTTCACCACGTCCTCGGCGCTGGGTACGCCGTGACAGACGACTTGGTTGATCGAACTGTTGAGCACATAGGCAAAGCCATATTGCCCCTTGCTCGCAGGGCGCGCCGACAGGTCGTGAGTGATGTAGCGCTCGACCAGATCATTGATCGCCAGCGTAGACATCCCCGCCAGCTCCAGCGTGTCCAACATCTCGAACACCTGCGCCAGCAAGCGCCCCGAGGCGCGCATCAGCGCCAGCTCGTCCGCCGTCTTCACCATGTCAGGCGACCAGCGGCTGCGGCACAGATAGGTCGGCGGCGGCCATCTGCGCCTGGACGATCTCGTGGAAAGTCAGTGTCGGATTGGCTTCGGCCAGCATGCCCATCTTCATCCAGAACTCGGCCTGTGCGTTGATCGAGCGGCACATGACCGTGCTGGCGCGACGGACCTCTTCGTGAAGCTGGTCGTCGATTTTTACGATACCCATATATGAAGCGTATATGTTTCGTATATTGGAAGCGCAAGCCGGATCATGCGGTGGGGCGGGTCAGCACAAAGGTCGCGCACCCCGCCATGATCGCCGCAACCAGCAGCGCCAGCGGCCAGTGCGGCTGCGCGGTCAGCAGGAACAGCCCGTACCCCAGCGCCATGCCGCCGCAGGCCATCGCCTTGCCCCGTGACCCGATCGCGCCGCTCTGCCGCCACGCCCGCAAGGTCGGGCCGAAGCGCGGATGGTCGAGCAGCCACCCCTCCAGCCTGGGCGAGGAACGGGCGAAGCACCCCGCCGCCAGGATCAGGAAGATCGTCGTCGGCATCAGCGGCAGGATCGCGCCGATCACCCCGAGCGCGACGAACAGGCATCCCAGGATTAGCCAGCCGATCCGTATCATCCCATCCTGCCTATCCGCGCCGGGACGCGAGGCATAGGGGCGTTCGATGTTTGTCAGGTCCTTTGGGGCGACGCCCGTCGCAGGATCGCAAAGCCGATCAGGCCGGACAGCAACGACCCCGCCACCACGCCCAGCTTCGCCTCCGCCTGAAGCAGCGGATCACCGGGAAAGGCGAGCAGCGTGATGAAGATGCTCATGGTGAAGCCGATGCCGCAAAGGCATGCCGTGCCCAGCATCTGGGCGGTGCTGGCATGGGCGGGCGCGTCCGCCAGCTTCAGGCGCATCGCCAGCATCGTCATGCCGAACACGCCCAGCACCTTGCCCAGCAGCAACCCTGCGCCCACGCCCAACGTCACCGGCGCCCCCCAGGCCGCGGCGGGCAGGCCCAGCACGGGCACTCCCGCATTGGCGAGGCCGAAGATCGGCACGACCAGGAAACCGACCGGCTTGTGCAACGCATGTTCCAGCCGGTGGAGCGGGCTGTCCCGTGTATCATCATCGCAGTCGGGCCGGGCGGGGGTGCGCGTCATTGGAATGGTGAAGGCGAGCAGCACGCCCGCAATGGTCGCATGGATGCCCGAGCGGACCATGAAGACCCAAAGTATCGCGCCGACCAGCAGATAGGGGGAGAGACGCTTCACGCCCATCCGGTTGAACGCGACCAGCACGACCAGCATCGCCGCCGCGCCGCCCAGGTCGATCGCCGAGAGCGCGGTGGAATAGAAGGCGGCGATGATCGCCACCGCCCCCAGATCGTCGATGATCGCCAATGCCGCCAGGAAGATGCGCAGCGACGCGGGCACCCGGTTGCCGACCAGCCGGATCACCGCCAGCGCAAAGGCGATATCGGTCGCCGCCGGGATCGCCCAGCCCGAAGCGGTGCCGCCGCGATTGAAGGCGAGATAGATCAGCGCGGGCACGACCATGCCCCCCAGCGCGGCCAGACCGGGGAGGATGCGACGCGGCCAGGTGGACAGCTGCCCATCCAGCACCTCGCGCTTGATCTCCAACCCGACCAGCAGGAAGAAGATCGCCATCAGCCCGTCATTGATCCAGTGACCCAGCGACAGCGGCCCCAGATGATGGTGAAGAGCGGCCTCATAATCGCTCGCGACCGGCGAATTGGCGAGGATCAAGGCGATCACCGCCGCCGCCATCAGGACGAGACCGGCGGAAGTCTGGCTCTCTAGGAAGCGACGGATCGCACTCGTGCGAAGGCGCTGGATCATGATGGGGCTCCGACACAATTCATCGTCGCTGGCGGCCCGACCAACGATCATCCTGCCCGTGTCTGGTCCACGAACACCCTGGGGCGCTTCTGGCATGGGCCGGGCGGGCGTTAAAGAGAATTCCTCCTCAGTAAGGGGAGGGCCGCAAAGGACGTTCTATGAGGGTAGCCCTCTCCGTCAGCGCTACGCGCTGCCATCTCCCCGTGCCGGGTCCCCGTGCCGGGGAGGATTCGTCGGCTTTGTCGCGCGTCAGGGCAATCCCGACGGCGGCCGCGAGTAATCCCGCGGCGGCGATCCCTGCGGCCAGCTTCCATGGGCCGCCCTGTGCGTCCTGCTCGCCGAACAGTTCCAGCAAATGACGGGTCACCGCTTCCGGGTTCTCGCGCTGCGGGAAATGGCCGACGCCTGCCAGCTCCACCATCTTGAACGCGCCGGTAAACTTGGCCGGGACATCGCGCGCGGTCGAGGGCGGGTTCACCCCATCGGCCTCGCCATGCAGATAGAGCGTCGGCAGTGACAGCGTCTTGGTCGCCTTCACCCGGTCGGCCAGCCAGCGCCCGCGCGGATCGGGCTGCGCCTCGTCCCAGCGCGCGCGGTAGCTGTGGATGGTCACCGCGGGCCAGTCGGGATGGTCGAAGGACTTGGCCACGCGCGCGAAGGTCGCCTCGTCGAACCAGCCTGGCGGCGACCAGTTGACCCAATGGATATGGGCAAAGCCGCGCCGATCGTCGCGCACCGCCTGCGCCCCGCGGCGGGTCGCCAGGAACCAGTGATACCATTGCCGCTGGGCCTGGTCGAAGGAAGGCGTCGGCATCCCGCCCAGACGCGGCGGGGTGCTGAGCATCGCCAGCTGCTGGACCCGCTCGGGCCAGCCGACCGCCAGCGCCTCGGCGGCGTTCGAGCCCCAGTCGTGCCCGGCGACCATGAACCGCTCGATCCCCAGCGCGTCCATCAGCGCGATGGCGTCCATCGCCAGGATCGCGCTGTCGCCGGTGCGGGGTGTATGGTCATGGCGAAACCGCGTCGCGCCGAACCCGCGCAGGGTCGGCACGACGATGCGCAGGCCCGCCTGGGCGAGGCGGGGCGCGACCTTGTCCCAGGTCGTGGCATCGTCGGGCCAGCCATGGAGCAACAGGACGACGGGCGCGCCCTCCGGTCCATACAGGTCATAGGCGATCGACAGATGGTCGGTGGAAATCGTTGGCATGGGTCGGTAACCCGCACCGCGTCGGCCCGTTCCGACGCGGCGGGCATGGTGAGCGAGGGTACGGCCCCATGAACCATTTCCTCCGCCCGCGATTGAAGGCGATCGACCGGGGCAGCATCGCCTTTTAGGGATGCGGGGCTTTGGTGATGACACGCGACAGACGAATGGAACGATATGCGGTGGAGACGGCGTAATCTGGCCTCGATGAGCGCCGACGTGAACGACGGGCTGGCCCCCGCCGTCGAGGCGGTGACCAGCAGCGCACGTCCCGCCGCGCCCGCGCAGACGCGCGGGTATCGCGTCATCGCGCTCGTCGTCGCCTCCGCGCTGTTCATGCAACAGCTGGACGGCACCGTCCTGACCGTCGCCTTGCCCACCATGGCGCGCGACCTGGGCACCCCCGCCACCAGCCTCAGCCTGGCGCTGACCAGCTATCTCCTCGCGCTCGCGCTGTTCATCCCGGCGAGCGGGACGCTGGCGGACAAGTTCGGGTCGCGCACCGTCTTCTGTTCGGCGATCGGCATATTCCTGCTCGGCTCGATCCTGTGCGCCCAGTCGGGGACGCTTCCTACCTTGGTCGCCGCGCGGTTCCTGCAGGGGATCGGCGGCGCGATGATGGTGCCGGTCGGGCGACTGGTCCTGCTGCGCAGCGTCGCCAAGGCGGACATGGTGCAAGCGCTGTCCTGGTTGGTCATGCCCGCGCTGATCGGCCCGATCCTGGGGCCACCGCTGGGCGGGTTCATCGTGACCTGGCTCGACTGGCGCTGGATCTTCTATCTCAACATCCCGATCGGCATCCTGGGCATGGTCGGTGCCTGGATGCTGGTGCCGGAGATACGCGGCGATCCGCGCGCCCGGTTCGATGTGTCGGGTTTCGTCCTCTCAGGCGTGTCGCTGGGCTGCCTTCTCTTCGGGTTCGAGCTGGCGAGCCGACCCGCTATGGGTTGGATCGGGCTCGCGCTGCTGATCGTCGGGGTGGCGTTCGGCTGGTTCTACATCCGCCATGCCCGGCACACCCATGACCCAATCCTGGACCCCACGCTGATGCGGGTGCCGACCTTTCGCCTGTCGGTCATCGGTGGATCGCTGACTCGTATCACCCAAGGGGCGCAGCCCTTCCTGCTGCCGTTGATGTTCCAGCTGGGCTTCGGGTTGAGCGCGGCGAAGACGGGCACGATCACCATGGCGGGCGCGGTCGGTGCGCTGGCGATGAAGGCGCTGGCCCCGCGCGTCCTGCGCCGCTGGGGCTTTCGCCGCAGCCTGATCGTGTCGGGTCTGGTCAGCAGTGCAGGCTACGCGACCTGTGCGCTGTTCCGCCCCGACTGGTCGATTCCGCTTATCACGCTGATCCTGGCGCTGTCGGGTTTTTTCACCTCGTTCCAGTTCACCGGGTTCAACGCCATCGCCTATGCCGATGTGACCAAGGACCGGATGAGCGCCGCCACCAGCTTCTATGCGACGTTCCAGCAGCTGACCCTATCGCTGGGCATCTGTACCGCCGCGACCGTGCTGGAGCTAGGGACCTTGATCGAGGGGAAGGGTGGGCCGACGCTGAACAGTTTCTCGGCGGCGTTCGTGGTGGTGGCGATCATCTCCGCCTCCGCCGTGATCTGGAACCGTCGCTTCGCCCCCGACGCGGGCGCGGCGATGAGTGGTCATCATGACAATGGGACAGACGGCGAATGACGGAACGGTAATGTCGTTCCCGTTCAGCAACAATGCCGGGTAGCAATCGTTACCGGGGTTCATCCAGGTTAGGAGGAATTCGGTGACAGCGCAGACGGTGATCGTGACGGGGGCCGAATCCGGCATAGGCGCGGCCTGCGCCGAGGCGTTCGGTGCGCAAGGTGCCAGGGTAGCGATCCTCTTCCACAGCGACCAGCAAGCCGCCGACGCCACGGCCCAGGCGGTACGCCAGGCGGGCGGCGAGCCGATGACGGTCCAGGTCGCGGTGGATGACGAGGCCTCGGTCGACCAGGCCTTTGCCACTGTGGAAAAGCAATGGGGTGCCGCCGATGTGCTGGTCAACTCGGCCGGGCTCAACATGTCGGGCGTGACGGTGCGCCAGATGACGCTGGCCCAGTGGCAGCGGCTGATCGACACCGACCTGACCGGGGCGTTCCTGACCTCGCGCCGGTTTCTGAACGGGCGCGGCGAGGGGAAGGGGGATGCGGCGATCCTGCACATCTCCTCGATCCATGCCTATGCGGTGCGCGCGGGCGGCGCGGACTATTGCGCGGCCAAGGGCGGGCTTTCCAATCTGGTCGAGACGCTGGCGATCGAGGAAGCGCCGCGCGGCATTCGCGTGAACGCGATCGAGCCGGGCATGATCCTGACCCCGATGAACGCCAAGGCGCAGGCCGATCCCGTCTATCGCAAGACGCTGGAGCAGAATATCCCGATGGGGCGTGCCGGGAATGCCTCGGAAGTCGCTGACCTCGCGGTGTTTCTTGCGTCCGACAAGGCGAAGTATATCACTGGTGCGCGGATCGTCATCGATGGCGGTCTGTCGCTGATGCAGGCGCTGGGCGCATGATGGGCCCCGCAATCGACGCCTCGGTCGCCGATCCGCACCGCAAGGACCGGGTAGCCGACGCTCCCTTCGATCTGGATTTCAACGTCAAGCGGATCGAGGACGTCACGCTGAAAGGGCCGCCGGCATTGATGGCCCGCGACCTGATGAGCCCCTATGTCTGGCGCGAGGCGGATGGCCGATGGGGCATGATGGTTCGCGCCGTCGTGCCGCAGGGCGAGACGCTGACCGATACCGGTGTGATCTGGGCCGGATGGAGCGAGGACGGGCGGCATTTCACGATGCTGGACGCGCCCTCCATCGCGCCGGGGCCGGGCGAGCATGATGCGGGCGGGGTCGAGGACCCGACGGTCGTGCGCACCGACGACGGCTATATCGTCTATTACTCCGGCGTGCTGGCCGATCATGCGCATGGCGAGCTATCCTATGCCACGGGTCCCTCGGTCGACCGGCTGGTCAAAAGCGGCGTCGCGCTCGCCTCGTCCAAGTCGCAGGGCAATACCAAGGAGGCGACGGTCGATCGCACCGTCGATGGCCGCTGGCGCCTCTTCTACGAATATGCGGCCGACGAAGCCTCGCGCATCGGGCTGGCGATCGGCGAGGATGTCGCGGGCCCCTGGACCGAGCAGCCCACGCCCTTCATGCCGCGCGAGGACAGTTGGGACGACTGGCACCTGTCGACCGGCCCGCTGTTGACCGACGACAAGGCGTGTCCGGTGATGTTCTACAATGGTGCGACGCGCGATGCGCGTTGGCGGATCGGTTGGGTCGCGTTCGACGAACATTACACGCGCGTCGTCGCGCGCGGGATCGAGCCGCTGATCCTGCCGCCGCCCGCCGATGATCGCGGCGCGACCGATATCGCCTTTGCCGCCTCGGTCGTGGTCGCGGAGGATGGCATCTGGCTTTACTATTCGCTCGAAGATCGGCGATTGTCGCGGGCCCTTATTCGGCGCAGTTGAGCCGATCCTTCACGTTCTGGTCCAGAAAGCGTATCGATGTCCGCAGATACCGAAGTCCCCGTCGCGCCGAGCATCCATGCCTCGATCGCCCCGGCCCCGGCCCTGCGCCCCGACCGACCCTATGCCCGCGACGAACTGCTGCATGAACTGTTCGACGCGACCTGCCGGACGCGGGGCTGGACCACCGCATTGACGCTGATTGGTGCGGACGAGGAATATAGCCGCCCCAAGGACTGGACTTATGACATGCTCGCGCATCGCAGCCTGTCGTTGGCGCACCGCTTGCGCGCGCTGGGCGTGGGGAAGGGCGACCGGGTGGTCCTCTGCCTGCCGCGCGGGCTCGACCAGTATATGGCGATCCTGGGCGTGTTGCGGACCGGCGCGGCCTATGTCCCGGTCGACTGGGGCTATCCCCAGGACCGCATCGCCTTCATCATCGAGGATAGCAGTGCCGCGCTGACCATCACCACCGGCGGGCGGTCGGCGGAGATACCGGGCGCGACGCTGGCGCTCGACGCCGAACTGGGTGACCTCGCCGCCGAGCCGCCCTTGCCGTTGGGCCGCGAGCTGACCGGATCGGACCCGCAGGATCTGGCCTATATCATCTATACCTCGGGCACGACCGGGCGGCCCAAGGGGGTGATGATCACCCACGCCAATGCCTGCCATCTCGTCCGCTCCGAAAGCGCGATCCTGGCGCTGGAGCCGGACGACATCGTGTTCGGCGGGTTCAGCCTGGCCTTCGACATGTCGGTCGAGACGATGTGGAGCGCCTTCTTCGTCGGTGCGAAACTGCTCGTCGCGGCCGAGGCGCTGGCGGCGAGCGGTCCCGATGTCGCCATCGCGCTGGCGGCGGAAAAGACGACGATCTGGCATGTCGTCCCTTCGCTGATCGCGCTGGTCGAGCATCCGGTGCCGACCCTGCGCCTGATCAACATGGGGGGCGAGGCATGCCCGGCCGACCTGCCGCGCCGTCTGGCGCGTCCCGGCCTGCGATTGCTCAACACATACGGTCCGACCGAAACCTCGGTGACCGCGACCTGGACCGAGGTACAGCCGGGCAAGCGCATCACCATCGGCAAGCCGCTGCCCGGCTATACCGCCTGGATCGTCGATGAGCAGTTGCAGCCGGTCGAGGCGGGGCAGGAGGGCGAACTGGTCATCGGCGGGCCTGGCGTCGGCGTCGGCTATGTCAACCGGCCCGACCTGACCGCCGAGAAATTCACCATGACGCCGTTCGACACCGTGTCGGGCGGGCCGGAGCGCATCTATCGCTCGGGCGATCTCGTCCGGCTGGACGCGGCGGGCGATATCGATTTTGTCGGGCGTATCGACACCCAGGTGAAGATCCGCGGCTTCCGCGTCGAGCTGGCCGAGATCGAGGCGGTGATCGGCGAGGCACCCGGCGTCGCGCAGGCGGTCGTGCATCTGTTCACCGATGCCGATGGCTCGGAATTCCTGGCCGCCTTCCTCGTCGCGCGCAGTGGCGAAACGATCGACATCGCCGACATCAAGGCGCGGGTGACCGAGCGCCTGCCCAATTATATGCGCCCCGCCGCCTATCAGCTGCTGGCGGCGTTGCCGACCTTGCCTGCGTCGGGAAAAGTCGACCGCAAGGCGCTGGTAAAGCCGGAAATCACCGTCGACACCGGCCGCCAGCTCGAAGCGCCGGCGACGCCGATGGAGGAAAAACTCCACGCCATCTGGACCGAAGCCTTCGCGCCGCAGCCCGTGTCGGTGACCGACGACCTGTTCGAGGATTTGGGCGGCCATTCGCTGAAAGCCGCGCGGCTCGTCTCGGCGGCGCGTAAGGTCGCGGGGCTGGAGGGGCTGTCGCTGGAAGACCTCTATGCCGCGCCGACCATTCGCGCACTCGCGACCCGGATCGGCGGCACCGCGCCCGTGGCGGTTGCCACCGAGGAGAGTTTCCACCGCGTCCCCGAATGGAAGCGGATGCTGTGCGTCGCCGCGCAGACGGTGGCGCTGCTGCCCATCTACACCATTGCCGGGCTGCAATGGTTCTTTCCGTACGTCGCCTACACGCACCTGGCGGGGCGGATGAGCCGGATCGATGCGCTGATTTTGAGTGCGCTCTTCTTCACCATCGTACCGGTCGCCTCGATGCTGTTCTCGATCGCCGCGAAATGGCTGATCGCGGGCCGGTTCAAGGCGGGCGACTATCCGCTGTGGGGCGGCACCTATTTCCGATGGTGGCTGGTGCGGCGGATCATTGCGGTGACGGCGACGCCCTATCTGGCGGGCACGCCGATGATCCGGGGCTATTACCGGATGCTGGGCGCCAAGATCGGCAAGCGGGCCTATATCGGCAATGGCGTCATCGACACCGCCGACCTGTTTGCGTGCGGCGACGATGCCATCGTCAGCGATCAGGCGGTGATGGCGACCAGCTCGGTCGAGCGTGGCCTGCTGCGGCTGGGCACCGTCACGCTGGGCGACCGTGCATTCGTCGGCGGGCAGGCGGTGGTCGGGCGCAATTCGGCGCTGGAGGATGATGCGATCCTCGACGATATGGCGGCGCTCCCCGCCGAGACGGTGATACCCGCCCGCCAACGCTGGACCGGATCGCCCGCCGCCTTCGACCGGATGGTCGAGCCGGGTGAGGCCATCACGACCGGCAAGCGGGCCGGGCCGTCGCTCGCGATCTTCATCGGCGCGCTGCTGCTGCCGATCATCGCCATCCTGCCGATCGCGCCGGGCCTGATCGCGCTGATCGAGATGGATTGGGCGACGACCGGCTATGGCTATATGCTCGTCTCGCCGCTGCTCGCAGCGACCTATATCGTGATGATGTGCGTGCTGACCGTGCTGGCCAAGCGGCTGATCCTCGGTCGGGTGAAGCCGGGCGTGTACCGGCTCGATAGCTGGTTCTATGTCCGGTACTGGATGGTCCGGCAGATCAACGACCTGGCGCTGCGCCTTCTGCACCCGATCTTTGCCACGCTCTACGTCATCCCCTGGTACCGGGCGCTGGGCGTGAAGGTCGGGCGGCGTGCGGAGATTTCGACCGCCAGCGCGATCGTCCCCGATCTGGTCGAGATCGGGCCGGAGAGCTTCATTGCGGACTCGGTGATCTTTGGCGCGGCCAAGATCGGCCATGGCACCATCGAGCTGGCGCATACGAAGATCGGCCGTCGCAGCTTCATCGGCAATTCCGCGCTGCTGCCCACCGGCGCGCAGATCGGCGACGAGGTGCTGATCGGCGTCCTCTCCAAGCCGCCCGAAGACCCGACCCTGGCGACCGAGGCGGGCAGCACCTGGTTCGGATCGCCCGCTATCAAGCTGCCGGTGCGGCAGGTGGCGACGATGTTCGACGAGGGGGCCCGCTTCAACCCGTCCAAGGGCCTGATCGCGACGCGCCTGTCGATCGAGGCGATCCGCACCACCCTGTCGCTGACCGCCTTCCTGGTGTTCTTCAGCGCGCTGTTGTCGGTGGTCGGCGATCTCGACGATCTGGAGCGCGGCGGGCTGGTCATCATCTCCGCCTTCCCGTTCCTGTATCTCGGTTTCTGCCTGGCTTGCGGTCTGTTCGTGCTGGCACTGAAATGGCTGGTGGTCGGGCGCTACAAGGCGACGACCGCGCCGCTGTGGAGCACCTTCGTCTGGCGGACCGAACTGGTGACCGCGACCTATGAAAACCTGGCGGTCGCCAACCTGCTTGAGCCGTTGCGTGGCACGCCCTGGATCGGCCTCTACCTCCGGCTGATGGGCGCCAAGGTCGGCAAGCGCTGCTATATCGACACCAGCGACCTGACCGAGCATGACTTGGTGACCATCGGCAACGATGTGGCGCTCAACGACTATGCCGGGCTCCAGACGCATTTGTTCGAGGACCGGGTGATGAAGGTCGGCGCGATCACGGTCGGCGACCGGGCAACCATCGGCTCGCTCGCCATCGTGCTCTATGATGCGGAGATCGGCGCGGATGCGCAGCTGGGCGACCTGTCGGTGGTGATGAAGGGTGAGAGCCTTCCCGCGGGCACCAACTGGGAGGGGAGCCCGGCCCGGATCGTAACCGGCGAATGACCCCGCATTGGCATGACGGAGCGCTGGAGCGGCTGGCCTGGGACGGCGGGTCGCCGGTCATATGGCGTGTGGACGATCCGGGGCGCGGGCGGCGCGAGCCGCTGGTCACGAGGCTACTGCACCATATGTCGGCGGCGGCGGTGACGCTCGCCCGCAATGGTGAGGGAAAGCCCGAGGTCCTGTCACCAAATGGCTGGTATATCAGCCTTTCGGGGAGCGCACGGCTCTGCCTGATTGCCGCCGCCCGCCAGCCCGTTGCGGTCGATCGCGAGATGATCGACGATAGCCCGCCTTTATGGGACATGATGACCGCGCAGGAGGCGGCAGAGGTCCGCGCCGTATCCGCCTCCCTGCAGCCCCGGCAATGGCTGCGCCGCTGGACGATCAAGGAAGCGCACGCCAAGCTGGTCGGCACGCCCCGCCGCATCGCGCCCGAGGCGATCGAGACGCGGCTGATCGATCCGATCCGGGCGACGGCGGCGCATCAGGGCGTGTCGCAATGCTGGACCCGCGAGCAGGACGGGGCGATCGAAACCGTCGCTGTTTGGGCGGAGGCGGCATGACCGCGCTCCTTGTCCGTCCGTATCGGCCCGACACGACCGTGACGCGGTGCTCGCCATGTTCGACACCAACCTGCCCGACTATTTCGGCGCCGGGGACCGCGAATGGCTGATCGAGACGCTGGAGGAGCCGGACGGGCCCGCCTTTGTCGTGACGGTCGCTGGCGAGGTCGTGGCGTTCGGTGGTTATGAAGTCTGGGAGCATTACAACAAGGCGCTGCTCTATTGGGGCATGGCGTCGCGGCGGTTCCATGGGAGTGGGCTGGGCAAGCTGCTGCTGTTCGAGCGGTTGCTGCATGTCGCGCGCCACGCCGATCCGCCGACCCGCTATGTCACGGTCGACACCTCGCCCGCGATCGCGCCGTTCTTCCGCCACTGCGGGTTCGAGGAGACCGCCGTCTGGCCGCAAGGCTATCGCTCCGGCATGACGATGCACGAGCTGCGGTTCGACCTCTCCTTACAGTCGATCGAGGAACTCGTCGCCCGCCGCGATGCCGCACTGGCGGCGGCCCAGGCAAGACTGGGAACGGGCGCGTGATCAAGGAACCGCTCAGCGAGGCGGCGCATGTCATTCAGCTGGCGCTGACCCCGATCTTCCTGCTGACGGCGGTGGGGGCGCTGCTCAACGTCTTTTCGACGCGGCTGGGCCGGATCAGCGACCGCATCCATGTCCTGAAGAAGGATGCGCAGGCAAGTCGGATCGAGATGGACCGGTTGCGGCTGCGGTCGCGCTTTCTCGACATCGCGGTCACGCTGGCGGCGGCGGCGGGCGTGATGACCTGCGGGGCGGCCATCACCCTGTTCTTCGGGGTGCTGCGCGCCTCCGGTCATTCGGCGATCCTGTTTTTCTTCTTTGGCGGGGGCCTGCTCTGCGCGGTCGCGGGGCTGGGCTGCTTCGTGGCCGAGATCATCCTGGCCGGGCGGACACTGCGCGACGAGAATGATCCGGGCTGATCCGATCGGCTCTGTTCGCTCCGCTCAATCAGTCTGACGAAGATAGTCGGTTTTACTCCCGCGACGATCTGATGGCTTATGGCTGCATACGGGCAGCGTGCGGTGCGTTTCACTGTCCGACGGATCGAACGCGAGGAGTGGATCATGGCGTCCCAGGTTGAAGATCATCAGGAACAGGGCGGTTGCCCGGTCGCGCATGGCGGCGGTGGCAATGGCCCCGGCAAGCGTGGCGGCGGCCGTGGCGGTCCCGGCAACAAGGACTGGTGGCCCGAGCGGCTGCGCCTGGAAGGGCTGAACCAGCATAATCCGCGCTCGAACCCGCTGGGCGAGAATTTCGACTATGCCGAGGAGTTTGCCAAGCTCGATCTCGACGCGCTGGTCGCCGATCTCCATGCGCTGATGACCGACAGCCAGGATTGGTGGCCCGCCGATTTCGGTCATTATGGCGGCCTGTTCATCCGTATGGCCTGGCACTCGGCGGGCACGTACCGCGTGACCGATGGTCGCGGTGGTGCGGGCGGCGGGCAGCAGCGTTTCGCGCCGCTCAACAGCTGGCCCGACAATGCCAATCTCGACAAGGCGCGTCGCCTGCTCTGGCCGATCAAGCAGAAATATGGTGCCAAGATCAGCTGGGCCGACCTGTATGTCCTGACCGGCAACGTTGCGCTGGAGTCGATGGGGTTTAAGACTTTCGGGTTTGCGGGCGGCCGTGCCGACACCTGGGAACCGGAAGAGCTGTACTGGGGCCCCGAGGGTAGCTGGCTGGGCGACGAGCGTTATTCTGGCGAGCGTCAGCTGCACCCGGCGCTGGGTGCCGTCCAGATGGGCCTCATCTACGTCAATCCGGAAGGGCCGAACGGCACGCCCGATCCGGTCGCCTCCGCCCGCGACATCCGTGCGACCTTTGCGCGCATGGCGATGAACGACGAGGAAACCGTCGCGCTGAACGCCGGTGGCCACACCTTCGGCAAGACGCACGGCGCGGGCGACCCGTCCTTTGTCGGGCCGGAACCCGAAGGCGCGGTGATCGAGGATCAGGGTCTCGGCTGGCGCTCCAAGCACGCCACCGGCCTGGGTGGTGACGCGATCACCTCGGGCCTGGAAGTGACCTGGAGCCAGACGCCGACGCGCTGGTCGAACAATTATTTCCACAACCTGTTCGAATATGAGGACCAATTCGAGCTGGTGAAGAGCCCGGGCGGTGCCTGGCAGTGGGAGGCGAAGTCCGCCCCCGCCGACGTGCCGCATGCGCACGACCCGTCGAAGAAGCAGCATCCGCGCATGCTGACCTCCGACCTCGCGATGATCAAGGACCCGGAATATCGCAAGATTTCCGAGCGCTTCTACAAGGACCCGGCCTATTTCGCCGAGACCTTCGCGCGCGCCTGGTTCAAGCTGACGCACCGCGACATGGGTCCGGTCGAGGGCTATCTGGGCCCGCTCGTGCCGCAGGAGCCGCTGATCTGGCAGGATCGTGTCGATCCGCTCGATCATCCGGTGGTCGATGAGGGCGACATCGCGGCGCTGAAGGCGAAGATCCTGGACACCGGCCTGTCGGTCCCGGCGCTGGTCGGTGCGGCCTGGGCTTCGGCATCGACCTATCGCCGGTCGGACAAGCGGGGCGGCTCCAACGGTGCCCGCGTTCGCCTGGCGCCGCAAAAGGACTGGGAGGTCAACAATCCGGCGCAGCTGGCCGAGGTGCTGGCCAAGCTGGAGGCGATCCAGGCCGAGTTCAATGCTTCGGCCACCGGCGGCAAGAAGGTGTCGATCGCCGACCTGATCGTGCTGGGCGGTTGCGCGGCGGTCGAGAAGGCGGCGAAGGACGGCGGCGTCGAGGTGACGGTGCCCTTTACGCCGGGCCGGATGGACGCGCGGGAGGATCAGACAGACGCCGAGTCCTTCGCGGTGCTCGAGCCGATGGCCGATGGTTTCCGCAACTATCGCCAGGGCATCCAGTTCATGGCTCCTGAGGAAGCACTGGTCGACCGTGCCCAGCTGCTGAACTTCAGCGGACCGGAGATGACGGTGCTGGTCGGGGGCTTGCGCGTGCTCGGTGGCAATGCCCCGGGCGTGACCGAGGGCGTGTTCACCGACCGGGTGGGTACGCTGTCGAACGACTTCTTCGTCAACCTGCTCGACATGAACACCGAGTGGGAGCCGAGCGGCGACGAGAACCTGTTCCACGGCCGCGATCGCCGCACCAAGGAGCATACCAAGACGGCGACCCGCGTCGACCTGATCTTCGGTGGTCATTCCGAACTGCGTGCGCTGGCCGAAGCTTATGCCTGCTCGGACTCGAACGCGCCGTTCGTTCGGGACTTCGTGAAGGCCTGGGACAAGGTGATGAATGCCGGGCGCATGGACATCTGATCCTGCACGACGGGTGACCGGGAAGGGGGGCTGTGCCATAAGGCGCAGCCCCTTTTTCATGGATGCTGCACCCTCACCCTTCCGGCGCTTCGCGCCTCCCTCCCTCTCCCATCGGGAGAGGGAAGGGGCCCGGCGGCGCCAGCGGGTGAGAAGGGTAAGGGTGGGTTTAGCCGATCAATCCTGGTCTTCGTCCATCTCGCGGTCGATCGTGTCCATGAAGTCGCGCGCGGCTTCCTTGTCGGCTTCGTCGTCGAAGGCGTCGTCCAGGTCTGGCGCGACGCCCAGCATGTAAGCGAGACACCAGAGCGCGAAGCGACGACCGCTGTCGCGCTCCAGCCCGAATTGCACCCGCAGCCGGTCGATCCCGGCGGACAGCTGGTCGGGCGACAGATCGCCGATATCCTCGGTGCCGAAGAAGCGGATGAGCAGTTGGTCGAAATCCATGCCCGTTCTTAGCCGAGCGGCGCGCGGCACCCAAGCGTCATCAGATTATTCCTCCCCTGTAAGGGGAGGTGGCGCGCGTAGCGCGTCGGAGGGGTGTCCCATTATCGAGAGGGCAACACCCCTCCGTCAGGGCTTCGCCCTGCCACCTCCCCTTGCAGGGGAGGAATTCACCGTATCTCACCCCCTCCGCAGCGGGCCGTTCGCCACGGGCTCGCCGAAATCGGGGGTGCCGTCGGGGCGATAGCGGAAATACTGCATCCGCGTATGGCGGTTGGGATCGAACAGCGGATCGCCCTTGATCTCCGCATAGTCGCGCCCGTGATAGACCAGCACGTCGCGTCCACGCTCGTCGACGGTGAAGCTGTTATGGCCGGGGCCGAAGACCTTGTGCGCCACCGATGTCTTGAAGACCGGCACCGGCGACTTGGACCAGTTGGCCGCGTTCATGATGTCGGCCTTGGCGTCGCAGGTCAGCATGCCCATGCAATACCGCGCATCGGTCGCGCTCGCCGAATAGGTCATGAACAGCTTGCCGTTGCGCGCCAGCAGGGCGGGGGCCTCGTTCACCTTGAACCCCTGGATTTCCCAGTCGAGTGTCGGGACCGACAGCCGCACCGGCTTGGCGGCCAGCGTCAGCGGGGTGGCGAGGGGTGCCAGATACAGGTTGGAATTGGTGTCGATCCCCGGCTCGCGCTGCGCCCAGGCGAGATAGCGCTGGCCCTTGTGCACGAAGCTGGTGGAATCGAGGGTGAAGGTGTCCCATTCGGTCTGGAGCTGGCCCAGCACCGACCAGTTGCCCGCCATCGGATCGGGCCCGTCGCACACCACCGCGAAGGTGCGGATGCGGAACACGTCCTCTCCGCCGCCGCTGGGACCCGCCGCGAAATACATGATCCACTTATTGTCGACGAGGTGTAGTTCGGGCGCCCAGATGAAGCCCGACATCGGCCCGCTCTTGAGATGCCGCCACAGGACTTTCTCCGGTGCGGTCGACAGACCCTCGAGCGTCTTCGCGCGGCGCAGCACCAGCCGGTCATATTCGGGAACCGAGCCGGTCAGGTAATACCAGCCATCGGTATGGCGGAACACCTGCGCGTCGGCGCGCTGGCGGACGACCGGATTGACGATCACCGGCGCGCCCTTGGCCCTCAGGAGGGTCGGCGTCGCCATGGCGGTGGTCGCCCCGGCCAGGAAAAAACGTCGGCTCAGCATTCCTCATCCTCCGCGATGGCCGCGCCGTCTGTCGGTCGTGCCTTATCGTTCGGACCGTCGCGGTGACGGCTCGTGTAGGATGTCTAGCCTATCACTCCGACATTTGAAAAGCCGCCGGATACGCATTGTGGCGTGTCCGGCGGCGAGTGGGGTCAGGCGGCGAGGTCGAGGACGATGCGTCCTTCGATCTGGCCACGGCGCATCCGGTCGAACACCTGGTTGACCTCGGCGAGCGGCGCGGTGGCCACCGTCGCCTTGACCTTGCCATCGGCGGCGAAGTCGAGCGACTCCTGCAGGTCGAGCCGGGTGCCGACGATCGAGCCGCGCACGGTGATGCCGTTCAGTACCAGCCCGAAGATGTTGAGCGGGAAGTCGCCGGGCGGCAGGCCATTGAGCGCGACCGTCCCGCCGCGCGCCATCATGCCCACGGCCTGCGCAAAGGCGCGCTCGCTGACCGCCGTGACGAGCGCACCCTGTGCGCCGCCGCCGGTCTCGCGCTTGATCGCCGCCGCCGGGTCCGCCTCGGTCCGGGCATTGACCGTCACCTTCGCGCCCAGCCGCCGGGCGAGGTCCAGCTTGGCGTCGTCGACATCGACCGCCGCGACGTTCAGGCCCATGGCGACCGCATATTGCACCGCCATATGCCCCAGCCCACCGATGCCGGAGATGACGACCGTATCGCCCGGCTTGGTATCGGTCATCTTCAGCCCCTTATAGACCGTCACCCCGGCGCACAGAACGGGCGCGATCTCGGTGAAGCCGATATTGCCGGGCAGGTGGCCGACGAAATTGGGGTCGGCGATGACATAATCGGCAAAGCCGCCATTGACCGAATAGCCGGTGTTGAGCTGGCTTTCGCACAGCGTCTCCCACCCGCCCAGGCAATGCACGCAGTGGCCGCAGGCGGTGTAGAGCCAGGGCACACCGACTCGGTCGCCCTCCTTGATATGTTTCACGCCCTTGCCGACCGCCGAGACATAGCCGACGCCTTCATGCCCCGGAATGAAGGGCGGGTTGGGCTTGACCGGCCAGTCGCCCTCGGCGGCGTGCAGATCGGTGTGACAGACGCCGGATGCCTGGATCGCGACCTGGATCAGGCCGTCGCCGACCTCGGGCACGGGGACTTCATCGATGGTCAGGGGTTGGCCGAATGCGCGCACGACGGCGGCCTTCATCGTCTTCGCCATGGTGTTTCTCCTGTCGGATGATGATGGGGCAGGGATGGGCGCACCCGCCGACCCCTGCCTTGACCGAAGTCAAAAGAAGCCGAGCTTCTTGGCCGAGTAGCTGACCAGCAGGTTCTTGGTCTGCTGATAGTGATCGAGCATCATCCGGTGCGTCTCGCGCCCGATGCCCGAGCGCTTGTAGCCGCCGAACGCCGCATGCGCCGGATAGGCGTGGTAGCAGTTGGTCCAGACGCGGCCCGCCTGGATCGCACGACCCATCCGGTAAGCGCGGGTGCCGTCGCGCGTCCACACGCCCGCGCCCAGGCCGTAAAGCGTATCATTGGCGATACTCAGCGCCTCTTCATCGGTCTTGAAAGTGGCGACCGAGACGACGGGGCCGAAAATCTCCTCCTGAAAAACGCGCATCTTGTTGTGGCCGCTAAGCACGGTCGGCTTGACGTAATAGCCCTCCAGCCCCTCGGGCCGATTGCGGGTGCCCCCGGTCAGCACCTTCGCGCCCTCGCCGCGGCCGATGTCGAGATAGCCGAGGATCTTGTCCATCTGCTCCTGCGAGGCCTGCGCGCCGACCATGGTGGCGGGGTCGAGCGGATCGCCCTGGATCATCGCCTCGACGCGGGCGACCGCCTTTTCCATGAAGCGGTCATAGATGGATTCGTGCACCAGCGCGCGGCTGGGGCAGGTGCACACCTCGCCCTGGTTGAGCGCGAACATGGCGAAGCCCTCGATCGCCTTGTCGAGATAATCGTCATCCTCGGCCGCCACGTCGCCGAAGAAGATATTGGGGCTCTTGCCGCCCAGCTCCAGCGTCACCGGGATCAGGTTTTCCGACGCATAGGACATGATGAGCTGTCCGGTCGTCGTCTCGCCGGTAAAGGCGATCTTGGCGATGCGCGGGTTCTGCGCCAGCGGCTTGCCCGCCTCCACGCCGAAACCGTTGACGATGTTCAGCACGCCTTCGGGCAGCAGGTCGGCGATCAGTTCGGCCAGCACCATGATCGAGGCGGGGGTCTGTTCGGCGGGCTTCAGCACCACGCAATTGCCCGCCGCCAGCGCGGGCGCCAGCTTCCAGCAGGCCATCAGTAGCGGGAAGTTCCACGGGATGATCTGCCCCACCACGCCCAGCGGCTCGTGGAAGTGATAGGCGACGGTGTCGTGGTCGATCTCCGAAATGCCGCCTTCCTGCGCGCGGATGCAGCCTGCGAAATAACGGAAATGGTCGATCGCCAGCGGCAGGTCGGCGGCGGTCGTCTCGCGGATCGGCTTGCCATTGTCCCAGGTCTCGGCGGTGGCGAGCAGGGACAGGTTCTCCTCCATCCGATCGGCGATCCGGTGGAGGATCAGCGCGCGTTCGGCGACGCTGGTGCGCCCCCAGCCGTCCTTCGCCCTGTGCGCCGCATCAAGCGCCAGTTCGATGTCGGCGGCCTGACTGCGCGCGACCTGGCAGATGACCTGCCCGTCGATGGGGGATCGGTTGTCGAACCAGCGTCCGTCGACCGGATCGACCCAGCGACCGTCGATGAAATTGGCATAACGTTGTTTGAACGGCGCGGTGCGGGCCTTGATGGCTTCCTGGATCGTCACACTCTCTCTCCTTGGTCTGTTATGGGCCAAGGCTCTGCCTGTGCGGGGCCCGCGACAAGGTGGTCCGCGACGAAGTGCAGGTGAGGTGATGGACTTTCCGGGGCCGAGGCGTAGCATGTGTCGCACGGCGCGACGCCAAAGCTGCGCCAGTGTCGCAACTTGCGACAATAGGAGAGGATGCGGCGATGGACGGCGCCGGGATAGAGCAGGGGCGGCGAGCCTATTTCGATGAGGGGCAGTTGCCGCTGGAAAGCGTGCGCCAGCCGGTGCTGCGCTCCTGGCTGCGCTGCACCGACATGGGATTGGCACAGGGACGGCCGCGCGGCGACGGGCCACTGACCGAAAGCGAGTTGAATGCGCTGCGCCAGCGCCGCGAGTCGCTGCGCCGCCTGTGCCGCCCCGAGCTGGAGATGCTGGCGGGCGAGGCGCGAGAGACGGGCAGCGTCGTGATCCTGGCGGACGCCGACGGCATGATCCTGGACAGTATCGGCGACACCGGCTTCCTGTCGCGCGCGGCGCAGGTGGCGCTGAGGCCCGGCGTGTCCTGGACCGAGGCGAGCACCGGCACCAACGCCATCGGCACCGCCATTGCCGAGCGGCGGCCGATCGCGGTGCATGGCCCCGAACATTTCTTCGCCGAACATGCCGTGCTGAGTTGTGCCGCGACCCCTATCCTCGACCCGCGCGGGGCCATTGTCGGTGCGCTCGACATCTCCGGCCCGTCGGTCAGCGGGCACGGCCACGCGCTGGGGCTGATACGGCTGGCGGTCGACCAGATCGAGCATCGCCTGTTCCGTAGCGGTTTCGCCGATTGCCGGGTTCTGCGGATGCATGACGATGCGGCGATGCTGGGCACGGCGCGTGAAGGCGTGCTGGTGTTCCGCAACGACCGGCTGGTGGCCGCGAACCGACGCGGCCTGTCGCTGGTCGGGCGCAGCTGGGAGGCGCTGGACGATACGGCGCTGGGCGAGCTGGTCGATATGCAGGGTCCCACGGCGCGGGGACGCCTGCGCCTGACCAACGGCGCGACGCTGATCGGCGGCTGGGATGCCGAGGGGCGGGGCGGCGTGGAGCTACCGGTCGCGGCGCGTCCACTGGCCGACGACCGGGCCGAGGCGATCGATGCTGCGCTGGCCGCGCATGACGGCAATGTCTCGGCGGCGGCACGGCAGCTGGGCGTTCACCGCAGTACGATCCACCGGCATCTGGCCCGCCAGCGTCTTTGACGGGCGTCAATGTCGCGGCGGCTCTTGTTCGTCACGAGGGCGGCGAAGGAGATGGCCCCGCGATGGATCGCAACCCGCCCGAAGCCCGCATCGTGCCGTTCGCGCGTCGCTGGCACGTCATTCATGAGATCGACCTGATCCGCCTGATCCGCGCGCATCGCCAGCGGCTGGCGCTCTGTACGCAGGCGGAGGAGATGGCGGATCGTCTGCCCGAACGACCCGCCGAACCGGTCATGGCGGATTTCCTGACGGCGCTCGACTCGCTGGTGCTGGGTGGGCAGCGCGAGGAGGGGCATGACCTGCGGCTGATGCTTTCGAGCGGACGGGAGGATGCGCTGGGCCGGACGCTGCTCGATCATGTCCAGTATCGCCAGCTGGCCGATGTCGCGGCGGCGCGCGAACTGATCGCCGCCTTTGACGAAGGCGACGCCTTCGCCACGCCCGAGACGCTGGGTCATATGCTGCGCAGCTTCTTCACCGGATGCCGCCGTGCGGTCGATTTCGAGCAGCTGACCATCATCGCGCTGGCGGGCCACCGGCTGACGCCCGAGGCGCGGTCGCTGCTGATCGACGCGCTGGCCGACAGCCTGCTGGATTAAGCCGCTTCGGCGCGGGCGGCGAGGCCCTCGCGGTCGCTGATCGTGATGGCGCGGCCGCCGGGCAGGCCGATCAGGCCGCTTTGCTTCATCCGGGTCAGCTGGCGGCTGACCGTCTCGATCGTCATGCCCAGCACATCAGCGATCTGGCCGCGCGTCAGCGGCAGGTCGAAGGTCACCGGGCCGTCGCGGCTGGCCCGGCATCCGCTGGCGCCTGCCCGCGCTGCCATGTCGAGCAGGAAACCCGCCAGCTTCTCCCCGGCCGATTTGCGCGCCAGCACCAGCATCCGCCCGCGCGCCTCGTGCAGCGATTCAAAGGTCCGCTGGAGCAGCAGGCGCTCCATGCGCTGGTGGTCGTCCAGCACCCGCTCGAACGCAGGCCGCGGAAAGACGCAGAGTTCCGCATCGGTCAGCGCGGTCAGGGTGAAGTCGACATCGCCCGCATAGGGCTGTCCGAAGAAGTCGGCGGGGTAGAGCAGCCCGACCGTCTGTTCGCGCCCGTCGGCGGTGGCGGCGGTCAGCTTCAAGACGCCGGACAGCAAATTGCCGCAGATCACCGCAGCGTCGCCCGCCCAGGCGATCGCCTGGCCGCGCGCCACCTGGCGGCGCTGCCCAATGGCGTTGAGGGCGACCAGTTCCTGGTCGTTCAGGCTGCCGCACAAGGCCCGGTCGCGTACCGCGCAGTCGGCACAAACGTCGTTTGGGATCATGGCTTTGCCTTATAGCGCAGCCATGATCCCCTGTCGTCGGACGGATTGTCCTATCTGTCAGTGTCGTGGCGACACGTCGTCCTCGCGCGGCAGGTGGAATTCGTGCCAGATGCCGTTGAGGATGCCGAAGCCGACCGCCAGGCCAAGGCCGAGAACCCATGAGAAATACCACATGATCGGGCTCCTTCAGTAAAAGTCGGGGTTGGTGCGGACGGCTTCGCTGGTCACCCGGCCGAACATCACCCGGTAGGCCCAGGCGGTGTAGGCCAGCACGATCGGCAGGAAGACGACCGTGACGAACAGCATGATGCCCAGCGTCTTATGCGTGGACGAGGCGTTCCACACCGTCAGGCTGCTATGCGCGTCGATGCTGGACGGCAGGATGAAGGGGAACATCGAACAGCCGACGGTGGCGATGATCCCCGTGGCGGCTAGCGACGAGCCGGCAAAGGCCAGCGCCTCGCGCCGCCCCCGGATGCCAGCCAGCGCCAGCAATGCACCCGCAAAACCCACCACCGGCAGCGCCATCATCCACGGATAGGCGGCGTAGTTTTCCAGCCAGGCGCCGCCCGCCCGCTCCGCCGTCATGCGCAGCGGGTTGGAGGGCCCGAACGGATCGACCGTGCCGACCACCCGGTAACCGATATCGCCCCACGCGACGAAGGCGAAGCCGATCGCGAACAACAGCATGGAGGCGATGGCCGCCACCGTCCCGAATGCGCGGGCGCGGTCATGGACCGGGCCATGCTCGACCTTGATCGACAGCCACGCCGCGCCGTGCAGCACCAGCATCGCGACGGACAGCAATCCGCACACCAGCGTGAAGGGCGTGAACAGCCCGATCAGCGTCCCGTCGTAAAAGGCGCGCAGGTCGCTATCCAGGCGGAACGGAGCGCCCAGCATCACATTGCCGACCGCCACGCCGAAGACGAGGGCCGGGACCAGCCCGCCGACGAACAATGCCCAGTCCCAGCGCGCGCGCCATGCGGCGTCCGGCTTTTTCGAGCGATATTTGAATCCCACCGGCCGCAGGATCAGCGCGGCCAGCACGAGGAACATCGCGAGGTAGAAGCCCGAAAAGCTGACTGCATAGACGAACGGCCAGGCCGCGAAGATCGCGCCGCCGCCCAGGATGAACCAGACCTGGTTTCCCTCCCAGGTCGGCCCGATGGAGTTGATGACCATCTGCCGCTCGGCATCGCTGCGCGCGACGAAGGGCAGGAGGGCGGCGACCCCCAGGTCGAACCCGTCGGTCAGTGCAAAGCCGATCAGCAGCACGCCCAGCAGCGCCCACCAGATCAGGCGTAACATCTCATAGTCGAACATGTTCTGGCCTCCTTCAGGCGGTGACGGGAATGGCGGCGGGGATCGGGCCGGGTGCGGGCTGGTCGTCCCGCTCCTCGGGGCCGTGCGCGATGGCGGCGAGGATCAGGCGTACCTCGATCACCGCCAGCACGCCGTAGAGCGCAGTAAAGCCCGCCAGCGTGGTCCACAGGGCCCCGCGCGACAGCGAGCTGGTCGCGAGGAAGGTCGGCAGCACGCCCTCGATCGCCCAAGGCTGTCGCCCCAGTTCGGCGACCAGCCAGCCCAGCTCGATCGCCACCCAGGGCAGCGGGATCGCCGCCACCGCAAGGCGGAGGAACCAGCGCGCGTCCATGTGCGTCCTGAGCGAACACAGGATGAAGGCGGTGGTGAACAACGCGATCATCGCAAAGCCGATCGCCGCCATGATGCGGAAGCTCCAGAAGAGCAGGCCGACATTGGGGACCGTGTCCCATGCCGCCGCCTCGATCTGCCGGGGCGTCGCGCTGCGCGGGTCGGCCATCTGCCGCTTGAGCAGCAGGGCATAGCCCAGGTCGCGCTTGTGCGCCTCGAACCGGGCACGCTGTGCGACGTCGTTCGGGTTCACCTTCAGCCGCTGAACCGCGTCATAGGCGATCACGCCCGAGGCGATGCGCTCCTGCGCCTTCAGCACCAGTTCGGACATGCCCGCGACCGTGCCGTCCAGGCTGCGCGTCGCGATCAGGCCCAGCACCCAGGGAATCTCGACCTTGTAGCGCGTCTCGCGCGCCACCGTGTCGGGCAGGCCGAACAGGGTGAGGCCCGAGGGGCCGGGCTCGGTGTGCCAGACCGCCTCGATCGCGGCGAGCTTCATCTTCTGGTTGTCGGTCAGCGCATAGCCGCTCTCGTCGCCCAGCACGACGACCGACAGCGAGGAGGCGAGGCCGAACGCCGCCGCCACCGTCATCGACCGGCGCGCGATGGGCACGAACCGCCCCTTCAGCAGCCAGAAAGCCGACACGCCCAGCACCACGACCGAGGCGCAGACATAGCCTGCGCTGACCGTATGGACGAACTTGGCCTGCGCCACCGGGTTGAACAGCACCGCGCCGAAATCGGTGACCTCCATGCGCATCGTATCGGGGTTGAAACTCGCCCCCACCGGGTTCTGCATCCAGCCATTGGCGACCAGAATCCACAGCGCCGACAGATTGGTGCCCAGCGCCGTCGTGAAGGTGACGATCAGATGCCCCAGCTTCGACAGCCGGTCCCAGCCGAAGAACATCAGCCCGACGAACGTCGCCTCCAGGAAGAAGGCCATCAGCCCCTCGATCGCCAGCGGCGCGCCGAAGATGTCGCCGACATAATGCGAGAAATAGGACCAGTTGGTGCCGAACTGGAACTCCATGGTCAGGCCGGTGGCGACGCCGAGCACGAAGTTGATGCCGAAGATCTTGCCCCAGAAGCGCGTGGTCACGCGCCATTCCGGGCGATTGGTCATGACATAGACCGACTCCATGATGACCAGCATCATCGACAGGCCCAGCGTCAGCGGCACGAACAGGAAATGATACAGCGCGGTGGCCGCGAATTGCAGCCGCGACAGGTCGACGACCCCGGGGTCCATAGCATGTCTCCATTGAAGGAGCCGCCCCCCGGCCCCTTGCGTGTCGACTCGCTAGGCGCGGAGGTCTCCGCCGACATTGACCATGGTCAAAGACGGGGTGGCCGATCGGGGCAAGGGTGGGGCCATGACGACGATCACCCATGCTCCGCTGGCCGCCAGATTGTGTAATCGTTGGTTGAACGACGCCGCCGGGCGCCGGGACGGTGCATCGGGTCTGTTGCTGCTCGATACGCTGGCCGCCACCGGTTTCGCGGCGGGGTTGGCGGGCGGCGTGACGGCGGTCGCGGGGCAGGGGGCGGTGTGGCCCTGGACCATGCTTGCGCTGGCTATGGGGGGCTTTCGCGCGCTGTTCGCGACGCTGGCGCTGCGGCGGGGCGCTGCGCGGGCGGGCGAGGTCAAGCGGGCGCAGCGCCGGCATGTCGTCGGCGCCACGCTCCACCGTGCGGCCGGTGCCCCGATCGATAGCGGGCTGCTGGCAACGCAAGCCGTGGACGCGGTCGAGGCGCTGGACGGCTATGTCGCCTGCTTCCTGCCCGCCCGCCGCGCCGCCGCCATCGCGCCGATGCTGGTGCTGGCCGCGACGGCCTGCGCCAGTTGGGTTGCCGCGCTGATCCTGGCGGCGACGCTGCTACCCTTCGTCGCGGCGATGATCCTGGCGGGCGGCGCGGCGGCGGACGAGTCGCGGCGGCAGTTCGTCGCGCTGCACCGCCTGTCCGCGCGCTTCGCCGACCGGGTGCGGGCGTTGCCGGTCGTGCTGGCCTTCCGGGCCGAGGCGCGGGAAACCGGGGCGATCGGTGCGGCGGCGCAGGAGCTGGCCGACCGGACGATGCGCGTGCTGCGCGTCGCCTTCTTGTCCTCGGCCGCGCTGGAGTTCTTCGCGGCGCTGTCGGTGGCGCTGGTTGCGGTCTATTGCGGCTTTTCGCTGCTCGGCCTGCTGCCCTTTCCCGCGCCGGAGACGTTGACGCTGGGCCGAGCCTTCTTCGTGCTGGCGCTGGCCCCCGAATTCTACGCGCCGATGCGTCGCTTGGCGGCCGCCTATCACGACAAGCAGGCGGCCGAGACGGCGGCCGACACGCTGATCGCCATCGCCGATCCGGAGCGCGCCGAGCCTGTCGCGGCGGCCGCGCCGCTGAACTTGCGCGATGTGACGATCCATTATCCGGGCAGCGACGGGCCCGCCGTGTCGAACCTGTCGCTGCGCATCGAGCCCGGCGAGGTGGTGGCCTTGCTGGGCCCGTCGGGCAGCGGCAAGACCAGCGTCCTGCACCTGCTGCTCGGTCTCGCGCCGCTGACCGCCGGGAGCGCCGAGGCGGGCGGTGCGCCACTGGCCTCTCTGGCCGGACAGGCGAGCTGGGCGGGGCAGCATCCGCTGCTGATCGCGGGCACGATCCGCGAGAACCTGTTGCTGGCGCACCCGCAGGCCGATGACGTGGCGCTGCAGCGCGCGGTGGTGTCCGCAGGGTTGGTGCCGATGCTCAACCGTCGGCCGGGCGGACTGGACGCGATAATCGATGCGCGCGGCAGTGGTCTGTCGGGAGGCGAGCGGCGGCGGATCGCACTGGCCCGTGCCCTGTTGAAGCCCGCGCCGTTCCTGCTGCTCGACGAGCCGACCGCGCATCTCGACGCCACTGCCGAGGCGGCGCTGATCGCCACCATCGCCGTCGCCGCCCGGGGGAGGACGACCCTGATCGCCACCCACAGCCCTGCGCTCGCGGCCATCGCGACGCGCGTCGTTCGTCTGGGAGCCGCCGCATGACGCTGCACGACCTGATCGCCGCCGAACGCCAGCGGGAGCGTCGTCGCCTGCGCCGGGCGGGGCTGTGTGCCGCGCTGGTCGCCGCTTCATCGGTGTTGCTGCTCGCGCTGTCGGGCTGGTTCCTGACCGCCGCCGCGCTGGCCGGGGCAGCGGGGATCGTGGCGGCGCAGTCGTTCAACTATATGCTGCCCTCCGCCGCGATCCGGCTGCTCGCGATCCTGCGCACCGGCGCGCGCTATGGCGAACGGCTGGCGAGCCATGGCGCGGCGTTCGGCGCGCTCGCCCGGCTCCGTCCCGCCCTTTACCGCGCGATCACCGCCGCGCCGCCTTCGGTAGCGCTCAGCCTGGGGCGAGGCGAGGCGACGGCGCGGCTGATCGGCGATGTCGATGCCGTGGAGTGGCGCTTCGTCCGCCTGTCGGGGCCATGGGGCATGGTCGCCGCACTGGTGTCGGGGGCGGCGCTGACCTGGCTCGGCGGATGGTGGAGCATGGTCGCGACCCTGGCCTGTGCCGGGGGCGCTCTGGGCCTGGGTCGCATCTGGGCCACGAGACTGGAGCAGCCCGGCCGCGCGGTTCAGCAGGCGATGGGGGTGTTGCGCGAAGAGGTGGCGATGTGCGGCGGGGCGGCGGTGGAGTTGCGCTGCTTCGGTCTGGAGGATTGGGCGGTCGCGCGGATCGCGGCGGCGGGCGACCGCTTGGCTGAGGCACAGGCGCAGGCGGTGGCGGTCGCCGCGCGGTTCGAGGGGCTGCACGCGATCAGCGTCGCGCTGGCGGCGGCGTCCGCTCTGCTCCTGTCGGCGGGGGCGGGGGCTCCGGTCGCGGCGCTCGCCGCGCTGGCGGCGGCGATGACGGTCGATGCGATCGCGCCGATGCTGCGCGCCATGACCGAGACGGGGCGCCTCCGCGAGGCCGAGGTGCGGCTGGACGCGGTGTTCGCAGCGGCGGAGACGGCCCCGCCCGCGACCGGAGCGCGCGGCGCGGCGATGCTGGTCATCGACGGCGACCTGTTCGCGCCGGGCAGCCGGGTCGCGTTGACCGGGCCATCGGGCTGCGGCAAGACGAGCCTGGTCGAGGGATTGCTCGGGCTGCGCGCGCTGTCGCCGGGGAGGGTTCTGATCGACGGCCGGGATGCGGCGACGCTGGGCTCCGAGACTCTGCGTACGACCTTCGCCTGGGCACCGCAGGATGCCGCGTTGATGGCGGGCACGGTGCGCGACAATCTGCGGCTGGCCATGCCCGACGCGACCGAGGAACGCCTCTGGGACGCGCTGCGTGACGCCGCGCTCGATGGGGTGGTGCGGGCCTTGCCGCAGGGGCTCGACACCTGGCTGGGCGATGACGGAGCCCGGCTGTCGGGCGGCGAGCGGCGGCGGCTGTCGCTGGCCCGCGCGTATCTGGGGGAAGCGCACTGGTTGCTCCTCGACGAGCCGGGTGAGGGGCTGGACGCCGATGTTGCGGCCGAGATCGCCCGCCGCCTGGATGCGCGGTTGCGGCGCACCGGGCAGGGGCTGATCCTGGTCAGCCACCGTCCGGCCTTGTCCGCCTTGTGCGACCGGCATCACGCGGTGACGACCGGGTTCCGACGCTGCGCCGCCTGATCCGGGTCAGACGGCCTGGCTGAACCGCTGCTCGTCCTCGCTCCGCCACGCATCGAACACGGCGGCGATGCTGCGGGCATAGGGCAGTGCGTCGTCGGCCAGCCGCAACTGCCAGTCCTGCCATGCGATCAACCCGACCTGCTCGAACCGATCGAGCCGCTCGCGGATCAGGTCCCGTCCAGGCAGGTTGCCGATCTCGGCGACGCCGCGACACAGGATGTCCGCGATCAGATCGCCCCTTTGCTGGTCGAGGGGATCGCGGTGGAGCCCGCGTTCGGTCGCGAACCGACCGGCGCGGATCGACTCGTGCCATTCGCCCGCCTTCTTGGCGTTCTGGAGCAGCCGGTCGGGAAAGGCGCTGATCGCGCTGGCGCCCAGGCCGAGCAGGATTTCGGCGGGGTCGTCGGTAAAGCCCTGGAAATTACGCCGTAGTTCGCCTTTCGTCGCCGCCTGCGCCAGCGGATCGTCCGGTCTAGCGAAGTGGTCGAAGCCGACAGCGTGATAGCCTGCCGCCGTCAGCCAGTCATGGGCCAGCGCCGCCTGGGCGAAACGCTCGGCGGCCTTTGGAAGAGACGTGGCATCGATCCGGCGCTGGCGCGGGATCAGGTGCGGGACATGCGCATAGCCGAACACCGCCAGCCGCTCCGGCGCAAGCGCGAGCGTATGCTCCAGCGTCCGCTCCAACCGGCCCGCGTCCTGCTCCGGCAGGCCGTACATCAGGTCGAAATTGATCGAGGCGACTCCGGCGGCGCGCAGCCGCTCGACCGAGCGGACCACCTGCTCGTGTGGCTGGACCCGCCCGATCGCGGCCTGAAGGCCGGGGTCGAAGGTCTGGACGCCCAGGCTGACCCGCTCGACCCCGACCTCGCCGATCACCGCCGCCCAGTCCGCATCGAAGCCACGCGGGTCGACCTCCAAGGATAGAACGGCATCGTCGCACGAGAAGGCGGTGCGGAGATGCGCGACGAGCGCCGCAAAGGCGGCGGGCGCGATGGCATTGGGACTGCCGCCGCCAAAGGCGATCCGGCCGACCCGTCCCCGCCCCGCCAGGTGACGGGCGAACAGGTCGATCTCCGCATGGAGCCGGGCCAGATAGGCATCGAGCCGCGCCGTCCGGTTCGCCGCGCCGGTGTTGCACCCGCAATACCAGCAGATCTCGCGGCAATAGGGGATGTGCAGATAGAGCGACACGGGGGTATCGGCCCCGACCGCTTCGATCGCGGAAAGCATATCCCCATGCCCCACCTGATCGCCGAACTCGGCGGCGGTGGGATAGCTGGTATAGCGCGGCACGGACCGGGCGAGCAGAGCGGGATGATAGGGCCACATGCGGCATGGTCTGCCCCGGGGCCGTCGCCGGGCCTTTGATCGCCGTCAAAAGGATGGGCGGACGTGTCCCATCACGCCGCCAGCGCGTAGCGCCGGCAATGGTCGAGATAGCCCGCCTCGTGCCGCCCCGAGAGCGACACGACGCTTTCCCACAGCCAGGACGGCGTATCGAGCGTACCGCGCCGATCCGCGTCGAGCAGCGCCAGCCACTCGCCGCGTGTGGCCTGGTCCATCTGACGCGCATGGGCGGCGCCCACGACGAAGGCCAGGTGACGGGCGGCGCGGATCGCTTCGCCCCGGCTGAACTGGTCGACCTCCAGCTTCAGATCCTGTGGGGTCAGCTCGCGGATGAAGAGCGAACGGCCCAGCATGGTGACCGGCATCATGCGCGATCCCAGATAGGGGGAGAGGTGGCGCGCGGCGGTCACGACCCGCTCGGCATCGTCGGCCGGCATGTCCGCGCCCGGCGCGGCAGGCGCGATAGGGGCGGTCGCTTCCTTCAAGTCGACCAGCGCATAGGACCAGTTGCCCTTGCGCGTCTTCAACGCCACGATCGCGGCATAACGCAGCAGGCCCAGCGAACTGCATCCCTTCATCCAATAAGCGGCATCGACCAGCCGGACTTCGCGGTCCTGCGGCTTGCCCTTCAGCGACAGGACCATCGCGCCGACGCGTTCGTCTGCGAACAGAGTGTGCAGCGCGTCGCGTTCCTCGGGGGCCAGTTCCCAGAATTTCTTGCCCAGCGGAATGCGGGGCTCGACGGCATCCAGCCGCTCCTTGGCCAGATGACGCCAGCGGCGACCCAGCGCTTCGCGCTCGACGCTGCGCACGATATCCGACTCCACACCGGGATCGCCGTCCGCCGGATCGCGCATGGCGGTCGCATAACCGTCGACCATCTCCTCCATCATACGCATCGTGACCACGCCCGGGAGGTCGGACCCGCGCGCCGCCGTGGCCAGCGACAGGCCCAGCCGGATCAGGTCATGCGCCGGATTGCCGATCACCGCCTGATCGAGGTCGCGAATCTGAATATCGACCGAGCCGTCGCCATTGGCGACCGGCCCCAGATTGCCGAGATGGCAATCGCCGCAAATCCAGACGGGGGGTCCTTCGGGCACTCGCCGCGCCACCTCCGACCCTGCGAGCCACTCATAGAATTTGGCGGTATTGCCGCGAACATAGGCGTGAACGGATCGCGCCATCTTCAAATTGCGCTTTGCTTCGAGAATGGATGAACGGTCGGCGGTCTGGGGCATGCGGTGTCGGGATCTCGAAGGGTTGGGTCGTCAAAACGCGGAGCGGCCGGAAAAGTAACAAAATATTGCTGAGCGATGGCGAGCCCCGTTCGGCTGCCCGTGTTGCTACAGCCTTGTTCGCCTCGCCCAGGCTCGATCATCGGTAGGACCAGGGCTCATAAAGCGCCTCATTAAAATAGATTGTTAATAAGGAGGTGGGATAGCCGCCGCGAATCTCCCAGCTGCGATCGGCTCCCCTTGATCTTCTCCCTGCTGCCCTATTCTCCGTACCTTCTGGCGGTTTCCATCGGCATCTGCCTGACCTCCGGCTGGCTGGTCGCGCTGTTGACCGCAGAGGTGCGCCATACCCGCACCGGCCCGATCGGCTGGCGCGACGGAGGGCTGGCGCTGGCCGCAGGACTGGGCGTGTGGTCGACTCATTTCAGTGCGATGACCGCCTATCGCCCGGACTTGATCCTGACCTATGCACCGTACCGCACGGCGATCTCTGCGGCGGTGGGCGTGCTACTGGTCGGGCTTCCCATCGCCGCGCTTGCCAGGGTGGAGCAGCAGAGCAGGCGGGTCGCTCTGGCCGTGACGGCCGGTTTCGGCATCTGGTGCATGCATGCCGTCGGCCTGTCGGCGCTGGTCGATTGCGGTCACGAATTCTCCATTGCAACGAACCTGATCGGCGCGCTGATCGGGACGGCGATCCTCGTCGGCTGGCAAGTCCGTCGCGCCCCCCTCTTTCCGCGGCTGGCCACTGGCATGTCCTTTGTGGGCGCGGTGTGCGCCGTCCATTTCATCAGCCTGGCCGGGGACATGGTGACCGCGCGGCTGGCTGTCGTACACGGCAGCGCCATGTCGCCCGGCCTGGTCGCGGCCTGCACGGCCTTTGCCGTCTCGATCGCCTGCCTGGGCGGCGTCCTGTCCGCCTCGCAGGCACGGTTGCGACGCGAACGCGAGGCGCAGACGCTCAAGGCGGTGATCGAGAGCATGTCGGACGGTTTGGTCTTCATCGACAAGGCGGGGCGGCTTCGCCAATATAACCGGCGTTTCCTGGCCCAATTCGATACGCCGCCGGAAGCGCTCCGGACCGGCGTGACGATCGACACGTTTCTGGACACCATTGCGCGATACCGGAACTGGCATCCCGACAAGCGCGCCCTTGTCGGCCAGGCCATGAAATCCTGGGTTTATACCGGTGGGTCGTTCGACCGCGAGTGCGAAATGGAGGACGGCCGCACCTATGTCATGCAGTGCCGCCCGGTGATCGAGCAGGGGGTCGTCCTGACCTTCAACGACGTGACGGCCGAGCGGCAGGCCAGCCGGAAGCTGAGCCATCATGCGCATCACGATGCCCTGACCGACCTCGGCAATCGCCGGGCGCTTCACGAGCGCACGTCGGCCATGATCGGCAGGGCGGAGACGTTCAGTCTGCTGCTCATCGATCTCGACGAGTTCAAGCAGGTCAACGACACGTTCGGCCACGGCATCGGCGATAAGCTGCTGGTCCATTGCGCGGCGGTGCTTCGTGGGTTGGTCGGGCCGGATAGCTTCGTCGCGCGCATGGGCGGCGACGAAATGGCGATCGTGATGGCTTTGCCGATCGACCAGGCCACCGCCTTTGCTCAGACGGTCGTGACCCGTATGGCGGAAGCCGTCACCATCGACGGCTATCGCCTGCTTCCCGGGTGCAGCATCGGCGTGGCGGAATGGGTGGCGGGGCTGTCGGGCGAGGAGCTTATGCGACGCGCCGACCTGGCGCTCTACGATGCTAAGCGGGCGGGTCGCCGCCGTGCCCATCGGTATGAGCATGGTATGACCGAGGCGCTTCTCCAGCGGCAGGAGATCGTCGAAGGCCTTCGTGACGCGGTGAGGGACGGCGGCTTCCACCTGGCGTTTCAGCCGATCTCCGATCTCGCGTCCGGCGTGACCTGCGGTTACGAGGCGCTGCTGCGTTGGCAGCATCCCGTCCGTGGCTGGATCGCGCCCGACGTCTTCATTCCCATCGCCGAGGAGGCAGGCCTGATCGAGGAGATCGGACGGTGGGTGATCGCCGAGGCATGTCGACACATGGTGGATTGGTCGCCGCATCTGTATGTGGCGGTCAACGTGTCGGCCGCACAGCTGGCATCGGACGCGTTGCTCGACCATCTCGCCCAGGCTGTCCTGGTCAATGGCCTGGCCCCCGAGCGGCTGGAGATCGAAATTACCGAAACGGCGCTGATCCAGGACCCGGTAACGGTTGCAGGCCGGTTGGAGCGTATCCGCAAGCTGGGCTTCAAGGTCGCCCTGGATGACTTCGGAACCGGGCAGTCATCGCTCTCGCATCTTCGCGACCTGTGTTTCGACCGGATCAAGATCGATCGCAGCTTCGTGCTGCGTGCGGCGAGCGATCCGCGGTCGATGGCGGTCCTGCGGGCGACGGTGGCGCTGGGCGGCGAGCTGGGCGTCATCACCCATGCCGAGGGCGTCGAAACCTCCGAACAGCTCGCCTTGTGTCGACAAATCGGCTGCGATGCTGCGCAGGGTTACCATATCGGTCGCCCGCTCATCCCGCTGGTGGAGATGGGCACGCTGCACCAGGTCCATGCCGGGAAGGTGGCGTGACGTGCGGATCGGCGGCGGAAAGCGTGCCGCTGAGGACTGTGCAACCCGGTTATAGGCTCTGAAATTCAGGTGCAGCGATACTGAAATTCCATTAACCACCTCTTTTAACTGTCCAATTTAGACAGTGGTTTAACATATGTATATAGGTCGCCCGGTCTGGAGGACCGATGCGCTTTCTAACTTGCCTTGCGGAAAATCATGATCTGCGACTGGTGGCGCTCGCTGCGCTATTCTGCCTGACGGGCTCTGCGATCACGGTAAGGCTGCTTCAGCGGCTGCGTACCGCAGACCCCGGTACGCATCTGGCCTGGGGTTTCATGGGGGGCGTATCGACCGGCGCGACGATCTGGTGCACGCATTTCATTGCGATGATGGCTTATCAGCCGGGCGTGGCCGTGGCCTATGACCCGCTGCTGACCGCCCTTTCGCTCGTCATTGCCATGATCGGCAGTTCCATCGCCCTGACCATTGCGGTCCGTCGTCAGCCATTCGCGCCGCTGGCGGGAGGATTGTTGTTCGGCTTGGCGGTCACCGCCATGCACTATACCGGCATGATGGCTTTTGCGGCCAAAGGGTTGGTCGAATGGTCGCCCGCCTATGTGGCAGCATCGATTGTGTTTGCCCTTGTCTTCGGCGCGCTGGCCTTCACCCGCGCTTTGTCGACCGGCCAGCGGGGCAGCCCATGGCCTGCAACCGCGCTTGTGATGACGAGCATCGTCCTGCTTCATTTCACAGGCATGGCGGCTCTGGCCGTTTTTCCCACCGCGGCGGAACATGGCCAGACCGACAGCCAGAGCGCGACGATCATCATGGCGTGCGCAGTCGCGGCAGTCGGCATGCTCGTGCTTGGCACTGGTTTTGCCACCTATGTCCTGGACGTGTCTGCCAATGTCGCTTGGCGCCGCCGCATGGCCCAGGTGATGGAGGGCAGCGTCGATGCGATGATTATTGAAAGCAATGGCGTGATCGTCGCGGCGAACGGCGCATTTACGCAACTTTTGGGCATCGACGAGGGTGTGGTGGGCCAGTCCCTGCAACGCTGGGTTTCGGACATTGGATCGGTCGAGCCCGGTACCCTCGCGCAGCGTAGTCTGGAGGTGGCCGACGGCTCCACCATGCCTGTGGAGATCGCCCTTCGCGTCGATACCGACGACAAAAAGTCGTACATGATCTATGCTCTTCGTGACGTGCGTCAGCGGCTGGCGCAGGAACGACGCATCGCGCATTTGGCACGAAACGACAGTCTGACAGGACTGCCCAACCGGACGTCTTTCCTGGAATGGTCCCATCGCCAGGCGGCGCCAGACGGACCTGGGCGCCGCCTGGCATTGCTGTCGATCGACCTCGACCGCTTCAAGGAGGTCAACGACACGCATGGCCATGCCGCCGGCGATCATTTGCTGTCGACCATCGGCATGCGGATGAAGGAACTGGCACAGCCCGGCGAATTTCTGGCACGCCTGGGCGGGGACGAATTCGTCGCTTTGATCGGCATCGAGGATCATGACGATCCGATCGACCTGATCGATCGCCTGCGGTGCGCGATTACGACGCCGGTCGCTTATGACCACTCGACGCTGAGCTGCGGCATGAGTGTGGGTGTCGCGCTGTGGCCGCAGGATGCCGATGAGATTTCGGCGCTGATCAACAACGCCGATCTTGCCATGTATCGCGCGAAATCCAGCATCACGACCGACTTTTGCTTTTACGAAGAGGAAATGGATCAATCGGTCCGCGCCCGTCGTCGGATCGCGACCGAACTGCGCGACGCACTGGATCACGATCAGTTTGCTATCCACTGGCAGGTACAGGCATCGGTCGAGACGGGCGAGATCACCGGTTATGAAGCGCTGCTGCGCTGGACGAAGCCCGATGGGACGAACGTTTCGCCGTTTGAGTTCATCACGATTGCCGAACAGACCGGCTTGATCGTCCCGATTGGCGAGTGGGTCCTGCGGCGGGCCTGCCAGGAAGCGGCGACTTGGCCCATGCCGTGGAAGATTGCGGTGAACCTCTCACCCGTCCAGCTTGGTCATGTCGATCTGCCTCGGCTCGTCCATCAGATCCTGATCGAAACCGGCCTGGCCCCCGCCCGATTGGAACTGGAAATCACGGAATCCGCGATGATCACGGACCCCGAGCGCACGACGCATGTGTTGCGTCAGCTAAAATCGCTGGGCGTGTCGATTGCCATGGACGATTTTGGAACCGGCTACTCATCGCTCTCGACGCTACGGTCGTTTCCGTTCGACAAAATCAAACTCGACCGCTCGTTCATGACCGAACTGGACGTGGCGCCGCAGTCGGCCGCGATCATTCGAGCGGTGCTTGCACTCGGCGAAAGCCTATCCATCCCCGTCCTTGCCGAGGGCGTGGAGACGCGTTCGCAGCTCGAATTCCTGCGAGCGGAAGGGTGCAACGAAGCGCAGGGATATCTGCTGGGGAGGCCTGGGTTGATGCAGCCCAGCGAGAGTGTCGTGCTCCCGGAATCCACTTCGCACGCGGCATAAGGACATCGACATTCACGGCTGCCTTCCGTGGTGCAAGTTGTTCCACGGTCGGTCAGATCTTACCGATGCCTAACCGGCTCACACGGTCGGAACCGCCGCGCCATAAATCTGGCAATCGGCGCGTTTGGTTCCCGTCAGACTTCCGTCGTTCCGCAGCGAATAGCTGGTCCGTTCTCGGACATTGAAGGCCAGGACGCGCCTGATCGTCAGGTTGCCGAGTGCGGCGGTGACCAAGCTGACCGGGGCGATGGGCTGATAGTCATAGATGACCTCGACCACCATCACCGCCGTACCGCCCGTGGCGGCAATCTGCTTCCCCGGCGTGCCCACACCGTCCATGGTCGAAGCGCCTTCGACCGCGCCATGATCGGCGTTCGTGGTGTCGTCCAGATTGGTGATCGGGCCACCGGCCTCGTTCCTGGGCGCGCCGAGCGAGGACGAAGCCGCCAGGGCGCCGGCGCAGCGCTGCCAGCGGAACCATTGACGATAGCCATTGGGGTTGCCGGCGGATACCGGGCCCTGGCCCCCCGAGCCCGTGGTCGTGGTGCGCTGCTCGAGATCGGACAGAATGATCCGCCCCCTGGCCGCAAAAGAGAGCGGCTCCCCCATCTTCATGGCGCCGATCATAATCTCCGTGACATCGGCCTCGTCCATCGTGGTCCGAATCCGACCCGCATTATCCGCCACCGCCATCGCGATCTGCGAAACGCGCAAATTGGCCAGCACGTAATTGCCGACCTCCACGCCGCCCAGACCCAGGAGCAGGATCATGGGCGCGGCGAGCGCGAACTCGATCATCGCCACGCCGCGGCCATCGCCCGTCACACTGGCAAACCGCTCCACAAGGCGTTTCATCCGCATTGGATCACCGGCTCCGCCTGCGAGGCATAGGGCTGGTTCTTCAACATCGTCGTCGCGGTCAGCGTCGTTACCGGGCTCCATCCCATCAATCGGCTCATGGGAATGATCTCGGGATAGGTTACGGTCGCGGTGTAGAGCACCACGTCATCCGAACCGCCGGTGCCCGCACGTGCGCCATCGGCGTCCCAGACGCCATTTCCGTTGATGTCACGAAAGCAGTCCCCGGCGTTGTACTGCCCCAGCGGCGGCGTGTCGGTGGTGATCGGCTCGGGCTTGGCGACCTGCTGGAATTTGCCATAGCTGGTGGGCACGACGACGACGTCGGCGTCCCGGGAGATTGCCTTGACGCTGTCGCCGATCATGGCCGTCAACTGGGCCGCCGTCGTGCCCGTCCCGATCGTGACCCGCCGGGCTGCGCGATCCAGGGCATCCTGCACCTGGGTGGCGACATATTGGCGATACCCCAGGTCGAACAGGCCGCCCATGATCGCGATGGCGGGGAGCGCGATCAGGGCGAACTCCACCACCGTGGCGCCGCGACGGTCGCCACCGATACGGCGCAGCGCGTCCCTGTAACACGATCTCATTGGGTCAGCCTCAACGAGCCGATATTCTTCCCGATTTCGATAAAGCGCGCCATCAACTCCGCCTGGTTCGACGAGGTGGAGGCCTGGCTGGGCGTGCTCGCGCAATTGGTCAGCGACGAGTCGAGCGTGGTGGCGAAGCCGATCACCCAGATCGAATATCCCATGGACTTGGCCCGCGAGCACAACAGGTTGAAGCGCTGCCTGTGGCGGGCGAGCTGGTCGTTCTGATCCGAATATTGTCCGCCGGGCGTGACCCGTGCGTCGAGCTTTTCCACGCCGTAGGAAGAATAGAGGCTTGCGTAGCCGGTGTCGAACAGCCCATCGGTCATGAAGATGATGTATTTCTTGACGGGCATCATGTTGTACGTTTCCGGGTTCTTGCTGCCGAAAATACCCCCGGACGATGCCCAGCGGGCACCCCACATCATTCCATTGTCGTGATACGTGCCGCCATCGGGGTTAAGGGTATTGAGATACTTGTTTAGGTCGTCCCTCGCCCATCCCTGCATCGATGCGGCCGCAGACGGACAAGCGAATTGAGGCTTGAAGGGGTCGTTGCTGTAAACTCGCGCCGGATAACTCGTGTACTCAACCTCCGGCCAATAGGGTTTCCACTTGGTTTCCGTATTATTCGGTATCAGATCGATGTTGAGATCGTTCGCGCCGACCGGAATGGCCGTATCGTTCGGCCCCATTCGCACCGTCTGCCGTTCTTCAACGCACCCTGCCCAGGTCACTTTCCTGGGCGTATTCTGGACCGGCGTAATGCCTCTGTCATCGGCGGTGCCGACCAGATCGGCCACATCGACGCCTGCCCCGGACACATATTGCGAGGTGTCGAAGGTACGGGGAAGATACCTGAAATAGGTGCAGATTTCGCTTCGTTCATCATAGCTGCCATACCGGTAGTCGCAGCTGTTTTTGGAACTCGTATACGCCCTCACGACCTGTCGGGATTGATAGGTCCAGGGGCCGGACAGCATGTAATTGGGATTGGCGGCACGGATCGCTGCACCGATATTGACCGCGCTGGCATAGGGAACGACGCCGTAGCGAAGGCGCATGCCCGAAGCGGTCAGTTGCTTCTGAATCGGTTCCAGTTGATCGTACAGCGCCAGCACGGCCGAACGCAGCGCTTCGATCTTGGTCTGGGAGTCGCTGGACGTCGCCTTGTCCCGCATCGAGCCGGTCGTATCCAGCACGAAGACGATATCGGTGTTCACGAAATCCTGGGACGCATTGCAGCTAACGCTCACCGGCAGTTCGACAAAGCCGAAGATCCGCATCACCGACGTCGGAACCGTGGTGGCGGCATTGATGACGACGGTCGTCTTCGAGTCCATGGTGCTGGAGATAGAGGGGGTGAACGGCTTCGATCCGTACATGCCCTGCTGAAAGTTGAAATTGAAGAATTTGGCGGCCTCGGCCCTCACGCCGTCATCGACGGTGCCGTTGGTCATCGCGCGTCGACCCGCCAGAACCGCCGCGTCGCACGCGATCTGCATCTGCTTGCGCGTCCCATATTCGGTGCCGAGATCGATGGCTGATCCGATGAGCGCGACGAGTGGAATGAGGAAAAACGCCCACAGCATCATGACATTGCCGCGCCGATCGGCGGTAAGTCCGGCCAGGACACCTGACTCCGTGGAACGTGATGGCCACCGCAGTCGGGGCAAACCACAAGACGGAAATCGGCAGTTCATCCGGCGGCCCTACCGGCATAACGTAAAGGGTAGGTTTACAAAGGCGGGGGCGATCTTGACGAGCGGCCTGTAGGGCAGGGCGGCGTACGCTCGATAACCCTGCGGGTATCGTTTGGATATGAAGTTGGTGTTGGACGGACCGCGCCGTCCCCGACATGTTTGCCACAACGACGGCGAGAGCTGCGGACCAGTCGCAACGACCAAATGCGATATCCTGTGGAGAGGAAGCGTATGATGGGTACCATGCCACTCGATGGTGTTCGGCATGCTGACCTTTTCAGGAGCGTCGGGCAGGATCGATTCCGGTCCAAGCGGCGCCTGGGGCGATCCCAAGGGCCTGCTGTCCGACATCCCTTCTCGGCAGGCCCGATGCGGGTTTTCTTTGGCTCGGAGCGTCATCGGCCGGCGGCTGGCCGCACCCACGCCATAATGGACGCCTGAACGCAGAGCCATTCGGCACCGCGCCGTCCCACATCTCAACGATCATGATGGAGAGCGAAATGACATCCCTGCTCGACGCCGCGCATCTCGACGGCCGGTTCTTCGACGGACACTGGATCGAGGGCGGCCAAGGCTATGACGTCCTCGAACCGGCGACTGGCGCGGTATTGGCGCGGGCCGCCTCGGTCGATGCCGCCACGGTCACCAAAACGGCGACGGCGGCTCGCGCCGCGCAGCAGGGCTGGGCCGCGGCGACGGCGGATGTCCGGGCTGGCGTCTTCGTCCAGGCGGCCGCGCTGGCGCGGACGCATGCCGAGGAGATCGTGACCTGGACCATGCGGGAAAGCGGCTCCGTGCGCGCCAAGGCGGAGTTCGAGCTGGCGATCACGATCAAGGCGATCGAGCTGGCGGCGGCGATGCCGCATCAGGCGCAAGGGCTCGTCCTGCCCAGCGAGCCGGGGCGGCTGAGCCTGGCGCGCCGTCGTCCGCTCGGCGTGGTCGGGGTGATCGCGCCGTTCAACTTTCCGCTCTATCTGGCGATGCGCGCGGTGGCGCCTGCGCTGGCGGTCGGCAATGCGGTGGTGCTCAAGCCCGACCCGCGCACGGCGATCTGCGGCGGGCTGGTGATCGCGCGTCTGTTCGAGCTGGCCGGGCTGCCCGCCGGTGTCCTGTCGGTGCTGCCCGGCGGCGGTGAGGCGGGGGCGGCACTCTGCGCGGACCCGAATGTGGCGATGATCCAGTTCACCGGCTCGACCGGGGCGGGCCGAAAGGTCGGCGAGGCAGCGAGCCGTCACCTCAAGAAGGTCTCGCTGGAATTGGGTGGCAAGAACACCCTGATCGTGCTGGACGATGCCGATCTCGACCTCGCGACGCGCAACGCCGCCTGGGGGGCATGGCTGCATCAGGGGCAGATCTGCATGACGGCGGGGCGCATCCTGGTGCATCGTGCGATCTTCGACGCCTTTGCTACCCGACTGGCCGAGAAGGCGAAGGCGCTGCCGGTGGGCGATCCGATGTCGGGCACGGTCGCGATCGGCCCGCTGATCAGCCAGCCGCAACTCGACCATGCGGTCGATATCGTCGAACGCAGCGTCGCCGCCGGCGCGCGCCTTCTGGCGGGCGGCAAGGCCGAGGGACTATGCCTCGCCCCGACCGTGCTGGAAGGGGTGAAGCCGGGCATGGCGGCGTTCGAGGAGGAGATTTTCGGTCCCGTCGCGGTCTTGGTGCCGTTCGACACGGACGACGAGGCGGTCGCGCTCGCCAACGATACCGAATACGGTCTGTCAGCGGCGGTGATCTCGAAGGATGTCGGCCGAGCCATGGCGCTGGGCGAGCGGCTGCGCGCGGGCCTGCTCCACATCAACGACCAGACGGTGAACGACGAGGTGGTCAACCCCTTCGGCGGGGTAGGCGCCTCCGGCAACGGCTCCGCGATCGGCGGTCCGGCCAATTGGGAGGAGTTCACCCATTGGCAGTGGGTGACGGTGAAGGGCGCCGCGCCCGCCTATCCCTTCTGACCGCCCATCCAACCATATATCATGATGCAGGAGACGATAATGACTGAGATGCGCAGCATCACCACGGCCGTGGTTCGCGACCAAGGTGCACCCTTCGCCATTGAGGAAGCGAAGATCGCGTCACCGCAAGGGGGCGAGGTGCTCGTGCGGATCGTAGCGGTGGGGGTATGTCACACCGATATCATCGTGCGCGACCAATATTACCCGGTGCCGCTGCCCGCCGTCCTAGGCCATGAAGGGGCGGGCGTGGTCGAGGCGGTGGGGCCGGGCGTGACCGCCGTCGAGCCGGGCGACCATGTCGTGCTCAGCTTCGCCTCGTGCGGCGTCTGCGGTCCGTGCCTGACCGGTCACCCGGCGCATTGCGGCGACTTCTTTGCGCTGAATTTCGGCGGGGGGCGCAAGGACGGCTCGACGGCCACGTGTGATGCCCATGGCGGGGCGCTGCACGATCACTTCTTCGGCCAGTCCTCCTTCGGCAGTTTCGCGATGGCGCATGAGCGCAACATCGTGAAGGTCGCCAAGGACGCGCCGCTGGAACTGCTCGGGCCGCTCGGTTGCGGTATCCAGACCGGGGCAGGGGCCGTACTGCGCGCGCTGGAAGTGCCGTCGGGGGCGAGCTTCGCCGCCTTTGGTTCGGGGGCGGTCGGCCTCAGCGCGATCATGGCGGCGCGCGTCGCGGGCGCGACCACGATCATCGCGGTCGACGTGACGCCCAGTCGGCTCGACCTCGCGAAGGAACTGGGCGCCACGCATGTCGTCAACAGCCGCGAGACCGATGCGGTGGAGGCGATCCGCGAGATCACCGGCGGCGGCGCGGACTTCACGCTGGAGAGCAGCGGTCGGCCCGAAGTGCTGCGCCAGGCGATCGACGCGCTGACCATCCTGGGCACCTGCGGCATCGTCGGCGCGCCCAAGCTGGGCACCGAGGCGAGCTTCGACGTGAACATGGTCATGGTGCCCGGCAAGCGCATCATGGGCATCGTCGAGGGCGACGTCGTGCCGCAGGTCTTCATCCCCGAGCTGATCGCGCTCCACGCCCAGGGGCGCTTCCCCTTCGACCGGCTGGTGAAGTTCTACGATTTCGCCGATATCAACCAGGCGGTTGCGGACAGCGAGAGCGGCGTGACGATCAAGCCCATCCTGCGGCTGCCCGCCTGACGGGAAAGCGGGCGGGGGACGCCATGCCCCCGCCCGTCTCAGGTGTCAGACCCGCTCGATCATCAGGGCAATGCCCTGGCCCACACCGATGCACATGAAGGCCAGCGCATAGCGCCCTTGCGTCCGGTGCAGTTCCTCGACGGCGGTCATGACGATCCGCGCGCCCGACATGCCCAGCGGATGCCCCAGCGCGATGGCCCCGCCATTGCGGTTCACGCGGGGGTCGTCCTGCGCCAGCCCCAGGTCGCGCAGGGTCGCGATCGCTTGGCTGGCAAAGGCTTCGTTGAGTTCGATCACATCGAGATCGTCGATCGCGACGCCGGTCAGGCGGCACAGCTTGCGCGCCGCTTCGATGGGACCGACGCCCATGATGCGCGGTGCGATCCCGGCGGCGGCCATGCCCAGGATGCGTGCGCGGGGCGTCAGGCCGTGGCGCCCCGCCGCCGCTTCGGACGCGACGATCATCGCGGCCGCTCCGTCATTCAGGCCCGAGGCGTTGCCCGCCGTCACGGTGCCATCGGCGCGGACGACAGGTTTCAGCTTGGCGAGCACCTCAAGGCTGGTCGCGCGCGGATGTTCGTCCTGCGTGACGATGCGCGGCTCGCCCTTTTTCTGGGGGATGGTGACCGGGACGATCTCGGCCGCCATCCGGCCGCTGGCGATGGCGGCGGCGGCCTTTTGCTGGCTGGCCAGCGCGAAACGGTCCTGATCCTCGCGCGAGATCCGCCATTGATCGGCGACGTTCTCGCCGGTCTGCGGCATCGTGTCGACGCCGTACGCCGCCTCCATCGCCGGGTTGATGAAGCGCCAGCCGAGCGTGGTGTCCTCGATCCGCTGCGCGCGGTCGAAGGCGGAGGCGGCCTTGCCCATGACATAGGGCGCGCGGGTCATGCTCTCGACGCCGCCCGCGATGATCAGCTCGGCATCGCCCGAGCGGATTGCCTGCGCCGCGCAGCCGACCGCGTTGAGGCCCGATCCGCACAGTCGGTTGACCGTGGTGCCGGGCACTGCCTCGGGCAGTCCCGCCAGCAATATGGCCATGCGCGCGACGTTGCGATTGTCCTCGCCCGCCTGATTGGCGCAGCCGAGGATGCTGTCGTCGACCGCGCTCCAGTCGACGCCGGGGTTACGCTCGACCAGGGCGCGGATCGGCACGGCGGCGAGATCGTCGGCGCGGATATCGGCCAGCGCGCCGTTCAGCCGCCCGATCGGGGTCCGAACGGCGTCGCAGATAAAAGCGGCGGTCATGAGGTCAACTCCGATGGTTCAGGATAGCGTCGGCCAGCGCATCGGGCGCTTCGAGCGGCGCGAGATGGGCGGCGGGAAGGGCGATATGCCGCGCGCCGGGAATGGCCGAGACCAGATGCTCGCCATGGCCGACATAGGGCGTCGAGCTGTCGCGCTCGCCCGAGATCACCAGCGTCGGACAGGCGATCCCGCCCAGCCGGTCGGACAGCGCCATGTCGCGGATCGCGGCGGCGCATCGGGCATAGCCCTCGGCCCGCATGGTGAGCAGCCCGCGACGGATCGTCGCCGCATGGCCGGGCCGCTCGTCAATGAAGGCAGGGGAGAGGAACCGCGACATGGCCAGATCGACGATCCCCGCCATGCCGTCGCGGCGCACCGTATCGACGCGCGTGGTCCATGCGGCACGGTCCATCGTGGCGGAGGTGCAGATCGGTATCAGGCCCGTCAACCGCTCCGGCATGTCCAGCGCCATCTGCATCGCGATCATGCCGCCCAGCGAGACGCCAGCGACCTGGGCGCTATCCCATCCGGCCGCGTCCATCACCGCCGCGACGTCACGGGCCAATCCGGCCAGGCTATAGTCGCCCGGCGGCGCGTCCGACGCGCCATGTCCGCGCGTGTCGATCCTCAGCACCGCGACATGTTCGCGTAGCAGCGGCAGGACCGGGCTCCACAGGTCCATGTCGGTGCCGATCGAATTGAGCAGTACTAGGCGCGGCTGGTCGGTTTCGCCCTCGACCTTCCAATAGATACTGGCCCCGTCGGATGTGACGAACGGCATCAGGCGACGCCTTCCAGCATATCCGTCGCGAACGGTGCCCCGGTCTTCGCCCGAACCTCGTCCAGCGTGACGCCCGGCGCCAGTTCGACCAGCCGCAGCCCCGGCTTGTCGCAGGCTATGACGCACAGGTCCGTGACGATCAGGTCGACACAGGCCTTGCCGGTCAGCGGCAGCGTGCAGTCGGGCAGGATCTTCGGGCTGCCGGTCTTGCTGGCATGGTCCATCACCACGACGATGCGCTTGACGCCCGCGACCAGGTCCATCGCGCCGCCCATGCCCTTCACCATCTTGCCCGGGATGGTCCAGTTGGCGATGTCGCCGCCCGCCGACACTTCCATCGCGCCCAGAACCGCCATGTCGATATGGCCGCCCCGGATCATCGCGAAGCTGTCGGCACTGGAGAAGAAACTGGAGGTCGGCAGCGTCGTGACCGTCTGCTTGCCTGCATTGATCAGGTCCGGGTCGGCCTCGCCTTCATAAGGAAAGGGGCCGATGCCCAGCAGTCCGTTTTCGGACTGGAGCGTCACGTCGATCCCGGCCGGAACATGGTTGGCGACCAGGGTCGGGATGCCGATCCCGAGGTTGACGTAGAAACCGTCCTGAAGCTCGCGGGCGGCGCGGGCCGCCATCTCGTCACGGGTCCAGCTCATGCCACATCCTCCCGCGCGCGGGTCGTCAGTTTCTCGATACGCTTCTCGTTGATCGTGCTCAGCACGATGCGATCGACATAGATGCCCGGCGTATGGATGGCGTCGGGGTCGAGCGCGCCCGCCTCGACGATCTCCTCCACCTCGACCACCGTCACCTTGCCGGCGGTCGCCATGTTCGGGTTGAAGTTGCGTGCGGTCTTGCGGAACATCAGATTGCCCGCCGGATCGGCCTTCCACGCCTTGATGATCGACAGGTCGGCGCGCAGCCAGGTCTCGCGGACATAGTCCTGCCCCTCGAAGGTCTCGACCGGCTTGCCCTCGGCCACGACCGTGCCGACGCCGGTCTTCGTATAGAAGGCCGGGATGCCCGCACCCCCGGCGCGGATGCGCTCGGCGAGCGTGCCTTGCGGGTTCAGTTCCAGTTCGAGCTCGCCCGACAGATATTGCTGCTCGAACAGCTTGTTCTCGCCGACATAGGACGAGATCATCTTGGCGACCTGGCGGCTTTCCAGCAGCATCCACAGGCCGAAGCCGTCTGCGCCGGCATTGTTGGAGATGACGGTCAGCCCCTTCACCCCGCTCGCGCGCACTTCCGGGATCAGGCTTTCGGGATTGCCCGACAGGCCGAACCCGCCCGACATGATCGTCATCCCGTCGAACAACAGCCCGTCCAGCGCCGCGGCGGGCGAGGGGTAAATCTTGCTCTTCATATCGCTCCAGTCAGCCCAGATCGCCACCGGCCACGGGCAGGACCGAGCCGGTGATGTAGGAAGCCTCGTCCGAGGCCAGGAAGAGGATGGGCGCGATCTGCTCGTCCAGCGTGGCATAGCGCCCCAGGAAGGTGGAGCTGGTGACCTGCTCCACCGCCTCGGCCATCCACGCCTGTTCGCGGGCGTCGTCGCCGTTCGGGTTGCGTGGCACGATGCGCGGCGGCGCCTGCGTGCCGCCGGGCGCGGTCGCGACGACGCGGATGCCCGCCTCGCCATATTCCATCGCGAGGGCTTGGGTGAGGGCGTTGATCCCGCCCTTCGCCGCCGAATAGGGAACCCGCCGGATGCCGCGCGTCGCGTTGGACGACACGTTGACGATCGTGCCGCCGCCCTGGCCCAGCATGATCGGCAGGACGGCATGACAGCCCCACAGCGTCGGCATCAGCGAACGGCGGATTTCCGCCTCGATCTGCTCCGGCTCGAAGGCGGCGAAGGGACGCATGCGGATCGCGCCGCCGACATTGTTGACCAGAATGTCGACGCGGCCAAAGGCGGTAACCGCGGCGGCCATCGCGGCGGCCGCTCCGTCATGGGTTTCGAGGTCGCACACGAAGAACGCCGCCCGCTCGCCCGCTTCCTGCGCGACGTCGGAAACGAAGTCGGCGCGGTCGACCAGCAGGACGGCGGCACCCTCGGCGGCGGCGCGCAGCGCCACGCCGCGCCCGATGCCCTGGGCGGCCCCCGTCACCACCATCACCTTGTCGCGAAAGCGTCCGGCGAACGTCATGCGGCCACCGCGACCGGCGCTTCGCTCGGCGCGAACTTCTCATAATGAAAATGCCGGGGCTCGACGCCCTTGTCGCGCAGGAAGACCCGCACCGCCTCGACCATCGGCGGCGGCCCGCACAGATAGATATCGCAGTCACCCGCGTTCAGATGCGTATCGGTCAGATGATCGGTAACATAGCCCTTCAGCGGATGCCCGCTCTCTGGATCGGCGACGCACGCGGTCCAGCTCAGCGAGGGGAGGCGGGCTGCCAGCGCCTCGATCCGTGCGACCTCGACCATATCGCCGTCCCGGGTCACGCCGTAGATCAAGTGGAGCGGCTGGTCCGTGCCCGTATCGGCCAACACCTCCAGCATCGACAGGATCGGGGCCAGGCCGGTGCCACCCGCCAGCAGGATCGTCGGCCGCTCGACCGCCCGCAAGAAGAAGCTGCCCTGGGGGCCGACGAAGCTCATGCGCGCGCCGGGCTTGGCGATGGATGTCAGCCATCCGCTCATCAGCCCGCCGGGCATGTTGCGGATCAGGAAGCTGGCCTCTGCCGCGCCGGGTTTGGAACTGAACGAATAGGCGCGGTGCTGGTCCGTGCCCGGCACCGCCAGATTCACATATTGGCCGGGCAGGAAGCCGAGCGCGGCGGGATCGTCCAGCCGCAGGGTGAGGAGGATCGTGCTGTCGGACACCAGGTCCACCGCCGCCACCGTGCCCTCATGCACGGCGGGCTTCACCTTGCAGGCACTGGAGGGGACGGGCACCGCGACGACGCAATCGGACGAGACGCGCATCTGGCAGGTCAGGACCAGCCCTTCCTCCGCCTCGTCGGCGGTCAGCGCCTCGTCGATATAGTCGTCGCCGAGATCATAGGCGCCCTGTTCGCAGCGGCATTTGCAGGTGCCGCACACGCCGTCGGAACAGTCCATCGGCAGGTTGATCCTCTGGCGGAACGCGGCGTCCAGCACCGTCTCATCCGGGGCGCAGTCAATGAAGCGCGTCGCGCCATCCTCGAAGTTCAATGCGATACGGTAGCCCATGATATCCTCTCCGGGCGCCGGGCATCAGACGTGATAAACGTCGATCACCTGGCGGATATAGTCGTTCTTGAGGACGACCTTCTTGTTGGTGATGAGCGGCTGCGCGCCGGTCGCGTCGATCGTGTAGAAGGACGTGCCGAAGAAGCTCAGCGTCTCGTTGTAGCGGTGGCTCAGCGTGTGCCAGTTGAACCGCACCTGCATCTGCCCGTCCGCCTCGCCGAGAATCTCGACGTTCGATACGGTGTGGTTGGTGCGCGGCTCGGGCATGCTCGCCCCCGATCGCTCGGTCTTGATCCGGAAGACCCGATCTTCCAGCCCGGTGCGATCCGGATAGTAGATGAGCGAAATCTCGCGCTGAGGGTCCTCCACCAGCATGTCGTCATCATCCCAGGCGGGCATCCAGAAGACCGCGTGCGGGGCGTAGCATTCCAGCCACTCATCCCACTGCCGATCATCAAGCAGCCGCGCCTCGCGGTAGAGGAAGGCGAGAAGCCGGTCGTAGGTCAGGCTCATGCCGCCACCTCCAGCCGGTCGACCGGGCGCAGCGTGGCACCACCATTCCCGCCACTGTCACGGTCGATCGCGGCGATCAGCGACTGCGCCCAATATTCATGCTGGCGGACGAACAGCCCCTCGTCCTCGCTGCGCTCGCCGCTGAGCAGCGGTTCGATGCCCATGGCGCGCGCGTTTCCGTCCGGCCCGGCGATCCAACGCGTCGCCCCGCGGCTCAGGTCGTTCCACAGTTCGCCCGCGCCCTCATAGGCCTTCTGGCAAGAGCGGAATTCCTCCAGATCGTCGGGCGTGCCCATGCCGCTGACGTTGAAGAAATCCTCATATTGCCGGATGCGCAAGGCGCGGTCGGCGTCGCTCTCGCCCTTCGGCGCGAAGCAATAGATGGTCACTTCGGTGCGATCGACCGAGATCGGGCGGACGACGCGGATTTGGGTCGAGAACTGGTCCATCAGATAGACGTTGGGATAGAGGCACAGATTGCGGGTCTGCCCGACGATGAATTCCGCGCGCTCCTCGCCGACTCGCGCCGCCAGCGCCTCGCGATGCGCATAGATCGGGCGGACCTCGGGGTTGAGCAGCTTCGTCCAGAGCAGGATATGGCCGTGGTCGAACGCATAGACGCCGCCGACGCTCTTGGACCAGCCATCGACATCGACCGCCTTGATCGAGTCCTCCGCGCGGCGGTTGGCGGTCGCCGCATAATTCCAGTGGACCGCACTGACATGATAGCCGTCGGCACCGTTTTCGATCTGCAGCTTCCAGTTGCCGTCATAGACATAGGTCGAACTGCCGCGCAGCACCTCCAGCCCGTCGGGTGCTTGGTCGACCATCTGGTCGATGACGATGCGGGTCGAGCCGAGCCAGTCCTCGAGCGGCGGTACGTCGGCGTTCAAGCTGCCGAACAGGAAGCCGCGATAATTCTCGAACCGGGCGACGCGGGTCAGGTCGTGCGACCCCTCGGTATTGAACCCGGCGGGATAATCGCCGGTCTTGCCGTCCTTGACCTTCAGCAGCTTGCCCGCATTGCTGAAGGTCCAGCCATGGAACTGGCAGGTGAAGCTGCCCTTGTTGCCATGCTTGCGACGGCACAGCATCGCGCCGCGATGCGCGCAGGCGTTGATGACGGCGTTCAGCGTACCGGTCTTGTCGCGGGTGATGATGATCGGCTGGCGGCCGATATGGGTGGTGAGATAGTCGTTATTCTCCGGGATCTGGCTTTCATGCGCCAGATAGACCCAGTTGCCCTCGAAGATATGCTGCATCTCCAGCTCGAACAGCGCTGGGTCGGTAAACACGTCGCGGCGGCACCGGAAGGCCCCGGTGGCGGGATCGTCGACGACGGCGGTGGCAAGGCGTTCGCGAAGGTCGGTCATGACAATATCCTTCCGGGGATCAGGCGACGGCCAGACGGGCGCGGTGCGAGAAGGCTTCCTCCTCGGCATCGTCGGCGCGCTGGAGCTGAAAATCGAAGGCGATGTGCGCGGTGTCACCCTGGCGGTTCGGCACCGGCAGCAGCCCCTCGCGGGTGCCGAACGCGAAGTCGTCGGCGGCAAAGGGGTCGTCGCCGAAATTGATCTGCGTCGTCAGCTGGCGATAGCCGGGCGCCTCGATGAAGAAATGGACATGGGCCGGGCGGTTGCCGTGGCGGCCGAGCACCTGCATCAACCGGTCGGAGGCACCGCCGGGCGGCACGCTATAGCCGTTGGGCATCTTGGAATGAAACGCATAGCGCCCATCGTCGCCCAGCCGGATGCGGCGGCGGTTGTTGAACGGCGTCTGCTCGCCGGTGGGATCGAAATGCGAGTAGAAGCCCTTGGAATTGGCGTGCCAGACATGGAGGATGGCGTTCGTGACCGGCTCGCCGTCCGGTCCCGTGACCCGTCCGGCCATGTAGAGCGTGTCGGTATCGTCGGGATCGTCGGTCAGGTTGGCGTCATTGTCGACCAGCGGCGCGCCCTCGACATAGAGCGGCCCCTCAATGGTGCGGGGCGTGCCGCCGCTCTTGCCCGCCTCGGCGTCCTTGGCGTCCATATAGAGGTCGAGGAAATGTTCGAGGCCGACGCCCGGCATCAGCAGCCCGAACTCGCCTGCGCCGTTCTGGAGGAAGTTGACCGCGCCCCAGACTTCGTTCTCGTCGATGTCGTGCTTGACGATCAGCACCATCAGCGATTCCACCAGGTCGCGCAGGATCGCCTTCACGCGCGGATCGCCCTTGTCGGTGGCCGTGCCCGCGACGCGGTCGAGCAGATCCTGGATGGCGGGGGTTTTCACGAAGCTGATATCCATCACACTCTCCTATATTCTGTCTGTCCAGCCGCTCGTCGGCGGTCCTGCGGTTCCGATCGTCAGCGGTCGTCGTCGTGGAGGGACGAGGGGTGGCGGCACAGCGCCGTCACGCGGATCGTCATGAAGGGGTAGAGCGGCAGGCTCATCAGGATATCGTGCAACTCGGCGTTGGAGCCGACATCGAAGATGCTGACATTGGCGTATTGGCCCACCACCCGCCAGATGTGGCGCCAGGTGCCTGCGCGTTGCAGCTCCTGGAAACGTGCCTTCTCGGCGGCCTTGAGCCGTGCCGCTTCCTCGGCATCGAAGCCGAGCGGAATGTCGACATCCATTTCGACGTGAAACAACATGGTTCAACCTCTTCCCGCGACGACATGAAGGGTAGGGGAGCGACGGTCGCGTCGGTGGAAGGCGACGCGATCCTCGTACAGCGCGATGCCGAGGCCGGGGCCGGTCGGCACGCTCAGGTGGAAATCGGCGTAGCGCAGCGGCTCGGCCAATATATCTTCGGTCAGCAGCAACGGGCCGAACAACTCGGTCCCCCAGGCCAGCGATGGCAGGGTCGCGCAGAGATGCGCCGACGCCGCGGTGCCGACCCCGCCCTCCAGCATCGTGCCTCCATAGAGCCCGACGCCACCCGCCTGCGCGATCGTGGCCACGGCATGGGCCGGGAGCAGGCCGCCGGACTGGGCGATCTTGACCGCGAAGACCCGCGCCCCGCCGCACACCGCGATGGCGAAGGCGTCGGCGGGCCCGTGCAGGGCCTCGTCCGCCATCAGCGGGACGACGTGTTTTGCGGACAGCCGGGCCATGGCAGCATGATCGTGCCGCGCGACCGGCTGTTCGACCAGATCGACGCCCGCCTCCTCCAGCAGCTTCATGCCGAGATCGGCCTGCGCCTCGCTCCAATTCTGGTTGACGTCGACGCGCACGCTGCCCCGGTCGCCGACCGCTCGCTTGATCGCGGCGACATGGGCGACATCGGCGCGTACGTCGCGCTTGCCGATCTTGAGCTTAAAGATGTTATGTCGCCGCTCGGCCAGAACCCGGTCGGCCTCCTCGATGTCGCGCGCGGTATCGCCGCTGGCCAGCGTCCAGGCGACCGGCAACCGGTCGCGGATCGCGCCGCCGCCGATCAGCGCGGAGACCGGCACGCCCAGCCGCTTGCCAGCCAGGTCCAGCAGGGCGGTTTCGACCGCGCATTTGGCGAGGTGATTGCCGAAGACGCTCTTGCCGATCTTGGCCATCGCCGCCCCGACCAGTGCCGGGTCACAGGTTTCGAGAACGGGAGCGATATAGGTATCGATGGCGAGCTTGATGCCCTCCGGGCTTTCCTCGCCATAGCTGAGACCGCCGATGGTCGTGCCTTCGCCAACCCCCTCGATGCCGTCGGAGTCGCGCAGCCGGACCAGCACGATCGACTGGTGGTGCATGGTGGCCATCGCGAGCACGTGCGGCCGGATCGTCGGGATGTCGACGATATAGGTATCGATCTCGACGATCGTGGCCATAACCTCTTCCTATCCAGTTTTATCCGAATTTCCCCGGAAACTAGGCTTGGCGGTCTGGACGCGCAAAGATCATTATGGTCTTCTGGCGATACTTGGAGAGTATGATCCTATGGACCTGCGTCAGCTTCGCTACTTTGTCACCGTGGCCGCCGAGCGGAATTTCAACCGCGCGGCTGAACGGTTGCATATGGCGCAGCCGCCGCTCAGCCGGTCGATCCAGCAACTGGAGGCGGAGGTCGGCGCGACCCTGATCGACCGGACGAGCCGACCGCTCGCGCTGACCCCGATGGGGCAGCTGTTCCACGATCAGGCGGTACAGGTGCTGCGGCGCGTCGATGACATGCGGACGATGATGGATGCCGCGATCGCGACCGACCGGCGACGGTTCACCATGGGCTTCGTCGCCTCCACCATCTATGCGCGCCTGCCCGCGCTGATCCGCGAGTTCCGGGCCGAAATGCCCGATGTCGAGCTGACACTGGTCGAAAGCCCGACGCTGGACCAGATCGCGGCGTTGAAGGAGGGGCGGATCGATATCGGTTTCGGCCGTATCCGCTTCGACGATCCGGCGGTGCGGCGCACCGTGCTCCGGCGGGAGTCGCTCGTTGCGGCGGTCCCGATGGGAAGCCATTTGGGTCATGACGGCGGACCGATATCCCTGTCGGCCCTGGCGCGCGAAAAGCTGGTTCTCTATCCCAGCGCATCGCGTCCCAGCTATGCCGATCAGGTCCTGTCGCTGTTCCACGATAATGGCCTGAGCCCGAACCAGATCGTCGAGGCGCGCGAGTTGCAGATCGCGATTGGTCTGGTCGCCGCCGAAGAGGGGGTGGCGGTGATCCCGGAGTCGGTACGCAAAGCGCGGACCGAGGATGTGCGCTATCTCGATCTCGTCGAACCCGCCCATTCGCCGATCATCATGAGCCACCGGGTCGGCGACGCCTCGCCCGAGTTGCGCGCCGTTCTGCGGATCATCGCCCGCAAATATACCGAGTGGGGCTATGGCGTGCCAGAAGCGCTGCTGGCGGACCACGAATAACACACGGCTGCCACCGACCCGCCGGCTTTGGAGAGGATGACAGGATGGACATACGGCAGCTGCGCTATTTCGTGACCGTTGCGCAGGAAGGCAATTTCACCCGTGCCGCCGAGCGTCTCCACATCGCACAACCGCCGCTCAGCCGCCAGATCCAGCAGATCGAGGAACGGGTCGGCGCGACCCTGATCGATCGCTCTGCCAAGCCGCTGCGGCTGACGCCGATCGGCCATCTCGTCTATGATCAGGCGATCAGCATCCTGGCGCGCATGGCCGATATGGATGCGATGATCGCCAAAGCCGTGGTGTCGCAGCAACGGCGCTTCGCGATCGGCTTCGTCGCCTCCACCATCTATTCGCGCCTCCCCGCGATCATTCGGGCCTATCGAGAGGCGATGCCCTCGGTCGACCTGTCGCTGATCGAGGGCGGCACGCTGTCGCAGATCGCCGCGCTGAAGGACGGGCGGATCGATGTCGGCTTCGGGCGAATCCGGTTCGAGGATGACGCCGTGGCGCGGGTGGTGCTGCGCGAGGAGCCGCTGATCGTCGCGCTTCCGGCCACGCACCCGCTGACGGCGGGGGGCGGGGTGTCCCTGGCGTCGCTGGCGACCGACCCGCTGATCCTGTATCCCAATGCACCCCGGCCCAGCTATGCGGATCAGGTCGTCGGCCATTTCCGCGACCTTGGCGTGACCCCGGTGATCGCGCACGAGGTGAGCGAGTTGCAGATCGCGATCGGGCTGGTCGCGGCTGGGGAGGGGGTCTGCATCGTCCCGGCCTCGGTTCGCCGGTCGCGGGTCGACGGCGTCCGCTATCGCCCGCTGGTCGAACCGGTCGCATCGCCGATCATCATGAGCTTTCGCAAGGATGACCGCTCGCCCGAACTGGTCGCCATGGCGGCGGTGATCCGCGAGCGGTACGGCGCCTGGGACTATCCCATCCCCGACGCGATCCTGCGGATGACCGAGGGCGGCGAAGAGGCGTGATCCGGCCAACCTTTTGGGTATGGCCATCATATGGAGTTGGTGTTGGACGCACGATGCGCGCCCCGACATTCTGCCCCCCACGAAAGCGAAATCGCTTCGGGACAAGTCGCACGACAGATAGCGACGGCAGATGGAGAGGAAGCGGAAAATGGCTTCAATACCATATGGATATACGCGATCCTTGCGAAAGGGCGGGGTGCTCGCCGGTGTTGCGGGATTGTGCCTGATGCTGCCGAGCGTGGCGCAGGCCCAGCAGTCGCCGGCCGGCAAGGAGCGGCGATTCTATGTGCGGCTCAGCGCGGCGCGTGTCATATTCGACGAAAAGGCGGATGTGAAGATTGCCGGGGAGCCGCTGCCGGGTGCCAACGCCACCGCGTCGAACAACAACGGCGTCAGCCTCGATATCGGCTATTTCCTGACCCCCAACGTGTCGGTCGCGGCGACCGTCGGCGTGCCGCCGACCAGCACGCTGACCGCATCGGGAACGCTGGCGGGGGCGGGCACGCTGGGTAAGGTGACCTATGGTCCTGGCCTCTACAGCGTGCGTTATCATTTCGGGCGTCCGGGCGGGGTGCGGCCTTATATCGGCGGCGGCCTGAACTGGACGATCATCTTCAAGACCGAAGACGGCGTGCTGAAGGATTTCCGTACCAGCAATACCGTCGGTCCTGCGATCACGGGCGGCATCGATGTGCCGCTCAACGAGCGGATCGGTGTGTTCGGCGCGGCCAGCAAGGTCTGGACCAGCACCAACGCCCGCTTTCGGCTCGGCACGCCGAACGGCTTCGTGCCGGGTACGGCGCGCGTCCAGCTCAATCCCCTCATCGCGCAGGTCGGCCTGCAATATCGCTTCTGATCTCCCCCGGCTCGAACAGGAAGACATGTCATGACCGTCACCGATATCATCCTGATCCATGGCGCCTGGAATCGCGGCGCCTGCTATGACGCGGTCGTCCCGCTTCTCGAAGCGCGCGGCTACCGCGTCCATGCCCCCGACCTGACCGGCCATACGCCCGGCGATGGCGGCCACTTGTCGGTCGTCGACATGGAGCATTATACCCGCCCCGTCGCTGACATCCTGGCACGGGCCGAGGGGCAGTCGATCCTTCTGGGGCACAGCATGGGCGGTGCATCCATCTCGTGGCTGGCGCAGCACCATCCCGACAAGGTGGCCGGGCTGATCTACCTGACTGCGTTCCTCACGGCGCCCGGTGTAACGCCGGAAACCTTCGTCCTGCCCGGCGAGCCCAACCGGAGCACGCCGCACGCGCTGGACCTGATCCAGCCGGTCGACGGGGGACGCGGGCTACAGGCGGATTTCTCGCGACTGGAACGGTTCCGCGAAGTCTTCATGGGCGATTATCCCGGCGAGGGAATGCCGCCTGCCGAGCAGTTCATCCAGACCCAGTCGACCGTGCCTTTCGGCACGCCCAACCCCATGGAGGGGCGCGCACTGGAAATCCCACGCCTCTATATCGAGGCGCTGGACGATGTCGGGATTCCGATCGCCGTGCAGCGTCAGATGCAGAAGGAGTTCCCCGGTCCGGTCGCGGTCGTGTCGCTGCCGGCCAGCCATGCGCCCTATTACTCGATGCCCGAACGGCTGGCCGAGGCGATCGCCGATTTCGCTGATGCCCCGGCCGAGTATCGCCAGACGGCGACGGCCGCGTAAGGACCACGGAGGCTATCCATGAAGATCGCGATCATTGGCGCCGGTATCGGCGGACTGACCCTTGCGCTGGCGCTGCGGGCGCGGGGGATCGAGGCGACGCTGTACGAACAAGCGGCGGAACTGAGCGAGATCGGCGCGGCGGTCGCCCTGTCGGCCAATGCCACCCGTGAGCTGCAAAGGCTGGGCTTGATCGACCAGCTGGAGCGGACGGGGGTCGAGCCGACCGAGCTGATCTACCGTGACGGGCTGTCCGGTGATCGCCTGGCGGCCCATGCGGTGCGCAAGGGCGGTGCCTATCGCGATCGGTTCGGCGCGCCCTATCTCGGCATCCACCGCGCCGATCTTCAGACGACGCTGGGCCGCGCGGTCGGGGCGGAGCATATTCATCTGGCGCACCGTCTGGAGCGGATCGAGACGGTGGGCGAACGGGTGGCGCTCCACTTCGTGGGACGCGATCCCGTCGAGGCCGATATCGTCGTGGGTGCCGACGGTGTTCGCTCCATCACCCGGCAATGGGTGGGCGGGCAGCCGCTGCGTTATTCCGGGACGAGCGCGTTTCGCGGCATCGTGCCGGTCGAGCGGCTGGACGCTTTGCCCGATCCCCAGGCGATTCAGTTCTGGATCGGCCAGGATGCCCATCTGCTGCATTATGCGATCGGCAGCGATGGCGGGCACGTCAACTTCTTCGCGGTGGTGGAGGGCCCCACCGTTTGGTCCGGTAGCGCCGGGACGGTGCCGATCAAACCGGGGGAGGCGGTGGCGGCCTTCGCCGACTGGCACCCGGCCGTCCGACAGATGGTCGCGGCGGGCGATGTGGAGCGTCGCTGGGGCCTGTTTGTCGCGCCGCCGCTTCGCCACTGGCATCGCGGGCCGGTCGTGCTGATCGGCGATGCCGTCCATGCGATGCTGCCGCATCACGGGCAGGGCGCGAATACGACGATCGAGGATGCCATCACGCTGGCGACCATGCTCGACGGACTGACGTCATCCAACCGCGACGCGCGCTTTGCCGCCTATCAGAAGGAGCGCGCGCTGCGCACACGTCTGATCCAGCGCAGCTCATGGGACGCCAATCGCGCGCTCCATACCGATGCGGGCCTTCCCGATGCGACCCGGCACCGTGCGATGCATCGCTTCCCCGAACGCTATGGCTGGATTCACAAGTTCGATGCGTCCGCGCGATTGTCAGGCGTCCCAGCCAGCCGTGCGATGCGCCACTGACGGAATTGGCCACCGTTCGTCCGACCGGTGGCGTAACGGCATGGCACATGGGCGTCCGAGAGACAGGCTGACGACGCCACTCGGCGGGTGCCCCGATCGGCCGAAGGGAGCGCTCGCTCAAGAATGATCGAGCGTGGGGTCTTCCTGCTGCAGGCGGCTTCCGAAAGGCGGAGGTGCCGACACCGGACTGATGCCGAACATCCGGGGACGTGACCGATCATGGCCTGCCCGATCGACATCCTGTTTTCGCGCCTCATATGCGCGCGCAGAGGGTGCGTGAGGCGCAGGCGGGGTCGGCGCCAGACCGGCACGTCATTCGTCTCCATCCGGTGAGTTAACCCACCCATGGAATGATGTCTGGGGAGCGGGTCACCCTCTCTGCGTGCTTGAATGACGGGACGATTGAGGCTGCTTGTCACGCGCGGCCATCTCTTCTCCCGATTGCAACAGGCCAACCCATGATGCCACTGACAGATTGTCCAAGTGACATGACACGGCGTTCACGATAACGACCCGATCGTGCAGGCTTTCCGGCATATCCTGGCGCAACGCCACCTCGCGGTGCTGATTTGTGCCGCCGCGATGCTGTTGAAGCTGCTAGTGCCCACCGGCTACATGATCGCGTCCGATCACGAGCGCATCATCCTCACGATCTGTTCCGGTATGTCGGCTCAGCCTGAGGCGATGGTCATGCCAGGCATGGATCAGCCCATGGCCATGGCGCAGGGCACCATGCGCGACAAAGGCAAGTCGACAGATCACGGCAAGCCTGAAATGCCCTGTGCCTTTGCGGCTCTGTCCGCCCAGGTTATGGGGGCCGTCGACGTCGTGCTGCTGGCCGTCGCGCTTGCCAGCGTCGCGATCATGGCGCTGCGTTCGACGCCCCGCGTCGCCCCGCGTGCAGCCCCCTATCTGCGACCACCCCTTCGCGGTCCTCCGCTTTCGGCCTGACGAATTGACCGGAAAACCGGCCAGCTAAACCGTCGTCGCGCAGTCCTGTCGGCTGCCGCGCGAACCATGTGTCCTGTCGTTGTTCGGTCGCGCGCGATCGACGATGCGGGGCCTAGAGTCAGCTCGAAAGCAAATCCCATGTTCCAAAGCACCATATTCGGTGTCGCCGCGCTGTGCGTTGCGACCTCGGCGGTCGCGCAAGTCGCGCCCGCTCCCTTCAGCCTGCCACCGCTTCCCTATGCCGCCGCTGCGCTGGAGCCGGTGATCGACGCCCAGACGATGACGATCCATCACGATCGCCACCACCAGGCCTATGTCGACGCGCTCAACAAGGCCGTCGCAGCCGATCCGGCGCTGAAGGGCCAGTCGCTTGACGCGCTGGTCGCAAAGGCCGGGACGCTGCCCGTCGCTGTGCGCAACAATGCTGGCGGCCACTGGAATCACAGCTTCTTCTGGAAGACGATGGCCCCGCCCGCGCAGGCAGGACAGCCGTCGCCGGCGCTTGCCGCCGCGATCGATCGCCAGTTCGGCTCGCTCGCCGCATTCAAGGCGGCGTTCAAGGAAGCCGGGACCAAGCGGTTCGGCTCTGGCTGGGTCTGGCTGGTGGCGAAGGCCGACGGCACGCTCGCCATCACTTCGACGCCCAATCAGGACAATCCACTGATGGATGTGGCGGAGGTCAAAGGCACGCCGATCCTTGGCAACGACGTGTGGGAACACGCCTACTACCTCAAATACCAGAACCGACGGGCCGATTATCTCGATGGCTGGTGGCAGGTGGTCGACTGGAAAACGGTGTCCGATCGCTACGCCGCGACGCTCACGCGCTGATCCGCCGCCGAACGCCGAAGGATCGATCATGACCTATCGTGTCGCGTCGAAGCTTGTCGCCGCGCTGACCGCGCCTGCTGTCGGCCACGGCGCCTCGTGCGGCCAAGGTCGAGATCCACACGATGTCGCTCGAAGGCGGCATCGTGCGGATGCGTCTGCTCGCCGGAGGCGTCGAAATCCCGGCGGGTAGCGAGGCGACGCCGCCCCCGGCGGCAACCACATCATGCGGATCGAACTGATCGCAGGCTTTTGCGCAAGGGCCGAGGCTTTGGCCCGGCTCTGCATGGCCTGACGCATCCGTTCACAACCATAACGAACACATTCGACCCGTGACGAAGCGGGTCTTGGGGGATACTATGCCGAAGACCGGTTTGATGGTGGCGGCCGCCACCTCCTGTTTCCTGATCGCTGCGCCGTCCACCGCGCAGCAGCGCGACGATGCACCCGCCCGCGCCGATACGCAGGTCACGATCGGCGGAGACGAGGTTGTCGTTACCGCGAAGTCCATGGCGCGCTCGACCGCCAACGTCCTGACCTCGGTCGACGTGCTGAGCGGTGACGTCGCGCAGCGCCAGAATGTCGACAATGCCTGGGAGCTGTTCGCCCGGCTGCCCGGCGTTGTCCTGACCGACTTCAACCAGGGCACGACCTCGGGCCGCTTCTCGATCCGCGGGTTCAATGGCGAGGGCGAGATCAACGCGGTCAAGCTGCTGATCGATGGCGTGCCGTCCAACGACAATGCCGGGCGCATGGACTTTATCGACTTCATCTCGCCGCTCGACATCGCGTCGGTCGAGCTGGTGCGCGGCACGTCCGATCCGCGCTGGGGGCTGCACGCGATCGCGGGCAGTGCCGATATCAAGACGCGGATCGGCGGCAACTATCTCGACGCGCGCGGCATCGTCGGCGCTTTCGGCACCTATGATGCGCAGATGTCGGCGGGGGTCGAGACCGGACGGCTGAGCCAGAACTATCTGCTGTCCTATCGGCGGAGCGATGGTTTCCGCGACCATGCCGATCTCGACCGGCTGAACTTCGCGGGAAAGTGGTTCTACGACTTCGGCCCCGCCAAGCTCGGCCTGATCGCGCGTCACAGCCGCAGCGAGGCGGACGAGCCTGGCTATCTGACCGATGCCGATGCCTATACCGACCGCCAGCGTTCCTACGACGTATCCGCGACCGATGGTGGCAGGCGCGAACTGAGCCAGTACAGCCTCCACCTCGATGCCGATCTGGCGCGCGACCTGTCGCTGACCGCAATCGGCTATGCGACGACCAACCACGACAATCGCTATGTCCGCTTCTCGGCGAACGTCGCGCAGCAGCAGCGGCTGACCGACGAGGACCATTATGGCCTCCTGACCGGCCTTCACTGGCACGCGGCCGACTGGCTGATGGCCGAGGCGGGTGGCGACGTGCAGTGGCAGCATAACCGGAGCCTGCGCTGGACCACCAACCGGCGGATCATCACGGCCGCCACGCGCGACCAGGATTTCGACCTGACCGTGGGCGGAGGCTATGTGCAGGCGATCGTGACCCCGGTGCGCTGGCTGACCATCACCCCGGCATGGCGGATCGACCGGGTCGGCGGGTCTTTTACCAACCGGCTGAATGGCCTCAGCTATCCGGTCAACGATTATGGCACGATCAGCCAGCCCAAGCTGTCGGTTGCGGTCACGCCCGTCCCTGGGCTGACTGCCTATGGCAATTTCGGCCGGACCTTCCAGATCGGCGCAGGCTCGGGCGCCTATGTCGTGCCGCCGCGTGTCCGCGATGTCGCCGCCTCGATCAACGAAGGCTTCGAGGGCGGCATCAAGCTGTCACAGGGCCGCTGGCTGACCGCCCGCGCGGCGGTGTGGCAGCAGACCGCGACCGGCGAGCTGAAGCGCCGCCTCAATGACCCGTCCGGCGAGTTCGACAATCTAGGCGCCACCCGTCGTCGCGGCTTCGACCTGGAGGCAAGCGTACAGCCGCTCCCCGGCCTGTCGGCCTGGGCCAGCTGGTCGCACCAGAAGGCGATTATCCGCGTGCCCGATCCGGCCGCGCCGCTGACTGCGGGCAACGAGATCGACCACGTCCCAAGGAACGTCTATACCGCCGGGATCGAATGGGCGCCGACAACCCTGCCATGGCGTGCTTCGCTCTGGGGTAATGGCCAGTCCTCCTCCGAGCTGAACACCGCCAACAGCCAAGGGCGTTACGGAGAGTATTTCCAACTCACCGCCGAACTGGCGTACCGCGTCACGAAGGCGATCGAGATATCGGCGCAGGTGCGCAACCTGACGAACGATCGATACGAATATGTCTGGTACGATGGCACGCAGCGCTTGCACGCGCCTGCCGATCCGCGCAGCGTCTTCGGCGCGGTTCGGGCACGGTTCTGACGATGCAGCCGCGAGTGGCAGCCTTCAGGCGATCATGCGGTGATGGCCGAGATTCTTGGTGGACAGCATCTCCCAGACGGACCGCCTTTGGCGCGAAGGGGCTGGTCGGTTTCGATTCCAAGATGAAGGGCGTCGAGCGAATGTGTTGATCGGCGGATCGGGTCCGGTTTCACTCGGCTTGCGGCGGTCGAGATCGATTTCCCGCGATAGGCCATGTTGCGGTCTTGCCGCCCCATCAGGCGGAGATGACCTCGCACGCCGGACCCGATCATCGCTCGGCGGCGATGGCCTGGACGAACTGACGTGGCGACTGGCCCAGCACGCGTTTGAAGGCCGCGCCAAAGGCGCTCTCTGAGTTGTAACCTACCGTCGGTGCCACCATTGCAAGCGTCGTACGCCCCTGCGCCAGTCGGTCGGCGGCCAGCATCATGCGCCACCGGGTCAGATATTCCAGCGGAGGCTCGCCGACCGTTTCCTTGAAGTGTGCGGCGAAGCTCGACCGAGACATGCCGGCAGTTCTGGCAAGGTTCGCGAGCGTCCAGGGTTTCGCCGGATCGGCATGCATGGCGGAGAGTGCGGCGCGCATCCGCAAGTCGCCCAGCGCCGCCAGCCAGCCCCGTGCTTGCCCAGGCGCGTCTGCCAGGTGCAGACGAAGTGCTTCGACCAGCAATGTCTGGGCAAGATGCCCGGCAATCAACGCGCTGCCGAGTTGGGGTTCTCGCAATTCCTGCATGAGCCGATCGATCAGCACTCCGAGCGCGGCCCGACCCGCCTCCGATCGAATGTGGACGGCTGCTGGCAGCACGTTGAGGAGCAACTCCGTATGTCGACCCTCGAAATCGAAGAAGCCGCCAATGCCAAAACAGTCGCCGCCCCCATTGATGGTGCCCGTCGTTCCGACAGGAAAGCTGGGGAAGAATTGGAAGGCATTGATCGGCTCGGCCGCAGTGGAGGTGTAGAGCCTGAACGCTGAGCGGCCGGGCAGAAGGACAACATCGCCCGCACCGAGCCGTACCGGGCCACCGCCCCCGTCGAGCAGCATCCAGCAGGTGCCGGACTCGATCGCATAAGCCTTGATCCCCGCACTGGCCGGGAAATGCAATTGCCAGTTCCCGCCTGCATTGAGGCCGCGAAGCCCGAAGCTGGTAGGCTTGAGCAGCCTCAGCACATCCGACAAAGGGTCCATCGTCATAGCTGGACGATGGCGACGATTTGGTGGACTTTGCAAGCTGGATCGTCCGGTATCATGCGCTTAACTGTGCTCCACCAGCGCGCTTGGCGCGTGTCATACGGGATGCACCATCGTGACCGACAACGTCACTCTATGCCTGTCAGCCAAGCGGAGTCCTTATGGGAAGGGATGGGGCCATGCCCTCGCTCACTCTCGATGATCGCAAGGGCAAGCGCGGCCGGCCTGCCCTTGCGATCCTCGCCGCTATTTTGCCCATCGGGGTGGGGTTGATTTCGCTGCGCTACGGCCTGCCCGGCAAGCCGGGCGCTGCGCCGCTGCCGAATGTCGCCATCCATCCGGTTGCGCTGACGCTGCATGCGGTGCCAGCCGCGCTGGCGCTGATCGCGGTGCCGTTCCAACTGCATCCGGGCTTTCGGGCGCGGCACAGACTGGCTCATCGCCGGATCGGTCGAGCCTATGTCGGACTGGTGTTTGTGGCCGCGCCTGCGGCCCTTTGGATCGCGCCATCGGCGCTGGGCGGGGCGATCAGCGCAGCGGGCTTCACCGCCCTTGCTCTTGGCTGGATGGCGACGACGGCACGGGGCTTGACCGCCGCGAGAGGGGGGCGCTTCGCCGACCACCATGTGTGGATGACACGCAGCGCCGCCCTGGCGTTGTCCGCGGTAACGCTCAGGCTATACCTGCCGCTTGCAAGCCTGGCTGGCGCCGATTTCGTGATGGCCTATCGCGCGGTTTCGTGGGGGTGCTGGGTGCCCAATCTGATCGTTGCGGAGTGGTGGCTCAGAGCCCGTGGGCTCGCGAGCGGGGCCTTTTGAGCGGATGCCCGTCGCCTAAGAACGGCAATCGGTGCTCGTGCCGGCGGGGAGGGCGAACGATTCCGGCGACCGGAAGGACCGCTGCCCCTCTAACCTCAAAGGTCAAAGTCCCCGCCGCGCGCTCCCCCATTTCTCGTCGATCCCAACGAGTGAATCTGCAGGAGTTCCAGCAGGGAGGTGGCGCCCAGCTTCTGCATCATTCGGGCGCGCCTGGTCTTGACGGTGATCTCGCTGATGGTCAGTCGGTCCGCAATCTGTTTGATACGAAGGCCCTCGACGGTCAGGCGCATGACGTCCCATTCGCCGTCGCTCAGGCTCGCCAGGCGGCGGGCGGCGTCGGCGACGGCGCGGTCCGCTCGTCGGCGCACCCCGTCCTGGCGGATCGCGGCGTTGACCGCGTCGATCAGATGCTGGTCGTTGAACGGCTTGGCGATGAAGTCGACCGCACCCGCCTTCATCGCGCGCACCGCCATGGCGATGTCGCCATGCCCGGAGACGAAGACGACCGGCAGGCCGTTACCCTCAGCGGTCATGGTGGCGAGCAGGTCGAAGCCGCTGCTGCCTGGCATGCGCACGTCCAGTACCAGGCAGCCGGGACAGGCGGGATCGTCCCGCTCGCGAAACTCCGTCACCGAGGCGTAGCCGCGTGTGGCTAGTCCGACAGAGGCGAGCAGATCGGCCACGGCCTCCCGCACCGACAATTGATCGTCGACGATCCTGACGAGCGGTTCGAGCTGGTCGGCGTCAGCCATTCGCGTCGTCCCGCGTCACGGGAAGGCGCAGCTCGAACACCGCGCCCACGCCGCCCCGCGGACGGCATTCCAGGGCGCCGCCATGCGCCTCTGCGATGGTTCGGCTGATCGTCAGACCGAGCCCGACGCCGCCTTCCTTGCTGGTCCAGAAGGGCTCCCACAGATGGCCCGCCGCCTCCCGCGACAGTCCGGCGCCGGTATCCGCGATACTCAGGGCGACGGCGCGGTCTTCCCGTCTCACCGCGACATGAATGCGCCGCTCGGCGGCACCGTTCTGGCCCAGGCTTTCGATCGCGTTGATCAACAGGTTGAGGATAATCTGCTGAATCTGCACCCGATCGCCCCAGACCATCGGGCCTTCGTGAGGCAGGTCGAGGTCGAGGCGGATCTGCTGGCGGTCGAGTTCGGCGCGGGCGATGGCGACGCTCTGCTCGACCAGGTTGCCCATGTCGGTCCATTCGGGCGTTGCCGCCTTGCGGCTGGCCAGGCGACGCACGCCAGCCACGACATCCCCGGCGCGTGCGGCGTCGCGGCTGATCCGGTCGAGCGATTCCTTCGCCTTGCCCAGGTCGGGCGGCGTTGCCTCCAGCCAGCGCCGACACGCGCCCGCACTGCCCGCGATGGCGGCGAGCGGCTGGTTGACCTCATGCGCGATCGAGGAGGCCAGCTCGCCCAGATTGCCGATCCGCGACAGACGACGCAGATGCTCTCGCGCTTCGTGCGAGGCGGCCTCATGCGACAGCGTGCGCAGACCGAGATAGCCGGTGGTGACGATAGCGACGATGCTGATGACCAGATTGACGACCCCCGCTTCGGTCATGCCGGAACGCGTCAGGGGCGTACCGAGCATGGTCAGGAACACGCATCCGGCCGCCAGCGCCATCACCTGATTTCGCGGAAACGCCCGAAGCGACAGCAAGACCGGCACGACATACAGGACGGCGACCGCAATCACCCGGTCGGTCAGGACGTCGGCCACAAAAATGACGAGGATCAAAAGAGTGACCGCCGCACGGGACACCCAATGAAGGGCGCGGGCATCGGCCTGTAGGGAGTCCTTGCGGGGCATGGTGCCTCTTATCGACTCGATCGGCTCTCCGTCGAGCCGCAGTGGCATATACCAAAGTATAGCTCAGCCATATCACTGGGCGATTGCCGGTAAACCGGACTTCTCCCTACCGGCCTCGCGCATGACCTGCATTCCCCCTTACGGGCGGTTTCGGACCGCGCTTGCCCCTATCGGCCTGGCATTGATGCTGGGCGCGTGTTCGTCATCTCCCAACGTGGGGCCAGCGCGGAACGACACGCGGCACCCCGGCGAGTTCCGGCCGACCGATCAGCAATGGGGCAACCTGCATTTGGTGAAAGCAGTGGGCGACCAATATGCGCCCGCGCTGCTGACCGACGGACAGATCGCGACGGATGACGACCGCACGACGCAGCTCTTCTCGCCCTTCACCGGCCGGATTTCGCGCATCTTCGTCAAGCCTGGCGATGTCGTTCGGCGTGGCCAGCCTATCTATGCCATCGCGGCTTCCGAACTGGTACAGGGCCGCAGCGATATCGCGACCGCCGAGGCTGCCGTCGCTGCGGCGCGCAAGGCGCTGACCACCGCCGAAGCCAATGCGGCGCGTCAGCAGGCGCTGCTCGCGGTGCAGGGCGCGGCCCAGCGCGACGTGCAGCAGGCGCAGTCCGACTTGGCGAGCGCACGCAGCACGCTGGCGAGCAGCGAGGCGCAGCTGTCGGCGGCGCGCGGGCGGTTGCAGGTGCTGGGCATGGGCGGCACGGCCGGTCACGGCCGCGACGAGGCGATCGTCCGCAGCCCCATTGATGGCACCGTCACCGTGCGCAATGCCGGGATAGGCCAATATGTCGAAAGCGCCGCCTCAGGCGCGAGCACGCCGCTCTTCACGATCAGCGACCTGTCCCATGTCTGGCTGGTCGCCAATGTGCGCGAAGCGGATGCTGGCAAGCTGAGGCAGGGAGCGACGCTGTCGGTGACCGTCCCGGCGTTTCCGGGACGCAATTTCGACGCGCGCGTCTATTACATCGCGCCGGTCGTCGATCCGAACACACGCCGTATCGTGGTGCGCGCGCAAATCGCCAACCCCGACGGCGCGCTGCGCCCCAACATGTTCGCCACGGCGCGACTGTCGGATGGAGCGCCCGTGCAGGCGGTCGAGATTCCAGCAATGGCCGTCCTCTACGAAGGTGACGATGCGCATGTCTGGGTCGCGCATCCCGAACGCCATAGCCTGTCGCTGCGCGCGATCCGCACGGGCACCAGCACGGGCGATGCGGTGACGGTGACCCAGGGGCTGGCACCAGGCGAAGAGGTCGTCACCGCAGGTTCGGTCTTCATCGACCGCGCGAACGGCGGAGACTGATCCGATGGGTGCCGTCGTCCAATTCGCGCTGAAGCGCCGCTGGCTCGTCCTGCTCTTCCTCGTCATCATGCTGGGGGCGGGGGGCTTCGCCTTCAGCCGCCTGAATATCGAGGCCTATCCCGATCCCGTTCCGCCGCTGGTCGACATCATCACCCAATATCCGGGTCAGTCGGCCGAGGAGATCGAGCGCAACATCACCATTCCGATCGAGATCCAGCTGGCCGGTATCCCGCATGTGAAGACGGTGCGCACCATCTCGCTGTTCGGTTTGTCCGACGTGAAGGTACAGTTCACCTATGACTATAGCTATGAAGAGGCCGAGCAGCGGGTCATCAACAAGCTGAGCCAGCTGTCGCCGCTGCCCGGCGGGGTGCAGCCGCAGCTGTCGCCCGAAAGCCCGATCGGTGAAATCTATCGCTACCGCGTGGTCGGCCCGCCCGGCTATTCGGTGACCGACCTGAAGACGATCGAGGACTGGATGCTGGAGCGCCGGTTCAAGGCGGTGCCGGGTGTCATCGACGTGTCCGGCTGGGGCGGCAAGACCAAGACCTATGATGTCGCGCTCGACAAGCAGGCGCTCATGGCCAATGGCTTGACGCTGGGCCAGGTGCTCCAGGCGCTGAACAACGCCAATATCAATGTCGGCGGCCAGACGATCGACCTAGGTCCCAAGGCCGCGATCGTGCGCGGCGTCGGCCTGATCCAGTCCCCCGACCAGATCCGCAACACCTTCCTGAAGACGGTCAACGGCACACCCGTTTTCGTGCGCGACGTGGCGAAGGTTGAGGTCGGCCATCTGCCGCGCCTGGGCATCGCGGGCCAGGATCAGGACAATGATATCGTCGAGGGCATCGTTCTGATGCATCGCGGCGAGAAAAGCTCACCCACCATCGCCGCCGTCGAAGCGGAAGTGCAGAAGATCAACAACTCCAACATCCTGCCGCCTGGCGTCCATATCGAGCGCATCTATGATCGCAGCCAGCTGATCGACCTGACCACCCACACGGTCATGCACAATCTGCTGTTCGGGGTGATCCTGATCTTCCTGATCCAGTGGATATTCCTCGGCAATCTGCGCAGCGCGATTGTGGTCGCCGCGACCATCCCCTTCGCGCTGTTCACCGCCGTCATGATCCTGGTCGCGCGCGGCGAGTCCGCCAACCTGTTGTCGGTTGGTGCGATCGACTTCGGCCTGATCGTCGATGCGACCGTCATCATGGTCGAGAATATCTTCCGCCACTTGTCCGAGGCGCCCAACGTCAAATTGCGCAAGGACAAGCTGATGGCGCGCAAGATCGCGGTCATCGCCGAGGCGAGCGGCGAGGTGAACCGCGCCATTTTCTTCTCGGCGGCGATCATCATCATGTCGTTCCTGCCGCTGTTCACCCTGACGGGGATCGAGGGGCACATCTTCGGACCGATGGCGCGCACCTATGCCTATGCGATCGCGGGCGGGCTGGTCGCGACCTTTACCGTTTCACCCGCCCTGTCGGCGATCCTGCTCGGCCTGGACCTGGAGGAGCGCGAGACAGCGATCGTGCGCTGGCTGCACTCGGTCTATCATCCGCTGCTGCATCTGGCGCTGCGGGCGCGGGCGATCACGCTGACCATCGCGGGTGCGCTCTTCCTGCTCGCGATCGTGGCCGCGCATGGCCTGGGCCTGGAGTTCCTGCCGCATCTGGAGGAGGGCAATCTCTGGATTCGCGCGACCATGCCGCAATCGGTCTCGTTGGCGGCGGGGGACGACTATGTGAACCATATGCGGCGCATCCTCGCCAGTTATCCGGAAGTCGCGACCGTCATCTCGCAACATGGTCGCCCCGATGACGGCACCGATGCCACGGGATTCTTCAACACCGAGTTCTTCGTGCCGCTCAAACCGCGCAGCGAATGGCCGAGCGGCATGACCAAAGAGACGCTGACCGACGACATGAACCGCAAACTGGCGGCAAGCTTCGCCGGGGTCGACTTCAACTTCTCGCAATATATCGAGGATAATGTCGAGGAGGCCGCCTCGGGCGTGAAGGGCGAGAATTCGGTCAAGCTCTACGGCAACGACCTGGAAAGCCTGCAACGTACCGCCGAGGCGGTAAAGGCGGCGATGGCGAAGGTGCCGGGCATCACCGACCTGTCGATCTTCAACTCGCTGGGCCAGCCGACGGTCAAGATCGATGTCGATCGCGAAAAGGCGGCGCGATACGGGCTGGCGCCGGGCGACGTCAACGCCGTGGTGCAAGCAGCGATCGGCGGCCAGGCGGCGGGCAATCTCTACGAGAAGGGCAGCGACCGGAACTTCCCGATCATGGTTCGTCTGAATACTGCGCAGCGCGCGACGCTCGATGACCTGCGCGCGATTCCGATCGGGGTCAGCAATGCGGCGGGCGGCACGACGCAGGTGCCGCTGGCGGATGTCGCCACCGTCAAGCTGATCTCCGGCCCGTCCTTCATCTACCGCGAGCAGCAGACCCGCTACATCCCGATCAAGTTCAGCGTGCGGGGACGCGATCTGGGCGGCGCGGTCGCCGATGCGCAAAAGGCGGTTGCGACCCAGGTGAAGCTTGGCGATGGTCAGCATTTGGAATGGGTGGGCGAGTTCGGCGACCTTAAGGCCGCGCTCGACCGGCTGGAGGTCATCGTGCCGATCACGCTGGTCCTGATCGGGCTCCTGCTGTTCCTCCACTTCTCCTCGATCACCGAAACGCTGCTGGTGTCGAGCGTCCTGCCGATGACCGTGATCGGCGGTATCTTCGCCTTGGCCCTGACGGGTACGCCGTTCAGCGTGTCCGCGGCGATCGGCTTCATCGCGTTGTTCGGTATCGCGGCGATGGAGGGGGTGATCGTGCTCTCCTACTTCCACGAACTGGTCGGACGCGGGATCGAGCGGAGCGAGGCACTGGTCCAGGCAGCGGAGACGCGGTTGCGCCCGGTGCTTATGACCTGTCTGGCCGCGTGCCTCGGCCTGCTGCCCGCCGCCATGTCGACCGCTATCGGCGCGCAGGTTCAACGGCCGTTGGCACTGGTGGTGGTCGGCGGCATCCTGCTTGCGCCTGCGTTGATCCTGCTGGTGCTGCCGGTCCTGATCGAGATGTTCTCGCCCGCCGGACGGTCTGACCCCGTCCTCGAAGACGATGATGCGGAGGAGGCGAACTGATGCGCCGCAAAGCCTGCCTGACGTTCGCGCTGCTGCTAGGCGGCTGTGCGGTCGGCCCCGATTTCCGCCCCCCCGCCACGCCGAGCGCAACCGGCTACACACCGACCGCGTTGCCCATACAGACCGATGGCGCATCGGTCGCGGGGGGTGAGGTGCAGCGGTTTCGCTGGGGCGGCGCCGTCTCCTATCGCTGGTGGATACAGTTCGGCTCGCCAGCGCTCGATGCGCTGGAGGCGGACGCCCTCGCCCATAACCCCGACGTGGAGAGCGCCAAGGCGGCGCTCCGCGCGGCGCGGCAGACCTACCTGGCGCAGCGCGGCGGCCTGTTCCCCAGCGTTTCGGCCAATGGGCAGGTCGAGCGGCAGAAGAACTCCAATGTCTTGCAATCGCCGCTGAACGACAATTCGGACATCTTCACCCTCTACACACTCGGCGCCACCGCCAGCTACACGCCCGATCTGTTCGGCGGCATCCGGCGCGGGGTGGAAGGTGCAAAGGCACAGGCCGAGGCCCAGCGCTTCCAGACAGAGGCGGCGTTCCTGACGGTCACGACCAATGTCGCCAATACCGCGATCACGCTCGCCAGCCTCGATCGCCAGATCGCGATGACGCAGGACGTAATCGCCGCAGATCGCCGCTATCGCGACATCGTACAGATGCAGTGGAAGCTGGGCGCGGCAAGCGGCGCAGATGTGGCGGCGGCACAACTCGCGCTGTCGCAGGCGGAGGCGACCTTGCCGAGCCTGGCCAAGCAACAGGCGCAGGCGCGCGACTTTCTGGCCGTGTTGACCGGTCGGTATCCGGCGGAGCATTTCGTCGCGCCCGATCTCGATACGTTGCATCTGCCCGCCGAACTGCCCGTCTCACTGCCGTCCGAACTGGTTGCGCAGCGCCCGGACATCCGCGCGGCCGAGGCCAATCTTCATTACGCGTCGGCCCAGGTCGGGGTCGCCATTGCCGCGCGGCTGCCGAGTTTCTCGATCAACGCCACGGCGGGCGGCACGTCGACAGGACTCTCGACGCTTTTTCGCAACGGTAATCCCTTCTGGTCGCTGACTGGCGGGTTGCTCCAGCCGATCTTCGAGGGGGGTACGCTCCTCAAGCGTCAACGCGCGGCCGAAGCGACACTGGACCAGGCCAAGGCACAATATAGGTCGACCGTGCTGTCGGCGATGCAGAATGTCGCCGACGTGCTTCAAAGTGTGTCCGCCGATGCGCAAGGACTGCGTGCGGCGGTGCAGGCGGATGCGGCGGCACGCCGCGCGCTCGACATCGCCCAGGCCCAGGCCCGGCTCGGTCAGCTCAGCGGCGCGGCGACGCTCAATCTACAAGCGACCTGGCTGGGTACGCAGAGCGCCCTGGTCCAGTCGCGTGCCCAACGCCTGACCGACAGCGTGCTTCTCTACCAGGCGCTGGGTGGTGGCTGGCAGGGAAGGGGCTATCATGAGCTGCTGCCGGTTACGCGGGCACGAAGTTAAGTTGGCCGGTCGACCTGCTCCGCATTTGCTTGGACGAGGCGACGCCGATGACCGGGCTGGCAATCATCACCGAGCTTGGCTCCGGACAGCGGATCGGCGATTGCATTCGCATGCAATATGGCTGGATCACGGCCGGGATCATGGAATTCACCCAGGAAAAGATTCGCAAGGGCGGCGTGACGAAGGACGTGGCGGTGCCGATGCACTTTTTATGGATTGAGGAACTGGCCAAACTGCCGAAAAAGTCCGTGACGCTACTGTATGAGCGCACCGGCGCGCCGTTCAAGACGACCGCCGCCATTCAAAAGCGCTTGCGCAAGCTGATGGATAAGGAGCCGGTGCGTGAAATGCTGGAGGATCTGATCGCGCGCTAGACGATCAAGGAGGGCGCAACCTTCACGTTCCATGGCCTGCGCAAGAACGCCTGTTGCTACCCGCTCGAGACGGGGCTGAACGATAGCGAGGCCGGGTCGATCCTCGGCATGTCGCCCGAGATCGTTCGGCATTATGGCAAGCGTACCCGCGCGCTTATGGTTGCCCGCGGCGCTGCCGACCGGATGACCGGGGGCAAAATCATTGGTTTGTCGGGAGCAAAAGTCGCCATGGCGACAGCCAAGAATGGCTGATTTCCACCAATGGTGACCCCTACGGGAATCGAACCCGTGTTTCAGCCGTGAAAGGGCCGCGTCCTAACCGCTAGACGAAGGGGCCATCGGGTGGCGTGGAGGGGCCTCTAAGGGAGGGGGTTGATGGGGTCAAGGGCTTTTTTCATTCGTGTTTCAATCGGCCCAGGCGGCGTCCTCGACATGGAGTTCGGCCACGTCGCGGCCGGACCAGTCGTCCACCTTGGCGCGGCCCGCCAGCCATAGGCGGCGGGTGCTGCCGGCGCCCAGCAGCGCCTGGCCCAGGGCCGTGTCGGCCTGGCGGAAGGCCATGGCCTTCAGGCTGCGGCCGTCCGCGCCCGCGACGATGGCGCGGACATGATGGGTGCCGACCAGATCGGCGCGGACGACGCGAAACGGCCCTGCGGCGATGCGCGGGGCGGGCCAGCCCATGCCGTACGGGCCGCCGGCGTCCATCGCGCCGACCAGGGCGGGGTTCACGCCGCCGGGGGCGAGCACGGCGTCGACCAGCAGCGCGCGACCGGCGCTGGCGCGGACAACGGCGTCGGCCAGCCGCTCCTCCAGGAAATCGGCGAGTTCGGTGATGCGGTGCGCCTCGACCGTCAGGCCCGCCGCCATGGCATGGCCGCCGCCCGCGATCAGCAGGCCATGCTCCTTGGCGGCCAGGATCGCCGCGCCCAGGTCGACACCCGCGATCGAGCGGCCCGAGCCCTTGCCCAGCCCATGTTCGTCGACCGCGATGACGATGGCGGGGCGGTCTAGCTTTTCCTTCAATCGCCCTGCGACGATGCCGATGACGCCGGGATGCCAGCCTTCGCCCGAGACGACCGCGACCTGGCGGCTGCGGTCGACGGTGGTTTCCGCGGTCGCCTGTACGCCCGCTTCGATGGCGCGGCGTTCGTCGTTGAAATGGTTCAGTTCTTCGGCGATCGCGCGGGCTTCGGCCGGATCGTCGGTGGTGAGCAGCCGTACGCCCAAATCGGCGCGGCCGACGCGGCCGCCCGCATTGATGCGCGGCCCCAGCGCGAAGCCCAGGTCGGAGCAGGTCGGCGCGCGGGTCAGGCGTGCGGCCTCGGCCAGGGCGGACAGGCCGATATTGCGCCGCTGCGCCATGACCTTCAGGCCTTGCGCGACGAAGGCGCGGTTTAGGCCCTTCAGGGGTGCTACGTCGGCGACGGTGCCGAGCGCCACCAGGTCGAGCAGGTCGAGCAGCCGGGGCTCGGCCCGCTTCGTGAAGAAACCGCGCGTGCGCAGGGTGCGGATGAGCGCGGCACCGAGCAGGAAGCAGACGCCGACCGCCGCCAGATGGCCGTGCGCGGCGCCCTCCGTCTCGTCCAGCCGGTTGGGGTTCACCACGGCATGGGCGCGGGGGAGTTCGGTCGCGCATTTGTGGTGGTCGACGACCAGGATCTCGATCCCTGCGCCTTGCGCCGCCGCCAGCGGCTCGAACGCCTGCGCGCCGCAGTCGACGGTGACGATCAGGTTCGCGCCCTCCGCCTGAAGCCGGAGCAACGCACTCTCGGTCGGCCCATACCCCTCGGTCATGCGGTCGGGGATATAGGGGCGGGGGTTCAGGCCCAGGTCGCGGAGCAGGCGCACCATCAACGCGGCCGAGGTCGCACCATCGACATCGTAATCGCCGAAGATCGCCACTGCCTCACCCGCAATCACGGCGTCGGCCAGGCGGGTGGCGGCGCGGTCCATGTCGCGGAAGATCGAGGGATCGGGCATGAAGCCCCGGATCGAGGGCGCGCGGTGCGCCTCGACCGCATCGGGCGGACAGCCGCGCGCGAGCAGCAGCTGCGCGACCAGATCGTCATGGCCCAGGCCGTCGCGCGCATCGGCGGCCAGCGCCCGCCAGCGCCAGGGCTGGCCCAGGATCGACTGCGTTATGCCGAGAACATCGGTCATGGGTGGATCATCGGGGAAGAGAACGTCACGCGAACGCCATGCCACGGGCGTGGGAGTCGCGACAAGAGCGGGCGGTCAGCTCGCGTGGTTGACCCAGTTGCCCTCGCGAAACCATTTGGTGATGACATATTTGGTGCCCTCGACCACCGGCATGCCTTCGTGCAGGGTCATCTCGTTCGGGCTGCCGTCGAGCTTCATGTTGTTCCAGGCGAGCAGCAGGCCGCGGCGCGGGGCGACCCGGATGCCCGCCTGCGGGAACCAGGTCGCACCGCCTTCGGCCACATCGTTGAGGTAGATCATCGCGGTCCAGGTCCGCTGTCCGCCATGGACGCGCACCTTTTCCCAATAGCTTTCGCTCTCATGGAAATAGTCGTGATGGGCGCGGAACTGCTGGCCGGGGGCGTAGCGCTGGCCCTGCATCGTCTCGCCCTGTTCGGGGGCGATGCCGAGCAGCGCGGCGATCGATTCGTCGATCGGCTGCACATCGGGGGACCAGCGTGCCATGTCGCAGCTCTCCGACGTGCGAAAGCCATAGTCCGGCCGGTCCGATAGCAGGGTGGAGGGGCGACGGTTGGCGTCGATCATCGCCATCAGCTTGTTGCACTGATCCCCGGTCAGGAAGTCCGCCTGATAATAGATTTGCGCCGTATCGGTCGCCACGCGGGTGACGGCGGGATTCGCGTCGAGCGCTTGCGCGACGGTGACGCCGAAGCGCGCGCGGACGGGGGAGGTGGCGGGGTTGCCCTTCGGCTTCCTCGAGAAGAACGACATGCCCTCGATTTGCGATGCCCGTGCCATAAAGACAAGGGGGGAGGGAGCCGCGCTCCCTCCCGCCCGCATCACCAGAAGATGTCGTACACCACGTCGACGACCAGCCCGCTGCGCAGGTCGACCAGGATCGCGTCATTATAATAGCGTACCCAGCGATACGAACCGTAGGCGGGCGGCAGGCGATAGGCATAGGGATCGCCCAGCCAGTAATTCTGGTCGAAGAACATCGGCTCCAGAATCACGCCGCTGGAGAAGCGCTGATAGCCATAGCCGCCATAGGGGGCGTAATAGCGGGGCAGGTGATAGGCGCCCCGGTTCAGCGAGCGCCAGCCCAGCCAGTCATAGCGCCGGTCACGCCGCCAGCCGCGATTCCACTGATCGGCCCAGGCGCGCCGCTCGGCAAAGCCATAGGACTGGTCATTATGGTCGCGCCAGTCGCCATAGTTGCGCCGCCACCGATCGCGGTCCTCGCGCTGGCGTCGTTCGTCGTCGCGCCAGCGGTCGTCGCGGCGTTGCTGCTCCTGCCACTGCGCGCGGCGGTCGTTCCGCCAGTCTCCGGGACCGGGGCCTGCTCGATCGACCCGGACGCCGCTTGGCCCGACCGGATCGGGGCGCGGCATCGGCGCGGGCTGAGGGCCTGGTTGCGGCCGGTCGCGCCAGCCGCCGCCGCGATTGCCCCATGCACGTTCCTCGCCCGGCAGGGGAGCGGGGGACGGCTCTGGCCGGTCGCGCCAGCGATCATTGCGAGGGCCCGGTTCGGGAGCTCGCTGGGGGGCGGGCGGACGCGGTGCCTCGGGATGGTCCGGGCGGAAGGCGGGCCGATTCTCCGGGAAAGCCGCGCGATCGTTGAAGATCGGTCGCCCCTCGCTGCGTTCGACGCGACCGGCCGGGCCGCCCGGTCCACCGCGCTGCGGACCACCGCCGGGGCCACCGCGCGGGCCTTCGTTCATCCGCAGGTCCTGCGCGCGGACTATCGCCGGGCTCACGCCCGCCACCATCGTCGTCGCCGCCAGCAGAGCCGCCATCCAACGCCTGTTCATCTTGCCTTACCCCATGTGTCGGCGCACGAGCCGACCCCGATCATGGGATGAACCCTGCCACCTCAGCGTTGAGCGGTTGCTGAACCCACCTGTCAGCATCGTGAAAGAATTGGCATGAAATGCGGCAAGGCCCGTCAAGCACGGTCCAGCAATCGGATCGCCTCGGGATATAATTGCGTCTCCTTCAGGGCGGTGAGTTCGTGGAGAAGCACGTTCAACCGCTTCGCGGACGCGATATAGCCCGGCCAGTCCTTGGCGATCGCACCCGCCGTCCAATCGACGATATGGGCGGAGTAGAGCAGCCGGAGCTCGCGGGTTCGCGATTCGATCGACGCGCTGCAGGGAATGCGGGATAGCAAGCCGCGCTCGTGCAGCGGTGCCAGAACCACCTCGTCCTGGAATTTCAGGCAGCGCATGACCCGGCGGCCGATATCGGCCCGTGCGGCATAGAGATGCGGTTCGGCGTCCTGATAAGGCAGGTCGAACAGGGCGGTAAGGCGGGCGACGGCGGACCTGACGTCGCGATGCTGTTCGATGAGCTCCTCGATCCGCTTCCGCACCGTGCTTCGGCCTCCCATCCTTCTGTTCGCGGCGGGACGCTAACAGGCTCGCATGGACATCCCGTTAAGACTGGCTTTTCGCGGAGCGGGCGGTGTCATGGCTCTTGTGGCATCGCCCCCGGAACCAGGGCAGGCACCGCGCGCGCCGCGTCTGCCGGTTCGGTGCCGGGCAGGGGGGCGGCCGGAATGGTCTCCTCGCCCCGCGCGGCGCGGGCGGCATGCTGAATTGCCTCGATCAGGCGGGGATAGATGCCGCAGCGGCACAAATTGGTGATGCTCGCCCGGATCAGCTCTTCGGATGGATCGGGATTGCGGTGGATCAACGCGGCGGCGGCCATCACCATGCCGGGGATGCAGTAACCGCACTGGCCGACATTGGCGGCCAGAAAGGCCTGTTGGACGGGGTGCGAGCGGTCGCGGGACAGCCCCTCGATCGTGGTGACCACGCTGCCCTCGATCCGGCCGATCGGCACCTGGCAGCTGCGCACCGCACGGCCATCGATATCGACCGTGCACGCGCCGCAATCGCCCGTGCCGCAGCCATATTTGGTGCCGGTCAGGTTCGACGCATCGCGTAGCGCCCAGAGCAGGGGCGTGTCCGGGGGCAGGCGATAGCGGACGGGCTGGTTGTTGACGGTGAAGCTGGTCATCGGAAGGAAGGGCTTAGCCGATGCGGGGGCGGCGGGCTACCGACCCGGCATTTGTGCGGTCGAGCGCCCTCACCGGCGATCACGCAAAAAAAGCCCCTCCCGCCGAAGCGGGAAGGGCCTGAGGTCTCAACGCTCGAGGGGGCGTCAGAGCTTGAAGCTGAGCGTCGCGCGCAGGTCGCGTCCGCTGAGCGGAGCGAAGTCCTTCAGCACGCTGGCATGGCGGCGCGCATCGACGTCGAAGATGTTGTTGGCCGACAGGGTCAGCGTCGTCGGGTTCAGCGTGCCCCACGGCTTGAGCTGCACCGAGGCGTTGACCAGAGTGAAGCCGTCGGTCGGCGTCTCCAGGCCCAGCACGCGGGTCTGCTTGAAGCTGCGTTCCACCTCGACGCGCGCATTCACCATGTCGGACTGCGCTTCCAGCCCGCCGAGCAGGCGCAGCGGCGGGATGCGCGGCGCGGGGCCGGTGCCGGTGCCGATGATCTGGGCATGGACGTAATCGCCCAGCAGGTCGGCATTGATCGCATATTTCCCGATCGTGGCGAGGCGCAGCGAACCCTCCGCCTCGATGCCGTAATAGCGGGCATCGGCTTGGCTATAGGTGAAGCAGGGCAGGTCGACCTCTCGACCCGAGGGGGCCGCGGCGGCCTCGCACGGACCCTGCTGGACCAGCGCGTCATAAATATAGTTGGAGAAGCGGTTGTAATAGGCGGAGGCGTCGAAGCTGTAGCCGTCGCCATGCCCGTGCACGGTCGCCTCGATGCCCCAGCTGGCTTCCTTCTTGAAGTTGGGGTTGCCCAGCTCATAGGCTTCCGTCCCGGCGTGCGGGCCGTTGGCGAACAGCTCTTCTGCCGAGGGGGCGCGCTCGGTGCGCGACAGGTTCAGGCCCGCCCGCCAGTCGGGCGCGAAGCCATAGCTGGCGCCGATCGAGCCCGAAAACGCATCGAAGCTGCGCTGGCCCCGGAAGAAGCGGTCGTCGCTGACTGCCGTGCGTGCGGTCAGCGAGGTATGCTCGTAACGGGCACCCGCCTCCATCTTGAACGCACCGCGATCCAGCTGCTGCAGGGTGAACAGGCCGATCTGCGCGGTGTTGTTGCGCGGCAGGAACGCCTCGTCCCCGCGCACGTCGAAGTCGCGGTTGAAGAACTGGACGCCCGAGGCACCCTGCCAACCACCATGATTGGCCTGGATCAGCTCCAGGCGGCTTTCGATGCCCTTGTTGTAGAAGGCCGTGCCGACGTCGCCATTTTCCTCAAGCTCAAAATGGCGATACTCGGCCGCCCCGGCGCGCAGGCGGATGCGGTCGAGGAAGCCGCCGCCCGTCTCGATCTCACCGCGCAGGTCGAGGCGGTTCTGGACCAGGCTGAGGCGTGGCGCTTCCGGCTCCTCGCCGCCCGGCGTCAGGGTGTAGCGGACCGGCACGCCGTACAGGCTGTCATAATGGCTATAGGCGATGCCCAGCGAGCCCGTGTCGGTGATCAGCGCACCGCCGACGCCCGCCGTCCAGGTCTCGCTAGCGGTGTTGGGCAGGCGACCGCGAAGGTTCGCGATGGCACCGAAATCGAGCGGATCGTTCGGGGCCTGCGCCGCCGATGCTTGCGCTTCGGCACGGGCGCGCGGCGACAGGACATAGCCGCCGATCTTCAGGTCGTCAGTCTTCAGATACGATCCATCGGCGTGCAGCACGAACTGCTTGCCCACCGCGACGTCCGTCGCACCCGCCACCGAACGCTCGTTCGCGGCCGAGCCATAGGAGGCCATGCCCGACAGGCGATAGCCCTTCTCGGGGACCGAGCGCGGGATACGCGTGTCGATGACGTTCACCACGCCGCCGACCGCCGACGATCCGAACAGCAGCGCGGAGGGGCCACGCAGCACCTCGACCCGCTCGGCGAGCAGTGGGTTGATGACCACGGCATGGTCGACGCTGGTGTTCGACACGTCGATCGAACCGATGCCGTCGGACAGCACGCGGATACGCTCGCCCTGGAAGCCGCGCAGCACCGGGCGCGAGGCGTTGGGGCCGAAGGACGTCGCCGACACACCCGGCTGGCGGGCCAGCGTCTCGCCGATGGTCGGGCGGATCGAGCGCTCCAACTCGTCGCCCGTCACGATCGAGGTGCCCGCCAGCACATCCGTTTCCGACTGCCGCACGGGCGCGGTCACGACGATCTCGCGGCCGCGGTTGGCGGAGGGACCATTGGTCTGGGCGGTGGCGGGGGCGGCAAGCAGGCTGGCAAGCGCGGTGGCCGACAGGCCGGACAGCAAAACGGGCTTGAACACGAACAGGGCTCCCGATGAAAGAAGCCCTGCTGCGTAGCGTGGTGATACAACATATCAAGTAGAAAATGACGGTTTGGTGGTGTTTTCGTCATCCATTCGCCGCATCCAGGCAAAGGAGCGCGCGCAATCGCCATCCGCTATCCACCGGTTCGACCGCCAGGTCGGCGACGATGTCGCGTCCCAGTGGCACGTCGCGCTCGGGCAGGGCAGCCAGCCATGCCGACAGTGCGGAGGATGGCGGCGCGCTCAGGATCAGCGTGATGACCGATCCGCTGAACGTCGCCGAGGACCAGGGCTCGACGCTCGCCACGGCCAGCGTGACCGCGCAGCCCGCACGGCCCGCGTCGCCGGTCAGCGCGCACGCCAGCCGCTGGCCGCGATCGGCCGGGCGATGGCGGCGCCATACCGGGTATGATTGGTCGATGGTGACAGGACTTGCGTAAAGAATCCGGGCAAGCGCGGTCATACGCGCTGCTCCGCGATAAAGGCTGAGACACGTGCGATCATCAGTGCGCCCGGTTCGCGGCCCTTGCGAAGGTCGCTGACCAGGCGGGGATCATTGACCGCCAGCCGCCCGAACTTCGTCTCGGGCATATGGCTGCGTTTCAGATAGCGTTCGATCAACCCCAGCAATTCCATGGACGTTCTCCCAAAGTCCGATTCTTGTTCCGATGTTCATGATCCGTTCTGATTTCCAACTTGTCTAGGAAAAATCCTATGCCTATATCATCGGGCATGTCGGGACCGGAAATCAGGGCGACGCTTCAGGCGCTGGCGGGGCAGGCGGGGGTCAGCCTCGCCGCGCTGTCGCGAATGCTCGGCCGCAACGACGCCTATCTCCAGCAGTTCGTGCACAGGGGCACGCCACGTGTTCTGGCCGAAGGAGACCGGCGACAGTTGGCGACGTTTTTCGGGGTGCCGGAAACGCGGCTCGGCGCGTCGGTCGAGGATGGGCCGATGCTGGTCCGGCGGCTGGCCGTGGCGGCGTCTGCGGGGCCGGGCGCGACGGTGGATGACGATGTCATGCTGGGCGTCGAGGCGATCGACCGGCAACTCGCGCGCAGGCTGGGCCTGCGTGAGGGGGCGGGATCGGTCATCCGGGTGCGCGGCGACTCGATGGCGCCGGGGCTGCTCGACGGCGATCATCTGGTGGTGGACCAGGACGATGTCCGGCCCACCGCGCGCGGCGGTCTTTACGTCATCCGCATCGGCGATGTGCTGATGGTCAAGCGGGTGAAGGCGGGGCCGGACGGGCTGACCGCCTCCAGCGACAACCCCACCGCGCCGCCGCTACCCCAGGGGCCCATTGCGGTGATCGGCCGCGTGGTGTGGCAGATGCGGATGCCCGCCTGAGGCCTTTCGGGACGGCGTGGATTACCGCCCGCGCCACCACAGGAGCAGGGCGACGACGATGCCGATCGCCAGGCCGATCAGCACACCCATGGTGACCTGTCCGGTCGCCAGTCCGGCGACGATCCCGATAACGACGCCCAGCGCGATGAAGATTCCGCCGGCATGGGCGGTCGACCCCTGGGACTGCGGCTGGGGAGAATGCGGCTGGGACGGGCGTGGATCGGGGACGGGTGTCATGCCGCCATCCTGTCACGCCGCGCCGCGCGAAACCAGCCATGCGTGGTCGACAGGTCGTTAACCACCGCTGAAATAGCTCCATTCATAACCCTGGCCTAGTCCCGCAGTCGTTCGAGGATCGGTTCGGGAGTATCCATGTTTAATCAGCGCGGCGGCACCTTTGTCGCTCCGTTCGTGAGCGATAGCGACGTGGCGACGGCGTCTGCGATGATCGAGCGTTTCGGCGGAGCGGCCGGTGACGAAGCCGCGATCCGGGCCGGGCGCAGCCGCGACATCGGCAATCACATCCATTTCTGCCGCTGGCGTCAGATCGAGCGATTGATCGATCTGTTGCAGCTCGAAGAGGTGTTCGGCACCGTCCATTGAGGATGCCGGGAAACGCGCGACGCCATGCGTTTCCTGACCCTGCCAGCCTATCGGCCTCGCGGCGCGACCATCGGCTCGGCAAATCTGTTCAAACGAAGGCGCTTGGGGGTGTCGAGAACGGTTTTGCGCGGCTAGGGATGGCGGCATGATGGTCCGCGTCGGGCGGCCGTGCCGCTCGGCCGCCATCTTGATGATCGCAATGGGGGTGGGCGGCACGGGCTGGTCCGGCCGTGCCCTTGCGCAGACCGCATCCCCTAAGCCTCCGACGAACCAGACCGTCCCGACGGGCACACCCCCCGAGGTCGACGACCCGACCATGCTCGACCCGTCCGCGCCGCTGGCCCCCTTGCCGGAGATCGGCGTGGCCTGGCCCGACCTGGCGACCGCGCCGGGCGATCCGGCTGGCGTGATGGCAGCGACCGTCGATGCCGCGGCGGAGCGGCGTTATCACTGGAAGGTCGAAGGGATCGACGGCGCGGGCGCGCTGGTCCGCCAGCGGTTCGAGCAGCTTTCCTCGCTCGACAATAATGACGGCGAGCCTGCCAATGCCGCGCAGCTCGACCGCCGCGCGCGCGAGGATGCGGCGCTGCTCACCAACCTGCTGCGCGGCGCGGGCTATTACGACGCGCAGGTCGCGACCCGGATCGAGCCGGGCGACCAGCCGACCGTGGTGCTGGAGGCGACGCCGGGCAATCTCTATCGCTTCGCGGGCGTCACGCTGGCGGGCGTGCAGGCGGCGGGCGACAAGGCCGCGCCGCTGGAAAAGGCGTTCGGCATCAGGCCAGGCGATCCGGTCGACGCCGACACCATCGTCGCGGGCGAGGCCAAGCTGAAGGCGGCGGTGGGCGAGGAAGGCTTTCCCTTCGCCAAGGTCGGCGATCCGCAAATCGTGGTCGACCGCGCGGCACGGACTGCAACGCTGGACCTGTCGGTCGATCCGGGATCGTCGCGCCGCTATGGCCGGATCGTCATGGCGAACGACAAGCTGTTCGACGCGCGGCACGTCCAGGACATTGCCCGCTTCCAGCCCGGCCAGCCTTATGATTCCGCCGGGCTCGACGATCTGCGCCGCGCGCTGGTGCAGACGGGGCTCGTCTCGTCGGTCGATGTGAAGCCGGTGCCCGGCGACACGCCCGACACGGTGAACATTGCCGTCGCGCTGGAGCCCGCGCCGCCGCACACCATCGCGGGCGAGCTGGGTTACGGTACCGGTGAGGGCGCGAGCGCGACGATCAACTGGACCGACCGCAACCTCTTTCCGCCCGAGGGCGCGCTGACCCTGCGCAGCGTGCTGGGCACCCGCGAGCAACTGGGCGCGGTCGTGTTCCGGCGCAACAATTTTCAGGGCCGCGACCGGGTGCTGACGGCGCAATTCTCGGCTGCGCATATTTTGCGCGACGCCTATGAGGCCAAGACCCTCTCGCTGTCGGGCGGGCTGGAGCGGCAGACCAACATCTTCTTCCAGAAGACCTGGACCTGGTCGCTGGGTGCCGAGCTGCTGACCTCGGACGAGCGCGACGTGATCGAGAGCACGGGCGAGCCGCGCAGGCGGACCTTCTTCATCGGCGCCTTGCCGACCAGCCTGAATTACGACGGCTCGGACGATCTGTTGAACCCGACGCGCGGCTTTCGACTGGGCGGGCGGCTCAGCCCGGAGGTGTCGCTGCAGGGCAGCGTGTTCGGTTATACCCGGGCGCAGATCGATGCGAGCCTCTATCACCCGTTCGGCGAACGGGTCGTCTTGGCGGCGCGGACGCGGCTGGGCACGATCCTGGGGGCACCGCGCGACCAGATCGCACCGTCGCGGCGTTTCTATGCGGGCGGCGGCGCTTCGGTGCGCGGCTATGGCTTCCAGGCGATCGGGCCGCGCGACGCGAACAACGATCCGATCGGCGGGCGCAGCCTGGCTGAGTTTTCGATCGAGGCGCGGGTGCGGACCTTCGGCAATTTCGGCATCGTGCCGTTTCTCGACGCGGGCAACATCTCCACCACGCCCTTGCCGCGCCTGACGGGCCTGCGTTTTGGCACCGGGCTGGGCGTGCGTTACTATTCCAATTTCGGGCCGATCCGCTTGGACGTCGGCACGCCGCTGAACCCGCAAAAGGGGGATAGCCGGGTCGCGGTCTATGTCTCGCTGGGACAGGCCTTTTGAGCGAGGACGCCGCCCCGCCGCAGCCCGTCCGGTCGCGTGTCCGCTGGGTGCGGGCGGTGGCGATCGCGCTGGTCGCGTTGATCGGCATTGTCGTGGCGGCGCTGGGCATCGTCGATACCTCGATCGGCCATCGCTGGGTCGCGGATCGGATCGCGACCATTCGCACCGATACCGGCCTGCGCTTCTCAGTGGGGCGGATCGACGGGTCGCTTTATTCGGACATGCGGCTGGTCGATCTACGCGTCTATGATCTGGACGGGATGCTGGTGCGCGTGCCGCAGGCGCGGCTCGACTGGCGGCCGTGGAACTGGACGCGGGGCACGCTCGACATTCGCCGGGTCGAAGCGCCGCTGGCGATGCTCTATCATGTGCCGCATACCCGGCGGACCGGCAAGCAGGGGCCGATCCTGCCCGATTTCGATATCCGTATCGACCGGCTCCGGCTCGACCGGCTGATCCTCGCCGCGCCCGTGCTGGGGCGACAGCGGGTCGCCAAGGTCGAGGGACAGGCAGATATTCGCGATGGCCGCGCGCTGGTGGCGATGGACGGCGTGGTCGCGGGCACCGACCGCCTGCGCCTGCGCCTGGACGCTCAGCCCGATCGCGACCGGTTCGACCTGGACGTTCGGGCCCAGGGTGGCGCGGACGGCGTGCTGGCCAAGATGGTCGGCGCGCATGCGCCGGTCGCGCTGACCGTCGACGGCGCGGGTCGCTGGTCGCGTTGGGACGGGCGTGCGCAGGGGGCGATCGCCGGACGGCGCGCCATCGCGCTGAGGCTGGCGGCGCGTTCGGGGCGCTATGCGCTGTCGGGCGACATCGCGCCGTCGCTGGTGCTGCGTGGCCGTCTCCAGCGGCTGACCGCGCCGCGTGTCGTGGTCGCCGGACAAGCCGATTTCGCCGACCGGCGGCTGAACGGAGCGCTCGTCCTGCGCTCGCCCGCCTTGCGGGTTCGGGCGCGGGGCGTGGTCGACCTGGGCGCGGGCGTGTTCGAGGGATTGCGCGTCGATGCCAGCCTGTTGCGACCGGGGGCGCTCTTCCTCAACATGAGCGGCCAGACGATCACCCTGGCGACCCGGCTGGACGGGGCATTCGGCCGGGCGACTTTCGACTATAAGCTCGCCGCGACCCGCTTCGCCTTCGACCGGACGGGGTTCGAGGACGCCCATGCCAGCGGCAAGGGGCGGTTGAGCGGGGGCTGGCCCTGGGTGCTGCCGGTGCGCTTCATGGCGCGAGCCGTAACCGGCGTGGGTGAGGCGGCGGGCGGCATCCTCCATAGCCTGTCGGTCGCTGGCGACCTGCGCATCACGCCGCACGAGATTTTGGGGCAGGGCCTGGCGCTGCGATCCGACAAGCTGGCGGGCAAGCTCAATCTGCGCATCGATCTGACCAACGGGCGTTACGATGTCGGGCTGAACGGCGCGTTGCAGCGCTATCTGATCCCCGGCCTTGGCATAGTCGATGTCCGCTCGACGCTGACCGCCGTGCCGGGCGCCGACGGGCATGGCACCCGCGTGATCGGCAAGGGCGAGGCGCAGGTGCGGCGGCTGGACAACGCCTTTCTCCGCTCGCTGGCGGGCGGGTTGCCGCACCTGACCACCGATCTGGAGCGGGGCGTGGACGGGGTGTTCCATTTCCACCGCCTGGTGCTGACCGGCCCCGATATCCGCCTGACCGGCGAGGCGATCCGGCGGCGGGACGGAACCTTCCATTTTGTCGGCGGCGGGCGTCAGCGCAGCTATGGCCCGGTGCAGATGGTGCTGGACGGGCGGATTGACCGACCGACGCTGGACCTGCAACTCGCCTCGCCCAATGCGGCGATGGGCCTCCGCGATGTGAAGGCGCATCTCGATCCCACCGATCAGGGTTTTGCCTTCCGCGCCGCCGGGGGATCGCGGCTGAGCCCGTTCCAGGCGAGCGGGGCCATATTGCTGCCGCGCGGGCAGAATGCGGTTATCCAGATCCAGCCATTGCTGGTTGCGGGCGCGCGGGCGACGGGGGCGCTGACCGTGGTGCAGGGCGGCTTCGACGGGCGGCTGGATGTCGTGGACGGCGGGCTGTCGGGCGAGCTGCTGTTCCGTCCGGTCGGCACGGTGCAGCGGATCGAGGCACATCTGGCCGCGCGTCAGGCGCAGATTTCGGCCATCACCGTCCGGCAAGGGCGGCTGGACATGGTGGCGCTGCTCGACCCGGCGGGGGCATCGGTCGAGGGCTCCGCCCAGGCGCAAGGGCTGCGGCATGGCGCGTTCCACATCGCGCAGATGACCGGCACCGCCCGGCTGCGCGGGGGCACCGGGGAGGTACGGGTCGGCATTTCGGGCTCGCGGGGCCGCGCCTTCTCGATCCAGACGGTGACGCAGGTCACGCCCGGTCGCTTTACCGTGAGCGGGCAGGGGACACTCGACCGTCGCCCGCTGCAACTCCTGTCGCCTGCGGTCGTGACGCGCGACGGTGACGGCTGGGCCCTCGCGCCGACGCGTTTGAGCTTTGCGGGGGGCGAGGCGAAGCTGGCCGGGCGGCTCGACGCCGACGGGACGGAAGTGCAGGCCAGCCTGACGCGGATGCCGCTGACCGTGCTCGATATCGGTTATCCGGGCCTGGGTCTGGGTGGCACCGCGACGGGCACGCTGACGATCCGACAGGGGACGGGCGCGCCGACAGGCAAGGCGGACCTGACCATTCGCGGACTGACGCGTGCGGGCCTGGTCCTCAATTCGCGGCCGATCGACATGGGCGTGGCGGGCCTGCTGTCCGCCGACCGGCTGGGCGTGCGCGCGGTGATGGCGTCGGGTGGCAAGATCATCGGCCGGGCTCAGGCGCTGCTGGTGCCGGGCGGCGCGGGCGACTGGGCGGCCCGGATGCAGGCCGGGCGGCTGATCGCGCAGCTTCGCTATGCCGGGCCCGCCGACACGCTGTGGCGGCTGACCGGGGTCGAGATGTTCGACTTGTCCGGCCCGGTCGCGATCGGCGCGGACGTCACCGGATCGCTGAGCCAGCCGGTCATTCGCGGCGCGGTGAAGGCGGTCGGCGCGCGGATCGAGAGCGCGACGACCGGCACCGTCCTGACCGATGTGCAGGCCAGCGGCCGCTTCGGCGGATCGCGCCTGGTCATCGACCGGTTCGCCGCGCAGGCGGGCAAGGATGGGCGTGTCGCCGGCACCGGCCAGTTCGACTTTGCGGGCGGACACGGCGTCGCGCTGGACCTTTCGCTCAACGCGCGCAATGCGGTGATGATCGCCCGCGACGATATCGGCGCGACCGTGACCGGACCGCTGACCTTCCATTCGGACGGTGCAGGGGGCACCATCTCGGGCGATGTCGTGCTCAACCGCAGCCGCTATCGCCTGGGCCGTGCGACGGCGGCGACGGCGGTGCCGCAGCTCAACATCCGCGAGATCAACATTCCCGGCGGCGGTGAAGAGGACGATGTGCCGCGCAAGCCCTGGACGCTGGCGATCGTGGCCAAGGCGCCCAACGGCCTGATCGTCTCCGGCCTGGGCCTCAACAGCGAGTGGTCGGCGGACTTGAAGATCGCAGGCACGCCGGACAACCCGGCGATCACCGGCCAGGCGACGCTGATCCGCGGCGATTACGAATTTGCGGGGCGCGAGTTCGATCTGGCGCGCGGTGTCATCCGTTTCGGCGGAGAGGTGCCCGCCAACCCCGCGCTCGACATCGCGGCCAATGCCAATGTCCAGGGGCTGAGCGCCACCATCCGGGTGACCGGCACCGCGCTGAAACCCGAAATCGGCTTTTCCAGCACGCCCGCGCTGCCGAACGACGAACTGCTGTCGCGCCTGCTTTTCGGCACCTCAATCGCCAGCCTGTCCGCGCCCGAGGCGTTGCAACTCGCCGCCGCTGTCGCCGCTTTGCAGGATGGCGGCAACGGCCTGAACCCGATCAATGCGGTGCGGCGCGCGGCGGGGCTCGACCGCCTGCGTGTGCTGCCCGCCGACGTACAGATCGGGCGCGCCACCTCGGTCGCGGCGGGCAAGTATATCACCCGGCGCTTCTATGCCGAGATCATCACCGACGGGCAGGGCTATTCCGCGACCCAGGTCGAGTTCCAGGTGACGCGCTGGCTGTCGCTGCTCTCCAGCATCTCGACGCTGGGGCGGCAGAATGTGAATGTGCGGATATCCAAGGACTATTGAGGCGTTGGCCCGCCCGAATCGCGTTTAGGAGTTTGGCGCATGGAAAAGACCGCCTTCATCGAAAAGACCGGCGGCCCCGAGGTCATCCAGTGGCGTGATGAAGAACTGCCGCCGCCCGGCCCCGGTGAGGTGCGGATGCGGCACCATGCGGTCGGGCTGAACTATATCGACACCTATCACCGCAGCGGGCTGTACCCGATCGACCTGCCCGGCAAGCTGGGCTCCGAAGCGGCGGGCGTGGTCGAGGCGGTGGGCGAGGACGTGACCGACTTTAAGGTCGGCGACAGGGTCGGCGTGTTCGGTCCCGCGCGGGGGGCCTATGCCACGGCGCGCAACGTCGCGGCCGACCTGCTCGTGCCGCTGCCCGATCATGTCGACGATCGGACGGCGGCAGCGATCCTGTTGAAGGGTGCGACGACGGCTTTCCTGATCGAGGATTGCGCGAAGGTGCAACCGGGCTGGCCGGTGCTGGTCCATGCGGCGGCGGGCGGTGTCGGGCACCTTGCGGTCGGCTGGCTGAAGGCGATCGGCGCGACGGTGATCGCGACCGTGGGCAGCGAGGCCAAGGCCGAGAAGGCGCGGGCCGCCGGGGCGGATCATGTTATCCTCAACCGGCAGGAGGATGTCGCGGCCCGCGTGCGCGAGATCACCGGCGGGCAGGGGGTGCCGGTCGTCCTCGACGGCGTGGGCAAGGCGACCTGGGAAGCCTCGCTGGGCAGCGCCGCCCGACGTGGGCTGGTGGTCAGCTTCGGCAATGCCTCGGGCGCGGTCGACGGCGTCAACCTCGGCATCCTGGCGGCCAAGGGCTCGTTGTTCGTCACCCGGCCGACCCTGTTCGACTATGCGGTGACGGCGGCGGAAAAGCGCAGCCTGATCGCGCGGGTCTTCGCCATGCTGGAAAAGCGCGCCATTATGCCGGAGATCGGCCAGAGCTTCGCGCTGACCGATGTGGCCGAGGCGCACCGGGCGATCGAGGCGGGGGAGACGGTGGGGAGTACGGTGTTGATCCCATGAGCGGGCGACAACGGATTCACCTGCCATCGGCACTGCGCTATCCTGCCGCCGACCCCATGCCTGGAGACCTTCGATGATCGCACTCCTGCCGCTCGCCCTGCTGGCCCTGCAGGCGGCCCCCGCCGCGCCGCCCGCACCCGCCACGACTGAAGCGCCCAAGCCCGTCATGGTCCGTGTCGCGATGCAGACCAGTCTCGGCCCCGTGGTCCTCGACCTCGACCGGACCCACGCGCCGATCACGACCGCCAATTTCCTGCGCTATGTCGACCAGCATCGGCTGGACGGCGTAACCTTCTACCGCTCGGTCCGCGTCGCGCCCGATTTCGGCTTCGTCCAGTTCGGTATCCAGAACGAGCCCAAGCGCATCCTGCCTCCGATCGCACATGAGCCGACGACCAAGACCGGCATCAAGCACCTGAACGGTACCATCTCGATCGCCCGGCTGGCTCCGGGCACGGCGCGCGGCGACTTCACCATCATGGTCGGCGACCAGCCCTCGCTCGATGCCGATCCCACCAAGCCCGGCGACAATCTGGGCTATGCCGCCTTTGGCCATGTCGTCGAGGGGATGGACGTGATTCACCAAATCCTCGACCAGCCCGCTGATCCCGCCAAGGGACCGTTCAAGGGCGAAATGTTGGCCGCGCCCGTGAAAATCCTATCGGCCAAGCGGGTTGCGGCGACCTCGTGATATCGCACTGAAAGGATGGGGCGCGACGGTATCTCTCCGTCGCGCCCTGCCGATCAGAACTCGAAGTGAAGCGTACCGATGACCGTCCGGCCGTTGCCGAAGTTCAGCCAGCCCCCATTCGCGATCCGGGGCGCCGACCAGACATTGCTGTAATAGCGCTTGTCGAGTAGGTTGGTCACGTTGAGCTGGAAATAGGTCTTGGGCAGGCCGACCGCGCCCAGACCGATCTGCGCATCAAGGTCGACCAGCGTATAGCCGGCAGAGATCGCATCATTTTCATCGGTGATGAAGCGATCCCCGACATGCTTGGCCGAGACACCCATGACGAGGCTGGGCAGGGTAATCTGCGCCCGGGTGCCATATTGCCAGTTGGGCGTATCGACCAACTGCTTGCCCTTGGTCGCGATCAGGATCGTCCCGGAACCGTCACCATTCAGCACATTGTCCCGGAGCGTCGACTTCAGGTAGGAGCCGAACCCGTAAAGCGACAACCAACGGGTTGGGGTGAGCGACAGGGTGGCGTCGATGCCCTTGCTGTCCACCCGCCCGACATTGCGGCTGGCGCTGATCGTACCACCGCCTTCCAGCGGCACGGTCACGTTGACGATGCGGTTGTCGTAGCGGATGAACCAGCCGCCTAGTTGAGCCTGTACGATGCCGTTGGTGTAACGCAGGCCGGTGTCGAAGGAGTCGGTACGCTCGGGAACCGCCTCCTTGTCCTTGAGCGAGATGACCTTGTCGTCATAGGAATAGATGTCGGTGCTGGGGGCCGAGAAGCCGCGGTTCCAGCTGGCATAGAGGCTGAGGGCGGGGACCATCTGCCACACCATGCCGATATTGGGCAGGAACGCACGGTATTCGCGAATACGGCCGGTATAGGGCGGGCCGAACTTGGCCGTGCGGCTGTCGGCCGCCACCTGCTGCGCGGACTGGGACGTGCAATAGGCTTCGCTCCCGCTTCCGGGGATCGTATAGCAGGCATTGCTCATGTTGCGGCGATAGAAGGCCGCGCGCAAACCGATGGTCAGCGACAGGCTGTCGTCGATCGGTCGCCCGCGATACTCGCCCGACAGCTGATGCAGGATCGAATAGGTCAGGCGATTGCGCTTGTTGAGCGGCGCGCCTGCCGCATCCAATACCGCTGCGTCACCGCCGCCCAGGCCGCCGAAATAGGATTTGGGACGACCATCGGGGTACAGAAAACCCGCCTCGCCGGTCTGGCGGGTGCGCGCCCGATCCCAGGTATAGGCCAGACGGGTCGTGTCCGTCAACGTGGTGTAATTTCAGGTGTGCCACCGGGCCGCATCGTTCAGGCGGCCTTGGGTGTAATCTGTAGGGGCGGTACCTCCTCGATCTGTGGTGTGGCGAGAGCGGTCATGCCTTCGATCTGCATGTAGCGGTTCTGGAGCTGGTATTCGTCGTTCTGCTCGAGGAGCACGGCGCCGATGAGGCGGGTGATGCTATCCTCGTTGGGGAAGATGCCGACCACGTCGGCGCGGCGCTTCACCTCCTTGTTCAGCCGTTCCAATGGGTTGGTGGAGTGCAACTTCGTGCGATGCTGTTCGGGGAAGGTCATGTAGGCGAGCACGTCGTGCTCGGCGTTGTCCATGCAGGCGCCGAGTTTCGGCCAGCGGGCGCGCAGCTGGTCGGCGACGTGACGCCAGGTCTGGGTGGCTGCGGCATGATCGGGCTGGAGGAAGACCTGCCGGATGGCGGCAGCCACCATGGTGTTCTGGCCCTTGGGCACATGAGCCAGCGCGTTGCGCATGAAGTGGACGCGGCAACGCTGCCAGGTGGCGCCGACGACGCGGGTGATGGCGGCCTTCAAGCCCTCATGCGCATCGGAGATGACCAGCTTCACACCCTTCAGGCCGCGCCGGACGAGGTCGCGCAGGAAGGTCGACCAGAACGGCTCGGCCTCGCTGGGGCCGATGTGCAGGCCGACGATCTCGCGCTTGCCTTCGGTGGTGACGGCGACGGCGATTATGGCTGCCACGCTGACGATGCGGCCGCCCTCGCGCACCTTGAGGTAGGTCGCGTCCAGCCAGAGATACGGCCACTCGCCGGCGAGCGGGCGCTTCAGGAAGGCGTTCACCCGCTCGTCGATGTCCTTGCACAGTTTCGACACGCTCGACTTCGAGATGCCACTCATCCCCATCGCCTGCACCAGATCATCGACGCGCCGCGTGCTGACGCCGGCGATCCAGGCCTCCTGGATGACGCTGACCAGCGCCTTCTCCACCGTCTTGCGGGGTTCGAGGAAGCCGGGGAAATAGGCGCCGGTGCGCAGCTTGGGGATCTTCAGGTTGAGCGTGCCCAGTCGCGTATCCAGGGTGCGGTCGCGGTAGCCATTGCGCCAGGTGCTGCGCTCGCCGGAGCGCTCGTGGCGACCGGCGCCGATGAGGCCGTCGACGTCGGCCTCCATGATGATCTGCAACACGCTCTCGGCGACGCTGCGCAGAAAATCGCCGTCTCCGGTCTTCGCCATCAGTTCGGCAAGCGGTAGTCTGTCGTCGGTCATCGGGAAAAACTCCTCGGGTGTTGGTGAAGCTCGACACTTCCACCTTAACCGATGAGCCCGGTGGCCACCGAGACGCCGACGCCGGGGTGGGGCCTCGGCCCCACCCCGGCATACACCGTCATCTACACCGGGAAATTACACCACGACCGCGGACGCTACCTCCAGCGCGGCATCGGCGGCAAAGACCGCATCGGCGGCGTCGGCACCGGCAGCACGGGCACGGGCAACGATATCGGCGGCCCGGTCGCGGGCCTGTTCGGGAGTCAGCATAGCTAGGGACTTAGGGGCGCGGGCGGCGGGATGCCAGACCCGCTTGCAACGGCATTGCCAAACAGGGCCGACTGATGTCCCAATGACGGCGCACAGTCTGGGGTCGGGCAGAGAGATGATGAGATTTGCACGCATAGCGGTTCTGACCGGCCTCGCCATCCTTGGCACCTCGTTCATTCCGTCGCCGTCCTGCGCCGATAGCTGGGCGTTACCGACGACTCGGACCTTCACGTCCTGCCATGGGCAAGCACGTGTCATCGTCGTTCCGCGCGACCTGGAAAGCCAGCTCGCCTATTTCGAGGACAAGGTGAAAGGCGTCGAACCTGCGGGGCAGGCGGAAACCGGGCCTACCCAGGCGACCGCGCGGGTCGAAACGTGGAGGGACAACACTTGGCGCAAGGTGTGGGACAAGCCGATCATCAATTTCGTCGCGCCTGTCGAGGTGATCGTGCGCGATGACGGCCGCTACACCGTCACCTTCGATAACTGGCATACTACGGGCTATGGTCCGCATGCCGTGGTCATTTATGATGAGAGGGGTGACAAGGTCCGGGCGCTGGCCCTGTCCGACATGATGCCGCAATATTATATCGATGCACTCCCCCATTCGACCAGCTCGATCCAGTGGCGGGGACAGCCGCGCTTCGCGTCCGATGGCCGGGTCGTCATCCCCATCATCATTCCAGCGATCGAGCCTTTAGGCGAACGGGCCTATGTCGAGATGATCATCGATCCATACACCCGCGTCGCTTCGCCCGCCAGCGGCCTGGCATGGGAGCAGGCCCTGGCGACCGGCCGCCAAATCCATGCCGAACAGGTGGCGGAAGCAGCACAGGAAAAGGCCGCTTTCCTCGCCCCATTGATGGGCCCCGCAAAGAATGAACAAGGCGAATGGCACGCCTATCTGCTCGAAGCGGTGGAGCGCGTGACCCACGGCGCGGCGTTTCCCGCCACCAAGGTCCTTCGCGATCCCAAAGCGGCGGACTATGCCATCACCGAGACATGGCTGCGCGAAGCCGTGACCAAGACTTATGCCGACCATGTCGCGCTGGCGTCCCTCTCTTCGTCCAATCTGGTGCCCGTCTTGCGCAAGCTCGCCGCGTCAATTCGCCGAGGCTCACTGAGCAAGGTCACGCTCTATGTCGCGGCGCGGGCCGATGTCTGGCCGGACGTGCGCCAAGCGATGGCACCGACCGGCGTCAGGCTCGTGCAGCTCAACCCCGACCGGCCGATCCCGCAAGCCGCCTCCCGCATCGCGCAAAGGTATGGCCCCTCTAAATGAACGGCTGGGCCAATGACGCGTTGATCGGCCATGCCCCAGTCCAATATCGCCATGCTGCGCGTGACGCTCGGCCGCCACGTCGCCCTTCGCGCCAAGGTTCAGGTGACACCGGTGGGCTTGTTGGCGATCGGCGGGCTCGTATCGTCGATCCTGCTGTCGACGGCGGTTCTGGTCGGGGTGGCGACGCGCCACGCACCGGACCGCCGCTGATCCTCATACCGGAGCGGCATCGGCCCCGGCGCCGTAATGGTGCCAGGTAAAAATCGCGAGCGCGCTGCGGTGGGGGCGGAAGGCTTCGGCGAGCGCGCGGACCTGTTTCTCCGACGGGCGCGTCTCATGTCCCAGGATGCGGCCCATCTCGATCTGCACCGCAAGGTCGCCCGCGGGCCAGATATCGGTACGCCCTTCCGCGAACAGCAGATAGACCTCCGCCGACCAGCGGCCGATGCCCTTGACCGCGACCAGCTTGGCGATCGCCTCTTCGTCGTCCTCGGGCAGGTCGGACAGGTTTAGGCGGCCGCTCGTCACCTCCTCCGCCAGGCTGCGCAGATAGCCCGCCTTTTGCCGCGAGATGCCCGCACCGCGCAGTTCTTCATCGGTGACGCCGTGAAGCCGGGTCGGATCACTCGCATCGCCAAGCAGCTCATGCAACCGCCGCCAATGCGCATCGGCCGAGGCGACCGAGACCTGCTGGCCCAGGATCGTGCGGACCAGGGTCGCATAACCGCGCGCCCGGATGCGCGGCGCGGGATAGCCGATCCGCTGCAACGCCGCCGCGATGGCGGGCTCGGCGGCGGCGAGCGCATCCATGCTGTCGCGAATCTGTTCGGCACTCAGGCCCATGATGCTTGATCCGTGCGTTCAGGCCCGGCAGAGGCGCTTGCAACATCAGGTCCGACAAGGAGAATGGACATGCCCAAGCTTATCGTCGTGACCCGCGACGGGGAAGAACGCGAAATCGACGGCGAGGCCGGTCTGTCGGTGATGGAAGTCATTCGCGACGCCGGTGTCGACGAACTGCTGGCGCTGTGCGGCGGATGCTGTTCCTGCGCGACCTGCCATGTGCATGTCGACCCGGCCTTTGCAGACACGCTGCCCGCGCTCGGCCCGGACGAGGACGACCTGCTCGATTCGACCAGCGACCGCGACGCGACGTCGCGCCTGTCGTGCCAGTTGCCCTTCGGCGCGGCGCAGGACGGAATGCGGGTGCGGATCGCGGCGGAAGACTGACGGCGCATTGCGTCGGAACGTCGGAGGCGGGGTTTGGGCCCCGCCTCTTTTTTTGCGCGCAGAGGCGCGGAGGGCGCAGAGATGCCATCCTGTTGGGTGGCATTCCGACTTATCCAAGAGATTGTGTTCGCGCGGAGATGTCCGGCGCGGCGCGAGCGGAGCCTGCCATCACGACCGGCAGACTTTTGCGGCGGCTCGCGAGGATAGAGGGGCCTTGCGGCCAGACACACCATCTCCGCGCCTCCGCGCGAACCCTCATCCCGTGGCCTTCGACTTCGCTCAGGCTGAACGGAGTTAGGGAATGGTGGCCGCGCGTACCAACAGCCGTCCACGCTGAGCGAAATCGAAGCGCACGCCCGGCGCTTGCCACTTCTACTCTCTGCGTCCTCCGCGCCTCTGCGCGCAAAAAAAGGCGGCAGGGTCCACCCCCGCCGCCCGCCAAATCACCGCGCCGCTACGGCGTACAGCGCGATCGCCGCTGCGTTCGAGACGTTCAGGCTTTCCACCTTCGAGCTGATCGGCAGTTTGGCGAGTTCGTCGCAGTGCGCCTCGGTATTCTGGCGCATGCCTTCGCCCTCGGCACCCAGCACGATGCAGATACGCTGCGTACCCATCGCCTGGGCCAGCGTCTGGTTGGCATGGCCGGTCAGGCCGATGCGCCAGAAGCCCGCTTCCGCGATCTCCTCCAGCGCGCGCGCCAGGTTCACCACACGCACCCACGGCACCATCTCCAGCGCGCCGCTGGCCGAACGGGCGACCGTGCCCGATTCGGGCGGCGCGTGCCGGTCCTGGGTCACGATGCCCACCGCGTCGAAAGCGGCGGCCGAGCGCAGGATCGCGCCGACATTGTGCGGGTCGGTCACCTGATCCAGCACCACCAGCGGCCGCTGGTTATCCTGCACCTCATGCAGCAGGTCGCCCAGCCAGATATCCTCCAGCGGATCGACCTCGGCCACCAGGCCCTGGTGCGGCGCGTCGGCCGGGACCAGACGACCCAGGTCCGCCGCATCGGCAAAGGTGACCGGCAGGATCGGCGGCAGGTCGAGCGCGGCCAGCGCCTCGCGCGTGCCCCAGATCTTGCGCACCGTCCGGTTGGGGTTGGCGAGCGCCGCCGTCACCGCATGCCGTCCCCAGAAGCGGGGGCGGTTGGATGAAGCCTGGCTGGGGCGATGTCCTCGGCGTGCCATCAGTCGTCGTTGTCCGTGTAGTCAAAGGGCTTGGTCGTCGCCGGTTGCGTCGGCACCGGCGGGCGCGGCAACGCCTTGTCCGCATTCGCCGCCGCGAGCAAGACCCCGGCGAGCACGACCGAGGCCTGGCGCATGTCGTCGGCCTTCAGATGATCGAAGGTATCGGCCGAGCTGTGATGCGTCCGGCTGCCATAATCCAGCGGGTCCTGGATGAACTGGAAACCCTGTACGCCGACCGCCTGCATGAAGACATGGTCGGTGCCGCCGGTCGTCCGCTGCACGACGTTACCCGCGCCCATCGCGGCATAGGGCGACAGCCATTCCTTCAGCAGCGGCACCGCCGCCGGGTTGTTCTCGGCATAGATGCCCCGCAGCTTGCCCGAGCCATTGTCGATGTTGAAGTACGCGGCAAGGTCGCCGTAACCCGGCTTCGGCGTGATCGGCCAGCGATTGGTCCAGCCATAATAGCGCTTCAGACCCGATTGCGGCGCATCGTCGGGGCGACCGCGCGACGCCAGATGCTGTTCGACATAGGCCATGGAGCCCAGAATGCCCTGCTCCTCGCCCGACCACAGCGCGAAGCGGATGGTGCGCTTCGGACGCTGGCCGGTGGCGGCCAGGATACGTGCGGCCTCCATGATCATCGCGCTGCCCGCCGCATTGTCGGAAGCGCCGTCGCCCGCGACCCAGCTGTCGAGATGCGCGCCCGCCATCACATAACCCGCCTTGGGATCGGTACCGGGGATTTCGGCGATGATGTTGTAGGCGTTCACATCGCTGTCGTTGTAGCGGACGTCGCTCAGCACCTCGATCGTCGGCGCGGGGCCGGTCTTGGTCAGGCGAGCAAGGCGGCGATAATCTTCGGCGGCCAGTTCGATGCCGGGGACGGCGGGCGTCTCGCCGCGCCCGAACAGATAGCCTTCGCCATGCACCAGCTTGCCGTCGCGGTAGCTTTGCGTGACATAGGCGACCGCGCCCTCGGCCTTCAGGAACGCGTCCAGCTTCTGCGCGAAGTCCAGCCGCTTCAATCGGCGGTCGGCACTGTCGGGATCATGCTCGGGCTGCACATAGACGTCGAGCTTGGCGATGTCCTCGCCGGTCAGGCGGCGGAACGGCACGCCGGTCTGCTCGTCGCCGGTGCCGGGCATCGACACCATCACGATCTTGCCGCGCAACTGGCCCCGGAACTTGTCGAAATCACGCTCGCGCTTCATCGGCGCGACGATGACCGGCGCGGTCACCGTGCCGTTGGTGCCCGGCGTCCAGGCGATGGGGATGGCGGTCAGCTGCAGCGGGCGGGGCGACACCATGCGCACGCTCGCCCGCTCGATGGACCAGCCGCGCCCGAACGCGAAGCCTTCCTTGTGGACGTTCTTCAGCCCCCATTTCGCGAACTGCTCGGCGGTCCAGCCCTCGGCGGTGCGCATCGCCGGGCTGTTGGTCATGCGCGGGCCGATCACGTCGGTCAGATGCTGCGCGGTCTGCATGACCTGGCTGTGGTTCATCCCCTCGTCGATCAGCCGGTTGGCGACGGTCCGGTCCTGCGCGGAGGCCATGGCGACGGGCAGCAAGGCAGCTGCCGCCACCGCGGCGAGCAAGGATGGGCGCATATGGATCATTCCCCCGGTCGTTTGTCTGATTGGGTCAAAGGCTATGGCCCATCGTCCGGCGATGCAAGCAAGCGGATCAAGCGTCATCCATGCAAAATGCACAAATCGGCGTTGACAGGCCGCGCCAGCTTCGGCATTGGGCCCGCCTCGCTCCGATGGAGTGACACCCCGGAAGGGTGGCCGAGTGGTTAAAGGCAGCAGACTGTAAATCTGCCCGCGTGAGCGTACACTGGTTCGAATCCAGTCCCTTCCACCATCCCCGCCGATCGGCTAGGGTCGACCACGGCGCCGGATCTGAGCGGGTATAGCACAATGGTAGTGCAGCAGCCTTCCAAGCTGATCCGATCACGCAAAATCAAACACTTAGCCTAGATTTTCATTCCAATTTTTCGACAACCTACGAGGCTTGTCGGAATGCGGAAGCGCCTAGCCGGGCTTCTTTTTGATCGCATCGACGATCGGTTTTCCGACCGCCTGCACGGTCACGATCGTCTGCGCCACGGTCAGCACCACCTTAAGCAGTTTCGCGACATTCATGACTCGGCTCCCTTTACCGTCACGGCGTCGTTAGGCACGCGCGGATCGGCCGCGACCGCGATCCAGCGTGCATGGTTGAGCTTGTTGCGACCCCACGACCAGGCGGCCGCGACACCCCAGATGATCAGGCCCGCGACCAGATCGAGCATCTGATCATTGACCACCCATGCGGGCAGCGCCTTGCGCAGCACCAGGGCGCCACCAATGGCCGCCAGCGCCAGGCGCAGCTGGGCCTTGGCCTGGCCCGCCAGAATGCTGGGCGGAACGACGATCGGCTGCGCAGTTTCATCGGGCGCGCTCATGCCGCCTGCCCCACGCGTTCGCTGAGCCAGCCGTAAAGAAACGCTTCATTGGCCGGACGACTTTCCGCCAGCGCGATATACCGTTCGCCCTGAAGCGCATCGAGCGCCTTGACCAGGACGATCGCGCCAGCTGCTCCGCGCTTAGCGACGAACTGACGCAGCGCGTAGATCGTCACCGGCCCGATCTGCCCGTCGACCTTGAGGTCAGGATAGTCGACGGCACCGCGGTTCAGTACGTTGAGCGCTCGCTGCAAAAATCCAACCGCAACCGTCACACCCATGTTAACACCCGTGTCGAAGAGCTCGGCCGCGACCAACGACGACACGGACGCCACTTGATCGAAGGCAGGTCGCGTCCAATAGGTCGCGCGGTAGATCGCAACCGCCCGGTCGCGCGGAAAGACCTTCATGTCGCCGCCATAGCCATTGGCACGCGCGACCTGCTCGGTCACACCAAACCGCGTCGGGCCGCCGCGATCGGCGGGATGATCGCTATAACCGCCCTCCCGCGCGATCACCTCGTCGATCAACTGGTCGATCGTCTTCATCCTTGCACCTCCATATGGATAGTCTGCAGCGAGGTCGTCATGTCGGGCGGGACAATCGGAGCGAGCGGGAACGCGACCTGCAGCAGCTGCTCTGCTCGGCTGAGGGCGGTATTGCGCGGATCGATCGCACGGAGCGCGGATGCGACCAGCTCAAATGCCATGCGGAGCGCCATGTTCTCCGCCTCGCGCAACCGGTCCTTGCCTTCGAGGGTTTTCAGTCGATCCTCGACACGCGCGTCGAACGTCGCCTCCCGTGCGCTCAATTCTTCGTGCCAAAGCTGCAACTTCGCCGCCCTGCTTTCCGCACGCCGCTCCCCCCAGCTGAACAGCCACTGGACGCCACGCCCCATCCCAAACAGCGCACCCGCAAGAGCAGCGATGATGCCGGTGATCTCACCAGCGGTCGGCCCGCCGCTCATGCCTCGACTCGCTCGATAAGATCTTCGTCAAAAGTGACTTCAGGCTCGTCGCCACCACCATCAATCGCGACCGTCACGCGCTTTCGTGCGCCTTTAGAATACCACCCCACGACGATCCCACTGCCCACGGGCGTGGTCACACGATCACCGATCATCATGCGCGGTACTCCACGGTCATGGTCCAGAAAACACCCGCCATGGTGACGGCACCAAAGCCTCCTACCGTGCTGGAAGATGCGCCCAGGCTGCCATTGGCGATCCGCTTTGCCGGGTCTGACGAACTGAAGATGGCGACACCGCCGCTCATGGACGCAGATGGAAAGGGCAGGCCGCCAATACTGGCACCTGCATCAGCAATGCCGCCTTGCGCCACGATCGTCGCGAACACCCGGTTGCCAATCCGCTCATAGGTGGCCGCATTGACGGTCGGCGGTGAAGTCCAGCCGGTAAACACCGGTGCCCATGGACCTTGCGCATAACGCATCGCCCGCGCCGTGACCTGGAAGCAATTGTTAAACGTCCACCCGTTCAAGATATCTTCATTATGCGTCAACTCGATCGGATTGATCGCGCTGTCGACCTGCAGTGTATTGACCACGCCAGCGGAGCCGGCATCTAAGAGCAGCGCATTGATCGGGTGCGGCCCGACCATCCGCATCGCGGTGATCACGCTCGTGCCGGTGACACGCAGCGCCACGGATCTCTTGGCCGGGTCCACGCCGCGAATGGTGAAATTGTCGAGCAGCTGGACCTGGTTGATCGTCACGACCGCATTGCCAGCAGCGGCGGGGAAGGTTGTCGCCTGCACCGTTTCCGTCGTGTAATTGCGGATGACCCCGCCCGGGCTTGAGAAATATGCGACACCGTCGCTCGTCAGCGTGTCGAAGGTCGAAAATGAGGATCGGATGTAATAGGCCCACGCACCGTTACCGACATTTGTCATCTCGATCTGACGCAAGTCGTTATACGTGACGTCGATAAATCCGACGTCCGAATAGATACCGATATCGGAGATGTCGGTCCCCGTGATATTCTCGAAAGAGCAGCGGTATATGACCCCGCTCAAAGATATGCCCCGACGAACATGCTGAAAGAACAGGTCGGTAAACATCGACTGTCGAATGGTACTGTTGACCGCTGCGGATCGAATGGTCATGAAATCGGGAATGATCGGCGAGCCCAGGCCGTTCATGCCGATTCCCGAAAAACGCATCCCGTTGACCACGGCGTTATTGGACGGAGCGATATCGAAGACCGCCTTTTGCGTCGAGAAACGCGGAAGAATAAGGGTGACGGCTCCTCCGTCGCCCTCGATGTCGAACGATCCCGGGACGACAATCGTATCCGTCAGGATATATTTGCCAGCCGGAATGCGCATGCGGCTCCCGGAGGCCAGGCACGCGTCCCGACACGCCTTGAATGCGGCCGTATCATCGGCGATCCCGTCGCCCACCGCGCCGCCCGCAAAGTCGCTATCGGTGACGAACTTCTCGAGTTGCAGGCGCTGTTTGACGTTGCGACGATTGTCGAAATTGATGGCCCGCGCGTCGGGCAGGACCCATGCGCCAGCCGAAATAGGAACGATGCCGCCAATGACGGGATCGAACCATTCACTGGCGATCACATCGTTGCGGCCGGTAAAATTGCCCGTCTTCCACGTGTAGGTCGCAGCGCTCAGGCCAGATCCCGCCAAAGGCGCCAGCGTCGCGGACTTGCGCGTCGTCGGGGAAGCGGCAATTTCGGCGATCGTTTCATAGGTGTTGTTGGATGCACCGGTCGGCCCAGCCGGAAAACTGCCGATAGGCCTGGCCTCCAACTGGCGATTGGCGTCAAATGCGAAAACGGTATTGGCCGCAGGGACGATATCGCCGATCGTCGATCCGACCGGCACCATCACGGCACGGCCCCGCGTCTCGGCGATCGTGGCGTCCTGTTCCTGGGCGACCAGCATCTGCCGATCCAGCGCTTCCTCATGGCTGACGGCCGGGAACCGGTCGCCGGTGGCATAGGTCATGGGCTGGGCGCGGGCGGTGTCGCGCGTGATCCGCAAGGTCGCACCGTTCGTGGCGGACAAACGGGTCAGCGTTCCACCGGCGTCGGTCGCACCGCCCGTTACGCTATAATCCGTGCCGAGCTGCAGCACGATGACATCACCGCCGATCAACCGCTCCACGACCAGGTCGCTGGCCGCCTTGAACCGAAACGGCACCGCAAAGCTGACGGACACGCCATCTTCGATATAGCTGATAGTCGCTGGTTTGGCGGCAACGGTCACGGCACTTCCCCCAATGGGTCAAATTCGGGGGCGGTGCCCGGCGCCGTAATCACCGGGGCCCTGAGCGGGCATCCCCTCCATAACGCAAGGGCGATTCGGACGGCAAGGGGTATCGACGGCGATCTGCCTCCGTGGCACATAATCCCACGGAGGCAGATATGCGCTTCGATCAGTTGCTAGGCCGCATCAACATGACACATCGACCCGTAACTGATCCTTTCCAACGCCCCCAGAATACCATCAATTGGGCGGAGCGCTCCATACATGAAGGAATCCAACATTTCTTGGCCTTCGGCCAAGATCCTGGCTCCTTCGTCAAAAAGATTGAGTTCGATTCGGATACGGGGGACTACGTCTATAAGATAGTCCAGCAGAGGGATTTGCCCGACGTCATCGAGCAGAGGTGGACGGAAGCTCTCAACAATCTTAGGAATTCGTTCGATCAGTCCATCTTTGCGGCTTGCACCGCGATCAATGACCCCAGGAAGAAGCTGAACTATCCCTGGGCTGACAGCCCTGTAGACTTGGGCCATCGCCTGCGAGGCAGGGAAAGAAAACCCAAGGTCCCCCCGCTCCTGTGGGAGGAGATTAAACGGCAGCAGCCATACCCGACTGGTGAAGGATATACCGGGGGAGACGATCTCATTCGAGCGGTAGCGACTATTGCCAACGCCAAACACACCATTGGTTTCGAGATAGGGTGCGTCGTTACCAGCATCTTCGGAGGGGTTATGAGTTTTGGCCGAGATGGTTTCTTCGGAATGAGGCCGCCCGTGTGGAACCCGGACAAAAAGGAGATCGAACTTCTTCGAGTTCGAGATGCAACAATGCATCAGGAACCCGGAGCGCATGTGACAATATTCTTTCGCAGCGGACCGCTGCCCAGGCGAACCGCTGCCCCGGAAGCGCTTTTGCTGTTTCACCAAAAGGCGCAGAGTGTCCTTGACGGACTCAAAGCCGAGTGCGCCCGCATCAACGGTATATGAGTTGATCACAGCGCCTCTCTGAGCGTCTTACGCGCGTTTCGTCCCGTCATCATCGCTCTGCCTGCACCACGTTGCCCCAGTCGGGCGCACGCTCCGGCATCGGTTCGCCGCTCTGCCACCACTGGCCCTGGTGGTTCTTCTCCAGCCGGGTTTCCCGGCGTTTGACGTCGCGGTCATGCGTGTTGCTGACCATGGCGTCGAGCTGGTCGATGACCATCCGCTCCCAGGCGGCGCGCAAGTACCAGAGATTTGAGCCGGGGACATAGCGCTTGGCCAGCTTCACGGCCGCGCCGCCCGGGTTGGCTTCGCGGTGCGTACCGTCCGCGCGCTCCTTGCCCGGCAACGCCGTCTTCACCGCAGCACGCACATCCTGCACCGCGCCATAGATCGGACCACCGATGAAACCCCCAAGGCTGTCGATGCGGTCGTTCTTGAACACACCGACCAGATCGCCAAGGATGCCGATGCCACCGCCCTGCAGCGCCGCGTCGCCCCAGAATTCAGCATTATCCATGGGTCGCGGATCATTGCCCTTGGCCAGCTCACGCAGCTGGATCACCGCCGCGCCGTATATAGTCAGCCCGATGAAGAATTGCGCCGCGTACATGGCGCCACCAGCAGGCCCCAAATTACTAATGATGCGGGCGTGCCTGGCCATCAGCGCTACGGCAAACCCTTTGAACTGCAACGCGCTGGTCCACAGCTCGCCGCTGATGCTGCCCTTCGCCAAGTCCATCGGGTTTGCCAGCGCGCGTGAGGTGGCGGACGCCTCTTGCACCGCCGTCGCCTGCCCCCGGATGACCATGTCGAGCAAGCGGTTCTGCACCGCCTGATCACGGATCAGGGTCGGGTCAATGAATTCCGATCCTCGGATCTCCGTTACGGCCCTGCGGATGGTCAGCCAGTCGAACTTATCAATGCCGTTCCGCTCCATCGCGGTTCGCAACCCGGGCGATACGTCATCCCAATTCCGCGCCCGCTCGTCGGCAATCGCTCCAAGCAAGGCCTGCCCAAACGCGCTCTTCCGATTTTCGGTCAATCGGTTCAGACCCGATAGGCGAAGCACATCGTCCGCCACGACCTGCGTCCATGCCGGTCCCGTCACCTCGCCGATAAACCGCGCGCTCTGCCCCAGCGAATGCGCCGCGTCTTCCATGCCCAACGCTAGGCGCGCGGCCGTCATCCGGTTTTCATGGCTCAACTGCCCGGCATTGTCGCGCAGGCTCGCGAGCGTCCTGGTCAGCAGGTTCGTCTCGGGCAGGCCATAGAGCCCGCGCGCCATTGCCTGAGTGTGGATATCGCTGATCGAGGACAAGGTGGCGGAACCAAGCCAAGCGGCCGTGATCAGATTGCGCCCGCCCTGCAGCGTCGTCACGACCCCGCGCCGGATCGGATCGGGGTAGATATGCTGCGCGGTCGCATCGCCCTTCACATAGCGCCAGAGGTTTTCCGTCTGGCGGCGCTCGACCGACTTCGCGCTGACCTCCGGCACCAAAGCGGTGTCGCCCTTCGCCTTGTCATAGGCGATCTTGTCGAGCAGGAAGCGCACCGTTGCATCAGGGTTCGGACCCAGCCGCTCCATCATCGCGATTTCGCGTGATCGTCCGCTGATACGGCTCATGATCACGGTAAATAGATTATCACCGGTGCCGTACTTCTCGTTCATGAATTTCCAGGCGTCGTAGTCCTTCCAGTGAAGCACCCGATGTTCTTGCCCGCGATTGGCAATCTTGCCGCCACCCCGAAACGACGCGCTGGGCTCGCCAGTCATACCATTCGTGCGGATCGTTTCCCGCACATTCAGCAAGAATGACTTCAATCCTGCGTCAGTGAAAGGCACGCCAGTGCGATCGTCGATCATTTTCGAACGATCTAGGTTGACCATCGCATCCTTGACCATTTCTTCGGCCGGAAGATCACGGACCTTGGCAGGCTCATAGTTGATCGGCACACCATAATTGTCGAGTTTGCGGATCGAGCCACCCGCTGCATTGAAGCGCTGACGTTGTTCTTCACGCACGCTAATCACCGCATCAGCAAATACCGTGGCCCTTTCGTTCCCGGTCGCCTGCCCGAACAATTGCCGCCCGACATCGTCCAGCCCTTGCGGGTCGTTCGGCTTGCCGGTGAGGTCACGACGATGCGCCTCGATGAACTCGGTCATCTTGGCATGCGCCAGCCGCTCGATACGGCGCGCGCCAGTCGACACATTGCCCTTGCGATACGGGGCGCGATCGTCGTCATCGAGGAGCGCGTTGACCGCCGCGTAAGCGTTATCCCCCTTGAACGTCTTCAGGTCCTTCAGCGCGTCGCGCTGGCGGTTGATCTGCAACAGCGCCTGGCGCTTTTTCAGCAGGGCTTCGGTCCGCAGCTGGCGCAGCGTCGCCTCGCTCGCTTCGGCCGCCGCAGCGTCCGGGCCCATCGACTGGCGGTAATAGCCCTCCAGCTCATCGAACAGGTCCTTCATCCGCTTGGCGCGGACTGGATCGATCTCGCCCCGACGAACCATGTCGGGGATGCAGCGGCCCAGGCTCACGCGTCACCGCCCGGCTTCATGCAGGCCTCCGCCGCGTCGAGCACCGACCAATCGGTGTCCAGCTCGTCCAGCACATCTGCCGCGCTCATGACATTCCCCTCCTCGTCCAGCCGCACCGTCAGCCCGGCCGCCTCATCCTCCGCCAGGAACATCCGCAGGTCATGCTCCAGGCTGTCGATCTGGCGCGCGGCCGCGATATCGTCGGGCCCGTCGAAACCCTCGATCGCGCCCGGCGGCCCGCCGTCCGCGCCGATCGGCCGCTCGCCCGCTGCCCAGCGCCCGCGCATGGCCGCGAAATCCTCGGCCGGGATCGCCATCTCATAGCCGCGCGCCGCCAGCTCGGGCGTCAGCTCGGGCGCGACGACCCAGCGCCGGGTGCCCGTCTCCGCCTCGATCCAGTCCGCAAACTTGCCCGCCCCAGGCACCGGATCTATATTGCCTTCTGCCCCGTGGTCGGGGGAGGCCCGACCGTCAGCCGCGTCACGAGAGGACACCGACGCGGCCGGGGCATCACCACCACGCGGATCATAGGCGGTGACCAGCCAGCGTTGTTCCTGGCCGTCCCAGTCCAGCCGCACGCCCGCCTCATGCGGGTCACCGCGCAAGCGCACTGTCCGCCCGTCATTGCTGACGATATCCATGCCCGCGATAATCTCGGGCAGGTCCGCCAGCCGCGCCTCCATTTCCGGGTGCTTGGCCAGGATATGGGAAAGGCCATACCCGCCTGCCCAGGTCGGCGCCGCCTTGCCGGGTGTCCCCCATTTGACATCGATCGGACCGATATCCGGGTGGTGGAGCGCACCGGCAATCTCGCCCTCCCCGGCATCCCGCAAGGCCCGCATGGCCGATAGCCAGCTGCCACGCGGTCCTTCGATGATCGTGGCGCCCGGCTCCCAGTCCATGCCCACCGGTTTCACCTCCGGCGCGATTACGGGATCGTCCATCATCCAAGTGCGCGGATCGCCGATATCGGCTTCGTCCGGCCGGGGCACCACCGTCCGCTCTGCATCAAGGGCGGCGATCTCCCGCGCGGCCGCGTCAGCCTCCGCCTGGGCACCGGCCCACGCACTATCGTCCTCGAACACGTCCTTCCGCAGGATCGCACCCTCATGCTTCGCGTCGCCCATCTTGGCATGGGCCCAGTCGACCACGTCGCCCGCCGTCTTGCCTTTCAGGAATGGGTTTGCTTCGATCGCGCCGCGCGACATGATCTGTTCGATCGGCGTGTCGGGTGCCGCCCTCAGGATCTTGGTCGCGCCGGACTGACCCGCGAAGTGCATCAGATACATGTTGCCGTCGGTGACAGGCTGACCGGCCTTTTCCAGCGCAGCCTTGTTTTCGTCGACCAGCAATTTGAACACGCGCTCTTGCATCGCGGGGTTGGTGCGCTTGCCCCACCAATATTCGTCGTCCATATTCGAACGGCCATATTCCGGATCTTTGCGCAGCAACCGCAACCAGGTCGGTCGCGTGATCTGGTAGAGGCCATAGGCGCTTGATCCTTCGGCCTGGATCTGCCAGCGGCCGCTGCTCTCCGCGCTGCCCGTCTTGATCGCAAATTTCTGCCAGTCGAAGCGCGGCGCGGGCGGGGGTGTGACTTCACCGGTTTGCAGCTGGTCGCGCGCCATCGCCATGCGCGCTTGGTGCGTGTCGCCCCCCACGCCGGGCTGGTAAGGAGACACCCCTGCAATTTCGTCTTCCCGATCCAGTGCCGCGACCGCCGCACGCTCTTCCAGCGTCATGCGGTCCTCGCCGATCGTCCGCCGCATCCGGTCTGCCAACTGTCCCGCGACCGACCGACGGGCAGCAGCGGCGCCTTCCGCCAGGGCATGGACACCACCACCAAACAGAGCGCCCGTCCCCGCCGCCAGCCCCAGCGTGGCCAGGACCTCGCTGGGTCCACGAACCTTGCCGCGCTTCGCCTCCTCGATGGCGCGCGTCGGCTCCTGCGCCAGCTCGATACCGACATTCAGCCGCGCGTCGCGGAGCGCCGCCTGCGCGATCGAGCGGGCCGTGCCTGCCCCCGCCAGCATGCCGATCTGGTTGATCGGGTCCGCCATGCCGCCGATGAACTGCCCCGGCAGCCAGGCGGCCCAACCGCTGCGCGCCTGAACATCGCGTTCCTGTGCGATCGTCGCCTCGACCGGTGCAGCGATCCGCTGCTCGAATTTGGCGGGATCAGATTCGATCCCCTCGAACGCCTTGCCATCGGTCGCGCGGGCCCGTGCGATGCCCCGCCAGATTGCATCGCGATTATAGGATAGCGACCAGCCGTCGCGCGCCAGGCGCTGGGTATAGGCCGGGTCATCGACACCGCGCGTGCGCAGCTCGTCGACGATCGGCTGCATGGCCGCCTCGATCGCGTCGCGCCGTCGCGCCGCTGCGGCGGCCGGATCGTCATTGCCCGCTGCGCCTCGAATCGAGGTGGTGAACTGGTTCCATAGCGAGGGCGGCGGAAGGGGGCGGGATACGCCTAACCGTCCCTGCAGGAAGGTCGGATCGGTCGATGCCGTACCCGCGATCAGCGGGCTGCGCTGGTCGGTCATCGCCCGGTCAGCGCCTGGACGTCGACGGCAAAGACCTGACCTTGGTCATCGGTCAGCAACCGACCCGATCGCCGGAAGCCGTATCGCCCATCGGGCAATGCGGTGGGTAGCAGCCCCTTCAGTTCCGCCTCGCTGACCGGATGGCCATCGCCCCAGACGGGCTTCCGACCGCCGGATGCCGCGATGTACATGGGCAATCTGGCCGATGCCAGGCGCCGCTTGAAATCATCGGCGGTCTGGTTGCGCGGCAGGATGACGACGGGGCCATCAGGCTGGCCCCAATGCGCGATCCCGCCGCGTCCGTCGCGGTCGCGGCCCAGGATGGTGATGGCCGCCTCGGCAAAGCGGCCGGGCACATATTGCGTCAAACCGCCATCGGTCGCCCGCTGTGCGAAGAACGACCGGCTGGCCTGATACACGTCATTGGCGGTCGATCCCCCCAGGAAAGACAGCGGCACCCCGAACCATTTCTGGAAATCGCTGGACGCCTGCTTTTCCTTCCACACCTGCGGATTGCTCTTCAGCGTGTCCGCCCCGCGCAACACGTCACGCGCCACGCTGTGCGGCAGGACGGCCGCCATACGAAACGCCCCGTCGTCATTGCCCGCAACCTGGCGCGCCGCCCCGGCAATCACCCGGACGTCACCGAACTGGCGCAGCAGGTCGACCGCCTGCAGCTGACCATTGACGCCATTGGCATAAAGGTCCTTGAAGGCACGCAGTTCGTCCGGGAGGATGGGCTCGACCGTCGCACGCCCCCAATCGCGCGCAGCCGCAATGGCTTGCTGCGATCGACTTCGGAACGAGGCAGGGTCTGCCACATTCAGGGCACCGATCGCGCGGCCCGTCGCATACTGGGTCTGCAGGAGCGCTCCGCCCTCCTTGCTGAGGTTGGACTCCTGGATCGTGCTGAGTTTTTGCAGGGCGGAAAGCCGATTGGCCTCCTCCCCGCTCAATCCACCGCCCGCCTGCTTCCCCTGCAGCGTCGTGATTTCCTGTCGCAGCTGCGCAGGCGCCATGCCCTTGTTCGCCTGGATCGTGCCGAACTGCGCGGCCTCGCCCATCCACTGCGTGGCTTTGGACTTGTCGCCCATGGCCTCATAGTCATGCGCGAGCTGCAGGCGATCCTGATAGGTGCCACCGCCCGCGTTCAACGTCACTTCGCGCGCCGCCAGTTCGTCCGTCCTCACCGAACGGTCATGGGCAGCGGCTGCACGCGCCTCCGCTTCCGATCGCCGGATCTCCACCTGGGCACCGTGGCGCAGCTGCTCTTGCTGCTGCGGCGTCACCAGCTCGTCGAACTGTCCGCTCTTCAGCAACGCGTCGATCAGCTGGGGGGATCGCTCGACGACGCCGTTTAGGAAGGACGTGGCGATCAACTGATCGGACTCGTGGATCAACCCGGTCTTGACGTCCTCGGGTACGCCCACCATCGCTTCGATACCGCGACGGCGATAGGTCAGCTCCTGATCGAATGCATCCAGATTATCGACCCGGCGCACCCGATTGGCGGCGATCTGCCCCGCCTGTTGCTCGTCGGTCACCAGCTTCTTGACCCGCGCGCCCTGTTCCCAGGTATATTCGGCCGTGCCGATACGAGCCCCGAAATCGTCCAGCTGCGCCTGTGCCGATCGCCGCAGGCGTTCGTCGGTGATGCCCTCTGTCAGTGAAGCTGACTGATCGCGCCACCACCCGTCCATCGCCTGCGCATGGCCCGCCCCGCCCGGAGCGGACTTGGCGCGCATATCGACCGACATACGGTCATAGGCGGCCCGCATGTCCGCAAACTGACGGTTGAAATCGGCGGCCTCGGTATCCGTCCGCTGCTGCCGCTCGATCTGCAGGTGGGTCAGCTTGTTCCGTCCGACCGCCTGCCCCAGGTCGTCGACCGCCGCGCCGATCGACGCCCCGAAGGCGGCTGGCGACGCGCTCGGCAAGCCCACTGGCGCGGACGTCCCCAGCTGGCGCTGATATCCGATTTCCTGTGCCATCACCGCCCCCCACGCGTCGTGCCCGACTGAGCGCTGGTTCGGGAGCTGGCCCAGTCGGTGACGCGCGCGGCCGCCCCCAACATCCCCGCCACCAACGCATTGTCCCCCTGCGCCCTCGCAATGGCACCCGCCGTCCGCGCCGATCGGGCGCGCAAGGCGGCATCACGACGCACCGTCATCGCGTCGAGCGCCGCATTCACCTGGCTCTGCGCCAAGGCGTCCAGCGCCGATCCAGTGCCCATCGCAAAACCATTGGACCCTTGCGCTGCCAGCTGCTGGCCGATCGCCGCCCGCGCGGCTTCGCGCACACGGCCCTCTTCGGCCGCCCCGGCACGCTCCTGCTCGATCGCCTCGGTATTGGCGACCGCCTGGTTGTACTTGCCCGCCTCATACCCCGCGACGCCCTGGACGATATTGCCCGCGGCCTGGAACGCCTCCATTCAATCGCCCTCCCGGATGCGCTCGCACAGGATATGCGTCTCGCTGTTCTGGCCAAATCGGCGCAGGATATGCGCGGGCTGCAAACCGACCAGCATCGCCCATGCCAGCTCGGCCGGGACCGCCTCGCGCACGATCGCCTCGATGCGCCCCAGCGGGCTGGCCGCGATCCGGCGCCGGGCATGACGGGTGACCGCCAGATGGGCGGCGCCGATCCGATCGGACAGGATCGCCCACGCCACCGCCTGCGCCCCCGGAAACGTCTCCCGCAAGCCCAGGCAGGCGACGATGCGGCCGTCCTGGCGCACCGTCCACGCCTCGCCCGCCCCCTCCGCCAGGTCGCGGGCCTCGTCGACGCTCATGTCCCGCTCGATCCCCAACTGGACGCGCTGGCTGGCCTGGCGCTGGATAACCAGCGCGTCGGTCGCGACCATCGGCGCGATGGCGATCATTGCGTCACCGCGATCGTCGGCATTGCCGCTACGATGGTCGCGGGCAACGGGCCATAGCTCTCGAACACCGACTGGCCATCACGCCCCCAGTTACCGGACACGGCCTTATCGGTATCGCCCGTGAACAAAGGAACCGGCGCATCCATGAACGCGTTGCTGGCCCGGTCGATTAGATTGTCCAGCTTGCCCCCCGCCGGGCCAATGCGGATCGCGGCGGTCGCGATCAGGCGCAGGACCATGCGGACCAGCCGCTGGCGCTTGCCCTGCTGCGTGTCGCCGCCACGCAGCTCGGGGCGCAGCGTCACCGCCCGCCCGATATAGGGCAGGCCCACCGTCATCCGGTACGCCCGATCGGCGGGCACCACGCTGGCGGGCACGTCGAAGCTGCCATCCGCCGCCACCGTGACGCCCGTCACGATGCCGCCCGCCGCCAGGATCGCGACCGCCTGCCCCTTCAGATGCACCGCCCCGGTAAAGCGCGTCTGTCCGGCCGCCGCCATCACGGTCAGACCGCTGTCGACATAGAACGCATCCTCGATCGGATCGTCATCCTCATGCCACACCGCCATGCGCTCGACCCAGCGCGTGCCATCGGTCCGCTGGACCAGCACCCATAATTCGTCCTGGTCGCCGCTGGCGGATGCGCAAGCCACGGCGGACAGGATCTTGCCGCCGCCATGGCGGATGCGGGAAAAGCCCTTGATCTCCTGCTCGGGCGCATGCGGATGCACCACCAGCTGCCCGTCGGCGCGGACACCGATCATCAGTTCTTCCGGTTCCTTCTGGAACGTCAGCTGGACGATGCCGCCCTTGGTGATGTGGCGGCACCACACGGTCATGTTGGCGGACTGGTACCGGTCGCGCGCAAAGTCATATTCCGCCTGGCGCAGCTTGCGCTTCCCGCGCTGGACGAACACACCGGTGGTGCCGATCTGGATCGGGAACACCCGCTCCGATCCATAAAAGCTCTGCGGCACCGCCTCGATATTGTCGCCGCTCACCGCCTGCGCCTGGTTGATCGCGCCCACCGCGATTTCCCGGCTGGCGGTGCCGACGATCAGGCGACGGTCGCCCATCGCCCACAGCACCGGGTCCTCGGTCGACAGGGTGCGACGAAACGCCAAATCGGCCGCCGTCACCCCGCTGGAGGTATAGGCCTGGTGGTTCAGATAATCCCCGACCACCGACGCGACCAGCTCGAACCCCTTGAAGTGGCACAGCCGCGAAGCCCAGGCGATGACGACGCTGGGCCACCCCGCCGCAGCACTGAACGCGCCATGCGCCCAGCGAAAGGAGGGGACCGTCTTCAGGCTGTCGGGGATCGGCCGCGTCACCGTCGCACCGGCGCTCATCCCGTCGGCCGCGACACTATCGATCCGCACCATCCCGAACCGATCGTGCAGATAGGTCCACTGCACCCCGAACGGCCCCTTGTCGTTCGCATCCTTCAGGTTCTGGCCGTCCCATTCGGTGCCGGTCGTGTGGATCGGCACGACGGTGCCCGTCGTTCCGCCGCTGGCCGCGACATAGACCTTTCCCTCCGATCGGCGCTTCAGCCCGACGGTGATGTCCTTGGTCTGCGGTTCCCAGGCTGGGATCGTCGAAAAGTCCGCCGCCTCCAGCCGGAACGGCGCACCGACATGGCCGGGCTGGAATATCGGCGCACTGGCCGTGATGACGATCGCCCCCGTCGTGCCGCTGACCGTGACCGTGCGGCTCGTGTCGATATTGGCGTCCGCGAACGGCCCATTGACCAGCGGCAGCACCTCATAGGTAAAGGTGGTCGCGGACGTCCGCGTCAGCCGCGCGGGCGGATAATTGGGGTGGTTCAGGTACAGCCGGTCGAACGACTGCTGACACGACACCGATCGCGCCTCGGCCGCACTGTACGGCACCGCCACCTCATAGGCGTTACCGGGCGATGTCTCGATCCGCTCGCCATTGGTGTAGAAGCGGATTTTCTGGTCGCTCCACTCCAACACATAGTCCTGGGTCAGGTTGAACCGGAAATTCGTCAACCACGCGGCACCGTCCCGCGCCGCCCGGATCGTCTCGAACCCCGGCCGCTTGACCAGCGCGCCCTCGACGGTCGGCACGAAATTCTCCGCCTCGGCAAGACCGACCTGATAGATCGCCGTATCGACACGACCACCCATGCGCGGGGACAGCTCACCCCCGTTGAAACTCGTCGCGATCGGCCGCGCCAGCGTCATGGCCAGACGAACCCGCGACTGTCGACACGCGTCAGGCAACCCATGCGCGCCTCTTCCCACCCAGTCGCCGCCTGGGTCACCGGCGGGTTCTCCTGTGCATCAACCCGCTTGGCCTCCATCAGGGCGGCGCGATACTTGCGCTCGGCCATCGGGACACGGTTGGGATCGCCCGTGATGCGGTCCGCGATCTGCCAGGCGACGCGCATCGCGAACGCCTTCACGAACAGGGCGTCCCAGGCGGCCGGTTCTGCAACATCGATGATGCAGCGGACGCGCAACGGCGCGGCTGCGCCGGACAGGATGTACGGCCCCTCGACCTGATAGCTGTCGGCCCGCGCGCCCATCACCTCGACCAAACGGACGCTCTCGGCGGGCAGGCGATAGGCGTAAGCAAATGGCGTGGTGTCGAAATCGGGATTGGCGACGCGCGGCAGGGCATAGCGGCGCATCGCGAAATTCCACGTATGATCGCGCAGCGCCGCCACTCGCTCGACGTCGAACACCGCGCGTACCGACCGCGACAGGTGCGTATCGTCATCGGGGGAGCGCAACTGATCATCCTCCCCCAGCGAGGAGGCGGCAAGGTTGGCGACGGTGACGAAATCCGCCACCGGCGATTACGCCATGGGCCAGGGCGCGTTGAAGATCCGCGCGCGCAGATTGTCGATCATGACCAGGGCGTCGCCCTTGCTCATCTTGGTCTGGTCGATGTTCAGCTCCATCGCGTCCGACCCGGCGATCGGCGTGCCCGCTGCGATGGGAATGTCCTTCAGGTTGGGCTTGCCCCGGGTGACCGTCAATTTGACCTGCGCCATGGCACCGTCTCCGTAAAAAGGGATGCCGGGGTGGCGATTACGGCACCACCCCGGCCTCGGCCGGCTCCAGCGCCCCCGCTGGCGCCCGCACGAGTATCGTGGCGAACCGGATCAGTTCGCGATCGTGTATTCGAAAAAGAAGGCACCGATGACGGCCGCCGGGATCGCGGCCGTGCCGATCGTCACCCACAAATCCTCGTCGGTCGCGACCGGCCCGTTGATGGCCGCGGCCGCGCGCGGCCCGATCGCCGTCGGGCGATCCGTCGTCGTCAGCGTCTGCGCGTTGACATATTTCGCCGGGGTCGCCGTGGTGCCGATCGACAGGGTGGTGGTACCCAGCGAAGTGTCGAAATTGCCGATGATCGACTGCATCACCGCATTGGCGGGCAGCTTGCCGATATACAGGCGGTCACCGACAGTCAGGATCGTCGCGGGCTTGGTCGACCGCGTGCGACGCTTCTTCGCGCCCACGATGCGGCCGTCCAGCTTGCGCGGCGGGTTCGCCGTGCCGTCGGGGCCACCGACGAATTCCAGGCCATAAACGTCAGCCATGATTACGCCTCGCTATTTTCGATGATGAAGACCTTGTTCGCCTGGGTGCGCGTCGCAGTGACGCGGGTGCCCGCGAACACGCTGCGGACGTCGACCTTCTGCGGCTGGTCCTTCACATGGGTGCGCAATTTGTTCCAGATGCCCTTACGAACGCCGGAACGTGTCCAGACGAGATTGCGGGTGTATCCCTGCGCCGTCACGGTTAGCCCCTTCTGGAATGCCAGCAGGTCCGGGTTGCGCAGCTCGATCGGCACGATCGTGAAGCCCAGCAAGCCGGTCATATTGCCCTCGCCGTCCGTCTTGACACCGAACGCCTTGCTGTAATCGCCGTCGGTTGCCTGCACCTCGGACAGCAGGTCGTCGCGCTGCACCTCGGACAGCGCCATGTAGCGCGGATCGGACGGGTCGTTGAACGCCTTGCCCAGCGCGACCTTCGCCGCGCGGACCTTGGCCAGGTTCATGCGCTGCGCGCCCGACGCACCGCCGGTGGTGACAGGGATGACGTTCGCCATCGGGAACGCCACGGTGGTAAGCGACTTTTCGGCCTTGCCCATCACCATCGGCGCATACATCCCCGCCAGGATTTGGCTGTCCCAGGCGCGGTTCATCGTCGCCATGGCCGCCATGGTATAGGTGCCGGTCAGGCCGATACGGGTGGCCAACTCGTCGTCGCCGTCGACGAACTCGTTGAAATACAGTTCGTTCGGCTTGCTCATCCAGACGCGGTCATGGCTGGGGCTGGTCTGCTTCAGGTCGCCATAACGCTCGTCGGCTTCCTGCGGCATCGCGCTGCCGACCAGGTCCTTGACCGACACCATTTCGGCACCGGCGCAGTCCTGCTCTTCGCACAGGTCCCACAGAACCGATTTGGTCTGCTGCAGCTGCAGCTCGACATTGTTGCGGAATTCATAATTCGCGGTCGTATTGACGTCGCCCATAATGGCCTCACGAAACGGGTTTGAACCTGGTTTCGCTTGGCTAGGGGACCCGAACGGTCCGGCCGCGCTATCGTTTAACGCCCGCGATCGGCGCTGCACTCCAGCAGGGGGACCCGGGCGACGAGGCTAGGCGGGCACTAGGTGGGGAGATTGAGAACGGTTCCCCCCGAAACCGTCGAGCCGCACAGAATCATAGCGCGACTCGTGCGTCAAGCGTCACTTTTCAGAAACGGTGAAAAGCAACGAATAAATTTTAGGGTGATCGTTATCGATCAGGTCCGCTCGCACGAGCCAATTGAACGGCGTGCGATCTGCCAGATGGCCGCTTCCATTGGAAAATTGGGAATGGCGCTCGGGCGTTAGGCCACCAACCGAAAGCGTGAAGGTCGATCCATCAGACGAGAGGGATAACTTAGCGCCCGGCTGCGGATCATGGGTTACCCGGAGAGGAAAACGTCCTGAAAATTCAAGAACCTCCCCTTCGCGGAATGAAATTGCTTCGTTCAAAAGAACAGTTTTACCGTTGATTTTCGCGTTCATAATCACTGCCTGTTCAGCAGCCGGCATTGACGCAAAATCGCGAAACCTCCAAAATGGATGCATCGGGACTCTCGCTAGGCGCGCCGACCGACATCACGCCTAGTGCCCCGACAGGAAGCCCCGGCATGGACCGCCGGGGCTTCCTTCCTGTCTGGAGGGGCGTGGCTTAAAGATGGCGGCACGATGCTATCCGTCAACCGTCACGCCGCCTTCGACGCCTGATATTCCGCCGCCTGCTTGTTCAGCCGGTCCCACCGCTGCCGCTCCGGCGTCCCCTCCTTCATCGCCTTGGCCATGAAATCACCGTCCGACTTCAGGCGGTTCAGCTCGGTCTGGGCCTCGGCACCCGATACACCGAACCGATTGCTACCCCCGGTGATCATGACGTCTTCCGCCATGCCCGCCCCCAGCTTCGCCAGCAGCCCCAGCGCGCGGTCGGCCCCCATGCCGGTGCGTAGGCCCGCCATGTCGGCCTTCGTCAGCCCCAGCGCGCGGACGGCGCTGTTGACATGCGCGATCTGTTCGTCCGCCTTGCCGCCCTGCGCCTTGACCCACTCCGACGCCAAACCGTCCTGCCGCTGCCTTTCCGCGTCCGCGTCCGCCATCTGGATCTGGATGAAATCGTTCACCAGGCCCTGAAACGCGCCCTTCGGCACGCCGTACTTAACACCCGCCTCTGCCAACTGGCTTAGCACCGCGTCGTTCAGCTGGACGCCCTCGGGCCCCTTGATCTCATAGCCCTCGGCTTTCTCCGGCACACCGATCGCCCGGTGGAACGCGGTCACCTCGTCGGGCTGGGCACCTTCCCCCGGCACCTTCACGCGGCCACTTTCCCGCACCGCCCGCTGGTTGTCGCGCGCGACCTTCACCAGGCCGTCCAGGTCCTTGATGCCCAGCGATCCCAGCCAGTCGCGATTGGATGCCGTCTCGCCTTCCCCCAGCTTGTCGGAGACATTGGCGAACCAGTCCGGTGCCGCGCCGCCATCGCCGCCTTGCCCACCGTCCGCTGCACCGGCCGCTGCGCCACCGGCGCCACCATCCGGCACAGCGCCCGCCGTCCCGCTATCACCACCGGTCGCGGCACCACCGATCAGGTCCGCCGCACCACCGAAATCCGCCCCGTCACTCATCGTCCTGCTCCATGATGATCAATTGCTGGACTTCCGCCTCGTCCAGGTTGAGGTAGTTCGCGATCCGCAACCACACGTCGCGCCGCCCCTGCCGCCGCGCCATGATGATCGGATCGGGGTCGAAGGCGGACGATCGCGCGAAGGTGAAATCGCGCAGGTCCGCCAGCACCGCCCGCGCCGCCATCCGCCGCGTGCCGCCTTCGGTGAAGACGATGCGGTACAGCCACCGCCGCCACGCCTCCCGCCCACCGGTAAGGAATACGACCAGCAGCACGATCGCCGCTGCCAGCTGGTGCCGGACGTTCAGGATCGCGGCGGGCTGGAACGTCGCTTTGAAATTGCGCGCGGTCTGCATCGCCGATCGCCGCATCGCGTTGCGCACCCGGGCGTTCATGCCGACACCTCGCGAAGATGCGCCGCCAGCTGCACCAGCGTCGCCGCCCGCGCCTCCAGCGTATCGGCCGCCGCGATCAGGTCCGCATCGGTCAGCGACCGGTCGCAGGCGATCTTGTGATTGACGCACCGCCGCCCGACGCCCATCCCGGCCGCCAGCTTGCCCGCCCCGATCGCGTTCGCGGCCGCCTCGAACAATAGGCCGCGCCGCACCTCCCGCGCCATGGCGTCGATCCTGTTCCCACTTTTGGGAACGACTTGACCGACCGCCATCATGCCGCCTCCGAAATCTGATTGGCCTTGGCGACGTCGAGATACGCGCCCGCCACATCGCCCAGCGCACCCGGTCCGGCCTGCGCCATCTGCGCATCCTCCCGCGCCTTGCGCTTGGCCGCGACCTTGTCCGCCGTCGCGATCCAGCTCGGCCGCACACCCAGGACCTCACCCAGCCCGGGGGCGGCCGCGTCGGTGTCGATATAGTCGAACACGCCCGGATCGACCTGCGCCATCGGCGTCAGCGCCTCGAACCACCGCGTCAGGCCGGTCGCCTCTTCCGCCCGCGCCATGCGCGTCAGCGGGTTTTCATACTCGATCAGGGGATAGGCCCCCGCCTCCAGCACGACGTCGGGGAACGGCTCGACCTGGCCCGCGCGCATCGCCAGGTCCAGGTCACGCTGCGTCACCGGGTTCTGTTTCTCGGTTTCGTATTGCCCCGCATAGGGCGCGACCAGCACGCCCTGCTTGCCGACCATCTCCAGCACCTGGGTCGCGGTCATACGGTCGCCCGGATCGGTCAGGATCTTGAAGAACTCTTCCATGAACGCGGACCGGATATCGCCGCGCTCCTGCTCGATCATCTCCAGCCCGACGGGCAGGTTCGACGCGCTAGGCATCGCGTGGACCAGCGGATCACCCTGTTCGCTCACCAGACCAGGGTTGGCCGACCCGGGCGTGGTGTTCAGCGAGGTGATGCCGTCATCGTTGAAGAAGATCAGCGCCGGGTCGACCGACTTGTGCGCGGCGCGCAGCACCGTTCGCTTCATGACGTTCACGCCCCGGATCGCGGGCAGGACTTCCATGGCTGGGGACGTCCCATAGATCTCGCCCGCCTCGGACTGGTGACGCGACACGCTGATCGGCATCGAATGATACCCGGACCGGCGCATGATGATCTTTTCGTCGATCGCGATGTGCACGCTGGCGATGGGCTTGCCCTGCCAGTCGAACCGATCGGCCCGCATGTCCGCATTGGGGCAGACGATGTTCAGGATCTCGAATTCGCGGTCATAGGTCCGCTTCTCGACCGCCTCCGCCATTTTCGGGGTCAACGCAGCTGCACCGAACTGCTGTTCGCACTGGCGCGCGTTCAGCGTGTAACGGCGATGCACCGTATCCACCCGCCCGCTGAAATCCTCGTCGATGTAACATTCCGCCAGCGGCAAGGCGCGGTAATACAGGCCCACGCCCTTCCGTTCCTCGGTCAGGAACGGCGCGGTGCCATAGCGCCCGAGCTGGCGGAAATCCTTCGATGACTGCACCCCGAAACCGGCGTGCGCGGCATAGCGGATCGCGTGCAGACGGTCGGCCGTCCGCTCGCACCAGCGCTGCACCTCCGGCAGCTTCTGCAGGTCGGCGTCGCGAAAGCGCAACCGGATATACTGGGTATTGCGCGGCACGGTAATCGCCGCCATCGCCGCGGCGAACCGCCCCAGGCTCTTGACCGCGGTCGTATCGAAATTGTGCCCGCCCTTCACGGTCCCCGCGCGGCTGGTCCGCCCGGCGCTGCCCGTCGGCCCGCCGATCGTGCCCGCGTTCATCGGGCTGACCCGCTCGTCGATTTCCCGCCACAGGCTTTCCCAGGGCGCCCGCAGGGCGACCAGGCGGTCATGGTTGCGCAGGTGCTCGCGCACCAGCTCGTCGTCTTGCAGCTTGTCGTCGGCCATCACCGCCCCCAGAAAAATGGGGCCCGCCACCCGGGCAGGCCCCGGATGATCAGAACAGGATATCGTCCGCGATCTGGATGCGCTGGCCCGGCGCGATCTGCAGCGGCATCGACCGTTCCCGCCAGGCGACCTGCTTGCCGTCGAGCAGCAGCGCATAGCCCGCGATCGACGTGCTACCGATGCCGTCCGGCCCGACGATATCGACCGGCCGATCGAGCAGCAGCCCGAACGCATGCTCCTTCCACGCCGCGCCCTCGACCGCGATCGGCGGGACACCCACCTCCCGCTTGCCGTCCGAGAACACGATCTCGACGTCCTCGGCATCGGCGATCGCCTTGCGCAGCGCATCGCCGGTCAGGATCTTGTTATCCGGCATCGCCCCGAACGTGCGCGGCTTGGTCGGCTTGCCCAGCTGGCGCAGCTGCCCCTGCGCCGCCCGGCCCTCCTTTTCGGCCGCCTCCGCACGTCCGGTCGCTTCGTCACGCGCCAGCTCGGCCGCATCGGCGCGTTCCCGTTGCTGGACCAGCTCGTCTTTCAACCCAGTCTGGGCCGCCTTCAGCGCCGCGACCTGGTTATTCAGGTCCACGAGAAGCGCATCCTCATTGCCGTGGTTGGATGCCATGGTGGCGTCGGCCGGGTCGTAGGTCTGCGCAAAAATATCGGGCTTGCAGGGGTAGAGCTCACCCGCAACACCTCGAATGATCCAATCCTTGGGATCCGCGCGGTGTGGCCCCTCCAGCGTGACAATCGTCAGCCCATCACCGAATACAAACAACGCGCCCGGATCATCTTCCTTCTTCGCCATGGCCTCAACCAGCCAGTCAGGAAGATCGTCAAATCGGCCCTCGAACATTGGCGTAGCCTGATCGTCGACCCGTTCGATGCCGTCGAACTGCACCGCCGAAATAACGATCGGCTTTTTGCGATATTTTTCCATCGTCTTCCCTTCCTTACCCGAGAGTTAGCTTGCCACCGGTCAACGGGGCCTCGGCGCCCCCCGTGCCGGTGATGATGTCGGCCGCCGCGCCCTGGCGGCGCCGCAATTCGTCGTCCGACGCGATGGCGGCCGCTGCGTCGTCGCGTGTGACGGGACGCAGCGGAGTTGGCGGCTTGCCGGGCGTCGATACGATCCCCAGCGCCTTCAGCGGCGCGGAAATCAGTTTGCCGATGGGGTTCAGCAGGGCCATTCACCCAACTCCTTCATGCTCGTTGAAATCGCTTTTGACGGTGACCCCGCGGACCTTCCGATCGCGGCCGCGCAGGTCGCTGATCACATGCTCACCCTCCAGGGCGGCGTATTGCTCGGCATCGCAAACATGGGTGTAGATCGTGTCGGCGATCTCGGGGCTGGACCGGATCTCGCCCGTGCCGATCTCGGCCTTGGCATAGCGATATCCGCCCGAATGCCCCTTGATCAGGTGGCGGCACCCGGGATCGACCGCATAGCCGCCGATCCGCCCCTGTGCGTCCCAGATGGCCTGGTTGCGCAGACCCGCGCTGTTGGTCTTCGCCTTGTGGACCTTCAGGCCTAGCGCCTTCTGGAACGCCAGCAGCCAGTCATGTTCATTGTCCTTGCGATCCTTCGCCGCAAAGGCGGCAGGGTCGGCAACAACCCGGACCATGTCATCAGTGATGCCCGGGAAGTTCTCGATCAGCGTTTGCTTCAGCTTCTCGCCAAAGAAGGTGGGACCCACCTTGTCGAGTTTGACCTTCCCCTTTTCGTCGCGGATCGTAATCACGCATTCCGCCAGCGTGCGGATCGCCCCATCCCAGTTGCGCTGCAGGCACACGGCCGCCGCGAACAGGCCCTGGTCGACACCGACGATCAGCTTGCGGCGCGGGTCCCACTCCACCGGCCGGACATGCGTGGTGTAGATGAAACCCGCATTGACCGGCTGGCCGTGCTGGATCGGCACCGGCTTGTTGTCGACCATGCGTTCGACATAGCCAGGCGTGTTGCGGTTCGCCGCGACCTGCAGGACGTAATACCCCCGCCCGCCCGGCAGGTTGTGCAGGTTCTCGGCATCGGGTTCGCGTCCGCCCGGCTGGACGAACTTCTCGATCAGCTTGCGATCCCCCAGCGTCGACCGCAGGATTTCCGCTTCTTCGTCCGTCAGCCCCAGGACATCGGAACTTTCGTCCATCAGCAGGTGATAGATATGGTTGTCGATGTCGGGCATGTTGAGCGACAGGATGATTTGCGGGTCGACGACCAGCGACGGGTCCAGGTCGCTGAACCGCCCGACGCGGCCGGTCAGAAACGGGACTAGGCTGGGCGGCTGCAAGTCGGCCTCGTCGATGATGACGGCGTTGACCTCCCAGCCACGACACGCCTCTTCCACCGACAGGTCACCGATCGCGCGGAACTCGAATTCGCATTCCAGGATTTCGAGGACCCGGCCGTCCTTGCGGTTGCCGTCTCGCTTCAGGATCTTGGTGAACTTGTGGGTGTAGGGGGCTTTCCAGCTGAACGTGCCCTCCTCCTCCGGCACGATGCGGAACCAGGACTTCAACGTTGTCGACTGCAGGCTCGGATAGCTTTCGCGAATGACACCGATCCGCGCCTTGCGCACGATGACACCGTCGGGGCGCACGGTGCCCAGCTGACGCGCCGCCAGGCGTAGCCCCTTCTGCAGCGCGGCCATGGTTTTGCCCGAGCCCACCGGCCCGATGATCCCGACAATGAACGCCGGGTCGCGCACGAACGCATCCGCGATCGGCCCGGGGGATTTCATCCGGCGGACGGCCATGCCCATCAGCCGCAATCCTCTTGGTCGACGGGTAGGAATTCCGCGTCGACGATGTCCTCGACCTCTTTCGAGGTATGCGTGACGCCCTCGATGATCAGGTCCGCGACCCCGCTGAAGCTCATATCGACCTTCAGCGGCTTCTTGCCCTCGATGTACGGAAGCATGATGTCGGCACAGCGGATGCGCAGCGACTGCGCCGCCTCGTAGGTCATATGCTCGATGACGACATTCTCGGTGCCGTCCTTCTGGAAGCTGTGGACCTTGCGCCGCTTCGACGCCTCCATCAGGACTTCAGGCGCGGTCGACTGGATCTGCATCAGCGTGATCGCCGGATGCTGACCGAAGCCCAGGATGTACCGCTCGAAATCATCGGTCCGGCGGTTGCGCGATCCCTGCGGCCGCCCACGCTTGCGAGTGCGCGCCAGTTTGGTGACGGCGGCATGATCTGCACCCCCGCCAAGGGCCTCGCGAGCATCCCAGATATCTTCCGCCGTCACCGGCGCCAACAGGTCCAACTGCTCGGCTTCCTCGCGCGCGGCCGCCAACTGGTCCTGTGCGCTCTCGACGATCGCGCGGCCGATCGCCGCGTCACCGGTCTCAGTTGACACGGGCAACCTCCCCCCATAGCGTCGCCGTTCGGCTTCGCCCCCAGCCAAGGACCTTTCGATCCTCCCCGACCCTTCCCGCCCATTCGGACTTTGCGGCCTCAGCGCCCCGGGTCAGCGCGGCTAGGATCAGGATCGAAACCCCCGACCCCGTTTTGGCGCTGGAGGAAAGGCAGCCGTTGCCAGTCACCACGTCCGCCTGGGCATCCCGGCGAATTTGAAACTGGCTCGAAATCCAGAAAATCGGCTGCGCCATGGGCCGGATGAAGGTGGCGCGCGGCTTGGGGGGGGTACCCCCCTGGCGGCCGTCGACACCCCCCCGGGGGGTCAACGGCGCGGCCCAGGCCGCCCCGCCCGACGCCGCCCACAGCCTCGCAGGCTGACGACAGGGCATCGCAAAGCACTGGCCAACCACGGTTTTTCCGGTGCGTTCCGACACGGCCATTCCAACACGCCCCGCCGCGCCCTCAAAAAACGGCGGAAATCCGCCATTCTTGCCCGCCGCCTGGTCGCCGCACCGATCGGCGTCGACCGCGCCCACGCCACCGGCCGCCAGCCGCGCCCGGCCCCGAAAATTTCGCGCCGCAGTCCCTCTATCGAGGCCCGGATACGCGCCACCCGCCCCAGCGAAGTCGGTGAGGCAATATCCACCCCATTGTTTATTGCCCGCAGAACCAGAAAACCAAGACGGTTCAATGGCTTGCGTGGCAGCACGAGAACCGCCGGAGAAACCGAGAACCGGTACAGAACCGTTAAACCATTGGATTGTATAGGTTTTATAGGTCGAGTTCTGAGTTCTACGGTTCTGGTGGTCCTTCACACGCGCATGCGCGCACATGCCCGCGCACGCGTCACGCGTGAGGGTTCGGAACAGAACCGTAGAACCGTTATATTTCAGGTGTTTAGCGGTTCTACCCCCGGGCCCGCTTAGAACCGTAGAACCGGGCAGGCCCCACCCCGCCCCAATTCGTCCCTGATAGCGACGGGCCGGGGTCGGGGCGACAAAAAAAGAAGAGGCGAAGTAAAAAACAGGCGACGCACAGTCTTCGTGACGAGGCGCAAAGGTGATGATGAGCGCGGCCGCACCACTGCGCTGCGCTCCGTTGGCCGCGCGCGTCATTGGCCGATCGCCTCGATCGACGGGCACGCGACCCATCCCGCGACGCTGGAGGAGTCAATGGCGTGCTCGATCGGCACCAGCACGGCGGTCAGCGAACGGCCTGCAAACTTGGCCTTCACCCCACGGATCGCTGCCGGAGAGCGGGCCAGGGTCTGCGACCAGCCGCCGCTCTTCCACTTGGTGGTCGCAAACAGCTCCCCCAGCGACCGATGGTCCTGCGCCACCGCCAGATAGCAGGGCTGGCCGGGAATGTGCTCCACGGCCCCGAAACGCGGCCTCCCGCTCGCATCGTCCGCCAGGCGCTTGGCGTTGACCACCTTCAGCCCCAGCTCCGCCAGGCGGGTGCGGGCGATCTGGATCGTCTGCGCCTCCAGCCCGGCCTCCGCCGCCGTGCGTTCATTGGCGACCGCGCGGGTCAACCAGGTCGACAGCGTCTCGCGCGCATCACCACCCCGCGCCTGCACCGTCGACGTGGTGAGGTGATTGAGACAGCGATCATGGTCGGCCGCCGCGTCCGATATCTCCGCGATGCTGGTCGGTATGAACTGCGCCACCCAGTCGTCGACGACGTTCAGCTGGATATGATCGTACAGCGCCAGGTCGGCAGCTGCCAGCAGCGTGCCGAACGTGTCGGCCGATCGCCGCGTGTGGCCCGACTGCATCAACCCGTCATGATAGGCCAGATAGGTATCATGCCACCGGCTCCAGCCGTCGATCATCCGCCGCGCCAGCACCGCGCCCATATGAGGCAGGTTCGCGCCATCGAGGTCGAGCTTCTTCGCGCCCTCGCGAACTGGGTCCATCTCCAGGATCGCGAAGCGGCTGCGGTCCTGCGGCTCCATGTGCGGCACGAGGATGGCGGAGAACTGGAAGCACGAGCGCAAGGTGAACTCGGCCGCCTTATGGTCGCTGCCACCCTTGTGCATGTCGTCGCCCGAGCTGGCGATGCGCGCCAGCTCCAGGATCACCGCCAGCTTCTGCTCGTTGAACGCGTTGGGCTCGAACTCGTCGAACATGACCGGGATCGTCTGGTCACGCAGCTTCTGGCGCACCGCCGCCTCGGTCGCACCGCCGGTGCGCAGTACGCCGCGCCCCAACAGGCGGTCGCACAGCCCATCCTTGCCGTTCCACGACGATTTGCCGGTGCCCGCGCCACCCGTGACGAACAGGTGCGAGCGCCAGTCCATGGCGCCCGCGATCGTCGTCTGCGCCAGCCAGCCCAGCGCCAGGATCGCGTCGACATGCCCGCGCCGCCAGTTCCAGGTGTTGATCAGCGCCAGCAGCTGCTCGACGACACCGACGCCGCCCGGCTCGTGATGCGGGCGCGGCGTCGGCCCACCGGACGGATAGACGTAATTCGCGATCAGGCCGGTGTCGTGCCACTCCACTCCGCCCATGCCGGGCTTGGCGACCATCACCTTGTCGCCAAAGTGGATGGTCAGCGCCCGCCCGTCGCCCCGATGCGCGCCGCGCCCACGCACGCGCCCTTGCGGATCGAAGATCCCCGACGCGCCACAGGCGGAAATCAGCGCTTCGCTGGCATCGTCCTGCTTGAAGCCGACGATCTCGCTTTCCTTGACGACGTTGCCCGCCCGGTCCTTCTTCGGCTCTGACCAGCGTGGCCAGTATTTCGCCAGCAAATGGGTCCGGGGCGCGAACAACGCATGCAGGTTGTTCTTGCCATGGTCGCGCGGGCCCAGCGGGACGAGCTGCCCCAGCATGTTGAGATACCAGCACGTCTGGCCATCCGTGCCGATGCCCAGCGTCTTGACCGGGCAGTCCGGCGGGACGCGCGGCGCGTCGAAATCATCATCGTCGTCACGGCCGCCAAACGGACGCTGGTCACCCTCCTGCGCCAGGATCGGCGCGTCGACGGGGGCGTTTAGCGCCTCTGCGATCGATACAACCTTCGCCTTGGTCATGCAGCGGCTCGCGCACAGGACTGGATGTTGCTATGCGCACGCTCGAAAGGGAGATGGATATGGAAGACAAAGTAGAGGCAAAGGTGATAGAGCGCGCAAAAAGCGCTCTGCAATCGCCGGGTGAAATTGTCAGCCTCATGATCGACGGTCGACAGGACGATCTCGTCATAACGATGATCACACAAGTCGACGACTTCGCGGAAATCCGATGCTTGGCGGACAAATACTATATCCGCCTCGACAAGATAATCGGTGTCAAAACGGTCAAGCGGCAATAGCCGAAATTTGGTCACGCGGCTTCCTCCAGCGTGGCCATCAGCCAGTCATTCATGTCCTTAAGCCCGGGCGGGGGCAGGACGAACTGGACGCGATGGCCGCGCGCTTGTTGTTTGGACACGGCGCGTTCCAGCGCCTCGATCTTGCGCTGGGCCTTCGCCAGCTCGACGGCGTCGGCGCCGATCGGCGCGGCGTCGTCATCCTTCATGTGGACGATCGTTTCGATCAGCTTGGGAAACTCGATCAAGCCCAGATTGCCCAGCGAATAGGTCGCGATGACCCGCGCGTCGGGCTTCATGACCGCCCCCGACAGCGCATTCTCGATCCCTTCGGCGGTATAAATCGCCTCCGGCCGCCGCATCTGGCCCATCGACTGGCCCGACACGCCTTTGCGCAGCGGCACGAACGCCCCGCGCGACTGCCCGAGCATCTTCTTCGACTGCCCGCGCGGCACCCCCAGATCGGCCGCCTCTGCCTTCACCCAGCGCCGGGTGCGGGGACAACGCCCTAGGAACGTCCGGTGCGTCGCCACATGCTCGCCGGTCGGCAGGATCATCTGCGCCAGCATCGCAGGCAGCTTGACGCCCGCATCGCGGTTCCAGACTTCCGAATGGTAACGCAGCGCGCCAGGCCAGCGTCCCAGCGCCGCCAGGGTGATGCCCCGCCCCTCCAGATAATGCGCGGCCGGGCTGCCCTCGATCGGCTGGGCGTTCAGCCACAGCGCCCGCGCGCCGCGCTTCTTCGCCTCGGCCTCCCGCGCCGCGTCCGCTTCGGCCCGCGCATCCGCCTTCGCGGCCTGTGCCCGCACCACCTGCAGGCGGGCGGGGTCGAGGTCGTCCAGCCCCAGGAAGCTCTTGACCCAGGCCACGGCCTGGCCGCGATCGCCACCGAACCGGGTCATCTCGACCAGCCCGATCATGTCGCCCTGGTCGTTCGACGACCAGTCGCGCCACATCCCCCGGTTCGATCCTGCCAGGTTGAGCACCAGCGACCCGCCGCGCTCGCCGGCGATCGACCCGGCCTTCAGGTAATGGCCATCCTTGATCGCGCCAGGCAGGCACGCGCGACCGATCGCCTCGGCACGGCCGCGCGCCTGCATCTCGATCTCGCGAACGCTGATGGCGGCGGGATAGGTCACGGGATCGCCCGCGCCACCAGCGTGACCTGCGATCCCGCGATCGATCCGCTGAACAACGCCCCCAAAAGGCCCGACAGGTTGGTCCGCCAGCAATGCACCGTCACCGACGTCGTGGAGCGGCTCATCCAGTTGCAGATGATCGGATTGGTCGCGTCGGCCGCGCGGGGCAAATGCACGATCGCGGGCACGACGGGCGGCGGGTCGGACGGATCGAAGGCCCAGGTCGCGTTGCCGCTGCTGTCCAGCGTGACGTCGGTCTGCTTGATCCACGTCGTCGCCACGCACGGCAAACCATCGCGATAGCATTGCCCCACCGCCGGAGCCGAAGCCCCGACGCACAGCACCGCGATCAGCGAGCGCCACGGCATCGTCAGTTCACCGAATAGCTGGTCGTGACCAGCGCCGCGCCTTGCGCATTCGCGCCATTGGCCACCCGCCCGCGATATCCGGCCGCCGTCACCGGCACCTTCAACGTGGCGGACGATCCCGCCACCAGCGCCACCGATCCGACCTGGCGCCACGTCGTGCCGCCATCGACCGTGACGTCGACATACAGCGTGCCGCCCGCCACATCGCTAAACGCGCTGGCCGTGAAGAACGCGAAGCGCGATCCCACACCGCCTGCCGTGCCGCCGTTGCTGCGCAGCGTGCCGGTCAGCGTGCCGGACGCCGCCAGCGCGGCCGTGCTTTCCGTCCAGAACTGGCTCGCGCCGATGAACGTGCCGCTGGCGTCGCCCCGCGCCGCGATGACATTGCTGCCGTTCCAGACATAGCCCAGGGAGCCCGACGGAAAAGCCGATCCGGAGCCCACACCGGGCGGATAGGACAGGAAGACCTGCGTACCGGTGTCGACCGGTGCCTGCGCCGCGCCGCCAGCCACCACCCGCAACTGCCGACGGCTGTCGGTAATCAGGTCGACCCGAACGCCGTCAGCCGAAAAGCCCAGATTGGTGGTGACCACCCCGCCGATCTTGACCGGCGCACCGCTGTCCGCACTCCCGGCCGCGACATTGCCGACCACCGGGAAGGGCGCGCTGTCCGTTGCCGGGACCACCGACTGGCTGGTCGCGCTCGACGACGCACCGCCACCCATGGCGGTCACCGGCATCGGATTGGTCGGCGCGGCGGGCGCGCAATTCGACGCGTTCGCGTCGCAAATCATCAGCACCGATCCGCCCGCGCGCACACCACTGGCCCGCGTCGGGAAGGTCGACTGCGCCGCGATCGGCGCCGCCACCATCATGGCGACCCCGGCCGCCAGCATAGCCCGCATCATCCTCATGCCCCCTGCACCTCCCAGTCTTCCGGTTTCACCGCGCCCTTGGTCACCCGCGCGATCACGATCGCCTCGTCACTGGCGGGCACCACCGCGCCCTCCAGCAGCCGCTCCAGCATGAAGGTCGACATCCGCGTGCGCCGGACGAACCCGCGCAACCGCGACCGCGTCATCGCCGTCGAGCTGGCCCGCTTGCCGTCGCCGGTGACCAGCCACCGCGCCAGCGCCTGGCCGCCGCGCGAAAGGGTCGGGGCGGTCATGCGGCGATCCTTGTCGACGCGACCACCCGGGGGCACCGTGCGACGACCAATCCAACGGGAGACGACTCGATGTCAGAAGATGGCAACGCCGAACGCGATGCGATGACGAACCGGTTGTTCGCGCGGGTATCCGCACTCGAACGGCTGGTCTGCGAACACGTCGGGGCGCAGTGGACGCCCGAACGGGTTACGCTCTGGGCCGAAAAGCTGAACGAGCTCAACGACGCCACGATATCGCCCTCCGAACGAGGGCGCGCAGATATGCAAGAGGCGTTCGACCAGCTGGCGACGCGCCTGCTTCAGGCGAGCCGTAGGGAATTTGGTCGATAGGACGACCGGCCTTGCGCGCTGCGCGGCGGGCCAGCAGCGCGTCATAGGCTATGCCGCCGATCTCATGCCGGATCATGGCCTCGTCATGCACGGCGGCCGGGAAACGATGCGACGGGCTCATGCCACAGCCGCCACGCAGACACCGGCGGGGGCGCCGCCCAGCCCCCCGCCGGTGACGCTCGACGCCGCTGAACAGGCAGCGGCGGAGAAATGGGCGGACGCGACAGGGGAGCGCGTCCGCCCCGGCACGGGGTCTTGGGATGGGAGAACGATACCCGTGCCGATCTGATGCAAATTAACCTGTTGACGTGTTGGAGATTTCCCGTCGATATTCGGAACAGAACGGGAACGCCGTCCGGCCTCCCGCGCACTCGGGAGAACGTCCAATGTCGTCGAATGTGGTGCCGTTTCCGTCATGCGGCGCGGCGCGTGACAAGAGCCAGGGCCGCGCGCACGGCGCGCCGCCAGCGAGGCACATCATAAAAATCGTTGGGTTCGACCTCACCGTTGGTGAGGCAGTAGATGCGCTCCATCAATTCGGGCCCCGGAACGATGGGGTCCTGGGAACGCTCGATACGACTGATGTAGGACTGGTCAACGCCAAGCTCGGACGCAACCCAGCCCTGGGTCTTTCCTTCCTTTTTGCGCCATTCGACCAGCTTCACCAGAACCCGCCATCTCTCTGTAAGGGAGTGAATAACGGGAATTATGCCGCAGTGTCATATTTAGTCAATGGACATGACGACTCTGAGGGGGCAGAATATGCTCCCGTGGCATATATCTACCAAATGCATCCGGGTAATCGCATCCGCCAACTACGAAAGGCAGCTGGTCTCACGCAGGAGCAGCTGGCCGACCGCACTGGCTTTGCCCAGGATCGCATTAGCAATTACGAGAATGGTCGCCGCCCGCTGAGGCTCGCTGAGATGCGTGTGATCGCCCGCGAACTGGGCTGCTCTCCTGCCGACCTACTTGCGGATGACGATAACCCCGAGCGCCTCAACCCTCAGGAAAAGGCGCTGCTGGAGGCATTTCGATCGAGTTCGCGCGACGCGCAGCACTTTCTTCTCGCCAGCGCTCAGGCAGTTTCAGATCAGGAAGATCCGCAGCGTACAGCCGCGTAGTTTCAATGACCTCGTCATCGGTCGCATCAAGCGGCACCGGCAATCCCGCCTGGGCAATCTGACGTCTTAAGTCTTTGGCAATGACGCGGTTGGTCGCGTCATTGGCACCGTAGCACTGTGGATATCGCTCGCAGCCCAGGAAGTATTCCCCCGCATTTTTGCCTCGCTTGGCAATCCGAAGCTTCATGGCGCTGCCACAGGCCGGACATCTCGGGTCTTGCTCGCCATCGGCCATCCTAGCGTCGTCGGGTACTGGCCTGACCGGCTTGGCTTTCTTCGCCAGTGAAGCCGTTCCCGCTCCAGCGAGGAGCGCAATGATTGAAATCGGCAGGAGGCGCCAGTCTACCCGCCTTTGCACCCCACCATGATAGGAACACGCGCCAGCGAGGCCAATCGATTGAGATGGCCAGCCGTCACGACAGCGCAGCCCCTCACCTGGTGGCAGCATCCACAGTAAGACGGCAAATGACACAGCCGAACCGAGAGCGAAGCGCATGACAGGCATGCCCTGAATGTGACACCGCTCGATCAAAGGCGGCACCGCATTATTGAACGGCACATAATATGTCATGTTGACATATTATGCCGGAGGAGCATATTTAGCCCGTTCACAACCGAACGGAGCCCGGCCATGCCGAACGTCGCAGTCCTGCCAACGCCGCTGACCCATGCGGCATTGGCCGCCAACAACCCCCGCAACGCTCATACCTGCGGTATCTTCGATATCGCTGGCCGCATGGGCTATGCCGATCGCAGCATCCCGTGGATCTGTCGCCAGATTGACGGCCTGATCGCGCAGGCGAACTTCCCGAAGCCCTTCCCGCTGGTGAAGGGCGGCCGCCTGACCGCCAAGGTCGGCCGCCGCAGCAAATGGGCCATGCCCGCCGTCGACGCCTGGTTCGACGAACAACTCCCCCCGGGCGCACAGGCTTCCGTCCGCGATGCCGAACGCGTCGCCGTCGACAGCCGCCTGAACGCCAATCTGGGCCACCTCTTCGCCAGCACCGGAGGCCGGGCATGAACATCGATCGCAGCGCGGCCGCGCAAGCGATGGCAAAGGCCATCGCCTACAAGCAATGCGGCAAGGACAAGCTGGCCAACCAATATGCCCGCCGCCTGGTCGAGATCCTCGAATGCGCGGACATCCTCGTCCGGGAGGTGGCGTGATGGCCGACCAACCGATCAATGCGACTGTCCTGTCCACGACCGAAGGCGATCCTGTCGCATACCGCCCGCCCTACCTCGTCAGCATCCCCGGTGGCACTTATCGTATCCACCATGCGGTATCGGTCATGGTCGGCACCGCGATGGACGACACGTCGGTCACGATCGCGCTCTTGCTGCCTCCCTGCGAATGCGGCTGCGGCAAACCAGCGATGGGCATGGAATTCCTGCCCACGACCGACGACGCCCGCCAGCTCGCCTCGCAGCTGCTCGAGGCAGCGGATCAGGTCGACGCCCTGGCCAAGCAATCAGCGGACCAGCTGCTGGCCCGGATCGCGAAGGGGGGCCGGCCATGAAGGCGCGTCCGGTCAAATTCGTGGCGGGCGCGACCGAAGTGCGCAATGATCAACCTTTGGGAGTCGGTCCGCAGCGCATCAGCGTCCGCGATGAAACCTATTGGTGCTTCCCCGCCCATGGCTGTGCGATCGCCACCGTGACCAAGCCCGGCACGGCCGATTATCGCGACGGCGCGATCTCGCTCGTGACGTACGCGGATGCACCGCCGGGAATGGCGGATGGGATGGCGCTGTTACGTACTTTCTCGGCCGACGATGCCGAGGAGTTTGCTAACCAGCTGCTCAAGACGGTTGCCGAAATTCGCGATCAGGCAGCGGAGCAAGCCGACGCCGCCCTGCGCAAGGCGGCCGGACGATGATCCCGCTCGTCCTGCGCATCCTGTTCCCGGTCGAAATGCACCGGCTCCAGCGCATGTCGCTGTCGATGTGGCTGCACACCGATGCCCAGCGCCTGGCCCGTCGGATCGAGCCCCTGTTCTCGCACCTCATGACCGTCACGGCAGGCGGCATGGTGCTGATGATGCTCGCCCGGATCGCCATCGCCTGGGCGCAGGGACGCCTCTGACCATGACCCCCGGCGCGCTCAACCAGGCCCGCCATCGTGACCGTCGGATCACCGCGCTGGAGCGGCGATCCAATCTGACCCCGGCGGAACGCCGGGAACTCCAGCACCTCACCGAAGCCCGCGACCATATGTGGCGTCGCCTGATGTCCCGCATCGACCGCCACACGGCCGCCCTCCGCCGCCTGGAAACCTATGCCGATGAAATCGGCCTGCGCGGCGCAACCCCCAGGAGCAAGTGATGAAAACCCAATGCGATTGGCAAGTCGTGCCGCACCCGATCACCGCGCTGAAACCGCTCCCCGGCACGGCGTATTTTGTCGGTGACGGCAAAGTCTGGGGGAAGGCATTCTACGACCACGGAGCATGGTGCTACGGCGATGTTACCGATGGGCGGATTGGTAGCGAAATTCAGCCTCAACCGACACATTTCCTCACGCCCTTAGAGGGAAGTTCTCGCCCTGGTGAGGCGGAAGCACGCGCGGGCTGGGACTGCGGCAATCGTGGCCTCGCAGCGCGCTACCTGATGCTGCTGGTCGAACGGAACCCCAGCATGACGGCCGACCAGCTGGAACGGTTCAGCGACACGATTAATCAAGCAGGGCCCCGTTGGTGCGAGGAACGGCTCGATCGCTTCACCAATGACCAGGTGCCCTTCTAATGGTCGCCTCGCTCCACATATCGCTCGACGCGCCCGTCGGGCAAGCCGCCTCGATCGCGGCCGCACAGGTCCTGACCGGCGAAGCGCTGCGCGCGATCGTCGCGGAACGGATGAAGCAGGTCGATCGGCACGGCCGCGACGTCATCCGTGACCAGCAGACCAACGAAGCGCCCGACCTGCCCCTGGCCGCCGCCAGTTACCTGAACGCCGTCATCAACCAGATGACCGGCATCACGGAGGCGGCACGCGACGTCACCCGCCCGGATCCGATGACCTGGCCCTGGGACGAACAGTTCTGGAAGCCAGAGGACCCGCGCGCGAACCTGGTCAAAGCCGCCGCCCTGATCTGGGCCGCGATCGACTGGCTGGACCACGCCCCCGCGACGACGGAGGCGGACCATGGGTGATGCTGTTCCCATCACCCAGGCTGATGTCAACGACCTGGACCGCGCGGCCGTGACCCGGTTTCATGACATTCAGCTCGCGCGGATCATCGCTGGCGACAAAACGCTCGGCGACAATCGCGATACGATCGAGCAGGCTTTTGCTCGGCATCGGATCGAAGCAGAGCGACGCGCCTTGCATACCAGCGCTGGCATCGATCGCATCTATGTCCGCTGGTCGGACGACGGTCAGCATATCCGCCACTGGAGCCGCGAACCGTTCAAGCACGGGCTTTGCGAAGCCCAGCCGGTCGAGGCGATCAGCGCTCCTACTGCCTTTGCGAAGCTGTTCAACACGCCAAACGGTCAGTTGTTGGTAACGCATGAGTTCGATGATGATGAACATCCCGATGCGCCCTTCCGCTTGCTTTTCCGGGGGGAAGCATATGCAGGCGCCGACGTCTCTATCGCGTTCGGCTGGCCCGACGAGCAGGGCCGTGACGACGCATTCGCCAGCGTAGATCAATCGCGTGCGGACAGCACCGCGCGCGAGCTGGCGTCGACGGTTCGCAGCTTTATGTCCGGGGGAGCCGAGTCATGATCGTCGTCCGCGTCGAACTGTGGTCGGCCGTCACCGGCAACGTCACCGAAATCGCCCGGATGACGATCGACAATATCGGGGGCACCGCACAGTCGGGCGATTACCGCGTCCGCACGATGCGCGGCCGATCGGCGGAGGCCCTGCACAAGGCGATGCTGGCGAACACGCTGTCCCGCGAAGCCCAGGTGCTGTCCCACCCGCGACTGCGCGATCACGTCTGGAGCCTGGTCGCCAAGGCGCTGATCGCCATGCGCTACGGCAGCTATGGGAGCCGGACGCGATGACCCACCCATCGCCCGGCACCCTGCAGGCCATGCGCGCCTTCCTCGGAGGCTATCTCGATGAAGGCGGCCTCACCAGCATCGCCCTGGAAAAAGCGATCGAGGTCCTGAAGCCCGTCACCCCGCCCGGCATCACCGTCGACGGCATGATTGTCTCACGCCTGCTGCGCCGCCTGAAATTCCAGCGCAGCTACCTGCCCCAGGACCGGGGCACCATCATCTATCGAAAGGTCGATTAGGATGGCTGACCAAATACCCGACAGCGCGAAGTCCGTGACGCAGACTGATAGCGAGTTCCTGCACGACGTGGCGGCTCGCGTATGGCGCTTTGCCTCCCCTAAGATGGGCTTTGATCAAGGTGACACCGACCGCCTGTATCGGATCGCTCGCGACCTATCCCGCGCCGCCCCGCCCGCGATGGATCGGGAGGCGGTGGAGAGCGCGGTCCAAGGCATTTCCGACGACTTCATGACCAGCGAGACGCACCATCCTGGCTACGTGCTGATCCCGCTCGCCAAATTTGAGCAGCTTCAGGGCGCGGAACAGTCGCTTGCTACCACTAAGACACCCGCCTCTGTCCGCGACGCTATCATCGCAGCGATCACGAAGGCCGACGCCAATTTCGGCTATTCATACCGTCTGACCAAGATGGACGAAACTGGCGAAGAGCACACGCTTTTCATGGATGGATTCGAGCCCGCTGTGTTTCAGGATCGGGAGGACGGATATCCGGTGATCGAGCAGCGCCGCAACGCTGCCCGAGCCAACGCCATCCTCTCCACCCTCTCCGCAGACGCGATCCGCCAGGGGGAGGGGCTTCCTCAGAGCGTCGTTTCATTGATCATCGCTGCCCGAGAAGCCTTCGATACCGGCATGCTGCCCAACGACGAGCAAACCGCGCTCGACAAGGCGCTGGAACTGTTCTCGGCTACTGTGCCGTACGAAAATGAGCCCGCCACCCCCGCCTCTCACGCCAGCGATGGGGGGAAGTAGGATGTGTGATTGTGACGACAACGCCGCTCAGGCTTATCGCGAACAGGATCGCCGCGCAGCCAAGGATCATCGCTGTTACGAATGCGGACAGACGATCGCGAAGGGGGACTATTACAAGTTCACCAGCGGCGTCTGGGACCACCAAGGTTTCAGCTTTAAGCGGTGCTGGCCGTGCGTGGCTTTTCGCAATCAGCAGGCGCGCTTGAACGCTGGCTGGCGGGACTACTGCGCGCCCCTGTTCGGCAATCTGTACGAGGATTGCCCGCATGAAGAACTTCCCCATCATGTGAGGAAATCAGCATGACCCCCCGACAGACGTCGGATGCTGTGCGCGAGGCGATTATCGAGCAGGCACATGCCGCCGTCCGCGACGGCGATTATCGCATGGGCTATCTCCGAATGTGCGAAGCCTATGGGAAGCTCGCCGCCCTCGGCAGCCGTGCGGTCGATGCGGGGGAGGTTGAGCATCTTGAGGGGTGCGAGCATTCGCGTTGCCCGATCAGGATTTGCAATTGCCCCACCACCCCCGCGCCCGCTGTCGATGCGGTCCCGGCGGGGGAGGTGGCGGCTCTTGCGTCTGCTGTCGGGTATGCTGGTGCAGTCCTCCGAAGTCACGCGGACAAGCTGCCCGTGCCACAGCACGCTCGCAACCTAGCCGATCGATGCTCAGAAGCCAGCAACGTTCTCGCCGCCCTCTCGCACGGGGAGGGGCGGAATGGCTGACATCGGCGATTATCTGAAGAACGGCCCTTGGGAGGAAAGATGGACCTGCCCCTCCTGTTTCCATGATCATCATGGCGAAGTGACAGCTTGCGAAGGATGCGGTGTCGCGTTGTCCTGCACGATCGAGCGCGAACCCGTCGCGGTCTGCACCATCGTCGACCCGAACGATCGGGACGAGCCATGACCTTCGCCCCCGATTTCGCCTTCTATCGCGACGATCGGCCGCTTGGCGCGCTGCAACCGGACAGTTTCTGGTCGGCGATGAAGGCAGAGGCGGCCCAGCTGCACGCCGCGCGCCTCACCACCTTCCCCGATCGCGTCGCAAAAGGCCGCATGTCGCGCATCGACGCCGATCGCGAGCTGCGCATCGCCCGCGCCATTGCGGAAGACTGGGGCGCGCTTGAACGGTCCCCTGGCTTCCCGATCGCCACCTGGTCGGAAATAATCCACGGCCTGCGTCGCGAAATCACCCTGCGCCGCCAGCACTGGCCCCAGCTGGTTGAGGCCAGGCGCATCTCGGCCGATGACGCGGAACGCCGCCTGCTGACGCTGGAAATCGCCCACGACGTGCTTTGGCACTCCCCCAGCCTGCCCGAAGCCCGCGCCGCGCGCGACGCGCTGGCCGACCACCGCGAAGCCGAGCGCCAGCGACACCGCCAGGCCGCTTGACGCCGCCCCACCCGGCGCGCACCCTCTCACCGCCACAGGAGCCCCCGCCATGGCGAAGATTTCGATCCCGTGTTTCCGCATCAAGAACACCGCTGGCGGCGTCCGCTATTATTGGGAACCGTCCGCCACCCTGAAAAAGGCGGGCTGGAAGCCGCTCAAGCTGGGCCAGGATGAGGATGCCGCGATCAAGGCCGCCCGCGCGCGCAACGCGGAAATTGCTGCCTGGCGCGACGGCACCGCCTCTCCCCGCGACGTCAAGCGGATCGAGAAGCGCCACACCGTCGATGCCGTCATTGCCGAGTTCCGCACCAGCCGCTTCCCCAAGCTGAGCGAAAAGACCCAGGTCGAGTATGCCTCGAAACTGGGCGTCATTTCCCGCTGGGCGGGCAAGGAGCGCATGGACGCCATCTCGCTGGACAATATCAAGGCTTTCCGTGACGCGCTCCACGCGCCCCGCAAAGGCGTCGTGCGCGCCACCTCGGCCTACAACACGCTGAAGGTGCTGCGCGCCCTCTGGTCCTGGGCGCTGAACAACGAGCATATCACCAGCAATCCGGCCGCCAAGGATCTCGACCTGTCCGCCCCCGCGCCACGCCAGCAATTCGCCAGCGCGCTGGCGCGCCAGGCGCTGGTCGACGCCGCGATCGCGCTCGATCGCCCCAACATGGCCGCGGCGATGATCATGGCCTGGACCATCGGGCAACGCGAAGAGGATCTGCTGAAGCTGCTGCAGAGCCGCTATGACGAAATCCAGCCCTATGAGGCGGACGATCCCGCCGTCTATGCGCGCATGGCCGCCCGAGAAAAGGACGGCCGTGTGATGGGTATCCGCCTGCGCCAGGGCAAGACGAACCTGTGGGTCGGCGTCCCCGTCACGATGGACGCCCGCGAAAAGATGGAGGTCGCCATCGCGGCCGCCAAGGCCAAGGGCCTCACCACGATCCTGTTCGACGAAGGCCGCGACCAGACCTGGACGGCCGCCGATCGCAAGGAGCGGACCACGCGCCAGATGTATTTCCAGCGGTCGTTCAGCGCGATCCGCGCCAAGGCGGTCGACGTGACGTCGAAGGCTGGCGACACCCAGCTCGCTCGCGAAATCGAGGACCTGCAGTTCCGCGACTTCCGCCGGACATGCGTCGTCATCATGGGACAGCGCGGCCTGCCCGATCACCTGATATCGGCGATCACCGGCCACCAGCTCGAAACGGTGAAGAAGATCCTGGAGACCTACCTGCCCCGCACCACCGGCATGGCGATGCTGGCGGTCGACCTGACCCACGAACGCGCGCCCAAGCAGCTGGGCCGCGAAACCAAGAGCGCTTAACAACGGAGAATGTCATGTTTCTCATGGCTGATAACAACGTCACCTACCATATCTCCGCGATCGATAGGTATTGGATCGAGGGCAACAAAGTTATTGCTGTGCTCAAAGAGGAGGGCCGGGTTAGCTTTCCAGCATCATATGAAGTGCGGATTCGGCGCGCACATTTCACACCTATTCAGGCGCGGCCTGGAACATTTTATATCGGAATAGAAGACAAAGGCGGAGTGCCAACCGGCGTATGGGTGACACCTGTCATTGCGTGGATGGTTGGTAGCGGTGGACCGCCCGTGCCTGTCACGAGCGATGGTGAGGAAGACGACGTCGTCAACGAATATGCAATCCTTCATCCCGCTGGGCGCGTCACACGCTGGGAGCAACCGGATACGCAAGGTCTCCGTCTTTTCCTTGAACAGCTAAACCTCAATCCAGCGGCAATCGAAGCAGGAATGAAGGCCGCCGATGATGCAGGGGCAATCCTGCGTTGACGCTTGCAGCGGGGCGGCCCTTTGGCTAAGAGCCGCCCCGGGCATGTTGGAATTCCAACGGAAAGACCGTTGGAATATCAGCAACCAAGATCGAGAAAACCTAGGTTTTCTGCGGTGTTGCGGGTATAGCACAATGGTAGTGCAGCAGCCTTCCAAGCTGAATACACGGGTTCGATTCCCGTTACCCGCTCCATCCTCCTCACTCGTTCAGCACCCCTCCCCGCTACGTCATTCGTCGCACAACGCTTGACGCTTACGTGAGCACGCGCCACTTCGCCCGCGATTATTCCCGTTCAGGAAAGAGTTGCGCGTCATGGCATCGGTCAATTTCGACATCCCCCACACCCTGGGTCATGCCGAAGCGCGGCGCCGTATCGAACAGGGCCTGCCCAAGCTGGAATCCAAGATCCCCGGCGGTGGCCAGGTGACCTCCGAATGGCCCGCCGATGACCGGCTGATGCTGACCATCATCGCCATGGGCCAGACGGTAAAGGCCGATATGAACATCGCCGACGATTCCCTGCGCGGCACGGTGGCGATCCCGATGATGTTGTCGATGATGGCCGGGCCGATCGGCGATTTCGTGAAGACCAGCGCCGAGAAGATGCTCGCCCGGGCGTAACGACGCGACGACGTCTGGCCTGCCCCTCATTCCTCCCCTGTAAGGGGAGGGGGACCATGCTCGGCTTGGTGGAGGGGTGTCGCCGCACGCTGAACGGTCTTTCTTCGCCGACCGGGACACCCCTCCGTCAGGCCTCCGGCCTGCCACCTCCCCTGCAAGGGGAGGAAGGGGATTGGCTTCCCAAGACATCACTCCCTGATGGCCCCCACCGCCGGAACCGCATTCCCCCCTTGCCCCACCGGGCCCGAACCGCCACCATTTGCGGCGATGCCCACTTTGCCCGCCGTCACCACCATCGCCCAGACCATCCAGCTGTCGCTCGCGCCGGTTTTCCTTCTCGCCGCGATCGGCCAGTTGCTGAACGTGCTGGCCGGGCGGCTGGCCCGGGTGATCGACCGGGCGCGCGGGCTGGAGATGATGATCCACAAGGTCGATGACGGGCCCGAGCGCCTGCGCCACAAATGGGAGCTGCGGCTGCTCGACCGGCGCATGTCGATCATCAACGCCGCCCTGTTCCTGGCGGTGTCGAGCGCGGTCATGGCCTGCATCGTCATCGCGGTGCTGTTCATCGCCAACCTGGGCAAATTCCACATCGGCACCTGGATCGCACTGGCCTTCATCCTGTCGGTCTGCCTGCTGACCCTGTGCCTGGTCGCCTTCATGATCGAGGTGCGCATTTCGCTGCGTGCCATTCACGTCCGCAAGGAAATCCTGGATTGATGTCTTCGCAGGCCGAACGGCGCGCGCTTCAGGTCGTCGTCGCCATCGCCTGTATGGTGCCGCTGAGCATCGGCGGGATCAGCGTGGTGCGCGGGCCCGGCTGGCTGGGTCACGCCCCCATCATACCGACCGACCTGGACAGCCAGTTCCGCTATGTCTCCGGCATCTTCTTCGCGCTGGGCCTCGCCTTCACCAGTTGCGTGCCCGCGATCGAGCGCAAGGGCGCTCGGTTCCGGCTGCTCGGGCTATTGGTTGTCGGCGGCGGGTTGGCGCGGGTGCTGTCCTGGGCCAGCATGGGCGCGCCGTCGGTGGGCCACCGGTTCGGGCTGGTGATGGAACTGGGCGTCGTCCCGCTTCTTATGCTGTGGCAGGCCCGCGTAGCGCGGGCGACCCGCTGAATTCAGGAGCACCGCGATGCGCTTTTCCGACCGGCATTTTCTCGTCACCGGCGGCACCTCGGGCATCGGCCTCGCGACCGCGCAGCGGCTGATCGCCGAAGGCGGACGGGTGCTCGCCACCGGACGCAGCCCGGACCATATCGCGGAGGCTCAGGCCACGCTTACCGGCGCGACGATCCTCGCGCATGACGCCGCCGACCCCGATGCGACGGCGGCCCTGGTCGACGCGGTACGCGATTTCGCCCCGCAAGGGCTGGACGGTGCCTTCCTCAATGCCGGGATCGGCCGGTTCAAGACACTCGATGCGATCGATGCGGACGACTTCGACGAGCATTTCGACCTGAACGTCCGCGCCCCCATGCTACAAGCGCAGGCGCTGAGCCCGGTTATCAAGGATGGCGGCGCGATCCTGTTGATCGGATCGGGCACGGTCGGCGGCGGACGCGCCGATGCTTTGGTCTATGCCGCCAGCAAGTCCGCCATCCGCCAGGCCGCGCGCAGCTTGGCCACTCAGTTCGCGCCGCGTGGGATTCGCGTCAACGTCGTTGCCCCCGGCGCAACCGAAACCCGCTTCCACACGCGCGGAGGCATGAGCGATGCCGACCTATCCGCATACAAGGCCAAGGTGTCGAAGGCGGTGCCGCTCGGCCGCCTGGGCAAGGCCGAGGATGTGGCGGGCGTCGCCTGCTTCCTGCTGTCCGACGATGCCGCCTATGTCACCGGCTCGGAATACCGGGTCGATGGCGGGCTCACCATGGCATGACGAATGGGGGCATGACGAATGGAGGCATGACGATCATCCGATGGATCGCCAAGAGCCTGGCGCTGATCCTGATCCTGGTCGGCTTGGCCGCGACGATCGTGCCGCATTATCTCGACCGGCTTTATTATGAAGGACCGGAGAGCGGCCATTATGATGGCGCACGTTTCTTCAATCCCGATGGTGATGCCGATACCTTCCGCATGCCCAAGCGCGGCGGGCGTAGCGGTTTCCTGTGGAGCCAGTTGACCGGCAACGACGGACGCCCCGCCTGGCCCGAGACGGTATCCGTGCACCAGAGCAAGCCGGAGCCGCGCGTCGATGGACAGCGCATGGTCGCGACCTGGATCGGCCATGCGACCGTGTTGGTCCAGACCCAGGGCCTCAATATCCTGACCGACCCGATCTATGCCGAGCGCGCGGGCCCCTTCGGCTTCGGCCCGAAACGCGTGGCAAAGCCGGGCGTCGCGTTCGACGACCTGCCCAGGATCGATCTCGTCGTCATCAGCCACAATCACTACGATCATCTCGATCAGGCGGTGCTGAAGAAATTGTGGCAACGCGACCGGCCGCTGATCGTGACCAGCCTGGGCAATGACAGCGTGATCGGACAGGTCGGCGTGCCCGCCACCGCACTCGACTGGGGCCGAGAGAAGGCGATCCGGCCGGGCATATCGGTCGTGGTCACGCGCAACCATCATTGGGGCAGCCGCTGGTTCGCCGACCGCAACCGCGCGCTCTGGTCCAGCTTCGTCGTGAAGCTGCCCGGTGGGAATATCTTCTTTGCGGGCGATACGGGCATGGGCGACGGACGCTGGCCCGAAGAGGCGGCGAGGCTGGGGCCGGTCCGCCTGGCCTTGTTGCCGATCGGGGCGTTTCGCTTCGTGCCCGGCCAGATGGCATCGGGCAGCCATATCGGCCCGGCCCAGGCGGTGCAGATTTTCGAGCGGCTGGGTGCCTCGACCGCCATCCCCATTCACTGGGGCACGTTCCGCTTGTCCTACGAGGGCTATGACACACCCCCGCGCCTGCTCGACGCAGCGATGCGGTGTTCGCAAGCGCAGCCGGGCACGACGTTCGCGGCCGCCCCCCTGGGCCAGCCCATCGTGATCGGCCCGGTCGTCACGCGGCCGGTCGCGGGACGGACGGATGATGCGGAAATGCGCCGCTGCCTGAATACGCCACAGGTTCGCGCCCTGAGATAAAGACTTTATCCAGTTTAGTTTTTCCGTCGCGCAACATCCGAAAGGGACTATATTTCGGATGTAATAGATTTGTGACGACCAAGACTACCAACACTAAATGGTAGTACATCCTCCAAGCCGAAAAGATTCGACACAGGGAGAGAATCGATGAGCTATCATAAGTTCGACGAAACCGAAGTGGCCAACGCACTTGCCTACGCCAAGTAAAGCCATGAATTCATGGCCAATCAGGCCGGAGACCATTTCGATCTTTCGCAGGAAGGCGAAATGGCGGTGCTTGCCCACTGTATCAGCGTGACGGTGAAGGATCACAAGATTTGCCTCGAGCTGCCCAAGCCCATCAGCAAGCAGTTCTGCATCCCAATCCCGGTCAAGTTTCCCGACGGCACCGCCGCCCAGGCCTGCCTGAGCATTTGCACGATATTCGGGATTCCGCGTGGCGTGAAGGTCACCATTTCGATCGCGGGCATCACGGTCATCACCAAGGTGTTCGGCAGCTGCTGAATCGCCGACCGGCCGGTCCCACAGGGTCCGGCCGGTTTCCTTGGCCGGAAATGCCAAAGGCGGGGTGACGAAACGGGAACAGATACCCATATTCCCGTTCATGGCGATCCAGATCCGCACCACCCTTGACGAGCCCGAAACCGGGGTCAGCTTCATTCCCCACCGCCCGTCGCGCCCAGAAAAGGCGGAGGGCGGCAAGCGGTTCGAGCTCGTCACCGAATATACCGCCAGCGGCGACCAGCCCGCAGCGATCCAGGAACTGACGGCGGCCGCCCGCGCGGGCGACAAGGATCAGGTGCTGCTGGGCGTCACCGGATCGGGCAAGACCTTCACCATGGCGAAGGTCATCGAGGAATTACAGCGCCCTGCCCTGATTCTCGCGCCCAACAAGATCCTGGCAGCGCAGCTCTATGGGGAGTTCAAGAACTTCTTCCCCAACAACGCGGTCGAATATTTCGTCAGCTATTACGATTACTACCAGCCCGAAGCCTATGTGCCTCGGTCCGACACGTATATCGAGAAGGAAAGCTCGATCAACGAGTCGATCGACCGGATGCGCCATTCGGCGACCCGCGCGCTGCTGGAGCGCGACGATGTGATCATCGTCGCCTCGGTGTCGTGCCTTTACGGTATCGGCTCGGTCGAAACCTATTCGGCGATGATCTTCGACCTGAAAAAGGGCCAGAGCGTCGACCAGCGTGAGATCATTCGCAAGCTCGTCGCGCTCCAGTACAAGCGCAACGACGCCGCCTTCATGCGGGGCAATTTCCGGGTGCGCGGCGACAATCTGGAAATCTTCCCCTCGCACTATGAAGATTCGGCCTGGCGCGTATCCTTCTTCGGTGACGAGATCGAGGAGATCGTCGAGTTCGATCCGTTGACCGGCAAGAAGGTTGCCAGCCTCAACTCGATCCGCATTTACGCCAATTCGCACTATGTCACGCCCGGCCCGACGATGAAGCAGGCCACGGAGGCGATCAAATTCGAGCTGACCGAGCGGCTGAAGGAGCTGGAGATCGAGGGCAAGCTGCTGGAGCGCCAGCGGCTGGAGCAGCGCACCAATTTCGACCTGGAGATGATCGCGGCGACCGGCAGCTGCAACGGCATCGAGAATTACAGCCGCTTCCTGACCGGCCGCCTCCCCGGTGAGCCGCCGCCCACGCTGTTCGAGTATCTCCCCGAAAACGCGGTGCTGTTCGTCGACGAGAGCCATGTCACCATCGGCCAGATCAATGGCATGTCGCGCGGCGACCATCGGCGCAAGATCACGCTGGCCGAATATGGCTTCCGCCTGCCGTCGGCGATCGACAACCGGCCGCTGCGCTTTAACGAATGGGACGCGATGCGCCCGCAGACGGTCAGCGTCTCGGCCACGCCCGGCAATTGGGAGATGGAGCAGACCGGCGGCGTCTTCGTCGAACAGGTCATCCGCCCCACCGGCCTCATCGACCCGCCGGTCGAGATCAAGCCGGTCGAGGAACAGGTACAGGACCTGATCGTCGAGGCGCGCAAGACGACCGAACTCGGCTATCGCACCCTCGTCACCACGCTGACCAAGCGCATGGCCGAGGACCTGACGGAGTATATGCACGAGGCGGGGATCAAGGTCCGCTACATGCACTCCGACGTCGAGACGCTGGAGCGTATCGAGCTGATCCGCGACCTGCGGCTGGGCGTCTATGACGTGCTGATCGGCATCAACCTGCTGCGCGAGGGGTTGGACATTCCCGAATGCGGGCTGGTCGCGATCCTCGATGCGGACAAGGAAGGCTTTCTGCGGTCCGAGACCTCGCTGATCCAGACGATCGGGCGCGCGGCGCGTAACGTCGACGGGCGCGTGATCCTCTATGCCGACCGGATCACCGGATCAATGGAGCGCGCCATGCTGGAAACCTCGCGGCGTCGCGAGAAGCAGATGGCGTACAACACCGAGCACGGCATCACGCCGCAGACGATCCGCCGCCAGATCGGCGACATCATCGCGCATGTGGCGTCGGGCGACCAGGTGACGGTGCCGATCGACGAGGACCGTCCGCACATGGTCGGCCACAACCTGCGCGCCTATATCGAGGAACTCGAAAAGAAGATGCGCAAGGCCGCCGCCGACCTCGAATTCGAGGAAGCGGGTCGGTTGCGCGATGAGATTCGCCAGTTGGAGAATGAGGAACTCGGCCTGCCGGTGCACGAGCAGAAGGCGCCGATCATGGGCCGCTCGAACGAGGGCAAGCCGGGCACGCGCAAGACGCGGTTCGGGAAGAGCAAGAAGTTCGCGAGCGGGCGGAAGGCGAATTGATTGAGGGGGGGGGCTGCTTGGCCCTTTCCCCTCCCCAACCCCTCCCCCTGCCGGGAGAGGGGCTATCGGATTACGGCAAGCTCAAGATATGAAGCGCGCGTGAAGCGTCCAAGAGCACGCCCCTCCCGCAAGCGGGAGGGGATGGGGGAGGGCATCGCCCCAAGGGCCACCCTCCAAAATCTCACCCCAAATCCAAGTTCTCGGTCCCCACCCCATAATAACCCGCCACGCGGTCGGCATAAGCCTGATCGAACACCGGCGCATTGTTGGACCAGCTCGGCCCGCCCTCCAGCAAACGGCGATCCACGGTGATGACATACTGGTCACCCACTGGATCGAACTGCAACAGGCTGAACGGCACGGGGTAGAAGCTCTTGCCCATGCCCAGGAACCCACCCAGCGCCAGCACCGCATGGGTCGCGCGGCCAGACCGCTTATGGACCATGAAGGCATGAACGCTGCCGATGGAATCGCCATCGCGGCTTTCCAGCTTCAGCGTGCCCGAGACGGTGGACTGAACCAGGATCAGAGTCGGTGTGTCGTGTTCGGCCATATTAACCTCCGTTTAGCCGGATGAACCGCCGGAGGCGGGCCCGGTTCCGACGCCCGCCGCATCGGCACGCTCCGTCGCACCACGGGGTTGAGCATCCCGCCCCCCTCCCGCATAGGCTGGCCCCGATGCGTCGCTTGTCCCTATCCTATCTGGCCCCGACCATGGTCGCGGCCGCCGCCCTGTCGGGCTGTATTCCCGCCGCCCCCCACCCGGAAGCCGCGCCGCCGGTGCGCCAGGCGCCCCGCCCGGTCCCGCCCGCCCCGCGCCCGGTGCTGGGCCAGGACTGGCGCGACTGGCCGCTGACGCCGGGGGACTGGCATTACCAGCGGACCGCGCAAGGATCGGTCGCGACGTTCGGCACGGGCGGCATCACGCGCCTGACGCTGACCTGCGATCCCCGTGCGCGGCAGGTTCGTCTCGGGCGGCCCGGCTCGATCGCCGGAGCGGTCACCATTCGCACCTCCAGCACGACACGCAACGTGACGACTCACGCCGTCGCTGCGGGCTCGGAGCTCAGCCTGCCCGCCGCCGATCCGTTGCTCGACGCGATGGCATTCAGCCGGGGACGGTTCACCGTGGAGCAGACGGGTCAGCCACCGCTCGTTATCCCTGCCTATGCGGAAGTCGGGCGGGTGATCGAGGATTGCCGGGGCTGAATCGCACACCATTTCGCGGGCGCAGGATGTTCGGTCAAACATCGTCACAAAACAAGTCTTGTTTATCGCCCCGCTACTACGCACATTGCCAATGCGCCCTTTGAAAGGGTGCATTGGCTTTAACTAGCGAAAGGAGGTGATCCGATGTCTCATGGTTCAGCAAGGGGGTCGGTTCAGTTCGTTCGGGGGGCCGGTCTCTGACATCGATAGGCGCGGTTCGGGGGGTATTTTCCCCCAATCAACGGTCGTGCCTGATGTCTTGAGGCCCGCATGGTCTCCCGGGCTGGAGCTCTCCGGCCGCTGACCATGTTTAGGGGTTGCCGGGGCCGTCGTGATGACGTCCCGGCAGCCTCTTTTCATTTTGGGGGAAGCGGTTTTTTGCCCGCAGCCTCAGCTCAGCCGGCCAAGGGATCTTTTGGCCTCACACGTAATGCCTTGCCACCACCCCGGCGAAGGCCGGGGTCCAGCTGCGCCGCAGCCGGTGGGATGGGCTATGCCTTCCAATCACAATCCATAGAAACTGGACCCCGGCCTTCGCCGGGGTGGTAGCGGGGTAAGAAAATCAGGCGTGCCTCATACACAGTTTTGGCAATTCCGCCGCTTACTCCGCCTTCTCGTCCCGATACTTCATTTCCAGGAACCGCCCGCGCGTCGACAGGCTGTCGAGATCGACTTGGGCCAGCCGCTGGGTCATGTCGCCGATTTCCTGTTCGATCAGCTTCAGGCCGTCGACCAGCTGTGCATCCGGCGTTCGCCCGTTGCGCTCGACCCGGCGCAGCGGTTCGGGCACGCGTTCGTAATCGCGCAGGAAGGCGGGGAGCTGTTCGCCGATCAGGCGGCGGACTTCCATCGCTTCGGCGGTGTCATTGTCGACACCGGCCAGTTGCGGCGACAGCGTGTCCAACCGCCGCCCGATCCGGTCGACCAGCTGCACCGCGGGCGCGGGCAGCAGCGGGCGCTGCGCGTCCAGCCAGCGCTCGGTCTGGGCGGGCAGCGCCTTGATATCGACCTGCGCCAGCTTGGCGGGCGTCGGCGCGCGCGCCGCCGGAGCGAGCGCGATGGCGAGTGTGGCCGCCAGCATCAGCATCATCGCGGCCAACGCCCCGAAAATGCCAATCCCTCCGGGCAGGATCAGGCCCGTCACCATCGCCGCGATCAGGATGACTGCATTGGCCACCGCGATCAGGAGCAACCGCTGCAAGGCCGAGCGCGCCTGGCGGCGCACCCGCTTGACGGTCTGCCCCGCCTGCCCCCGATAATCCTGCGAGATGCGCGCCATCACTTCGCGCGCCCGTTCGATCTGGGCATCGACCTCGTTCGAGCGAGGGGTGGTCACAGGCTTACAGCGCCTCCAGCTTGAAGGCCGACGCGGACGATCCGCTGGTCAGCTGCGGGTTCTGCGCGCCCTCGGCCCGGGCGATATAGCCCTTCGACTTCTCGACCTCGTTACCCAGCGTCGTGACCGTGGTCTTCATCGAATCGAGCGCCTTTATCTTGAAGCTGTCGATCGCATCCATCGTGTCATAGATATTCTGGAAGGCGCGCTGCAACGTCTCCAGCGGGATGGTCGAGGCGGCCGCCTGCTCATGGATTTGCGCGGTCTGGCTGCGCAACAGCTTGCCGGTCGAATCGATAATGTTGGCGGTGGTCGAGTTGAGCGCGGTGATCTGGTCGAGCACCAGCTTCTGGTTGGCCAGCGCCTGCGCCACGGTAACGGCGGTGCGCAACGCCGAGACGGTGGTGGTCGAGGCGCGGTCGACGCCCTTCACCAGCTCGACATTGTTCTTCTTGACCAGATCGAGCGCCAAATAGCCCTGCACCGTGACCGCCATCTGGGTCAGCAGGTCCTGGGTCCGCTGGCGGGTGTAGAACAGCGCGGTTTCGCGGATCGCCTTGGCCTTGGCGGGATCGGTATGATCCAGCTCGTTGGCGGTATCCTCCAGCTTGGCGTCCATCGTCTTGGACAGATGGATCATCTGCTCCAGCCGCCCCATGGCCGACCACAGGTTCGCGCGCTCGGTGTCGATCGCGGCATTGTCCATCAGCAATTCGTCGCGGCCCGAGGACAGGCTCTTCAGGATCGCCGCGATATGCGTCTGCGACGAGCGATAGCCGTCGAAATAGTCGCGCATCTTGTTGCCGAAGGGCAAAATGCCGAGCAGCTTGCGCGGGGCGGAGAGATTGCCCTGGCGGCCGGGATCGAGGCTTTCGACGACGCGGCGCAGCTCGGTCAGGTCCTTGCCGACACCCGTCTCGCCGTCCATCGCCTTGACCGGGCGATCGAGGAAGCGGTTGGACTGGCTGGCCGCCTCACGGATTTCCTTCTGCCCCATGGCGGTGATCGCATCGACGCGGCGGCCGAATTCGGGGCTGTTGACGTCCTGCGCGATCAACTCGGCGACGAAGCCGTCGACCTTCTGTTCCAGCTGGGTGCGCGTCTTGTCGTCGACGGGCACCAGTCCGGCGGCCTGGGCGGGCGCCACCGTCGGCACGGGATCGGGCGGCGTCAGCGTCAGCCCCTTTTCCTGGGTCACGGTATCGGCGGTCGTGGCCATGCTCAAAGTCTCCAAATGCCCTGACACCTAGTGTGGAGGGGATGGCGACCCGGTTCAAGTGTATTATGGGGATAATACTATACGTCGATTTGATGCCGTGGACGCGCAACCGAAGCGCCGGGGGTTCGTTACCCGACCTCGACCTTGCCTCTCCGAGCGGTTCGATCGTCCCCCAAAGCCCTGGGCTCCCATGCTTTTGCGTGGCGGATCATGCGGTTACGGAACGGCGATCGAGCCCCGACCGAAGAAGCCGGGCCGAAACGCAGCAGACAGAGACACCCGCCTGCCCCCTTGCCGGTTCACCGCCGTCAGGGGGCTTTTTTGGGCCGGTCAGGCGTCGAACAGACCGTCCTGCGACCCGATCGGCGGGTTCAGCCCCAGATGCTTCCACCCGCCCGGATTGAGGATACGCCCGCGTGCGGTGCGCGCCAGCAGGCCGAGCTGGATCAGGAACGGCTCGATCACCTCCTCGATCGTGTCGCGCGGCTCGGACAGCCCGGCGGCGAGCGTCTCCACCCCCACCGGTCCGCCGCGATAGACATCGGCGATCATCGTCAGATAGCGCCGGTCCATCGCATCCAGCCCCAGCGCATCGACCTCCAGCCGGTTGAGCGCCTGGTCGGCGGCGGCGGCATGGACGATCTCATGTCCCGCCACGCTGGCGAAATCACGCACCCGGCGCAGCAAGCGGCCCGCGATACGCGGCGTCCCGCGCGAGCGACGCGCGACCTCGATCGCGCCATCCTCGGCGATGGGCAGGTCGAGCAGGCGGGCGGCGCGGGTGACGACGCGGGTCAGCTCCTCGACCGTGTAGAATTGCAGACGAACCGGAATACCGAAACGATCGCGCAAGGGGGTGGTCAGCAACCCCTGCCGCGTCGTCGCGCCGACCAGGGTGAAGCGCGGCAGGTCGATCCGCACCGAGCGCGCCGACGGCCCCTCGCCGATCATCAGATCGAGCACCCGGTCCTCCATCGCGGGATACAGGACTTCCTCGACCGCCGGTTGCAGGCGGTGGATTTCGTCGATGAACAGGACGTCGCCGTCTTCGAGGTTGGTCAGCAGCGCGGCCAGGTCGCCCGACTTGGCGATGACCGGGCCGGAGGTGGCACGGAACCCTACCCCCATCTCGCGCGCGATGATCTGCGCCAGTGTCGTCTTGCCCAGACCCGGCGGGCCGAAGAACAGCACATGGTCCAGCGCGTCACCACGTCCGCGAGCCGCCTGGATGAAGACGCGAAGGTTATCGCGCGCCGCCTGCTGGCCGACGAACTCGTCCAGGCTTTTCGGGCGGAGCGCGGCGTCGACATCCTCGGGACGGCGGCTGGCGGACAAAAGGCGGTCTTGGTCGGTCACGCGGCAAGCCCTAGCGGCTGGGGGGCATGGCTGTCGAGAAGCCAAGCGAACATTGCACGAACATAGCAGCCCAGGCGGGTCCGCGCCAATCGCCCATGCCACGGCTTAACCCCGGATAGCGGACTCGCACACGGAAACGCGCTATGATCGGGGTCATGCCGCACGACGTCTATCTGGCCACCGCCGTCTCGCCCGCCCTGGAAGCGATGCTCGCCGAGCGCTTCACGCTCCACCGCGACACGCCGCCGCCCGGAACCAAGGCGATCGTCGGGGGAGGCCAGATGACGGTCGACGCCGCGCTGCTGGAGCGACTGCCCGAACTGGAGATCATTGCGGTGCACGGCGTCGGTCATGACGGGATCGACCATGACGCGGTGGCGGCACGCGGTATCCGTATCGCGATCACGCCCGACGTGCTGACCGACGATGTCGCCGACCTCGCCATCGCGCTGTGGCTGGCGGTCGATCGGCGGGTGGCGGCGAACGACCGGGCGGTGCGTATGGGCAATTGGGCGGTGCCGCTCGGCCGTCGGGCAAGCGGGCGGCGGATCGGGATCTTCGGGCTGGGTCGGATCGGCCAGGCCATTGCCCGCCGCGCCGAGCCGTTCGGTGGCGAGATCCTCTATACCGCACGGTCGGAGAAGCCGGTGGCGTGGCGCTTCGTCCCCGATCTGGCGACGCTGGCGGCGGAGAGCGACGTATTGTTCCTCGCCGCGCCGGGCGGCGAAGAGACGCGAGGCGTGGTCGATGCCGAGGTGCTGGAGCGGCTGGGCGCGGATGGCGTCCTTGTCAATGTCGCACGCGGCAGCCTGGTCGAGGAAGACGCGCTGATCGCCGCGCTGGAGTCGCACAGGCTGGCCGGGGCGGGGCTGGACGTGTTCGCCGACGAGCCGGACGTGCCCTATGCGCTGCGCCGGATGAACCATGTCGTGCTCGCCCCGCACCAGGGCAGCGCCACCCGCGAAGCACGCGCCGCCATGACGGAGATGGTGGTGGCGAATCTGGAGGCGCATTTCGCCGGGCACGCGGTGCCGGGATTGCTGGGGTAGGGTTTTCCCGTGCCTCCGGCGCGCGTTACTTGGCGGCTTTCCGCAACGCCAGCCGCACCAGCGCATCGAGCGACGCGCCCGCCCCCAATTCCTCTTCGGCGGCCGCGACCGCGGCATTGGCCTCGGCCGGACGAAAGCCCAGGTTGAGCAGCGCGGATACCGCGTCCGCGCTAGCCCCCGCCGACGCGGCGACTCCGCCGCCGGACCCCGGCGCGAGCACGATGCCGCCGACCTTGTCCTTCAACTCCATCACGATCCGCTGGGCGAGCTTCGGCCCCACCCCATTCGCCCGCGCTACCATCGCCTTGTCGCCGCTGGCGATCGCGCGCATCAGGTCGGCGGGCTCCAGCGCCGACAGGATCGCCAGTGCCACGCGCGAGCCCACGCCCTGCACGCCGGTCAACAACCGGAACCAGTCTCGTTCGTCCGCGCTGGCGAAACCGACCAGGCGGATTGAGTCCTCGGACACCAGCATCTCGGTATGCAGCATCGCCGCCTCGCCCACCGGGCCGATGGACGACAAGGTGCGCGCCGAGGCACCGACCAGATAGCCGACACCGCCGACATCGATCACCGCATGGTCGATGCCGGTGGAGTCCAAACGTCCCTTGAGATGCGCGATCATGGATATGGGTTAGAACAAAAGGGGGTGGACGTCACGAGGGTTTGATGGACAGGCAATAGCTTGTGGCGAGCCCTCCCCCATCCCCTCCCGCCTGCGGGAGGGGCGTGCCAAGGTTCCGTTGCGGGAATCTCTCGAAGCTGAGCTTGCGGATAGCCCGGTAACGCACCCCTCCCGCAGGCGGGAGGGGATGGGGGAGGGCTCCGCCACAACCCAGCTGGCTCGTTAAACCGCCCCCACCCGCCGGGACATAGCCCGCGCACTCGCGAGATGATGCGCATGCGTAATCGCCACCGCCAGCGCATCCGCGGCATCCGGCCCGGTCAGCTTCACGCCCGGCAACAAATGCCCGACCATCGCCTGGACCTGCTTCTTGTCCGCGCCGCCGGTGCCGACGGTCGCCTTCTTGACGATGCTGGGGTGATATTCGCCGACGACCAGCCCGGCCTGCGCCGCCGCCAGCAGGACGATGCCGCGCGCCTGGCCGAGTTTCAGCGTGGACTGCGCATTACTGTTGCCCAGCTCCTCTTCCACCGCCGCGCCATCGGGCTGTTGCTGGCGGATCACATCGTAAAGCGCGGCGTGCAGGTTCGCGAGGCGGCGCGGCAGCACCATCGACGGCTCGGTCTTGATCTGGCCATTGGCGACGTGGCGCAGGCGGTTGCCCTCCACCGCGATAACCCCCCACCCGGTGGTGCCCAGGCCGGGGTCGAGCCCGAGGATGATGGCGGGGGGTGGGGTCATAGGGTCTTCCGCGCCCGCCTGTCCTCCCCGACACGAAGCCGGGGAGGCATCAGGATCAGCCGAGCTTTTCCATCACTTCGTCGGAGACTTCGTAATTGCCCCAGACGGTCTGGACGTCGTCGTCATCGTCCAGCGTGTCGATCAGCTTGAACAAGGTCGCCGCCGCCGCTTCGTCGACCGACACCATGGTCTGCGGACGCCAGGCGAGCTTGGCGCCTTCCGCCTCGCCCAGCACCGGCTCCAGCGCCTTGGCGACTTCGTGCAGGTCGCCCTGCGCGGTCCAGATCTCGTGGCCGTCTTCCGACGAGGTCACGTCCTCGGCGCCTGCTTCCAGTGCGGCCTCGAACACCTTCTCGGCGTCACCGGCGCTGGCGGGATAGTTGATCAGGCCCATCCGGTCGAAACCGTGGCTGACCGAGCCGCCCGCGCCCAGGTTGCCGCCATTCTTCGACACGGCGGTGCGCACGTTCGTCGCGGTGCGGTTGCGATTGTCGGTCAGCGCCTCGATGATCAGGCTGACACCGCCGGGGCCGAAGCCCTCATAGCGGACCTCTTCGTAGTTTTCCCCGTCGCCGCGCGAAGCCTTGTCGATCGCGCGCGCGATATTGTCCTTGGGCATCGAGGCCGCCTTGGCCGCGTTGACCGCGGCGCGCAGACGCGGGTTCATGTCCGGGTCGGGCGTGCCCATCTTCGCCGCGACGGTGATTTCGCGGGAGAGCTTGGAAAATGCTGCCGAGCGCTTCTTATCCTGCGCGCCCTTGCGGTGCATGATGTTCTTGAATTTGCTGTGGCCTGCCATCGGTGCCTCTTGAGATGATCGGGCTCTTTACGACTGCCCAAGGGCCTTTGCCAACCCGTCGATCTTCGCCTCCAGGCTATCGAGCCGTTCGGTTACGGCGTTGTCCAGCTTGTGGTGCAGCCGCAATATGTCGATCTCGGCGCGCAAATTGGTGCGATAGTCGAGGCTGGCGGCCAGCCGGTCCTTCGCCGATTGCCGGTTCTGGCTCATCATGATGACCGGCGCCTGGATCGCCGCCAGCGTCGAGAGCATCAGGTTCAGGAAGATGTACGGGTACGGATCGAACACCAGCCCGAAATGGCTGAGCACGTCCGAGTTGAGCAGCATCCATCCCAGCAGGATCACCGAAAAGGTGATGATGAAGCCCCAGCTTCCCCCGATCGCCGCCACCCGATCGGCCAGCTTCTCACCCCAGGTCGAGGTCTCGTCGGCGACATCGGCGGCATCGCGCGCGCTGAGCTGCCCCGACTCGATATCGGCGATGACCTGGGCTTCTTCCTCGTCCAGTTCGTGCGCGGGCTTGCCCAGCGTGCGGCGGGCGATTTCGGCAGCGGTCGACAGGGCCATGGGCTTAGGGCTCCGTGCAAGGAATCAAATGCCTTGCTCCTTGGGGCGTTGATCGGCCAAACGCCAGAGTCATGACGGTACGCGTGGATATGGGAACCGACGAGCGTGGCTCGTCGGTGCCGATCGATCTTGAGGAACTGCTGGCGACCCGCCTGCTGGTGCAGGGCAATTCGGGGTCGGGAAAGTCGCATCTGCTGCGCCGCTTGCTGGAAAAGTCGGCGGGCCAGGTGCAACAGGTGGTCATCGACCCCGAGGGCGATTTCGTCACCCTGTCCAAGGCGTACGGCCATGTCGTGATCGAGGCGGGCGACTATGCCGAGCGCGAGGTCGGGCGTTTCGCGTCGCGGATTCGCGAACACCGCGCTTCGGTGGTGCTCAGCCTGGAGGGGCTGGAGATCGAAGGGCAGATGCGCTGCGCCGCGACCTTCCTCAACGCCCTGTTCGATGCCCCGCGCGAGCATTGGTATCCTGCGCTCGTGGTGGTGGACGAAGCCCAGCTCTTCGCCCCCACGACGGGGGGCGAAGTGACCGAGGAGGTCCGACGCGCCTCGCTGTCCGCCATGACCAACCTGATGTGTCGCGGGCGCAAGCGCGGGCTGGCGGGGGTGATCGCCACCCAGCGACTCGCCAAGCTAGCCAAGAACGTCGCGGCGGAGGCGTCCAACTTCCTGATGGGCCGCACCTTCCTCGACATCGACATGGCGCGTGCGGCCGATCTGCTCGGCATGGAGCGGCGCCAGGCGGACGCGATCCGCGATCTGGCGCGTGGCACCTTCCTGGCGCTTGGCCCGGCGGTGTCCCGGCGGCCGATCACGGTGAAGATCGGCGCGGTCGAGACCTCGGCCCGTTCGGGCAGCCCCAAGCTGACCCCCCTGCCCGACGCGCCGCCGCCCGACTTGCAGGAACTGCTCTTCGCGCCGGTCGAGGAAGCGCCGACCCTGCCCATGACCTTCGACCCGCGCCCGCGCCGCGTGCCCGCCGAGGAACTGATGGCCGATCTCGGCCGGCCGCCCTTGCCGACCACCGCCGCGCCGCCCGTGCCCGAGATGGACGAGGCGGAGGTAGAGGCGGTCTACGAACAGGTGCTGCGCGCGATCGTCGAGGACCCCGAATCGACCTTCCGCCCCGCCTCTGTGCTGTTTCAGGATTTCCAGGTGCGCTGCCGCATGGCGGGCCTTGCCCGGCCGCCGCTCGACCTGAACGGCTTCGCCCGGCGGCTATCCTGCGCGCGGGCGGGGATTTTCGACGTCAACGATCCCGACTGGCAGGAGGCGCTGGCACTGGCCGCGATGCTGCCCGACGACATGCTGGGCGCGTTCCTGCTGGTCGCCCGTGCGGCGCGAGAGGGCCTGCCCTGCCCGCCGGATACCAAGATCGCCGAGACGTACGGGACCAGTTCGCTGGGCCGGGTGAAGCGGCTGATCGCCTATATCGAGAGCCGCGATCTGTTCGTGTGCCGCACCGACCTGACGGGTAAGCGGTCGATCACGATTCCGCGATTGGGCTGGACGACCCAGGCGGCAGAGATGGGGTGAGGGTTTCCCTTGGCCTTCGACTTCGCTCAGGCAGAACGGAGGTTAGGGATTTTATGCCGGTGAAAAGCAGCGCCACAGTTATGGCGCGAACCAACACCCTATTTCTCTCGACGCTTTGCGACCTTGTCGTCATCACGGCGCATTTTCCGATCCAAGAGCATCGCAAGCAATTGATCTGACCAGCAGAGCGCGATGATGGCGGGAACGGCCAGAATAGCGCCCAGCCAAGTCATTGAACCTCCGACTCTGCCTTGCCCTTAAGCCTCGGCACCCAGATCGTACAGGAGAGTCCTTCGACCAATGGCCCGCCATCCGGCATCCGAACGCGCTTGAAACAGCCTCCCAGCGGAAATTCACGGCTCAGCCACTTCCCCTCGGGTGTGTCCTGCTCATAAGATTGAACCTTATGACGCTCCAGAAACGCCCATAGCTTGTCCGCTGCCTCGCCAGCACAAATGTATTTGTGGCTTTCCTCCGTGTCGCGGACCCGACCTGCATCGATGGCCTCGCCCAGACAGGCTTCCATGAGAACAGGCACCTGCTCTGGAAAGGGCTTCTCGATGGCGGCAGCGAGCAAGGCGAGAGGGAAGATCAGCATGATGAACGGACATGCCCGATCGACTGAGAGCCATCAAGCGGCCCCTATCCCCTTCCCCTACTCAGCCTGAGCGAAGTCGAAGGCCACGCACCACCGCCCGTCACAAACAAAAAGGGCGGCGGAGCCCTCGCCCCGCCGCCCTTCGCATCTCCGAACCGGAAACCGGGATCAGATCATGCCGAGCGCCTTCATATACACTTCGAGGATGGCTTCCTCTTCCTGATATTCTTCGCGCTTCTTCTTGCGGATCGCCATGATCTTCTTGATCGCCTTCGGATCATAGCCGCGCGCCTTGGCTTCGGCGAAGACATCCTTGATGTCGTCCGAAATGCCCTTCTTCTCTTCTTCCAGCCGCTCGGCCCGCTCGATCAGCAGGCGCAGCTCGTCGGCCGTGACATTGCCGCTGCTGTCGAAATTCTCGTCCGCCATGGTCTTCTAACCTTCTTGAAATCCTGTCCGCCCCCACGAACCCGCCGCCACGACACGGGCCCCGCCCATGGGCAAGGTCGGTCCGGCGCGGATGTCGGGATCGGGGTGCGGTCTAGGCGCTTCCGCGCCGTCGCTCAAGCGGGGGTTAACGGTTCTTCTTCACACTCTCGGCCATGCGCGCCAGTTGTTCCGGCGTCGCCTCGGCCTGATGCTCGGCCTTCCACTGGTCGTACGGCATGCCGTAGATCGCGGCCCGCGCGGTCGCCTTGTCGACGCCCGCCGCCTCGCCCACCCAGTCGGACAGGCAGTTGCGGCAAAAGCCCGCCAGCCCCATCAGGTCGACATTCTGCGCATCGGTCCGATGACGCAAGTGCATCACCAAGCGACGAAAAGCCGCTGCGGCCGCCGCGTCATCGATTGCATTCAACGCATCCAGCGTATCGCTCATATTCGTCGCTCCTAGGTTGATCGTAACGCATTAGGCTTTAGGACACTGGCCGCAAAGAAGCAGGATGTGAACATGACCAAGGCCCTCCCACCTCGTTCGCGCAAAGTCCGCGTCCTCGCCACGCTCGGCCCGGCCAGCAGCGATCCCGAGACGATCGCCACCCTGTTCCAGGCGGGCGCCGACGCCTTCCGAATCAATATGAGCCATGGCGATCAGCAGTCGAAGATCCCGCTCATCCAGGCGATCCGCGGGCTGGAGGAGCGGTTCGGCCGTCCCACCACGATCCTGGCCGATCTTCAGGGCCCGAAGCTGCGCGTCGGCAAGTTCGCCGAGGGCAAGGTCATGCTGGAAACCGGCAGCACCTTCATCCTCGACCGCGACCCGACGCCGGGCGACGCGACCCGTGTCGAGCTGCCCCACAAGGAAATCTTCGCCGCGATCGAGCCGGGCGCGCGGCTGCTGCTCGACGACGGCAAGCTGGTCCTACGCGTCGCCTTCCATGACGCGGACAAGATCACCACACTGGTCGAGGTCGGCGGCGCGCTGTCGAACAACAAGGGGCTGAACGTCCCCGACGTCGTGCTGCCCATGGCTGCGCTGACCGAGAAGGATCGGTCGGACCTGGCCTTTGCGGTCGAGCAGGGCGTGGACTGGATCGCTTTGTCCTTCGTGCAGCGCCCCGAGGACCTGATGGAGGCACGCGGCCTGATCAAGGGACGCGCCGCGCTCCTCGCCAAGATCGAGAAGCCGCAGGCGATCGACCGGCTGGAGGAAATCGTCGAGCAGTGTGACGGCGTGATGGTCGCGCGCGGCGACCTGGGCGTCGAACTGCCGCCCCAGGCCGTGCCGCCGCTCCAGAAGCGCATCGTCGAGGTGTCGCGCCGCATGGGCCGCCCCGTGGTCGTGGCGACCCAGATGCTCGAATCGATGATCCAGAGCCCGTCGCCGACCCGCGCCGAGGTGTCGGACGTGGCGACCGCCATCTATGACGGCGCCGACGCGATCATGCTGTCGGCCGAGTCGGCGGCGGGTGCGTGGCCGGTCGAATCGGTCGCGATGATGAACGCGATCGGCGTCTCGGTGGAAAACGACCCCGGCCACGGCGACCGCGTCCACTTCACCGCGATGACCCCCGATCCGACCACCGCCGACGCACTGGCCGAGGCGGCGGCCCGGATCACCGACACCGTGTCGGCCAAGGCGATCATCTGCTTCACCACCAGCGGCTCGACCGCGCGCCGCATCGCGCGCGAGCGTCCCTCGGTGCCGCTGCTGGTCCTGACGCCGCAGCTGGAGACGGCCCGTCGCCTTGGTCTGCTCTGGGGTGCGCATGCGGTCCACACCCGCGACGTCGAGTCCTTCGAGGAAATGGTCGCTAAGTCCAAGCGCATGGCGCTGCGCCACGGCATCGCCGAGGCGGGCAACCAGGTCGTGCTGATGGCGGGCGTCCCCTTCCGCACGCCGGGTTCGACCAACGTGCTCCATGTCACCCGCATCATGGGCGACGAACTGGCCAATTACGGGGATCGTAGCGAGGCTTGAGCCTCTCTGACCCGTCGAATGACTGGAATGGGGGCGGCAGCGCGAACGCGTTAGCAGCCCCCATCTTGTTCGGGACGATGGTCAGCAGTCCGCCGATCGACGATGATCGCGGCTGAACTAATGTCCGCGATGCAGCCCAGCTGGCCCGCTGCAATCGTTAGGATCGACGCGCCGGCAGATGGCTTTCATCGGTCGATGGCGGATATGGGCCTTTCTTGATCGTTCTGACAGACACGCCCCTCACTTCACCGGCAGGAACAGTTCTGCGACCGTCTCATGCTCCGGCACCTCCGGGAACATGCTCAGGCGCTGGCAATAGAGCGGGAAGTCTCGCGCCTCCTCACCGCTGGCGGGCAGCCATTCGCGATAGAGATAGAGCGCGGCGGGCTCGAGACTGTCGGCATGGCCGACGACTCGCAGGACCGCGCACCGACCGCCGGGGATCGTGCCGGGTTTGATTCCCTGCTCCTCGACATCGATGGGGCGGTCGGTGCCGACGCACAGATCGATCCGATAATCGGCCGGTGGCGTGGTGCGGGGGTCCGAGTGAAAGATGTTGAAGGTCGAACTGACCTTCAGCGACAGGCCCGCCGCCTTGCGCCAGGCGATGAAGCGCTGGACGGTCGCACCGATCGTTGCCGGATCGCCGTGATGCTCCATGATCGCCACCGGGGTCGGACTCACCTCGCGGATCATCACATCGTCAGGGGTATATGCGTTCTGCATGTACGTGCTCCTCGCTTTGTCGAGAGGCCCGAAGGCCGCGAGCCACGGCGCCCAGTCGGGCGCTGTCCGAAAGGATGACGGCGATTGCCCGAACCTTTGTCGAAACGCGCGGGCAAAGGCATCGGGCGCTTCGTAACCGGCATCCATCGCGATTTGCGTCACGCTTTGCGCATCCCGATAGACCAGCCGATAGGATGCCCGTTTCATCCGGGCGAGCTGGACATAGCGATGCACCGTGAGCCCGAAGGTCGCCGCGAATTGCCGATGGAAATGATATTTCGAGAAGGCCGCGACGCCGCTGAGCGTATCCAGGTCAAGATCATCGTCGAGATGCCGATCGATATGATCCAGCACCCGCTGCATCCGGTCCTGATAGTGGCAAAGCGCCGCCGTCATCATCCTGTCCTCCGTGGCCGGTCCAGTTAGACGCACCCAACCACCGGTTCTCGACCGATCTTGCGCTTCCCCCATGACAAAAGGGGCGGCCACCTCGCGATGCCCGCCCCCTTCGTTAATTCGGTAAAGCCCGATCAGATGTGGATCGGCTTACCCTGCACCGCCATGGCGGCTTCCTTGAGCGCCTCGGCATGGGTCGGGTGGGCGTGGCAGGTATAGGCGATGTCTTCCGACGTCGCGCCGAATTCCATCGCCTGCGCGGCCTGGGCGATCATCGTACCCGCGAGCGAGGAGATGATCCACACGCCCAGCACGCGGTCGGTCTTGGCGTCGGCGATGACCTTCACGAAGCCGTCGGTGTCGCGGTTGGTCTTGGCGCGGCTGTTCGCCATGAAGGGGAACTTGCCGACCTTCACCTCGCCGCGCTCCTTGGCGGCTTCTTCCGACAGGCCGACACCGGCGATCTCGGGCATGGTGTAGACGACGCTGGGGATGACGTCGTGGTTCACGATGCCGGTCTGGCCCGCGATGTTCTCGGCCACCGCGACGCCTTCGTCCTCGGCCTTGTGCGCCAGCATCAGGCCCGGTGCGACATCGCCGATCGCCCAGATGCCGTCGACATTGGTCGCGAAGTCATGGTCGATCTCGACCTGGCCACGGCCGTTCAGCTTCACGCCCGCCGCTTCGAGGTTCAGGCCATCGGTATTGGGCCTGCGGCCGATCGCGACCAGCACCGCGTCGGCCGCCAGCGTTTCCGCCGCACCGCCCGCCGCCGGTTCGACCGAAACGGTCGCGCGGTCGCCCTCGACGGTGACGCCGGTCACCTTGGTCGAGGTCTTCAGCTCCATGCCCTGCTTCTTGAACAGCTTGGCCGATTCCTTGCGGACCTCGCCGTCGAAGCCCGGCAGAATCTGGTCGAGATATTCGACGACCGTGACCTTGGCCCCCAGACGACGCCACACCGAACCCAGCTCCAGCCCGATCACGCCGCCGCCGATGACGACGAGATGCTCAGGGACCTTCGACAGCGCCAGCGCGCCGGTCGAGTCGACGACGACCTTCTGGTCGATTGCGACGCCCGGCAGCGGGGTCACGACCGAGCCGGTCGCGATCACGATGTCGCGCGCGGTGACGGTCTGGTCGCCGACCTTGACCGTGCTCGAATCCTGAAACGCGGCCTTGCCCTTCAGCCAGGTGACCTTGTTCTTCTTGAAGAGATATTCGATGCCGCCGGTCAGCTCGCCGACCGCCTTGGCCTTTTCGGCATGCATTTGGTCGAGGTTGAGCTTCGCGCCCTCGATCTCGACACCGAACTTGGCGAGGGCGCCATGCGATGCTTCCTCGAACAGCTCGGACGCGTGGAGCAGCGCCTTGGACGGGATGCAGCCGACATTGAGGCAGGTGCCGCCCAGCGTCTCGCGCGCCTCGGCGCACGCGGTCTTCAGGCCCAGCTGCGCCGCGCGGATCGCCGCGACATAGCCGCCGGGGCCAGCGCCGATCACCAGGACGTCATAGTCATACTCAGCCATTTGTCTCTCCCGTTCCCCGGCATTCGGGGTCCAGCCTCGCGGGCGCACCCGCCTTCACACAATAGGAACGGACCCCCGCGGTTGCGAGGGTCCGTATAGATCACAAAGCGATCAGAGGTCGATCAGGATGCGGGTCGGGTCCTGGATCGCGTTCTTCAGCGCGACGAGGAAGGTCACCGCCTCGCGACCGTCGATGATGCGGTGGTCGTAGGACAGCGCCAGGTACATCATCGGGCGGATGACGATCTGGCCGTCGACGACGACCGGACGCTCCTCGATACGGTGGAGGCCCAGCACTGCCGACTGGGGCGGGTTGATGATCGGGGTCGACATCAGCGAGCCGAACACGCCGCCGTTGGAGATGGTGAAGGTGCCGCCCTTCATCTCTTCCATCTTGAGCGTGCCGTCCTTGGCGCGCTTGCCGAAGTCGCCGATCGTCTTTTCGATGCCCGCGACCGTCAGGTCCTGCGCATCGCGGATGACCGGCACGACCAGGCCGTTCGGGGCCGAGACGGCGACCGAGATGTCGGCATAGTCGTGATAGACGATCTCATCGCCCTCGATCGAGGCGTTGACCGAAGGAATGTCCTTCAGCGCCATCGTCGCGGCCTTCACGAAGAAGCCCATGAAGCCCAGGCGGACGCCGTGCTTCTTCTCGAACAGGTCCTTATACTTGGCGCGCGCCTCGATCACCGCGGTCATGTCGACGTCGTTGAACGTCGTCAGCATCGCGGCGGTGTTCTGCGCTTCCTTCAGGCGCTTGGCGATCGTCTGACGCAGGCGCGTCATCTTCACGCGCTCTTCCTTGCGCGCCGAACCGGCGGGGGCAGCGGCCGGAGCAGCGGCGGCCGGGGCCGGAGCGCTCGACTTGTTGGCGGCGGCGGCGGCGACATCTTCCTTGGTGATGCGGCCGTCCTTGCCGGTGCCCTTGATCGTCGCGGGGTCGAGGCCATGCTCGAGCACTGCACGACGCACCGACGGCGACAGCGCGGCGGGCGAGTCGCTCGACTCGTCAGCGGCAGGCGCAGCGGCGGGAGCGGGCGCGGCAGCCGCCGGGGCTGCGGTCACGGCCGGGGTCGCCGCTTCGGTCTTGGCCGGGGCCGAGCCACCGGCATTGACGGTCGCCAGCAGCGCGCCGACCTGCACCGTGTCGCCGACCTTGACGGCATGCTCACCCATGACACCCGCCACCGGCGAGGGCACTTCGACCGAGACCTTGTCGGTCTCCAGGCTCGCGATCGGCTCGTCGACCGCCACCGCGTCACCCGGCTGCTTCAGCCATTCGCCCAGCGTCGCTTCGGAGATCGATTCGCCCAGTACCGGGACCAGAACTTCAGTCGCCATTTCCATTTCCTCCGCCCGGTCCATCGACCGGGGCTCTTACGCGGGCGGGCAAAACGCCCGCGCCAGATTTCATCCCTCCCCGGCTCGATCACGAACCGGGGAACTCGGTAAGTCAGTCCGCAGCCGCCGTGGTCGGCTTGGCGGTGGTGTTGCTGCCCTCGGCACGCGTCCGGCGGATTTCCTCGCGGACATTATGGCCCAGCGCATCGGCGACCAGCTCGCCCTGCTCGGCGGTGTGGCGCTTCATCAGGCCGGTGGCGGGCGATGCCGCCGCCGCACGACCCGCATAACGCGCCCGCTTCACGCTCGCACCGGCGGCCGCCAGCGACTCCTCGATCAGCGGCTCGACGAAGAACCAGTAACCGTTGTTCTTCGGCTCTTCCTGCGCCCAGACCACGTCCTGCAGGTTCGGCATGCGCGCGATCCGCTTGGCGAGCGCATCGCTCGGGAACGGATAGAGCTGCTCGACGCGTACGATCTGGGTCGTGGTGTCTCCGGCCGCGTCGCGTGCCTCGATCAGGTCGTAGGCGACCTTGCCGGTGCACAGGACCAGCCGCGTCGTGGCCTCGTCGGCGGCACCATTGGTGTCCGACAGCAGGCGACGGAAGTGGCTCTCGCCCTGGAAGTCCTCAGCCTTCGACACCGCCAGCTTGTGACGTAGCAGCGACTTGGGCGTCATCACGATCAGCGGCTTGCGGAAGTTACGGTGCATCTGGCGGCGCAACAGGTGGAAATAGTTGGCCGGGGTGGTGCAGTTCGCAACCTGGATATTGTCGTTGGCGCAGGACTGGAGGAAGCGCTCGGGACGGGCCGACGAATGCTCCGGACCCTGCCCTTCATAACCATGCGGCAGCAGCATCACGAGGCCGTTGGCGCGCAGCCACTTGGACTCGCCGCTCGTGATGAACTGGTCGATCATGATCTGCGCGCCGTTGACGAAGTCGCCGAACTGCGCCTCCCACAGCACCAGCGTCTTCGGATCGGCCAGTGCGTAGCCGTACTCGAAGCCGAGCACGCCATATTCGGACAGCGGGCTGTCCAGCACCTCGAAGCTGCCATGCTCGACGGTCTTCAGCGGCACATACTTATGCTCGTCAGTCTGGTCGACCCAGACCGCGTGACGCTGCGAGAAGGTGCCGCGACCCGAATCCTGGCCCGACAGACGGACGCCATAGCCTTCCGACAGCAGCGAACCGAAGGCCAAGGCCTCACCGGTCGCCCAGTCGAAATTCTCGCCCGTCGTGAACATCTGGCGCTTGGCGTCGAGCACGCGGTTCAGCGTCTTGTGGACCTGAAGCCCCTCGGGGATCGTCGTCAGCGTACGGCCGATCGCGTCGAACAGCTTCTTGTCGAGGCCGGTCTCCACGTTGCGGCGACCCTGATCGCTTTCCTTCGGTGCCGACAGACCCGACCAACGACCGGCGAACCAGTCCGCCTTGTTGGGCTTGTAGCTCGCGCCCGCCTCGAACTCGCCTTCGCAGCGGGTGGTGTACTGCTTGATGTTCTCGTCGACCCAGGCCTGATCGACCACGCCTTCGGACACAAGGCGCTTCGCATAGGTCTCGGCGACACCGGGGTGCGAGCGGATCTTGTTGTACATCAGCGGCTGAGTGAAGCCCGGCTCGTCGCCCTCATTGTGACCGAAGCGGCGATAGCACCACATGTCGATCACGATGTCGCGGTGGAACTTCTGACGGAACTCGATCGCCATCTTGGTGGCGAAGGTCACCGCTTCGGGATCGTCGCCATTGACGTGGAAGACCGGTGCCTGAACGCCCTTGGCCACATCCGACGGATAGGGCGAGGAGCGCGCGAACTGCGGCGAGGTGGTGAAGCCCACCTGGTTGTTGATGATGAAGTGGACGCAACCACCCGTGTTATAGCCACGGATGCCGGAGAAGCCGAGGCACTCCCACACGATGCCCTGCCCTGCGAATGCCGCGTCACCATGGATCAACACCGGCACCGAGGCCGAGTGATCCTCCAGATCGCCCGCGATGGTCTGGATCGCGCGGGTCTTGCCCAGCACGACCGGGTTCACCGCCTCGAGGTGCGAGGGGTTGGCAACCAGCGACATATGGACCTTGTGGCCATCGAACTCACGGTCGGTCGAGGTGCCGAGGTGATACTTCACGTCGCCCGAACCGCCGATATCATCAGGGTTTGCCGAACCACCGGCGAATTCGTGGAAGATCACGCGCAGCGGCTTGGCCATGACATTGGCCAGCACGTTCAGACGGCCGCGATGCGCCATGCCGAACACGATCTCGCGCACGCCCATCTGGCCACCGTACTTGATGACCGATTCGAGCGCGGGGATCATCGACTCGCCGCCGTCCAGGCCGAAGCGCTTGGTGCCGACATATTTCTTGCCGAGGAACTTTTCCCACTGCTCGGCCTCGATGACCTTGTTCAGGATCGCCTTCTTGCCATCGACGGTGAAGTCGATCGCCTTGTCCTGGCCCTCCATCCGGTCCTGAAGGAAGCGGCGCTCCTCCACGTCCGCGATGTGCATATATTCGAGGCCGATATTGCCGCAGTAATTCTTGCGCAGCGTGTCGACCAGCTCCCGAACGGTCGCCCATTCAAAGCCCATCGTGCCGCCGAGATACACCTTGCGGTCGATATCGGCGTCGGTGAAGCCGTGATATTCGGTCTTCAAATCCTCGGGCAGCTCGCGCAGGCCCGACAGGCCCAGCGGGTCGAGGTTCGCCGCGAGATGGCCGCGCACCCGGTAGGTGCGGATCAACATCTGGGCGCGGATCGCATCACCCGCCGCCTTCACGATGTCGGCGGTCGAGGGTGCCGCAGCGGCCGGTGCAGCGGCGGCGGGCTTGCCGCCCCCCTTGCCATCACGGCCGGGCTTGGGGGCCGGTTCCATCTGGGTCGGGTCTAGCCCCGCCGTCAGGTCGTCGGTCGAGGTCAGCGGCCAGCGCTTGTTCTGCCAGCTGGGGGCGCCCACGCCCTGCTCCAGACCCTCGAAGAAGGTCCGCCAGCCCGCATCGACCGACGACTGGTCGGCCTGATACTTGGCATAGAGCGTTTCGATGAAAGCGGGGCTGACGCCCGCCGCGATGTCGCTGAATTCCTGGCCTTCGTAGCCCATGAGACGCTTCCTCGACCGCCCGACTTCTTTGTGATCGCCACCCCGGCACATCCGCCTGGGGTCCGCAGCCGCGAGCGGCCCGCCTGCCGCCACGGACCCCGGCGGTTGTGCCGGGGTGACGCGATACGCCTTACTTGTTCAGCACCGACAACAGGGTCGAGCCGAGTTCCGACGGGCTGGCCGCGACCTTGATCCCGGCCGCTTCCATCGCCGCGATCTTGTCCTCGGCGCCGCCCTGGCCGCCCGACACGATCGCACCGGCATGGCCCATGCGACGGCCCGGAGGCGCGGTGCGGCCTGCGATGAAGCCGGCCATCGGCTTCGAACGGCCGCGCTTGGCTTCGTCACGCAGGAACTGCGCGGCTTCTTCTTCCGCCGAGCCGCCGATCTCGCCGATCATGATGATCGACTGGGTCTCGTCATCGGCCAGGAACAGCTCCAGCACGTCGATGAAGTTCGTGCCGTTGACGGGATCGCCGCCGATGCCGACCGCGGTCGTCTGACCCAGGCCAGCGTTCGAGGTCTGGAACACCGCCTCATAGGTCAGCGTGCCCGAACGCGACACGACGCCGACCGAGCCCTTCTTGAAGATCGAACCCGGCATGATGCCGATCTTGCACTCACCCGGCGTCAGCACGCCCGGGCAGTTCGGACCGATCAGGCGCGACTTGGAGCCCGACAGGGCGCGCTTCACCTTCACCATGTCGAGGACCGGAATGCCCTCGGTGATCGCGACGATCAGCGGGATCTCCGCGTCGATCGCTTCCAGGATCGAGTCGGCCGCGAAGGGCGGCGGCACATAGATGACCGACGCGTCGGCACCCGTCTTCGACTTGGCTTCGGCGACGGTGTTGAAGACCGGCAGGCCGATATGCTCGGTGCCGCCCTTGCCCGGCGTCACGCCGCCGACCATCTGCGTGCCGTACGCCAGCGCCTGCTGGGTGTGGAACGTGCCGGTTTCACCCGTCATGCCCTGGGTGATGACCTTGGTGTTCTTGTTGACGAGGATGCTCATCTGCTAATCGCCCTTCCACCCCGGCGTACGCCGGGGTCCAGTTGGGAAGACGGTCATGGAAGCGCGATCCGATCGTAAAGATCATCCCAGTCGGGATTGAGCCCTTCGATCTCCTGCAACTTCCAGCCCCGTCTCCATTCTTTCATCTGCAGCTCGCGCTGCCGTGCAAATTCCAGGCTCTCATGCACCTCGTACCAGACGAGCAAATGACAGCCATATCGTTTGGTGAACCCGCCGACGACGCCATTGCGATGCTCCCAGGCCCGCTTTGGCAGATTGATCGTCGACCCGATATAGAGCGTCCCGTTCCGGCGGTTGGCCATGATGTAAACATAGGCCGGACCGTCCATGGTCGGGGACACTCCCAACTGGACCCCGGCTTTCGCCGGGGTGGGTGCTCACTCCTTGATTACGCCAGGCTCTCGTCGATGCCCTTGCACGCGACGAGCAGTTCCTTGACCGCGTCGACCGAGACCTGAAGGTTGGCCTTCGCCTCGTCCGACAGCTTGACCTCGACGACCTTCTCGACGCCACCGGCGCCGATCACGACGGGGACGCCGACATAGAGGTTGTCGATGCCATACTCACCCGACAGGTGCGCGGCCGCAGGCAGGATGCGCTTCTGGTCGTACAGATACGCCTCGGCCATCGCGATACCGCTGGTGGCGGGCGCGTAGTAAGCCGAGCCAGTCTTGAGCAGCGCGACGATCTCGCCGCCGCCGCCGCGGGTGCGCTTGATGATCTCGTCGACCTTTTCCTTGGTCGAGAAGCCCATTTCGATCAGGTCGCTGACCGGGATGCCGCTGACGGTCGAATATTCGAGGACCGGGACCATCGTGTCGCCGTGGCCGCCGAGCACGAAGGTGTTCACGTCCTTCACCGACACGCCGAACTCCTCGGCGAGGAAGTGCGAGAAGCGCGCCGAGTCGAGCACACCCGCCATGCCGACGACCTTGTTCGCGGGCAGACCCGAGAACTCACGCAGCGCCCAGACCATCGCGTCGAGCGGGTTGGTGATGCAGATCACGAAGGCGTCGGGCGCGTTGGCGGCGATGCCCTCGCCGACCGCCTTCATCACCTTCAGGTTGATGCCAAGCAGGTCGTCACGGCTCATGCCGGGCTTGCGCGCGACACCGGCGGTGACGATGATGACATCGGCGCCCGCGATATCGGCGTAGTCGTTGGAACCCTTGATATTCGCGTCGAAACCTTCGACCGGGCCGCACTGCGACAGGTCGAGCGCCTTGCCCTGGGGAACACCCTCGACGACGTCGAACAGGACGATATCGCCCAGCCCCTTGAGCGCGGCGAGGTGCGCCAGCGTGCCGCCGATGTTACCGGCGCCGATCAGCGCGATCTTCTTGCGAGCCATTCCAATCCTACTCCGTAGTGGACGTACGTGATTGGTCACGCGGCCTACGCCCATATGGGCGTCGGGGCAACCGTTAATCCGCAGAGTTTAAGATTTTAAACGATAATGGTTCGCAAGTGCATTAAGCGTTCATTAGCCCTTCATCGGGACCATGACCCTGGGCCAGATAGTCCTCGGAACGCATCTCTTCCAACCGGCTGATCGTACGCTCAAACTCGAAACGGCCGTCACCAGTTTCATAGAGATCGGCGGGTTGGGCGTCGGCTGCGGCGAGCAGCTTGACCTTATGCTCGTACAGCGCGTCGATCAGCTGGACGAAGCGCGCCGCCTCGTTGCGGTTCTCCGGGCCCAGCTTGGGGATGCCGACCAGAATCACGGTGTGGAAGCGCCGCGCGACCGCCAGATAGTCCGCCGCCCCGCGCGCCTCGCCGCACAGTCGCTTGAACGAGAAGACCGCGACGCCCTTCAGCGCCTTGGGCACGTGCAGCACACGACCGCCGACCTTCAGGTCCTCGGAGGGTACGTGCGCGGCATCCTCGACCGGATAGTCGGTTAAGCGGAAGAAGGCCGCCGACAGCGTCATCGTCGCCTTCGGCCCATTGGGCACCAGCCACGTATCCAGCCGCCCCAGCCGGTCGCGCCGGTAATCAGTCGGCCCGTTGAGCGCGAGCACGTCCAGCCGCGCCTCGATCAGCGCGATGAAGGGCAGGAAATGCTCGCGGTTAAGCCCGTTCTTATAGAGGTCTTTGGGCGGCCGGTTGGAGGTGGTCACGATCGTCACCCCCGCCTCGATCAGCGCGGTGAACAGCCGCGACAGGATCATCGCGTCGGGGCTGTTGGTGACCATCATCTCGTCGAAGGCCAGCAGTCGGACTTCCTCGGCCAGCGCGGCGGCGACGGGGGCGATCGGGTCGCCCGCCTGCTTGGCGCGCTCGGTGGCGATGCGGGCGTGGACCTCCAGCATGAACTCGGCAAAGTGGACGCGGCGCTTGGCCTCGACCGCCACATGGTCGAAGAACAGGTCCATCAGCATCGACTTGCCGCGCCCGACATCGCCCCAGAGATAGACTCCCTTGGGGGCTGGTGTGCCCTTGCCGGTCAGGCGTGCGAAGAGGCCGCTCTTGCGCGGGGTTTCCAGTTCGGTCGCGAGTTGCTCGAGTCGCGCGGCGGCGGCGGCCTGTTCGGGATCGGGGCGGAGCTCTTCGGCGGAGACAAGGCGGCGATAGGCATTGAGGATGTCGGGCATGTTGGGGGCGATGTCTGCCCTGGGGTGGCTGGCGTCAACCCCTCTCCACCCTCACCCTTCCCACCCGCGAATGCGGGCGGGCCCCTTCCCTCTCCCCATGGGAGAGGGAGGGAGGCGCGTCAGCGCCGGAAGGGTGAGGGTGGTTTTCAATCAAGGCTGGAATGAAAAAGGGGGCCGTTTCCGACCCCCTTTCCGTTTCCATCGAAAACAACCGGATCAGATGACCCGCTCAGCTTCCATCTTCTTGATCTCGGCGATCGCCTTGGCCGGGTTCAGGCCCTTGGGACAGACATTCGCGCAGTTCATGATCGTGTGGCAGCGATACAGGCGGAACGGGTCTTCCAGCTCGTCCAGACGCTCGCCAGTCATTTCGTCGCGGCTGTCGGCCAGCCAACGATAGGCCTGGAGCAGGATCGCCGGGCCCAGGAACTTGTCGCTGTTCCACCAATAGCTGGGGCACGAGGTCGAGCAGCAGGCACACAGGATGCACTCGTACAGGCCATCGAGCTTGGCGCGGTCGTCCGGCGACTGGAGTCGCTCCTTGCCCGAGGGGGCGGGCGACACGGTCTGGAGCCACGGCTTGATCGAGGCGTACTGCGCGTAGAAGTGCGTGAAGTCCGGGACCAGGTCCTTGACCACGTCCATATGCGGCAAGGGCGTGATCTGGACCGTGCCCTTCACATCCTCGATCGCGGTGGTGCAGGCCAGGCCGTTGCGGCCATCGATGTTCATCGCGCACGATCCGCAAATGCCCTCACGGCACGAGCGGCGGAAGGTCAGCGAGCTGTCCTGCTCGGCCTTCATCTTGATCAGCGCGTCGAGGACCATCGGGCCGCATTCGTCCAGATCGATCTCGAACGTGTCGTAACGCGGGTTCTGACCCGAATCGGGGTCGTAGCGGTACACCTTGAACTTCTTCAGGCGGCCGCCGGTGGTCGCCTTGTGCGTTTCGCCCTTCTTGATGACGCTGTTCTTCGGCAGGGCAAATTCGGCCATGGTCACAAACCCGCTGGATGGGCCGACAGGCTGTCGGCAAAGGATCGCCCCCGCCGATACATGACAGGGGCGCTTGTCGCAAATGTCTTGACCGATTTAGGCGCGGGTTCAGATCACATCAAGAACGAGACCCAGGTCGCGCGCCTCCTCGGCATCGATATACCAGTTGCTGACCGCCTTTTCGCGCAGCGTCTCGAACGACACCTGCGATCCGTTGACGATGGCGCGGAAGCCCTCTTCCTGGATCAGGATCGACTGCTCGATCTCATGCAGCTTGGCCTTCAGGATCGCGGGCAGGCTGGTCAACGGCCCGGTCAGGTCGATCGAGCCCGACATCTGTCGTTCGTGGAGCATGAGCCGGGTGCCGCGCGTCAGGAAACGCGTCTCGACCGGAAAGGCCGACATGAAGGTCGCGCCCGCCGAATAGACCGCGACCTTGCCCAGGAACAGCGTCTCGCGACCGGTATAGTCGCGCAACAGGCGGATCGAGTCGCCCATCGCCCGCGCCATTTCCGGGTCGCCGCCCAAGGTGGTGATCGACACGACCAACGGACCATCCTGGTCGGCGGCGGCAAGCTGGTCCTTGAAACCGGCATACATCACTTCGTCCACCGTCCCGTAGAGCTGGATGTGCGGGCGGGCGAGCAGCGGGTATTTCACCGCTTTGTTGGGCATGTCGTGCATGGGGTGGCGAACCGGGGGTGCGGGATAAGGTTCCGCCAGCCAAGGGAAACCCTATCCCAGCTTCGCCTTCGCATAGTCCTGCGTTCCGTGCGTCACCACCTCGTCTCCGTCCACGATCTCGGCGACGGGAATGTCCGGCAACGCCTTGATCTCATCGTAAAGCGGCGCGAAATCCGTCTCCAGCGTGGTCTTGAGCAGGTCCTCGTAACTGGGGATGACGAAGTAATTCTGCTGGAAATCGTCGATGCGATATTCCGTCCGCATCACGCGGGCGAGGTCGAAGCCGATCCGGTTGGGGCTCGGGTCCTCCAGCGCGAAGCGGCTTTCCGAATAGCTCGACACGATCCCCGCGCCATAGATGCGCAGGTCGCCATCCTCGCGCACCAGCCCGAACTCGACCGTGTACCAATAGAGCCGCCCCAGATATTTCAGCGCGTCCATGCCCAGCGCGCGCTGCCCGCCGCGCCCATAGGCAGCCAGATAATCGGCGAAGACCGGATCGGCGAGCATCGGCACATGGCCGAATACGTCATGGAAGACGTCGGGCTCCTGCAGATAGTCCAGCTGGTCGGGCCGCCGGATGAAATTGCCCGCGACGAAACGGCGATTGGCCATATGGTCGAAGAACACATCGTCGGGCACCAGCCCCGGCACCGCCACGACCTGCCACCCGGTCAGCGTCATCAGCCGGTCGGACAGTTCCTCGAAATCGGGAATGCCCGGCCGCGACAGCTTGAGCACGTCGAGGCCGCGCAGATAGGCCTCCGACGCCCGGCCTGGGAGCAGCTTCGACTGGCGCGCGAACAGCGTGTCCCATGTCGCATGCTCTTGCGCCGTGTAATGCTCCCACCCCTGCGGGATGGTCCAATCGGCTCCGGCCCCTTCGGGCGGGGCAGCGAGAACATGGGTATCCTGTGCCATACGGAGAGCCTATCATGATGATGGTGACAAATGAAACCATATCGTGGCGACGACTGGGGCGCGTTGCAAGGGGCGTTGCGGCCGCGATCGGCTTGATCCTGTTCGGTTATTTCGGCCTCGGGCTGGCGCTGGGCGCGATCCCCCGCGCAACCGTGCCAATGCCCGCCGCCGGGGCGGATGCCGTCACCATCTTCGTCGAGTCGAGCGCGATCCACACCGCGATCATCGTGCCCAAACAGGCGGCAGGGGTGGACTGGCGCGACTGGGCACCGGGGCAGGATTTGCGCGACCCGCGCTATGCGGGCTTTCCCTTCCTCGCCATCGGCTGGGGCGAGGCGGGCTTCTTTCGCGAGACGCCGCACTGGCGCGATGTGCGGCCGGGGACGATCCTGCACGCGGCATTGGGGAGCGATCGGACGCTGATCCATGTCGACCATCTGCCGCTGCCCCGCGCCAACGGCGACGATGTCCGCGCGGTGCGCCTGTCGCCGCAAGCCTATCGCCGCCTGGTCGGCTTCATCCAGACAAGCTGGAAACGCGGCGGGCCGCATTATCCCGGTTATGACGTGTACGATGCCTTTTACGAAGCGAACGGGCGGTACAGCGCCGCCCATACCTGTAACAGCTGGACCGGCGATGCGCTGGCGGCGGCGGGGGTGCGGATGGGTTGGTGGACGCCCTTCCCCGCCTCGGTGATGGCATGGCTGTGATCCCGCCGCCCTCCAAGGCGCTCTGGGCCGCCGAACTGCCGCGCGCCTTGTGGATGGGCGCGACATGGTGGCGGCACCGCACGGAACTCGCCGCCGCGCCGCCTGGCGATGGGCGCACGGTCATGGTGCTGCCCGGCCTGTTCAACACCGACGCCTCGAACATCGTGCTGCGCCGCTATCTCGCCGCCAAGGGCTACCGCGTCCATGGCTGGAGGCTGGGCCGCAACCGGGGCGTACGCAGTGTCGGGGCGGAGGTCGAGCGATTGATCGCCCGCATCGAGTCGCTGTCCGACACCGGACCGGTAACGCTGGTCGGTATCAGCCTGGGCGGGATCATGGCCCGAATGGCGGCGCAAGGACGCCCCGATCTGGTCGCGGGCGTGGTCACCATATCCTCGCCCTATGCCGGGCCGCCGCGCGCGACCAATGTGTGGAAAGCGTTCGAGCGGCTGACCGGCGAAAGCGTCGACGATCCCGCCGTCCTCGCCCGCTCGGCGGCGATCGCGGGGCCGCTACCCTGCCCCTCGGCGGCGATCTGGAGCCGGAGCGACGGGCTGGTCGCCGGGATCATCTGTCGCGACGATACGACCCCGTCAGTCGAGGTCCGCTCCAGCCATTTATGGGTTCAGCATCGACCACAGGTGCTGGCGGCGGTGGCGACCATCCTCGCCGGATGGCCGCCGCCCGTCAGCGCTCAATAACCGGCGCGGTAACCGTCATAGCCCTGCTGGCTGGGCTGGCCCTGCGGGTTCTGCTGGCATTGCTCGGGATGCTTGCGGCACTGCTTCTCATAGTCACGGCGAGCGCGGCCTTCCTTGGCCTCCTGCTTGCGCATCTTGCGGCCGTAATTGCGGTCCGCCTCGTCCTGGCTGGTCGTCGTCCAGTCGACCACCTGCCCCGCCGCCTGGAACGGCGCCTTCACCACGCTGGCGACCGTCTTGACGCACCCTCCGGTCGCCAGCGGCAGGGTCAGGACGGCGAGTTTCAGGACGAGGTTACGCATGGTCACAGGGTCTTTCAGCGGGCGCGCAAAAAAGCGTTGCGCGTTTCTACCCCGATGTGCGGGAAATCGGTGAAGAAACCGTCGATACCCTGGCCCAGCGCGGCGCGAATTTCGCCCGCGACATCGCCATGCGCCTTGGGATCGGTGCCCTTTCGGAAGGCAGGCCGCACGAAGTAGTTTTCCGCGCGATAGGTCCAGGGATGGACGCGCAGGCCCGCCGCATGGGCATCGGCCACCAGCGTCGTCGGCGCATCGCCGTTCCACAGCATTGCCTTGTCGGGCCCGATGCCCCAGGCATAGGTGGCGACCTGCTTCAATCCTTCCGGCGTCATCATCGCGGCATAGCTGGGCGCGGCCTTGTCCGCCGGACCGGCCTCGCCCGCGACCAGCTGGATCAGGCGGATACCGGTCATCGTCTTCAGATGCTTGAGGTTGTTCACCTCGAACGACTGGATGAAGACCGGTGCCTCGGCGGTCGTCCAACCCGCCTTGGCCAGCGCGGCGACCAGCGGGGCGTCGGTGCCTTTGCCGATGCTCGCAAAATAGGTCGGGTGCTTGGTTTCGGGATAGATGGAGATGGTCCGCCCGGTCTCCTTCGTCCGCTGCTTGGCGAGCGCGATGATCTCCTCCAGCGTCGGGATGGCGAACTGGCCGTCATAGGCGGTCGAGCGCAGCTGCGGCAGGCGTTCCCGCGCGCGCAGTGTCTTCAGCTCGGCCAGCGTGAAATCCTCGGTAAACCAGCCGGTTTCGGTCTGGCCGTCGATCGTCTTCGTCGTCTTGCGGTCGGTGAATTCGGGATGAGACGCGACATCGGTGGTGCCCGAGATCTCGTTCTCGTGCCGGGCGACCAGATGGCCGTCCTTGGTCGGCACCAGATCGGGCTCGATCACGTCCGCGCCCTCCCGGATCGCGAGATCATAGGCGGCCAGCGTGTGTTCGGGACGCTCCCCGCTCGCCCCGCGATGCGCGATGACGATGGGCGATGACAGCGACTTGGCGGTTTCGGCGGACATGGCCTCACCCTGCCCGATCAGAAGCGACGCGGCAATGAGAGTGGTTCGCAACGGGAAACCCAACAGATTCATGGCGTTTGTTCATCCAATTGTAATCCCAAGGGGATGGCGCGATGCATTTCACAATCAATGGTCAATCGCATGACATCGAGGTCGATGTCCGAACGTCGCTACTCGACCTGTGTCGCGAGCATCTGGGGCTGACCGGCTCCAAAAAGGGCTGCGACCATGGCCAGTGCGGTGCGTGCACCATGCTGGTCGATGGCCGCCGCATCAACAGCTGCCTGACGCTGGCGGTAATGCATCAGGATGACGAGATCACCACGATCGAGGGGCTGGGCCAGCCGGGCAACCTCCATCCCATGCAGGACGCGTTCGTCCGCCACGATGGCTATCAGTGCGGCTATTGCACGCCGGGGCAGATTTGCTCGGCGGTGGGAATGCTGGCCGAGGTCGCCAAGGGCTGGCCGAGCCATGTCACCGAGGACCTGGGCCATGCCGAGCTGACGGTCGAGGAAATCTCGGAACGGATGAGCGGCAATCTGTGCCGCTGTGCCGCCTATCCCAATATCGTCGATGCCATCCGCGAAGTGGCCGGACAAGGCAATCGTAATCCCAATGACGACGTCGGCAAGGAGGTCGCGGCATGAAACCGTTCGACTATGCCCGCGCCGACTCGATCGACACCGCCACCCGCAGCGGCGCGGTGCCGGGTGCGCGCTTCATCGCAGGCGGGACCAACCTGCTCGACCTGATGAAGTTGCAGGTCGAGACGCCCGAGACGCTGATCGATATCAGCCGCCTGGACCTGGGCGCGATCGAGGAGCGCGAGGATGGCGGGCTGACCATCGGTGCGCTCGTCCCCAACAGTGACCTGGCCGCCGATGCCCGAGTCATCGAGCGCTATCCGGTCCTCTCCCGCGCGCTTTTGGCGGGTGCCTCGGGGCAGTTGCGTAACAAGGCCTCGACCGGCGGGAACCTGCTCCAGCGAACACGCTGCTATTATTTCTACGACCCCGCCACCCCCTGCAACAAGCGCGAGCCGGGCAGCGGCTGTTCGGCGATCGGTGGCGAGAACCGCATCCTGGCGATCCTCGGCACCTCGGACCAGTGCATCGCGACGCACCCCAGCGACATGGCGGTCGCCATGCGCGCGCTGGAGGCCGTCATCGTAACCCAAAAGCCCGACGGCGACCGCCGCCGGATTGCGATCGGCGAATTCTATCGCCTGCCGGGCACCACGCCCGAGATCGAGAATGTGCTGGAGCCGGGTGAGTTGATCACCCATGTCGAGCTGCCGCCCGCGCCCAAGGGCCGCCAGACCTATCGCAAGGTGCGCGACCGAGCGTCCTATGCCTTTGCGCTGGTATCGGTGGCGGGCATCGTCGCGGTCGAGGATGGCAAGATCGCTTCGGCGCGTCTGGCCTTTGGCGGCTTGGGCCCGATGCCGTGGCGCGACGAGGCGGTGGAAGCCGCACTGGTCGGCCAGGCCCCGACCGACGCGGCCTTCCACGCCGCCGCCGATGCGCTGCTGGCCGAGGCCAGGGGCCATGGCTCGAACGATTTCAAGATTCCGCTGACGCGCCGCACGCTGATCGCGACGCTCCGTGAACTGACGCAGGAGGGCTGATCCCATGTTCGGATTCGGCAAGGACGACACCAACGCGCTGACCATGAATCAGCCGCACCCCGACAGCCTGCTCGACACTGGCGTACAGGGCGTCATTTCCAAACCGCTCGACCGGGTGGACGGCCCGAAAAAGGTGACGGGCACCGCCACCTACGCGGCCGAATATGCCATCGAGAACTGTGCGCATGGCGTGCTGGTCAGCGCGACCAAGGGCCATGCGAAGATCAGATCGATCGACGCCGACGCCGTGAAGGCCATCCCCGGCGTCATCGACGTCATCACCGATTACGACACCTTCATCCGCAATTCGCAGCAGGGCGGTGAAACGAGCGCACCCACGCAAGGCGTGCGCACGGTCGACTATTTCGGCGAGATCATCGCGATCGTCGTTGCCGAGAGCTTCGAGATCGCCCGCGATGCGGCCAAGCGCCTGAAGGTCAAGTATGAGCCGCTCGACGGGACCTTCGATTACGAGGCGAACAAGGACGAAGCCGAACCCGCCCCCGATGGCCTGATCAAGGGCCATTACGATCAGGGCGATTTCGACCAGGCGTTCGAGGGCTCGGCGGTCAAGGTCGACGTGACCTATACCACCCCCAGCCAGAACTCCGCCGCCATGGAGCCGCATGCCTCGATCGCAGTGTGGGAGGACGGCGCGCTGACGCTCTACGGCGCCTATCAGATGCCGACTTCGGATGCGCAGCAGCTCGCCAAGTCGCTGGGTGTCTCGCCGTCCAAGGTGCGGATCATCTCGCGGTATATCGGCGGGGGCTTCGGATCGAAGCTGGGCATCGCGCCCGAAAGCGTCGCCGCCGCCATCGCGGCCAAGCGGTTGAACCGCCCGGTCAAGGCGGTGATGCTGCGCCAGCAGGTGTTCGACGCCACCGTCCGCCGCTCCAATACCGAACAGAGGATGCGCCTGGGTGCCGAAGCCGGTGGGCGGATCGTCGCGCTGGGGCATGAGGCGATCACGTCCAACCTGCCCGACGAGGATTTCTTCGAGCCCGTCGGGATCGGCACCCACTTCCTCTATGCGGGCGAGAACCGGCGGATCAACCATAACGTGGTGCGGCTGAACTGGCTGCTCTCCGGCTCCATGCGCGCGCCGGGCGAGGCGGTCGGCATGGTCGGGCTGGAATGCGCGATGGACGAACTGGCCGAAGCGGTCGGCATCGATCCGATCGCCCTGCGCAAGATCAACGATCCCGAACAGGACCCCGAGCTGAAGGTCCCCTATTCCTCGCGGCAGTTGACCCGCGCGCTGGAGGAAGGAGCCAAGCATTTCGGTTGGGAAAAACGCCAGGCACCGGGCACCCGGCGTGAGGGCGATTGGCTGATCGGCATGGGCGTGGCCTCGGCCGCGCGGTCCAACATGCTCCAGCAGTCGTCCGCCAAGGTCGAACTCCACCCCGACGGCACCGCGACCGTCAGCTCGGCGATGACCGATATCGGCACGGGCAGCTATACGATCATGGCGCAGATCGCTGCCGAGATTCTGGGCCTACCGGTGGAGAAGATCACCATGGCGCTGGGCGACACCAACGATCCCCCCGCCGCCGGTTCGGGCGGGTCCTGGGGCGCAGGCTCGGCGGGATCGGCGGTGTATCTCGCGGCCGAGCGCGTGCGCGAGAGGCTGGCCAAGGCCATGGGCGTGAAGCCCGAGGACCTGACGCTCAAGGACGGCATGGCGATCGGCGACAATCGCTCGGTGCCGCTGGCCGAACTCGTCGGCAAGGACGGCCTGTCCGCCATCGGCGAGATCAAGCCGGGCCAACAGGAAAAGCAGTATAACCAGGCGAGCTACGGCGCGCATTTCGCCGAGGTTGGCGTGAATGTCGTCACCGGCGAGGTCCGCGTGCGGCGGATGCTGGGCGTGTTCGCGGCGGGGCGCGTGCTCAACGCGAAGACCGCCCGCTCGCAGTGCCTGGGCGGCATGACCTTCGGCATCGGCACCGCGCTGACCGAGGATCTGATCCACGATCCGCGCACCGGCAAGCTGGTCAACCACGACCTCGCCGAATATCATGTGCCGGTGAATGCCGACGTGCCCCAGCTCGAGGTTCACTTCCTTGACGAACGGGACATCCATGCCAATCCGATCCACGCCAAGGGGATCGGCGAGCTGGGCATTTCAGGTGCGGCCCCGGCGGTGGTCAACGCCATCTACAACGCCACTGGCGTGCGGGTGCGCGATATGCCGGTGACGCTCGACAAGCTGCTCGACCATCTCCCGGCGCTTTGATGAGCGACCATGACGGCATTCTCGCCGCTGCCAAAACATGGCGCGGCGAGCCGATGGCGATTGCGACCGTGGTGTCGACCTGGGGGTCGGCACCGCGTCCGCGTGGCAGCCATATGCTGGTCCATGCCGATGGCCGGTTCGAGGGATCGGTGTCGGGCGGCTGTGTCGAGAACGACATCCTCCACACGGCCGCCGAGGTCATCGCGGGCGCGCCGTTCCAAGTGAAACGCTATGGCGTCGCCGACGCCTCGGCCTGGGAAGTCGGCCTGCCCTGTGGCGGCGAGATCGCGGTGATGGTCCAGCCGGTGTCGGCGGACGGCTTCGATCCCGAATTGTTCGACCGGATCGCCGAGGCGCGCGAGCGGGGCCAGGCGCTGACCGTCACCACCGACCTGGCCACCGGCCATTCGGACCTGCGGCCGATCGAAACGGGGGAGGTCTTTGCCAATCGCTACGATCCACCGCGCCGGTTGCTGATCGTAGGCGCGGTGCAGATCGCGCAGAGCCTGGCGCAGCTGGCGCAGACGCTGGGCATCGCCACCACCGTCATCGATCCGCGCGCGCGTTTTCTGACCGAGGAACGCTTTCCCGGCGTGACGCTCGACGACCGCTGGCCCGATGAGGCGGTGGCCGCCTATGCGCCCGGCCCTGCCACCGCCGTCGTGACGCTGAGCCACGACACCAAGATCGACGATCCTGCGCTGGTCGCTGCGCTGGCGCACGACACCGCCTATGTCGGCGCGTTGGGCAGTCGGCGCAGCCATGCCGCGCGGCGGGAGCGTCTCGCTTCGATGGGCGTTTCCCTGTCAGCGATCGACCGGATCGATGGCCCCGTGGGCCTCGACATCGGGGCGATCGGCCCGTCCGAGATCGCGCTGTCGATCGCGGCGGCGATGATAGGAGCCTTTCATGATCGACGCTAAGGATGTGGTGCTGGTCCTGCTCGCCGCGGGACAGTCGAGTCGCTTCGGGATGGAGAACAAGCTGGAGGCCGAATTTCTCGGCAAGCCGGTGGGTTTCCACGTCACCACCGCGCTGGAGAGCATTCCCTTTGCCGACCGGATCGTGGTGACGGACGGCTGTCAGTTGGACTTCGCCTCGCGCGGCTATCGCGTGATCCACAACGAGAATGTCGGCCAGGGCATGTCGCACTCGATGCACCTTGGCGTGCGCGAGGCGATGAAGGCCTCGCCCCAGGCGATCCTGATCGCGCTGGCCGATATGCCGCGCGTGACGGCGGCACATATCTATCGCCTGTTCGACGCGTTCGAGGGCCCGGATTCGGTAGTGGTATCGAGCAATGGCGAGCACCCCACCCCGCCGGGTGTCTTCGGCTCAGGCCGGTTCGAGGCGCTGCTGAAGCTGGAGGGCGACGAGGGCGGCCGCAAGCTGGTCGCGGGCGGGCGGCATGTCGTGACCGCGCCCGCCGAGCTGATCGACATCGACACGCCCGAGGATCTGGAGCGGCTTCGTCAGCTCGTCCACGCGCCCGAGCGCACCATCACTCGTGCCGAAGCGCGTCGATCGGATTGAGCGCCGCCGCCCGCCGCGCCGGGAAGTAACCGAACACGACGCCGATCACCGCCGAGATGGCAAAGGCGATGACGTTGATCTGAAGATCGAAGGTCCATGGCACCTGCATCACGGGCACGAGCAGGGCAATGATCGCCTGCGCCAGGAGCAGGCCGATGATCCCGCCCAGGCAGGACAGCACCACCGCCTCGACCAGGAACTGCATCAGCACCTCGCGCGCTACCGCGCCGATCGCCAGGCGGATGCCGATCTCGCGCGTGCGCTCGGTGACGGACACCAGCATGATGTTCATGATGCCGATGCCGCCGACCACCAGGCTGATCGCCGCCACCGCCGCGACGATGCGGGTCAGCATCGTCGTCGTGCTGGTCAGCGTGTCGCTGATCTGCTTGGTGTCGAAGATGTTGAAATCCTCGGCCTTGTCGCCGGTAATGTTGCGCCGTTCGCGCAGCAGCGAGGTCAGCGAGGCCTGCACCGCGCTGGTCTGATAGGCCTGATCGACGCCGACCAGCATCAGGCGGATGTCGCGATTGCCGGTGAAGCGCCGCTGCACGGCCTTGATCGGCATCAGCACCACATCGTCCTGATCGCCAAAGCCACCCTGCCCGCGCGTCGTCAGCACGCCGATCACATCGCAGCTGATCGCGCCGATGCGGAACCGCTGGCCGACCGCATCGGTGCTGGGGAACAGGTTCTTGCGCACCGTATTGCCGATGATACACACCGCCTTGCCCGACGCCTGTTCGGCCTGGGTCCAGAGCCGCCCGGAGGCCAGCGGCCAGGGCTGGACGGTGAAATAGGCGAGCGTCGTGCCGGTGACCGTGGTCGACCAGTTCGCGCCCTCATAGATGGCGGTCGCGCTGGCCTGGGCCTGGGGTGCCACCGCCGTCACGCCTGCGATCTGCTCGGCGATGGCGGATACGTCCTCGGGCTTGAAGTCGGGCGGCCGCGGACCGCCGCCGCCGCGTCCGAAGCCCTGGCCGGGGCGGACCTGCAGGATGTTGGTGCCCAGCGACGAGATGGACTGCTGCACGGCGGCGGTCGTCGCCTTGCCCAACGTCACCATGGTCACGACCGCACCGACACCGATGATGATGCCAAGCGTCGTCAGGAACGAGCGCAGCACATGCCGCCGGATCGATCGGATCGCGAGAATGAGCGTGGTGCCGAACATCAGTTCATGTCCATCGTCGGGGTTTCACCCGGCCGGTGCTGTGCCTCGATCCGATCGACCAGCCCGTCCTTGAAGTGGATGACGGTGCGCGCAAAGGCCGCCATGTCGGGCTCATGCGTGACCATCAGGACGGTGATGCCGCTGTCCCGGTTCAGCCCGGTCAGCAATTCCATGATCTCCACCGAACGCTCGGAGTCGAGATTGCCGGTCGGCTCGTCGGCGAGCAGCACATCGGGGCTGGTGACGATGGCGCGCGCGATCGCCACGCGCTGCTGCTGCCCGCCCGACAGTTCGGCGGGGGTATGGTCCCACCATTTGTCGAGGCCCACCTTCTCCAGCGCCGCCATGCCCAAGTCGCGCCGCGTCTTCTTGTCCTCGCCCCGGTAGAGGAGCGGCAGTTCGACATTCTCCAGCGCAGTCGTGCGCGACAGCAGGTTGAACCCCTGGAACACGAAGCCCAGGTAGCGCCGCCGCAGCATCGCGCGCTGGTCGCGGTCCAGCGTCTCGACAGGATGACCGCGGAACAGGAAGCTGCCCCCGCTCGGCACGTCGAGACAGCCCAGGATGTTCATCGTCGTCGACTTGCCCGAACCCGACGGACCCATGACCGCGACGAAGTCCCCTCCCGCGATATCCAGGTCGACGCCTTTCAGCGCCTGGAACTGGGTCGCCCCCATTCCATAGGTCTTGGTGACGCCGCGCAGCTGGATCAGGGGTGCCTCAGCGGCCACCGCCTGCTCCCTGCCCACCGCCGGAGCGCCCCTGACGCCGCTGGCCGCCACCATCCGACTTGGCGTCCTGGCCCGCCGCAAGCTGGCCGGTGATGACCTCCATGCCGGGCTTCAGGTCGCCCGACAGAACTTCGGTCATCGAACCATTGGTGTCGCCGGTGACGATCTGGATCGGCTGCGGCTTGCCGTCGCCGCCGCGCACATAGATGGTCTGGGTCGCACCGCGCTGTACGGTGGCCGTGCGCGCCGCGCGGTCGCGACGCGGGCGGAAGGTCAGCGACCCCGCGATACCGCCACCGCCCTGGCCCGCCCCATCGGAGGGCTGGAAGCGGAGCGCCGCATTGGGGATCAGCATCACATTGCGCTTGTCCGACGTCACGATATCGGCGGTCGCGGTCATGCCGGGGCGCAGTTGCAGATCGGGATTGGCGACCGTCAGGTCGGCGGCGTAGCTGACCACCTGCCCCGTGGTCGACGCGGTGCTGGCAGTCGAGGAGGCGGACGACGTGGCTGCGCTGACCGTCAGGTTCGATCCCAGATCGACGCGGGTGATCGTGGCCGGAAAGGTCCGTCCCGGAAAGGCGTCGACGGTGAAGTTCGCCTTCTGCCCGATCTTCACCTGGCCGACATCCGCCTCGTCGATCGCGACCTCCAGCTTCATCTTGGTCAGGTCTTCGGCGATGACGAACAGGGTCGGCGTGTTGAACGACGCCGCAACCGTCTGGCCCGGATCGACCTGCCGCGCCAGCACCACGCCCGAGACGGGCGAGCGGATGATCGCACGCTGGCGCTGGGTCTGCGACTGGGCCAGCTGCGCGCGCGCGGCGGCGACATTGGCCTCCGCGACACGCAGCGCGGCGACCGCGCGCTGGGCATCGGCGCGGCCCGCCTGAAGCTCGGTGGCCGAGGGGACGCGGCCGTTGGACAGCTTATAGACCTGCTCCAGCCGCGCGAGCTGCGCCTGCGACTCCGCCACGGTCGCGCGCGCCTGCGCCACCTGCGCGGTATTGGCGGCCAGCGTCGCCTGAGCGGCGCGGATCTGGTCGTCGATCTGTTCGGGATCGATCAGCGCCAGCGCCTCGCCCGCCTTCACACGGTCGTTGACGTCGACCACCACCTTGGTCACCAGGCCCGACAGCTGCGAGCCGACCGTCACTTGGTTGGTCGGCGCCAGCTTGCCGGTCGCCGAGACGGTGACCGTCAGGTTGCCGCGCGTGACGGGGGCGGTCGCATATCCGGCGTCCTTATTGCCCCCGAAACAGCTTTTCAGGAGCAGCGCCAACAGCACCACGCCGACGATCACGACGCCCCACTGCACCCATTTGCGCCAGCGCGGCTGCGGCTTCACGCCCAGGAAATCGTCGAGAGTCTGGTCGGCCATCAGCGGTTGTCCAGGGTTGGGGTGGAGCGCGGCGGCGCTTCGGGTGTGGTGGTGTCGTCCCAGCCGCCACCCAGCGCGGCGAACAACTGCACTTGTGCGGTCGCGGCGTCCGAGCGGGCCTGCACCAGCCCGTTCTGCGCGCTGAGCAGCGCGGCCTCCTGTTGCGACAGGGTGGTGAAGTCGGTCAGGCCGCTGCGATACTGGCTGCGCGCCAGGATCGCCGAGTTGCGCGCGGCGTCGAGTTGGATGGCGAATTGCCGCTCCCGCTCGCGTGCCGTGTTGAGCGCGACGATGGCGTTCTCGACATCCTCCAGCGCGAGGAGAACGGTGCCCTGATAGGCGGCATAGGCCTGATCGGCCAGCGCCTGGGCGTTGCGGACCTGGGACCGCAGCCGCCCGCCGTTGAAGATCGCCTGGGTCAGCCCCGCGAACAGGCTGCCGGTGATCGCATCGCCCAGCGAACCGAGACTGGTCGCCGCCGTGTTGATATTTCCGGAGATCGCAAGCGCCGGGTAGAGCGCGGCCTGCGCCACGCCGATCCGGGCGGTCGCGGCGGCGAGGTTGCGCTCGGCGGCGCGGACATCGGGGCGACGACGCAGGATATCCGCCGGAATACCGACGCCGATCATCGCCGGGCCTTGCGGGATGGGCCGCACCGCCTCCATCCGCGCCTTGACCGCACCGGGGGCCTGGGCGGTCAGCACGCCCAAGCGCGAAACGGCGGCATTATATTGCTGCTCGATCGAGGGAATGGTCGCGGCGGTCTGGGCCCGCTGGCTGCGCGCCTGTTCGGAATCGAGCGAGGAGACCAGGCCTGCCTGGACACGGAACCCGGCAATCTCCAGATTGTCGTCCTGCAGCGCCAGGCTGGCGCGCGCATTGGCGAGCTGTGCCTGATAGGCGCGCGCCAGCACGTAATTGCGCGCCAGCTCGCTCTCGACGGTCAGCAGCGTCGCGGCATAGCTGAACCCGGCCCCTTCGTACGTGGCGCGGGTCGCCTCGACGGTGCGGCGGACTTCGCCGAACAGGCCGACCTGATAGCTCGCCGATAGCCCGACCGTGAAGCTGTTGCTGCCGCCCCCGCCGGTATCGACCACCGTGCCGTCGGGCAGCGTGAAGCTGCGCCCACCACCGCGCAGATTCTCGTTACGCTGATAGCCGGTCGAGCCGGAGACATTGGGCAGCAGCGAGGCGCGGCTCTGGATCAGGCTTTCGCGCGCCTGCCGCAGACGGGCGATGGCCTGCGCCACATCGGTATTGGCGACCACCGCCCGCTCGACCAGTTCGGCCAGCAGCGGATCGTCGAATGAGCGCCACCATCGGCTGAGGTCCTGCGCCTGCGCATTGGCGGCGGGCACCGACCAGTTTGCGGGCACCCCCAGCGCTTGCGGAGCCGCGGGGCGGTAATCGGGGCCGACCGTACAGCCGGACAAGGCGGCGGTGACGAGAAGAAGGACGCGGGCGCGAGGCTTCATGCGCAGGAACGTGCCGTGCCGTTACGGCCCCGTCCAGTGCGTTTCTGTCGCAAAGTGTGACGGATAGGGCAGATTTCCTTCATCTTGCCGCACACGTTTTGGAAAGGCGAAAGTTCCGAAGGAGAACAAATTCCTCCCCTGCAAGGGGAGGGAGACCAGCGAAGCTGGTGGAGGGGTGTCGCCGCTACCAGTGGCGCTCGACGCCAACCGGGACACCCCTCCGTCAGGCCTGCGGCCTGCCACCTCCCCTACCAGGGGAGGAAAAGAGGTTTACCGCCCTACCCAGTCGGACACTTGCTGCGCCACTTGGTTTGCCGCCTGGTTCAGCGCGGGGCCGACGCTTGCCGCGTCGATCTTGCCGACCGGCACGCGCGCCTCGAACCGACGCTTTTCGACGCCGGTCTGGCCGTCACGCTGGAGCGCGGCATCGAATATCACCACCGCATCGCGCCGCGTCGCGTCCATGCCGAACTGGCGCAACTCACCCGCCAGCCGATCGCCCGGATCGCTCACCGAGTCCCGCGCCGACAGCACGACGCGGTTCACCCGCGCGGTCAGCGTGTCGGCCATCAGCCGCGCGAAAAGGCGCGCGGGCGGTTCGGCCCATTGCGCGTCCTTTACATAGGCGATGCTGGTCGCATCCTCCTGCACCGGCACGCGGGCGGTCGCCAGTTCCTGCGGCGTGGTCGGCACCTGGATGGTGATCGACTTGGCGCGCGCCGAATCCTGCGTCTGGCCGACGGTCGGCGCCGACTGCGCCTGGAGCGTCAGCAGCGAGGGCGGCGGCTTGGCGCCGAAGCTGATGCAGCCCGCCAGCGGAAGCGATGCCATCAGAACGATCAGCGGAGTCTTCATGACGGTCCTCATCGGCTTCCTCACTTGCCTTTATAGTCCGGCAGCTTCTGCTGCCCGATCAGCGACCCCGCGCCCTGCTGGTCGACCTTTTCGGCGACCGCCGACAGCGACTGGGTCATCACGCGCAGGTCGCGCACCAGACGATCCACCTCCGGCACGGTCTGCTTCGAGAAGGTCTGCAGGCCCGGCCGCGCATCGCCGATCGCCGAATTCAGCGTATCGGCGCTCTTCTGGGCCGAGGCGATGGCCTTGTTCAGATTGGTCATGGTCGGCTTGACCTCCTCGGCGAGCAGGCCGTTGGTGGTCGCCGCCAGCTGGCCGATCGACTGCGCCGCGTCACCCGCCTGCTGGATCGCCACGCGGGTCTGCGCCAGCGTCGCGGCAATCTCGGGCCCACGATCGGCGAGCGCATCGGTCAGGCGGTTGGTGTTGTCCAGGATGCCCGCGATCGACGCCTGGTTACGATCCGAGAGCAGGCCGGTCAGACGCTCGGTCAGCGTCGACAGCCGCTCGAGCAGCTGCGGCGCGGAGTTGAGGATCGCGCCGATGCCGCCCTGCTTGGTCGGGATGACCGGCACGCCGTACGGGCAGACGGTCTTGTTCTCGGGCACCGGACAGGCGATCGGCGGCGCGCCCTTGCGCGCGCCGTCCAGCGAGATGGTGCTGGTGCCGGTGAAGCTGGCCGAGATCGACGCGGTCGTCCCCTGCAGGATTGGTGTCTCCTCCTTGACCGCGACGCGCACCCGCACGAATTGCGGATCGGGACGCCACAGCGCAATTTCCTTCACCTGGCCCGACGGCACGCCTGAATAGGTGACTCCCGAACCTACGGCGAGGCCGTCGACGGATTGGCGGAAGAAGATGTCATATTGCTTCTCCGTCGTGCCGCCCAGACGGGCGATCCAGACGGTGAAGATCGCCAGCACTGCGAGCAGGATCAGCACGACAGAGCCGACGAGAACGTGGTTTGAACGGGTTTCCATCAGCGTGTCCCTGCTTCGCCTCTCGCATGGGCATCGGCCGCACTGCCTTGGGAATGGTGTCCCGTGGCATCGGCGTCGACTTCGGTGGGGTGGCGCGCGGCATCCGTGTCCGCCGAACGGGGCCGGATATCGGCCACCTCGTCCTTGGCGGCGATGGCGGCGCGACCGCGCGGGCCCTTGAAATATTCCTCGATCCACGGATGATCGAGTGCGATCAGTTCGTCGATCGTGCCGACCGCGATCACCTTCTTGTCGGCCAGCACCGCCACCCGGTCACAGATCGCATAGAGCGTGTCGAGGTCGTGGGTGATGAGGAAGACGGTCAGGCCCAGCGTCTTCTGGAGCGAGGCGATCAACTGGTCGAACGCCGCCGCGCCGATCGGGTCGAGGCCCGCCGTCGGCTCGTCGAGAAACAGCAGTTCGGGGTCGAGCGCCAGCGCACGGGCCAGCCCAGCGCGCTTCTTCATGCCGCCGGACAATTCGGCCGGATATTTGGGCCCGGCATCGGCAGGCAGGCCGGTCATCACGACCTTGTAGGACGCAATCTCGTCCATCAACGCCTGGGGCAGATCGCGATAGAATTCCTTCAACGGCACCGCGACATTCTCCGCCACGGTCAGCGTCGAAAACAGCGCACCGCCTTGGAACAGCACGCCCCAGCGCTTGCGGACATCGATCGCCTCGGTCGCGTCACGGCCGATGGTCTGCTCGCCGAAGACGGTGATGTCGCCCGCATCGGGATTTTGGAGGCCGATGATCGTGCGCATCAGCACCGACTTCCCGGTGCCCGATCCGCCGACCACGCCCAGAATCTCGCCACGATGCACGTCAAGGTCGAGGCCATCATGGATGACCTGCTCCCCGAAGCTGTTGCGCAGGCCCCGGATGTGGATGAGGATATCGTCCTGCTCGGCCATCAATCCCATCCGATCCAGGTGAAGAAGACCGCGAAGAACGCGTCGAGCACGATCACCAAGAAGATCGCCTGCACCACCGCCGCCGTGGTGCGCAGGCCGACCTGCTCGGCATCCGACTTGACTTGCATCCCCTGGAAACAGCCCGCGATCGCGATGATCGCGCCGAAGACGGGGGCCTTGATCAGGCCGACATACAGGTCGGTGATCGGCACCACTTCGCGAATGCGCGACACGAAGGTGACCGGCGGAATGCCGAGCGACACCGCCGCCAGAAAACCACCGCCGATGATTGCGATCAGCGAGGAGTAGAAACCGAGCAGCGGCATCAGCGTCACCGCCGCCAGCGTGCGCGGCACGACCAGCGCCTCCATCGGTGACACGCCGATGACGCGCATCGCGTCGATCTCTTCGGTCAGCTTCATCGTGCCCAGTTGCGCGGCAAAGGCCGAGCCCGAGCGCCCCGCGACCATGATCGCGGTCATCAGCACGCCCAGCTCCCGCAGCGTCAGGCGACCGACCAGGTTGATCGTGAAGACCTCCGCGCCGAACTGGCGGAGCTGCACCGCCCCCTGTTGCGCGATGACGATGCCGATCAAGAAGCTCATCAGCCCGATGATGGCCAGCGCGGAGACGCCGACCGTCTCGAACTCATGCACCACCGCGTTGAACCGGAAGCGGCGCGGATGGCGGATCACCGCCAGCCCGGCCAGCACCGTCGCGCCCATGAAGCCCAGCAGGCCGTAAAGCGTCTGGAAGGTCGCGACGACCGCATCACCGACCTCGCCTGCGACGCGCGAAAAGGGGCTGACCGGCTTGGGTCGCATCGCGACCGGCTGGTCCGCCTCGACCACCTTGGAGAACAGATGCTGCTGGTCGTCGTCCAGCCCTTCGATCTTGGCATCGTTGCGGGCGGCGAAACGGTGGATCAGCCACGCGCCGACCGTGTCGATACGGTCGACCTGGGACAGGTCGATCCGCCGGACCTTCCCATCCTCCCGGTCGAGCCGTTCGTGCAGGTCGCCCAGCGTCGCCAGCGACAGGCTGCCGGAAAAGCGCAGCGCGCCCCCATCCCCCGCATCATGCTGATAATCGGCCTTGGCGTTCATCACCTGCCTCTTTGCGGGAAAGCGGGAGCATCGACAAGGCGCTTCATAGCAGCGACGAATCGACTATTCGCGGTAATTAGACGATTGAGTGACGTTTTCATAGCAGCCGATCCACGACATGCAGGATCAGGCCGACACTGCCACCCACCAGCGTGCCGTTGATACGGATATATTGCAGATCGCGCCCCACCGCATTTTCCAGTCGCGAAGTGACGGTATCGGCGTCCCAGCCGCGTACCGTCTCCGACACCAGCCGGACGATGCCGTCGCCATAATCGGCCGCGACGCCCGCCACTGCGCGGCGCACGAAGCGGTTGATGATGGCCGACAGCCGGGGATCGTCTCGCAATGTCTGGCCCAGCTGGCGCAGCGTCTCGCCCAGCTTCCCGGCGGTTACCGCCTGCGGGTCACGGGCCATGCGCAGCAGGGCTTCGCGCGCCTGCTCCCACAGTCCGTCGAGCCAACGCTGCATCGCCGGGTTGGCGATCAGGTCCGCCTTCATCGCCTCGACTCGCTCGCGGGTGCGCGGATCATATTGCAGGTCCCAGGCGAGGCGATCCAGCCCCTCCTCGATCTTCTGGCGCAGCGGGTGGTCGCGATCCTCCGCGACATCATGGAGCAGCTTGTGCAGCCCGTCGATCAGCTTGTCGGCCAGCGTCTCGTCCAGCCCGGTCCAGCGCAGGATGGCCCCGGCTCGCTCATGCACCATCGTGCGCACGATCGTCTCGTTCGCCTCCAGCGCGGAGGCAGCCCAGCGCAGGACGGAGTCGAGCAGCGGCAGATGCCGGCCCTCGGCGATGCTGGCCCTGAGCAACTGGCCCAGGATCGGCGAGACCTCGGTCGCGCGCAGCCGCCCGGCGATGCCCGCCTTGACCATGCCGCCCAGCCGCTGGGGGTCGAAGGCGGTCAGCATCTCGGCGAACAGGCGCGAGGCGCCGCGACGGATGCGCCCGCCCTCCTGCGGCGGCTGCGCCAGCCAACGCCCCGCTGCGCCCGCCACGTCTAACCGGTGCATCCGCCGTGCGACCACGCGCGGGATCAGGAAATTGGTGCGCAGGAAATTGGCCAGCGTGTCGCCGATCCGGTCCTTGTTGCGCGGCACGATCGCAGTGTGCGGGATGGGCAGGCCGAGCGGATGGCGGAACAGCGCGGTAACGGCGAACCAGTCGGCCAGTCCGCCGACCATCGCCGCCTCGGCAAAGGCGCGGACGAAACCCCAGGCCGGATGGACCGGCTGCATCGCGCGCGACAAAAGGAACAGTGCTGCCATTAGGACCAGCAGCCCCGTCGCCACGACCCGCATCTTCCGCAGGGCGGGTGGAACGGTCTGGCTACCCCCCGATCGCATGGCGACTTCCATCATTCAGGACAATTCGTGGGACGCGACTTTGTTCAAGAGGAATCTTTCCCGAGCGTAACGAAACGGGGCGGTTCTTCATTCCTCCCCTGCAAGGGGAGAGGGACCAGCAAAGCTGGTGGAGGGGTGTCACGGCCAGCGATCATCTCCATCACGACCGGGCTACACCCCTCCGTCAGCGCTGCGCGCTGCCACCTCCCCTTACAGGGGAGGAAAATCACGTACTACTCCGCCGGATCATATCCCAGCTTGCCGGTCGCGGGCGGCAACGCGGGTCCGCCGGTCGGCCCCTCGATCACCGGACCAGCGTCGCCCCGTTCGTCACCGGGGGTATAGGTCAGCAACCGCCGACCCAGGCGCGGACCGATCCAGCGTTCGACACCGACTGCCAGGCTGAACGCGGCGGGCACGATCAACAGGGTGAGGATCGTCGACATGGCGAGGCCGCCGATCACCGTCACGCCCATGGGGCTGCGCCACGATCCGTCACCGCCCAGCGACAGCGCGGTCGGGATCATGCCCGCGACCATCGCGACCGTGGTCATCACGATCGGCTGGGCGCGCTTGTGCCCGGCGTCCAGTACCGCCTCGCGGATCGGCACGCCCTTGGCGATCTCCTCCAGCGCGAAATCGATCAGCAGGATCGAGTTCTTGGCGACGATACCGAGCAGCATCAGCAGGCCGATATAGACCGGCAGCGACAACGGATTGCCGCTGAAATACAGCGCCAGCAACCCGCCCAGCGGTGCCAGCAGCAGCGAGGCCATGTTGACGAAGGGCGGCAGGAAGCGGCGATAGAGCAGCACCAGCACCGCGAAGACCAGGAAGATCGCTGAGATGATGGCGGTGAAGAAGTTCTTCATCATCTCCGCCTGCATCTTGGCCTGGCCCAGCACCATCTCGCTGACCCCCATGGGCAGGTTCTTCATGATGGGCAGGTCATGGACCTTCTTCATCGCGTCGCCGCTGATGACGCCCTTGGCGAGGTCCGCACCCACCGTCACCTGACGCCGCTGGTTCACGCGGTCGATCTGGGTCGGGCCCGCGCCCAGGCCGATATCGGCGACGACGCTCAAGGGCACCGAGCCGCCGGTCTGGGTCTGCACGGGCAGGTTCTGGATGGTCGACAGGCGGGCGCGGGCATTCTGGTCGAGCGCGACGCGGATCGGCACCTGGCGGTCGGACAGCGAGAAGCGCGCCGAATTCTGGTCGATGTCGCCCAGCGTCGCGATGCGGATCGCGCTCGACAGCGCCTGCGTCGTCACGCCCAGATTGGCCGCGAGGTCGAGGCGCGGACGGATGACGATTTCCGGCCGGTCGAGATTGCCGACGATGCGCGGCGCGACGAGGCCGGGCAGCGTGCCCATCTGCTGCACGATCTTGTTGGCGGTATCGCGCAGCACGGCGGGGTCGTCGCCGCCCAGCGTGATGGTCAGGTCACGTCCGCTCGATCCCCAGCCGAACTGCGACTGGAAGGTCACGCGCGCGTCGGGGATCGCCGCCAGCTGGGGGGCCAGCGAACGCTCGAAGTCGGTGCTCTTCATCGAGCGATCCTCCTTCAGCGTCGCGACCACCCGGCCATTGCCGACACTCGTGCGCGAATAGACCGATTCGACATCGGGCTGCTTCTTCAGGAACTGCGCGACCCGCTTCACGACCTGATCGGTCTGGGCCAGGGTGGTGCCCGGCACCATCTCGATCTTGGCGACCGCCTGGTCATTGTCCTGCGGCGGCTGGAAGGTCTTGGGGATGATGGCGAACATGACGACGGTCAGCACGAACGCGCTGACGCCGATGCCGATCACCCACAGGCGATGGTCGCGGAACCGGCCCAGGATTCGCCGGATCAGCCCCCGCTTCACCCCATCGGTCGGCCGGTCGAACCGCAGCGACCAGCGCAGCGTCGCCATATAGGCGTCCATCAGCCTGCCTTCGCCGTGGCTGGCATGGCCCGCCGACTTCAGGAAATAGGCCGCGATCATCGGCGTGATCATGCGCGCCACCGCAAGGCTCATCAGCACCGAGACGACAACGGTCAGGCCGAAATTCTTGAAATACTGGCCCGGCACGCCCGGCATCAGGGCGACCGGCAGGAACACCGCGACGATCGCCATGGTGGTCGCCAGCACGGCGAGACCGATCTCGTCCGCCGCGTCGATCGACGCCTGATAGGCGGATTTGCCCATGCGCATGTGCCGGACGATATTCTCGATCTCCACGATCGCATCGTCGACCAGCACACCCGCCACCAGGCTGAGCGCGAGCAGCGTCATCTGGTTCAGCGTGAAGCCCAGCAGGTCCATGAACCAGAAAGCCGGGATCGCCGATAGCGGAATGGCCAGCGCCGAGATCACCGTCGCGCGCCAGTCGCGCAGGAAGATGAAGACGACGATGACGGCCAGCACCGCGCCCTCGATCATCGCATGGATGGCGCTTTCATATTGCGCCTCGGTATATTTCACGCTGTTCGAGCGGAGGACGAACTTCACCTCCGGGTTGCGCTTTTCCAGCGCCTTCAGCTTCTCGACCGCGCCGTTATAGACGCTGACGTCCGAGGCGCCCTTGGCGCGCTGGAAGTCGAAGCTGATGACCTGGCGCCCGTCGACCGCCGCCTGCGAACGCTGCTCGGCATAAAGGTCGCGCACGGTGGCGATGTCGGCCAGCCGCACGGTACGGCCGCCACGCACGTTGATCTGGGTCTGGCCCAGGTCATAGGCGTTGCGAGCATTGCCCAGCACGCGGACCGCCTGCTCGGTGCCCGCAATCTCGGCACGGCCACCCGCCGCGTTCAGATTGGTCATGCGCAGCTGGGCGTTGACCTCGCTGGCGGTCAACCCTTGCGCCTGCAATTTCAGGGGATCGAGGATGACGCGGATTTCGCGCGTCACACCGCCGTTGCGAATGACCTTGGACAGGCCGGGGACCGACAACAGCTCCTTGGTGACGTTGTTGTCGATATACCAGCTGAGCTGCTCGGGCGTCATGTTGGACGCCACCGCCGAATAGCTGGCGAGGTCGTTATCGGTCGAATCGACGCGGATCACCTGCGGCTCGAGAATGCCGTCGGGCAGCATCGAGCGGATTTGGGTGATCGCATCGCGCGCATCGCTGACCGCGCGGTCGATGGGGGTGCCGATGTCGAGCTGGACCAGAGTCTGCGACGTGCCCTCGGTCACGGTCGAGGTGATCTGGTCGACACCCTGCAAGTTCCGCAACGCCGCCTCGACCCGCTGGGTGACTTGCGTCTCCAGTTCGGTCGGGGCCGCACCCGGCTGGTTCACGACGACGACGACGATCGGGAAATCAATGTCGGGGTCGTTGTTCACGTCCATCCGCATGAAGCTGACGATACCCGCCAGCGTCAGCGCGACGAACAGGACGATCGGCGGAACGGGGTTCCGAATCGCCCAGGCCGAGATGTTGCGGAAACTCATCTTACTGGGCCCCCTGGCCTGCCACGATCGGATGAACCAGCTGGCCCGCCGCCAGGAAGCCGCCCGCCGAACGCACCACCCGCTCATCGCCCTTCAGGCCCGAGGCGATGGTCACGCCATTGTCCGAGACCTGCCCGATCTTGATATCGCGGCGAGCCACCTTGTTGTCGGGGCCGACGATGTAGACGAAGCTGCCCTTGTCATCGCTCTGAATCGCCGAGTCCGGCAGGACCGGCGCACGCGCCGTGCCGCCGCGGATCGTGGCGGCGGCAAAACCACCGGGACGCAGCGCGGGGTCATAGGACAGCGCGATGCGCGCCACGCCCTGGCGGGTCTGCGGGTCGATGACCGGCGACACCTGCCACACCTCGCCCTTGAAGCTCTTGGCGCCGCCGACCGGCGTGACGGTCGCGGGCGCGCCCACGGCCAGGCCGACCAGATCGGATTCGGCCAGCTGCGCGCGCAGCTCCATCTGGCCGCCCATCGCCATGCGGAACAGCACGCCCGAACCCGAGCTGACGATCTGGCCCGGCTCGGCGGCGCGGGTCAGGATCAGCCCTTCGGCGGGGGCCCGGATGTCGAGGCGGCCGTTGCGCGCCAGGGCTTCCTTATAGGAGGCCTGCGCCTGCCTGACGCGCGCGGCGGCGGCATCGCGGGTCGCGGCACGGCGCTGGAGGTCCGCCTTGGAAATGAAGCCGCGATCGACCAGCTGCTGGGCGCGGTCGAGTTCGGCCTGCGCGATCTTCTGGTCCGACTGGGCCACCGCGATCTGCGCATTCAGCGCCGAGGCGGTCTGGGTCTGCACCGAGCGGTCGACGGTTGCCAGCACCTGTCCGGCGCGGACCCATTGGCCCGGCTCGACCAGGACGCGGGTGATCATGCCGCCCTCGCCCGCGACGCCGACCGGCATTTCGCGCCGGGCCGCCAGCGTGCCGGTCGCGGAGATTTCGCGGCTGACCGACTGCTGGCCGGGCACGACCACGGTGATGTTGGGCACCTGCGTTCCCGCGCCCGCGCCCTGGCCCGCCTCATGCTTCTTGGGCGCGAACAGGACCCAGCCGAGCAGCGCCACGGCAACGATCGCCACGACCACCCAGATCCAGCGTCCGCGCCGCCGGGGCGCGGGCCCTTCCAGACCCAGATGCTGGCCGCCACCAATCGCCCCCGTCTCGTAATTCATGTTCGTCACCGATCCCCGACCCGCATTCCCATTGCGTGCAACCTACGCAGAATGCGCCATTAACGACTGTGTTATAGAAATATAGCACCCTGTACAAGCATCTTTGCACATGCCTGGATCAAGGTGGCTCAAAGATGATTCCGACGCGTTCATCGCACGTTTTGCCGATGTCCGCCAAAGCCTTGGCCGCATCAAAGGGAGATGATGATGAACAAGATCCTGCTTGCCGTCGCGCTGGCCCCCGCCACACTGATTCCCGGCATGGCACAGGCGCAAAGCGCGCCCGCGCCGACCACCGTCGAACCGCTGGTTCCCGCCACCGGCACCGTGCTCGACATCTCGGCCGAGGGCCGCACGACGCGCGTGCCCGACATCGCGACCATTCGCGCCGGTGTGGTCAGCCAGGGCGCGACGGCGGCCGCCGCGCTGAGCGACAATGCCCAGCGCATGGCCCGCGTTCTGGCCGCGGTGAAGCGTGCCGGAGTCGCTGACCGCGACATTCAGACCGCGACCGTCCAGCTCCAGCCACAATATCGCTATGGTGATAATGTGCCGCCGGCCATCACCGGCTATCAGGCGACCAACACGCTCAGCATCCGCTTCCGCGACATCGCCAAGTCGGGCAGCATCCTGGACGCCCTGGTCGCGCAGGGGTCGAACCAGATCGAGGGGCCCAACCTGTCGATCGACAAGCCCGATGCCGCGCTGGACGAGGCTCGGGCCGATGCGGTCCAGCGCGCCCGCGCCCGCGCCGAACTCTATGCCAAGGCGGCGGGGATGCGGGTGACACGGATCGTCTCGATCACCGAGAACGGCGCGGATGCGGGTGGCCCTCAGCCGCCGATGATGATCCGCACGATGGCAATGCGGTCCGACGCGATGGAAAAGACCAGCATCGCCCCCGGCGAACGCGACGTGACCGTCAATGTCTCGGTCCGCTTCCTGCTGAACTGAGCGATGACGCCCCCATCGCCTTGACGGCATGGGGGCGACCATTCCGGTGGCCAGATCAAGGTCCGCGCCATACCCGACACACGAAAAAAGCCGCCCGGTCGCCCGGACGGCTTTTTCTGGCTCAACGAGCAGATGCGTTGTTTAACGCACCCGACCGCGACGAACCAGGTTCACGATCGCCAGCAGGACGACAGCGCCCAGCAGCGAAACGAGGAACGAGGTCAGCGTCAGACCGGCATTGTTGATCGAGCCACCTGCGAAAATCAGGCCGCCGATGAACGCCCCGACGACACCGACGACGATGTTCAGGAAGATGCCCTGCTGAGCATCGGTACGCATGATGATGCTGGCCAGCCAGCCAATGACACCACCGACGATAAGCCACAGGATAATACCCATTGTCTTTCCCTCCGTTGGGCCCGCGAGCGGGACACGGGGGGAAGACGTGCGAATGCCGGTTATTGTTCCGTCCCCGTACCGGCGATTCGATGAACCGTTTTCAAGAAGTCAATGATGCGATCGTTTTTATGCCGCTTCGCTCCCAAGCGATGCCGCGATCAATATTTCTGCTGGCGTTCGTAGAGCGAGCGATAATGCTGGATGCGGGTGACGCGCAGGCCGGGCATTCCCGACCGATCGATCGCGCGCTGCCATCCGGCGAATTCCTCGACGGTCAAGCCATAGCGATCGCAGACCTCGTCGACCGAGAGCAGCCCGCCATTGACGGCCGCGACCACCTCCGCCTTGCGACGGACGACCCAGCGCGTGGTGCTGGGCGGCGGCAGGTTTTCGAGCGTCAGCGGTTCGCCGAGTGGCCCGATTACCTTGGCAGGGCGGATCTTTTGGTTCTCGATCATCATGCAACCTCACTGGGGCTCCCCACCCCATGTCGTCTGTTGGCCCTGCATAACCCGGGCCCTTGAACATCACCTAAAATCGAAAGGTTAACGTGTCATTCATTCCTGCCCCAGCGTGCGAGGGCCCGTGCCATAGGTCCGTTGAACGCCCCGTCCAAGGGGGCGAACAGGCTGGGATCGGGGGCCCCGCGCGTGAATCCGGCCTGGACCGCGGCGGTCCGGCTGGCGGCCTGCCGCGTGGTCGCGCCGACCATCAGCACCGCCAGGTCGGGCGGTAGCACCGTCAGTTCGGTATCCCGATCAAACCGGTTGAAGCTGAGGTCCAAAAGCGCAATCCATCCCGACTGGTGAGGCCCCTTGTTATCGGGTGGATATGAAAGCCGGGTAAAGGCCGGAAAGCATGTCCACTTTTTCGCACGTCTTATTCACGGGGCCGCCCGTCTTTTTTGCCTTTTTTGCCGTTTTTGCATGCACGGCGCGAAAGGCGTATGGACGCGACCATGGAGCAGATGGTGGATTTCCAGCTTGGGGGCGACCCGCGAGCCAAGCGGATCGTGGTCGCGATGTCGGGCGGCGTCGACAGCTCGGTCGTGGCGGCGCTCGCCCATGCCACGGGGGCCGAGACGATCGGCGTCACCCTGCAACTCTATGACCATGGCGAAGCGGTCGGGCGGGCGGGTGCCTGCTGCGCCGGGCGCGACATTCGCGACGCGCGCGCGGTCTGCGACCGGCTGGGCATCGCGCATTATGTCTTTGACCATGAAGACAGTTTTCGGACGCAGGTGGTCGACCGCTTTGCCGACGAATATCTGGCGGGGCGCACCCCCATCCCGTGCGTCCAGTGCAATATGGGGCCGAAATTCACCGACCTGCTGAAGCTGGCCCGCGACCTGGGTGCCGACTGCCTGGCGACCGGCCATTATGTCCGCCGGGTCGAGGGGGTGAGCGGCGCAGAACTGCATCGCGGGGCCGATCCGGCCCGCGACCAGAGCTATTTCCTGTTCGCCACGACGCAAGGTCAGCTCGACTTCCTGCGCTTCCCGCTCGGCGCGCTGCCCAAGGCGCGGGTGCGCGAAATCGCCGCCGAACTCGGCCTGGGGGTCGCGGCCAAGCCCGACAGCCAGGATATCTGCTTCGTGCCCGATGGCGACTATGCCGGGCTGGTCCGCAAGCTGCGCCCCGAGGCGGATACGCGCGGCGACATCGTCGACCTGTCCGGCGCCAAGCTGGGCGAGCATCGCGGCCTGATCCACTACACGGTCGGCCAGCGGCGCGGACTGGAGATTGGCGGCAGTCCGGAGCCGCTCTACGTCGTCCGGCTGGAGCCCGATACGAAGCGCGTCGTCGTCGGCCCGCGAACTGCGCTGGCGGTGGAGGCGGCGCGACTAACCGGCATGAACGTGCTCGGCCCGCTCGACGGACCGCTCTTCGCCAAGGTCCGCTCGATGGCCAAGCCGGTGCCCGCCCGCATGGTCGGCGACCGGCTGGTCTTCGACGCGCCCGAATATGGCGTGTCGCCGGGCCAAGCGGCGGTGCTGTATGACGGTGACCGGGTATTGGGCGGCGGCTGGATCGCCGAGACCGAGGCGGCACGGATCGCCGCCTGAGGCGTTTCCCGCCTCATGACCGGCCCCAGCATCGAAGACCTGCGCCGCCAGATGGAAGCGGCCGCCGAACGCCTCGACTTCGAGGAGGCCAAGCGCCTGCGCGACCGCATCAACCTGCTGCGCGGTGGTGCGGCGGATACGGAGGTCGACACCAGCGGCCTGACCCGCCAGCAACCCGGCGCCATGGGCCTGGGCACCAGCCAGTCGCGTCCCGAACGCCCCGAAGGCTGGGTCCCGCCGAAAAAGCCCGACCCGATGACCAAGGGACGCGGGCGGCGGCAGGGTTAACGACTGCCGCCGCTCAGCGCCCTTCGATCCGCCAAGGCGGATACCGGCGGTTCTCCCCGGCGCGGAACATGCGATTGCAGGTTAAGGGAAAGCGTTGCCTCTCCCTCCGGCAACTCGAAGCGAGCATATTCGTCACGGGCCGACACGATCAGCCGCAGGCCAAGTGCAGTATAGAAACGGACACTGGCCTCAAAATCGGTGGCCCCTAGCGTGACCTGATTCAATCGCACCCTCTGCCCCCTACAACGCCGTCCCCGCCAGATGCCCGATCGCCGCCGTCGCCGACATGGCCAGCACGCCCCAGATCAGCACGCGCACCGCGCCTCTCCACTGGCTCGCCCCGCCCGCCGTCGCGCTGACCGCCCCGAGTGCGGCCAGGCAGACCAGCACGCCCGCCACGATTCCCCACAAAGCCGCGCCGTGCGGCACCAGGATCGCCAGCAGCAACGGCACCGCCGCCCCCACCGAGAAGGACGCCGCCGAGGCCAGCGCCGCCTGCACCGGTCGCGCCGCCCCTTCGTCGGTGATGCCCAGTTCGTCGCGCGCATGCGCGGCCAGCGGATCGCCCGCCATCAGCTCCCGCGCGACCAGCCGGGCGGTCGCCTCGCTCAGACCCCGCGCGTGATAGATGGCGGCCAGTTCCGCCTCCTCCGCAACCGGATCGGCGGCCAGCTCGGCCTTCTCGCGGGCCAGGTCGGCGGCTTCCAGATCGGCCTGCGAGCTGACCGAGACATATTCGCCCGCCGCCATCGAAAAGGCGCCCGCGACCAGTCCGGCCAGCCCCGCGACCAGGATTGCCGGGCGGTCCGCGCCGCTGGCCGTCACACCGACCACCAGGCTGGCGGTCGACAACAGCCCGTCATTGGCCCCCAGAACCGACGCGCGCAGCCAGCCGACCCGGTCGATCCGGTGGCGTTCGCGATGCGGGGCGGTCACGGCCGCACCGCAAAGGCGGCGCGATAGGCGGGCTTAACCGTTTTCAGGATCGCGGGCGTCACGGGCAAGGTCACCTCATAAGTCCCCTCGGCATAGGAGCCCGCGACATAAGGATCGGCAATCAGCCCGATCCGGTCAATCGCCCGGCCGTTGCTCGATCCCAGCAACAGCGTCAGCTCCTTGATCGACGGACAGCTGTTCATGGACGACACCGTTCCCTGAGTGCGCCGCATCTGCTCGGCCTTCAGCCGCGCACAATAGCTGGTCCGTGTCACCGATTGAAGCGCCGCTTCGGAGGTGAAGAGCGCCCTGGGCTGCAACGGCCGCCCCGTCGCCTTGTCCCAGACCAGACCATAGGATGCGGGCTGGCCATGCGCGCCGCCGGTATAGTCATAGCTGTCACCCGACAGGCTGACGAAACGCGGCGTCTGCGTCACCAGCTTCCAGCTCTGCACATAGGAATAGCGGCGATAAGGAAAGCCCGACTTCGCCGCCTCGCGCCGCGCGGCCGCGCCGTCCCGCATGGTCTTGGCACGAAGCCGCGCACGGTCCGCCTCAAGCCAGGCCTTCAGCCCCGGGACCCGCGCGGCGGCCGTCGGATAGGCATAGCCGAATTCATAATCGGCGGTCTTCACCATCGGCACTTCGTCCTGCGCCAGCACCGGGCTGGCACACCCGACCAAGGCCAGCGTGATCCATCCGTTCCGCATCACCGATCTCTCCAAAAAGGCTCATTCCTGTATTAAACGCGCTGTACGGGCGATGAGCGGCACAGTTCCTCTTGAGAGCGACAATCAGGGAACGTATATAGAACGAATGGCGCAACTCGACACCCGTGAGAAGCTGGCGATCCTCGCGGATGCCGCGAAATATGACGCCTCCTGCGCGTCATCCGGCACGTCGAAGCGTAACAGCCGCGACGGCAAGGGGATCGGATCGACAGAGGGCATGGGCATCTGCCACGCTTATGCGCCCGATGGCCGTTGTATCTCGCTGTTGAAGATCCTGCTGACCAACAGCTGCATCTTCGACTGCCATTATTGCATCAACCGCAAGTCGTCGAACGTCCGCCGCGCGCGCTTTACCGCGCAGGAGGTGGTGAACCTGACGCTGGCCTTTTACCGGCGCAATTATATCGAGGGGCTGTTCCTCTCCTCGGGCATTATCAAATCGTCCGACTATACCATGGAGCAGATCGTCGAGGTCGCACGCAGCCTGCGGGAGGATCACGGCTTTCGCGGCTATATCCACCTGAAGACCATTCCCGATGCCGATCCCGAGCTGGTGCGCCTGGCCGGGGTCCATGCCGACCGCGTGTCGATCAATGTCGAGCTGCCGACCGTCGGCGGTCTACGTCGCCTTGCGCCGGAAAAGGACGCGGGCCGGATCGAGGGCGCGATGGCGGATGTGAAGACCGCGATCGAGGATCGGACGGACGCGGCGAAGAAATATAAGTCCGCCCCCGGCTTTGCCCCCGCCGGACAGTCGACGCAGATGATCGTCGGCGCGGATGCTGCGACCGATCGCGACATCGTCGGGCGGGCGGCGACGCTGTACGACCGGTTCCGGTTGCGCCGTGTCTATTATTCGGCGTTCAGCCCGATCCCCGACGCCTCCGCCGTCCTGCCGTTGCAGCGCCCGCCGTTGATGCGCGAGCATCGGCTGTACCAGTCCGACTGGCTGATGCGCTTCTACGACTATCAGCCGAACGAGGTCGCGGCGGCGGCCGACGAGGCGACGGGGATGCTGCCGCTCGACATCGACCCCAAGCTCGCCTGGGCGCTGAAATTCCGGCAGAACTTTCCCGTCGATGTCAACCGCGCCCCGCGTGAGATGCTGCTGCGCGTGCCCGGCCTGGGCGTGAAGGCGGTGGATCGGATTATCGCGACCCGCAAATGGCGCAAGCTGCGGCTGGAGGATGTCGGGCGGCTCACCGTCTCGATCACCAAGCTGCGCCCCTTCCTGATCGCCGAGGATTGGCGTCCGGTCGCGCTGGCCGAGCGGGTAGACCTGAGGCCGCTGGTCAAGCCTGCGCACAAGCAGCTCGAACTCTTTGCCTGAATGAGAGTGATTCGCGGGTGAAACGGGCGTCATCGTGCGCCGTTACGCTCCGCGAAGGAGACGATCATGGCCACCGCCGACATCTATGCCGACCTGAAGCGCGACCACGACAAGCAGCGCGACATGCTGAAGCAGCTCGCCGAGCTGAAGGGCGACAGCGCCAAGCGCAAGAAGCTGTTCGAGACGTTCCGCATCGAGATTCAGAGCCACGCCGCCGCCGAGGAAGAGTCGCTCTACGCCACCATGCTGGGCGAACCTGAACTGCGCGACGATGCGCGCCATTCGGTGTCCGAGCATAAGGAGATCGACGATCTGCTCGGCGAGATGATGGATCTCGACTTCGCATCGGACGAATGGGAGTCCAAATTCTTCCACATGCGCCATCGCTATGAGCATCATATCGACGAGGAAGAAGAAGAGATGTTCCCCGCCGCCGAGAAGGAGCTCGACGACGCGACCGAAGAAAAGCTCGCGGAAATCTATGAGGAGCGCAAGCCGATCGAGGCGAAGGAAGCCAAGGCCAACCCGCCGGGTGGCGACGAGCGCGATTGATCCTGAGCGCTACATTCCTCCCCTTGCAGGGGAGGTGGCAGGCCGAAGGCCTGACGGAGGGGTGTAACCGGTCGCGAGCGAAGCCTGCCCTCGCAGCCGGGGACACCCCTCCACCATCTTCGCTGGTCCCCCTCCCCTTGCAGGGGAGGAACGTCGCCAACCCATGCGCGTCATAACCCTCCCCGCCCCCGACGACTTTGATGCTTGGCGCGATGCCGCGCGCGGGTTGATCGCCGATAGCGTGCCGCCCGATCAAGTCGTGTGGCAGGTCGGCGAGCAGCCCGCCGATCTGTTCGGCGCGGTCGCCGAGGACAATCCGGCCACCACCGCCCCCCGCTTTAATGTATCGCGCGGCTTCATCGACCTCGCGCGCAGCGTCGTCCTGTCCAACGACCCGGAGCGTTTCGCGCTGCTCCACACCGCGCTCGACCGATTGCGCCGACAGCCCCGGTTAATCGAGGATCAGGCCGATCCGCTGATCCGTCGCCTCGACCGGCTGGCCAAGGCGGTGCGGCGCGACATCCACAAGATGCGCGCCTTTCTGCGCTTTCGCGAGACCGAGGATGACGACGGCCCGCGCTATGTCGCCTGGTTCGAGCCCGAGCATCATATCGTGCGCGCCAATGCGGCGTTCTTCGTCAACCGCTTCACCACGATGCGCTGGTCGATCCTGACGCCGGAGGTCTCGCTCCACTGGGACGGCAAGACGCTCGCCGAAGGTCCGGGCGCGACCAAGGCGGATGCGCCGGAGGGCGACCCGACCGAGGCGGTGTGGAAGACCTATTATGCCAGCATCTTCAATCCCGCCCGCGTGAAAATCGGTGCGATGCTCAAGGAGATGCCGCGCAAATACTGGAAAAACATGCCGGAAACCGCGTTGGTCTCGGAATTGATCGCGGGCGCACAGGCACGGGAGACGGGTATGATCGCAACGGCCAAGACGGATGTACGAACCGGGCGCGGCGGCAATGCGCAGGCGGCCTGGGCCGCGCTGAGGGACGAGGCCATGACCTGTACCCGCTGCCCGCTCCATGCGCCCGCGACCCAGACGGTGTTTGGCGAGGGCCCGGTCGATGCCGCCCTGATGTTTGTCGGCGAACAGCCCGGTGACCAGGAGGATCTGGCGGGCCGCCCCTTTGTCGGCCCGGCCGGACAGGTGTTCGACCGCGCCGTGGCGGAAGCCGGGATCGACCGGGCGACCGCTTACGTCACCAACGCGGTCAAGCATTTTAAATTCGAGCCGCGCGGCAAGCGCCGTATCCACAGCTCCCCCAATGCCGGGGAAATCCAGGCCTGCCGGTGGTGGGTCGAGCAGGAACGCCTACTGATCCAGCCGCAGGTGACGGTGGCGCTCGGCGCGACGGCGGCGCGTTCGCTGTTCGGCAAGCCGATGACCATCGGCCGCGAACGGGGCAAGGCTCTAACGCTACCCGATGGCGGCACCGCCTTCATCACCGTCCACCCGAGCTACCTGCTCCGCCTGCCCGACCCGGCGGCGAAGGAGGTGGAATATAAGCGGTTCGTCGAGGACCTGAAACTCGCGGCGGAAGCCCTGTCGGCCTGACCGCGGCGGCCCTTCGGCTGTTACGATCACGGCATGCAACCCATAAGCCCGAAGCCGTTCGACACCGACATCTTCTGGGCTTCAGTCCCTACTGAGCATGGGCGGAGAAAAGGCCGGACACTGGGTGCCCGGCCTTCGAAATTCATTAGCCGTGGCAGGTGCAACCGGCATGATCGCAGCCATTGCCGCCCTCATGATGCTGGGCGCAGGCATCGCTGCAGAAGCTGCGGCCTTCGGCTTCGATCGCGTTGTTGACGCTGACGATGCAGACACAATCGGCGCAGGCGCACTTCACTTGATCAACGGTAACGGCCATTTGACTTACTCCTCATCTACGGGATCGGGTTCGAGCACATGGTCCATCATGTTGGTCAGCATGGTGCGGATGTGGCAGTCGGGCAGCTCGTAAAGGACGTTTCGCCCCTGCCGACTCTGCTTGAGCAGACGGCCCGCGCGCAGCAGACGAAGATGCTGCGAAACCAGGCTCTGGCTCACGCCAACCTTTTGTGTCAGTTCGCCTACGGTACGCGGTCCGTCCAGACACGCGACCACCAACCTCAGCCGATTGGGTTCGCCCAAAAGACGAAACACATCGGCCAACAACGCGCCCTCATCCGGAGTCATGCAAATATCAACATATGAACGCATCCTAATATGTTCATATGTTGCTTGCTGTCAACCGAGATTCCGACGCTAGCGCCGCAAGGAAAGGCCTAGGCATCGCGTGGGAGCTTCACATCTCGCGCGGGTCGGGCCCGATCCGTCCATCCGCATCGTCCAGGGCGTCGATCGCCGCCATATCCTCGTTATCCAGCGTCAGTTCCGCCGCAGCGAAATTGTTGGCCATGTGGTCCGCGTCCGCCGCCTTGGGGATGACGGACAGGCCGTGTGCAAGATGCCAGGCCAGCACCACCTGCGCTGTCGAGCGACCGTGCTTCTCGGCAATCTTCATGATCTCCGGCGTCTTCAGCAGTTCGCCGCCCTGCCCCAACGGGCTCCAGCTCTGGGTCACGATGCCCTTGGCCTGATGATAGGCCCGTGCCTCACGTTGCTGGAAACGGGGGTGGAGTTCGATCTGGTTGACCGCAGGCACCACACCGGTCGCATCGATGATCCGATCGAGATGCTCGGGCAGGAAGTTGGACACGCCGATCGACTTCGCCTTGCCCGCGTCCCGCAAAGCGATCAGGCTCTGCCACGCCTCGACATAGGCGTCCTCGGCCGGAACCGGCCAGTGGATCAGATACAGGTCCACCGCCTCGACGCCCAGAAGTGCCAAGCTCTCGTCCAGCGCCGCTTCGACATCGCGGTGGCGGTCGTTCCACAGCTTGGTGGTCAGGAAGGCATCCGCCCCCTGAAATCCCTCGCCCACGCCGCGCTCATTACCATAGATGGCGGCGGTGTCGACCAGCCGGTATCCGGTGTCGAGCCCGCGCCGGACCACGGCGGCCACCTGCGAATCTGGGATTTGATAGGTGCCCAGCCCCAGCTGAGGCAGGCTGCGGCCGTCATTCAGGGTCAGCATCGTCATGGGCCGTCCAACCGGCAGGCCCACCGCCCGGTTCCCGGTGCTCCCTGCGCCCGTCCCGCGATCAGATCGGCTTGCCGTCCCGGCCGATTACGTCGGTGGCATAGGAACAGCCATAGAGCGTCTTGCCCGGATGGCTCGTGACGGTCGACACGGATCGGGCGATGATGGTGTGCGTGCCGAACTTTTCCTCGCCCTTGGGCAGGACGGTCTCGTCGCTGACGACATGCTGGCCCAGGAACTTGGCCGCGACGCCCTGTCCCGACAGGTCGGGCAGGGTGTTGGTGCCGCCGATCCGGTCGGCCACCGTCTTCGGATCGGCAATGTCCAGGATCGCGAGCAGCGCATTGGCGCTGAAGGCGATGCGGCGCGTGGTCCAGCCCTCACCGACACGGATCGGTTGCGGCAGTTCATATTCCTGCAGGAAGGGATTCTTGCCCTCGACCGGCCGCCAGCCGCGCCGCTTCGCCTCTTCGTCTAGCGCCATGGTCAGCGCCCCATAGGTGTCGGTATTCAGCCGACAGTCGATCGCATCGACGACATTGATCGTCGCGGGATCGACCTCGGCATCTGAGGCGGCGGGAAGCGGTGCGGCCGCCAGCCACAGCGCGAAAAGGGCCTGAACCATCATGCGCCCCATCTATCGCAGGAGAAAATGCCCCGGCAAGTCCCCGCCCGCTGTCCCGAAGCAGACAGCCGCAGCCGTCCGGTTCCGATTGACCCCCGCCCCCCGATCGCGCAAGTCGCTGGCCCCATGGTCGAACATATTCTTTCCGCACTGGCGAGCTTTGCCATCTGGGTCATCTCGACGGGCGGCTATCTGGGCATCACCCTGTTGATGGCGATCGAGAGCGCGTGCATCCCGCTGCCCTCCGAGATCATCATGCCGTTCGCGGGCTATCTGGTGTCGACGGGGCAGTTCAACCTGTACCTCGCCGCGACGGCGGGCGCGCTGGGCTGCAATCTGGGTTCGGTCGTCGCCTATGAGATCGGCAAGCGCGGCGGGCGGCCGGTTGCCGAGCGCTGGGGCAAGTATCTGCTGATCGGGCCGGGCGAGCTGGACGCCGCCGACCGCTTCTTCGCGCGCTATGGCTCGATCGCGGTGCTGATCGGGCGGCTGCTGCCGGTCATCCGCACCTTCATCGCCTTTCCGGCGGGCGTGGCGCGGATGAAGCTCGTCCCCTTCCACCTCTACACCTTTATCGGCAGCTGGCCCTTCTGCCTGGTGCTGGCCATTGTCGGGCGCGAGCTGGGCGAGAAATGGGATTCCGACCCCCGCGTGAAGGCCTTCTTCCACCGCGCCGACCTGGCGATCGGCATCGTGCTGGTCGTACTGATCGGCCTTTACGTCTGGCACCGAGTACGCGGGCTGAAGCGCGCGCAGGACTGAACCAGCCATAGGGCGAGCGGGACGGCGACCGCCGCCCAGAGATAGAGGCCGTGCCACGTGGTCCATCCGCACCATTCGGAGGGGATCGTGCGCAGGTCGCCCGCCAGGAAGCGCTGCTGCATCACCGCCTGCCACCAGGCCCAGCGAAAGGGTGGCGGGGCGAAGATCTCGGCCGAGGCGATGGTCAGGTTGATCGCGATCGACACCAGCAACAGGATGGCGAGCAGCCCGCGCGCCCATGCCACGCGCACCGCGACCCACAAGGGTGCCAGCCCCAGCGCCAGCACTCCCGCCAGCGGCATGGCATGGCGCGGCCCCGTGGCATTGCCACCGTCCCAATAGACATAGGCCGCATTGACCAGCAGCGCGACCACCACCACCCCGGCCGCGGTCAGCGCCAGCCCGCGTGTCGCCCGCGTCTCCACCAACAGCCCCAGTCCGAGCGGCGCGAGGAACAGGATCGGCGCCACCCAGAGCAGCCCGCGCGCCGGCTCCAGCAAAATCGCGCGCAGCACCGCCATACGGGGAAAGGTCAGCCCGAACAGTCCTTGGTTCATCCCCTCGAACCCGACCACGCCCGAATAGCCGATGCGAAACACCGTCCCGAACGCGAAGAGATTATAGGCAAGCAGCGGTATCAGCCCGACCAGCCCGGCGGCGAGGAATGGCACCAGCGCCCGAGGCTGGGCCCGGCAGCGCCACAGCGCCCATAGCCCGATGACCGACCCGGCCAGCACCGCCTGATATTCGACCACCACCGCCCAGCCGAGCGCCAGCCCGGCCACCGCCAGCCAGCGCACCCCGCCCCGCACGACGCCCACCAGCGCGATGACGAACAGCGCCGCGACGCTGGCATGGCCGAGCAGCGTGGTCGAATAGCCCCAGATCGGCGTGCCCAGCGCATAAGCCAGGCTGGCGAACAGCGCCGCCCCCGCGCTGCCGGTCAGGCTGAGCGCCAAGTCGAAGAGCAGAACGGCGGCGATAGCGGTCAGCAGCGCCGAGCCGGTGGCGGCGGCCACACGGGTCCGCAGCTTCAGATACGCGACGAAGCCCGGATCGATCGGCGTCGGGTCATGCCGCGCCGCCCGGTCGCCGGTGACCAGGTCGGTCAGCGCCACGGGGGCCAGCGCCATCAGGGTCATGCCCGGTGCCTTGTCGAGATAGGCGTGCGCCCCGAACTGCGCCTTGTCGATGGTCAGGTGCGCCAGCGGATCGATGGTCGCGGTCCCGTCCTCGACCATGCGGATCGCGGCGAACAGGCGCGTCGCATTGTTAGGATTAAACTCCCACGACCCGAACCAGGCGCAGGAAAACCAGACCAGCAGGAACAATCCCACCCGAATGCCGCCCAAGCCCGCGCGCCATTCCCGCCACCGCGCCATCGGATCACTCCCTGTTGCGCCTCGCCGCTACCGGGGCGGGGGCGACGGAGCAATGCCCAATCCTCGCCGGCACGGGGGGGTGGCAGCGCAAAGCGCTGACGGAGGGGGATCTGCCGCAAGTGTCGTACTTGTCCGCACGCCCCCCTACCGCTTCGCGGCGGTCCCCCCTCCCCGTTACCGGGGAGGATCACGACTATGCCGAAATCGGCAGCGAGGTTGTCGACTTGATCTCCGACAGGGCGACCGTCGAGTTGATTTCCTGTACGCCGGGCAGGTTGGACAGCTTCTCGAAGAACAGCCGCTCATAAGATTCGATGTCCGCCGCGACGATGCGCAGCATGAAGTCGACCGAGCCCATCAGAACGTGACACTCCATCACCTCGGGCAGTTCCCGGATCGCGGCGGTGAACTGGTCCAGATTGGCGCGGCCATGCGCGTTGAGCTTCACCTGGGCAAATATCTGCGCCTTCAGCCCCACCTTGGCGCGATCGACCAGCGCGACGCGGCGCTTGATGATCCCGTCGCGCTCCAGCCGGTCGATCCGCCGCCAGCAGGGCGAGGCCGACAGCCCCACAGCCTCGGCAATCGCGGCGGTGGACAGACTCGCATCCTCCTGCAGCAAAGCGAGGATACGACGCTCCCAGATATCGAGGTTATGCGGCATGATTGACCTTCTAATCGCCGATCCTGGGATCAATCAACCTGTCTAGCGACATAACACCGCCAAATCGGGTCAGCTTTGCCCGGTCGATCCCGCTAGTTTCACCGCCATCGGAACGGATCGGAAAACCAGCATGTCCCTCGCCTCGCACGACCATCTCAGCCTGCCTCCCGAAGAGGTGGTGACCTTTTACGACCGGGCCAGCGGCGCAAGCGGCGTGATCGTCCTGCACTCGACGGCGCTCGGCCCGGCGGCGGGCGGGTGCCGGGTGTGGCGCTATGCGGGCAAGCAGGCCGCCACGGTCGATGCGTTGCGGCTGGCCGAGGGTATGGCGCTGAAGAATGCGCTGGCCGAATTGCCCTTTGGCGGAGGCAAGGCGGTGATCTGCCTGCCCGACGGCCCCTTCGACCGCGAGGCGCTGTTCCGCACCTTCGGACGGGAAGTCGCCGCGCTCAAGGGGCGCTATGTCACCGCCGAGGATGTCGGGACCAGCGTGGCGGACATGGAAAGCGTCGCCCGCGAAACCCGCCATGTCGCGGGGCTTCCGGCCCGGCGTGGCCAGCCGGGCGGCGATCCCTCGCCCTGGACCGCGCTGGGCGTGTTACAGGCGATGCGGGTCGCGGTCCGCCACCGGCTGGGCGCCGAACTGTCCGAGGTGACGGTGGCGGTGCAGGGGCTGGGCCATGTCGGCTTCGCGCTGTGCGAGCTGCTGCATCAGGAGGGCGCGAAACTGGTCCTGGCCGAGCCGCGCAGCGAGGTCGCCGCCCGGGCCGCCGACCGGTTCGGCGCGATGGTGATGAGCAGCCGCGCGTTGCTGTCCGCCAAGGTCGATGTGCTGGCCCCATGCGCACTGGGCGCGGTGCTGGACGCACCGACGGTCGCGGGGCTGCGCGCATCGGTGGTATGCGGCGCGGCGAACAACCAGCTGGCCGATGAAGAGGTGGCCCGGACCTTGGCGGCGCAGGGCGTGCTCTACGCCCCCGATTTCTTGGTCAATGCGGGCGGCATCGTGAATGTGGCGGGGGAATATCTGGGCTGGCGCGCCGCCGAGGTGCGTCGCCGCGTCCTGGCCATCGGCCCGCGCATGGAGGCCGTCCTGGCCCGCACCGAACGCGATGGCGTCACCCCGCATCAGGCGGCACGGGCCGTGGCGCTCGATCGGATCGCCAATGCCCCGCGCATCCAGGCGGCGGCTTAAGACCGTCCCTTCCCTATAAGGGAGGCACCGTCCGGAGGATGGTGGAGGGGTATCGCCGCCAGTGGTAGGATGTGACACATACCGCGACACCCCTCCGTCAGGTCTGCGACCTGCCACCTCCCCTCACAGGGGAGGAAAATTGTTCGACGTTCGACCGTGCGCCGCGACGTCGACGCCGCATGCCAAGATCACGGATTACGCGGCGTCTCGTCCCGCTGGCGCTGAGCATTGGCCGCGCGGTTTTCGCGGACGCGCTGTGCGAAGCAACCCGTCGCGCCACCCGCGCCGACCGCCGAGCAGCTGCCGATGCTGTTGACGCCCGTGCCCTCGTTCAGCGTGCCGGTGGCGCGCGCCGCCCAGCTTTCATTCTCCGGCGTCACCTGAAGCTCGCGCAGTTCCTTGGGCACGCGGAACTGCTCCTCCGCACCGCGCCGGACACAGACGACGATCTCGTTGCCCTGATTGTCGGTCGGGCACCGTTCATTGCCGAACAGGGTCAGCACGCCATTGATGGGGGCGTTGCGCGACACCTCGCCTGGCGCCTGCACCGGCTTGGGCTTGATCGCGCCTGGGGCAGCGACCTGTTGCGCCGTCGCCGGGCCCGCGATCATCGTCGCGGCCAGCAGCGCGGCGGTCCATGGTCGGTTGATCATCCTCTCTCTCCCGCTTCGACCGGTCAGACCCGCTTGGCCGCCGCGATGGCAACCTTGCAGCCCGCCCGGATCAATCCGTACAGCAGCGGATAGGCGATCGCCTCCTCCGCGCCCGCGCCCAGCGCATGGTCGCGATGCTCCAGCTCCTCGGCCTGGAAATCGGCAATGGCCTCGGATAGTTCCGGGTCGCTGTCGCCCAGCTGATCGCGCTGGGCCTGGTAATGTTTGTCGATCTCGGTCTCGACCGCCGCCGTGCACGCCATCGCCGCCTTGGGACCGATCGCTGCCGTCACCGCGCCCAGCGCGAAGCCCGCCTTGTCCCAGAAGGGCTGGAACAGCGTCGGACGCACACGACGCTCGGCGATCATCCGGTCGAAAAAGGCGCGGTGGCGCTCTTCCTGCTCGGCCATGTGATGGATCGCGCGCGCGAATGGATGCCGGTCGCCCAGCACCGCCAGCTGCCCGGCATAGATGCGGGTCGCCCCATATTCCCCGGCCTGGTCGACGCGGACCATCGCCTTCATCGATTCCCGCCGGTCGCCCGGCATCCAGCGGAGCTGGCTCATCGTGCCTTCCTCATCAACACCAGGATCGTCGCCGCACCAACCAGCGAGAAGATCGCGTTGAACCCGGCGAGCGAAATTCCGCCCAAGGTCCATTGCGCCACGTCGCAACGGATGACCGGCGCCTTCAGGATCGCATTCAACCGGTCGGCGGCGCTCCCGCCCGTGAAACTCACCGTCGAGGTGCAGGCGGTAAAGCCCTGCCACCAGCCATATTCGACCCCGGCATGGGCAACACCGATCGCCCCCGACACTGCGATCAACAACGCCGCGAGGATGACAAGCGATCCCCGGATACTGCGCTGGGGCACGAAGAAGGCGAGGAAGGCGGGCACTAGCGCGGCATAATGCGGCCAGCGTTGCCAATGGCACATCTCGCACGGGTAGAGGCCGCCGAATAGCTGGCTGCCCCACGCCCCCGCCAGCAGCGCGACGGGCAGGCCGAAGGCGATCCAGTTCGCCAGGCATTCGTTGCGGGTGCGGGTGACGGCCATGGTCACTTCACCGGCGGCTTGGTCGCGGCGGCGATCTGGGCCGGACCGCCCAGGCGGGCGATGGTCTTCAGCGCGTAATAGAGCTGGAAGTCCTCGATCCCCTGCTTCTTCAGCTGCTCCGGCGTCATCGTAAAGCGCGGGTCGGTCTTGGTATCCTCTTCCAGGATCGCATTATCGGCCTTCACCTCGTTGATCAGGTGGCGGCGCAGATCGGCCTCGCGGAAGACGGGGCGCGTCTTGTAATCGGGATCGGAGATTTCGGGCACCTTGATGTCCGGCTCGATCCCGCCCTCCTGCACCGACCGGCCCGACGGCGTATAGTAACGCGCGGTGGTCAGGCGCAGCGCCGTCTCCGGCCCCAGCGGCAGCAGCGTCTGCACCGAGCCCTTGCCGAAGCTGCGCTCGCCCATGATGAGCGCGCGGTGGTGATCCTGCAGCGCACCCGCCACGATCTCCGACGCCGAGGCGGTGCCCGAATTGGTCAGCACGATCACCGGCAGGCCATGCGCATCGTCGCCGGGCTTGGCGTAGTAACGCTCGATATCCGACTTCTCGCGACCGCGCTGCGACACGATCTCGCCATGGTCGAGGAAGGCGTCGCTGACCGCGATCGCCTGGGTCAGCAGGCCGCCGCCATTGTCGCGCAGGTCGACGACATAGCCCAGCGGCCGGTGGCCCAGCGCCTTGTCGATCGCCATGATCGCCGCGCGCGTGTCGGCGCCGGTATTCTCGGAGAAGGTGTTGATGTTGATATAGCCGACATCGCCGCGCACCTCCCACTTCACCGGGCGCTGGACGATGACCTCGCGGGTCAGGGTCAGCTCGATCGGCTTGTCGCGGCCAGGGCGCACGATGGTCAGCTTGATCTTGGTGCCGGGCTTGCCCCGCATCTGGCCGATCGCCTCGTCCAGCGACTGGCCATAGATCAGCTTGCCGTCGATATGGGTGATATAGTCGCCCGACTTCACGCCCGCACGGCCCGCCGGGGTATCCTCCTGCGGCGCAATGACCTTGATCGCGCCATCCTCCATCGAGACGGTCAGGCCCAGGCCACCGTAATTGCCCTCGGTCTGGATCTTCAGGTTGTCGAAGTCGAGCGCGTCGACATAGCTGCTATGCGGGTCGAGCGAGGCCAGCATCCCCTGGATCGCGCCCTTGATCAGCGTGTCGTCGTCGACCTTGTCGACATAATCGGCCTTGATCCGGTTATACACGTCGAGGAACCGGTCGAACTGCCGCACGGTCGAGCTGTCCACCGCCGCCATCGCGGAGGTCGTGATCGGCACCATGGCCAGCGCGCCGACGATGGCAGTAGCAGTCAGAAGCGGACGTTTCGCAAACGAACGGGGCATCGAGGGTCCTGGACCAGATAAGCGGTCCGCCTGTGTAGCGGGAAGCCGGACGCAATCAAAGCGCAACCGTGCTGAACGGGGGGTGAGCGGGGACGGCTATCGGGGATGACGAACGGCCAGGGCCTATGCTGTACAATTCCCAAAATATGGTGGACCGGGAACATGGAGCGGTTCCAGAATTCCAGTTGGATGGGAGATGGGAAAGAAAAGACGGCGCGAAACGCCCTCCATTGTCCCACGCTCCGGACCCTGACGGCACCACGGCGCGCAACAGACAAATCCCGTTGACTCTTAATTCTACATATGTTGTCATTCAGCATGGCACGGAACAGGCAACCCTCGATACAGATGCGCCTCCTCTTGGCGGCCCTGTCGACCCAGCGCAGCGAATGGCGCCACGGCTATGACCTATTGAAGGACACGGGGTTGTCATCGGGCACGCTCTATCCCCTCTTGATGCGGATGAGCGACAACGGGCTGGTCGAGGCCGAATGGCGCGAGCCTGCGCAACCCGGACGCCCGCCCCGCCATGTCTATCGACTGACCGCGAACGGTTTCGCGCTGGCGATGGAACTGAACCGCGGAGACGGGGCAATTTCCGGTAAGGAGATGCTGGCATGAGGATGTCATTGTCCCAGGCGATCATGGCGATCGCCACGGCGTGCATGGGTGAGGACCGTCAAACCTGGTCCCAGGCGATGGCTGCCGAATATCATAGCGCAGCCGCCGAGGGGCAGGGACTATCCTTTGCGGCTGGCTGTTTCGTTGCGGCGTGGCGGGAAATGTTGGGCAGCGCTGCAGGACGGTTCGTCCTCACCAGCTATGCCGTCGCGCTGGGCATCATGGTTCCGATGGCCACGATCGAGATCGGCTGCGCGGTCTTGGGCTTCCCCTATCTCTATCCCGATCAGCACGGCCTTCCGGGTGCGCTCCTCGTCGGCAGTTCCCATGAGGCGTTGCTGCGCCCCACCTATCTGGGAGCCATTCCGGCAATGGCGCTCATTCAACTCATAGCTGGGGCCGGGCACCTGCGGCTCGCATGGTCGCTGCTGGAACGCGACTGGTCCAGCGCGCTTCGCTGGTCGCTGTGGACGCTGGCCGGAATGACCACGCTCGTCATCTTCATGTGTGTGTTCTTCCTCGATAGCCGTCAGGCGCTCATGCAGGGCTGCGTCGTCGGGATCGAGCTGGCCATCCTCCTCGTCATCATGCGTCGGCACGCCGAGCTTCACCGCTTCGCTCCAACCGAGCATCCCGGCTGATCCTCTAGCCGACGAACGACAGACGATCGAATGCGAAGCTTCGGGGTCATGATCCCGGAGACGGTGAAGGCACGCCTACGGGTTGCCCATCACAGCCATTGCCCACGCTGAGGCGATGTCTTGGCCATCTATGGAGAGGTTGCATGCTGCGTTTGCCTTTACATCGCTCAACTATATTTCTGGCCGCTGCCACGACGATCGCAGGCATTGTCAGCGAAGCCGTCGCCCAACCGGAACGCGTTCGATCAGAGGCAGCAGCGCCGTCGCCTTTCATGGGGCGATGGGAACTGGACCTGACGCGCATGCCCAGCACCTACGGACCGCCTCCCAGGCGGGTCGTCTACAGCTTTCAAGACATCAGTGAGGGCAAGTGGCGGATGATCGTTGACATTACTAGTCAAGACGGCCGCGTCCGGCACATGGCGGCATCTTATCGTCCAGATGGAACGATGGCGCCCAGCGAGGGAGAAACGAGCGAGGCGGACAGCGTGGCCGTCATGACGCCGACACCCAATGTGCTCGTTCTCGATATCGCGAAAGCGAAGAGGCTGGGATCGGTGCGGGTCTACATCGTGTCGGCGAACGGCAACGAAATGACCGAGTCCGCCGCGGGCCTGACCGATAAGGGAGAGCCATTCGTCCGCAACTTCCACTACAGGCGATTGCGCTGAAGTACTGGCTGCGCCCCCGGCCCCACCACCCAAGTGCGCGGCAGGGTCGGGGTCAACGACCAGCCGTCTGAACCGCACGCCGGTCATTAGAGCGGCATCGATCACAATCATCCGTCTCAGCCGCGTGCGTGCCACGCCACGGAGGCTGTCTGCCCTCATTCAAAGGCAAAGCCATGAAAAGATCATGGGTGCTGAACGCACTTCTGCTGTCCGCCTGTGCCACGCCACGCACGACGCCGCATTCACCGCCCGACATGGTGGTGCGCTACGCCGACCTCGCGCTCGAGACCTCGGCTGGGCGGACCAAGCTCGTGGAGCGCGTAGACCGAGCAGCTCGAGACTTCTGCGATGCGTACGATCCACAGGACGAAACTGCGATCTTTGACCCGCATCTTGCCAGCGTTCGATACTGCCCCGGTTATGCGATCCTTTTGTTCATGAACAAAGCACCTGCGTCCGTACGCCGCGCGTATCGTGGAGGTGTCGGTAACAAGTAAGCCGATCTTGCCACCGGGCTCTGATGCTTCCGATTGCGAAACGGCCAGCGATACCCACAGGCCTCAATCTGGGAGTCAGCAGCAGGAATGTGATCTCAAGGATCAAACGGGTAGCGATCGGTCCGTCTCGCTTCCCGAAATTGCCGGTTGCAAACGACGAAACGGGAGGGATCAGGCTGGGCAGATGATCGCATTCCGGGGCGGGCCTGCGGCTTATCGGATCATAGTCCAGCAAAGATGCGAAACCTGCCCTCACCCCAGGATCGCGGCGATATCCATCGGTCGTCCGTCGCGGCGCAGTTCCACGGTCACGCGCGGCTCGACACCGTTATGCCCCCGCCCTGCCCGGCCCAGTACCGCGCCAGCGGCCACGCGCTGCCCCGGTTTGACCGCGAGGCCGCCCAGCCCCGTCACCAGGCTGGTCCAGCCCGCGCCGTGGTTGACGATGACGATGCCGCCATAGCCCCGGAACACGCCCGCATAACGCACCTCACCGCCCGCAGGCGCGATGACGGGGGCGTAGGGCACGGTCGCCAGCGTGATGCCGCGCGCGCGGACACCGGCGTCGGAAATCTCGCCGAAGCCGCCCGCGACCTTGCCCCTGACCGGCTGGCGATAGGTGTCCGGCGCGATGGCCGGACCCATGACACCGGGCGCGAGTGGGCGCGAGGCGGGTCCCGGCAGCGCCAGCAGCTCACCCGCCGTCGCCTGCGCCTCGCCACGCTCGGCCATGCGGTCGACGATGTCGCGCGCCGCCTCGCCCAGCGCCAGCGCGCGGTTGGACTCGTCGACCGCCACCTGGCCCAGCGCCTCGGCCCGGTCGCGGTGGCTGGCCTCCAGCTTCGCGAGCGCCTGGCGTTCGCTTTCCAGCTTGGCCGTCGTCCCGGCCAGCGCCCGCGCCGCCACCGTCATCTGCGCCTGAACCCGGCGGGTCGCGGCCAACTCGCTGCGCACCGCCGCCGATCGCGCGGCGATAACTGGGGAAATGGTGCCGAAGACCGCACGGACATGCGCCAGATCAGCGATCGATCCCGGCTGCGCCACGGCCGCCACCGGCGGACGCGCCGCCATGCTCTGCATCGCCGCGAGCAGATGCGCGAGCGGTGCCTGCGCCTTGGCCAGCCGCGCCTGTTGCTGTTCGAGCAGCCCGGCGACGAGATCGACCCGCGCGCGCGCTGCCGTCACCTCCGCCTCGGCCGCCGCGACGCGCGCGGCCATGGCGCGTTCCTTGGCCTGGGCGATGGCCGCCGCATCGCGCTCGGCCCCCGCCTGCTTTTCCAGCGCCTGGGCCCGCGCCTGCGCCGCCGCCGCGCCGACACGAGCATCGGCTAGGCGGCGCTGGTCGGCGGCGATATCGGTCGCGCCGAGCAGCGCCAGCCCCGTCATCGCCAACATCGCCCGGCGCAACCGCACGCCCCTAGCCTTCGCGGTGATAGGGGTGGTTGGCCAGGATGCTGGTCGCACGGAACAGCTGTTCGGCCAGCATCGCACGCGCCATCATGTGCGGCCAGGTCGCCCGGCCATAGGAGATGAGCAAATCGGCGCGCGCCCGGTCTTCATCCTCGAACCCGTCCGCCGCGCCGATCATGAAGCGGCATTCGCGCACGCCGTCGTCACGCCAGCGCTCCAGCCGACGCGCGAAATCCATCGAGGACAGGTTTTCGCCCTTCTCGTCCATCAGGACCAGACGCACCTGTCCCTCCAGCGGCGGGACCTTGCCGCCGGTGTCGGGGAGTTCGGTGACCTTGGTCGGCCAGCCGATCCGCTTGATATAGCGGTCGACCAGCTCGGCCTCGGGCGAACGGCCGATCCGCCCGCGCGCGACGATATGCAGCAGCACGGGCGGCCTCTTAAGGCGTCAGAGGTTGCGGTCGGCGGGACTCGCGGGCGGGGTCGGCGCATCGCCGAACGCCCACATGCGCTCGAGATTGTAGAAGCTGCGGACTTCGGGCCGGAACAGGTGGACGATGACATCGTTCGCGTCGATCAATACCCAGTCGGCGGTCGGCAGGCCTTCGATACGGACCGAACGGCCGAACTCGGCCTTGATCTTCTCGGCCAGCTTCATCGCCATCGAGGCGACCTGCCGGGTCGAGCGACCGCTGGCGATCACCATGAAATCGGCGATCGAGGACTTGCCCGCGAGCGGGATCGAGATCGTCTCCACCGCCTGGTCGTCATCCAGCGACGCGAGGATCAGGCGGTGCAGCGCCTCCACCTCGGCGGGATCGGACGGACGCGGCGATTGCGGGGAAGTGGCCAAGTGAGCTCCTGTTCAGGGGACGTTCCGGCCCATATGCCGAAACCAGTCCGGGTCGCGGGCCCGAAGGCCCGTGGCGGAAGTCGGGTCGGGGCGGAAGCGCAACAGCACGAAGGCCGGCAAACTCCACATCGTCCAGTTCTTCGCCTGGCCCGGACGCCTCTGGAAACGTCTGAACCAGCCCAGCGCGGGTGTCGCGTGGGCGGCGGCATTGTACCCCGGACGGCCGATAACCGCAATCGGGATCGCACGGGCAATCGACCGCCACCCGCGCCAGCGGTGAAACTGCTGCAAATTGTCCTCCCCCATCAACCAGATGAAGTCATGGCCGGGGTAGCGACGCTGGATGCCGCGCACCGTGTCGAGGGTATAGCGGGTGTGCAGTTCCTGCTCGATCGCGCTCGCCCGGATCGGCGCACGCCGGGCCATCTTCTTGGCCGAGGTGAACCGCGCGGCGAACGGGGCCATGTCGCTGGCCCCGTCCTTGAGCGGATTGCCCGGCGACACCAGCCACCACACTTCGTCCAGGCCGAGCGCGCGGATCGCGTCCAGCGTGATGCGGCGATGGCCGCTATGGGCGGGGTTGAACGACCCGCCGAGTAGGCCGATCCTCATCCCCCATTCTCGGCGCGGATCTGGCCCGTCCCGCGCCCGACCCATTTATAGGTGGTCAGCCCCTCCAGCGCGACCGGCCCGCGCGCATGGAGCCGCCCCGTCGCGATGCCGATCTCGGCTCCCAGCCCGAACTCGCCGCCATCGGCGAATTGCGTCGAGGCGTTCCACAGCACGATGGCGCTGTCTACTTCTGCCAGGAAGCGCTCGGCAACGGCCTCGTCCCGCGCGACGATCGCGTCGGTATGGTGCGATCCATGCGCGGCGATATGCGCCATGGCACCCTCCACCCCGTCGACCAGCGCCACGCTGGCGATCGCATCGAGATATTCGGTGTCCCAGTCCTCGGGCGTGGCGGCGGCCAGACCGGGCACGATCTCGCGAAGGGCTTCGTCCCCGCGTACGGTGCAGCCCGCATCGACCAGTTCGGCGACCAGTTCGGCGGGATGGCAATAGGCCTGGTCGATCAGCAGCGTCTCCATCGCGCCGCAAATCCCGGTGCGACGCATCTTGGCATCGCGCACGACCCGCCTCGCCATCTCATGATCGGCCGACCCGTCGACATAGACATGGTTGATCCCGTCGAGATGCGCGAGCACCGGCACCTTCGCCTCGGCCTGCACCCGCGCGACCAGGCTCTTGCCGCCGCGCGGGATCAGCAAGTCGATCAGCCCGTCGGCGGCCAGCATCGCCCCCACCGCCGCGCGGTCGGTGACAGGGACCAGCTGCACCGCATCCGCCGGGCCGCCCGCCGCGCTCCAGCCCGCCGCAAAGGCGGCCTGCAGCGCGCGGTTGCTGTGCACCGCCTCCGATCCGCCGCGCAGGATTGCGGCATTGCCCGCCATCGCACAAAGCGCCGCCGCGTCGACCGTGACATTGGGGCGGCTTTCATAGACGATGCCGATCACCCCCACCGGCACGCGGACGCGCGACAGGTTCAGGCCGTTGGGCCGGGTGCGTTCGTCGATCCGCTCGCCGACCGGATCGGGTAGCGCCGCGACCGCCTCCACGCCCGCGACGATGCCTGCGATCCGCGCTTCGTCCAGCTTCAGCCGGTCGAGCATCGCCGGCGACAGGCCGTTCGCCGCCCCCGCCGCCATGTCGCGAGCATTCGCGTCCAGAATGGCCGGGCGCGCCTCGTGGATCGCCTGGGCGGCCGCCCGCAACGCCGCGGCCTTGGCGGCGGTCGGCATCTGCGCCAGCGTGCGGGCAGCATGACGGGCACGCTGGCCCATATCGGCGATCAGGGCGGGAATGTCGTGATGGTCGGCCATGCGGCGTTCGCTATCACGGTCGGACGTGGGGCCCAAGCGTCCTAATCTTCCTCCCCTGCAAGGGCAGGAATATGCCGTGCCCTCTCCATTTGTTCATCCCCAGCCTCTATGACGGCTCCATGCACAGCCGCTTTGAATCCCTGCCCAACCGCCGCGCCATCGTCGATCGTCGCCTGCTCGCCGAACAGGTGGCCGCGCTCGGCATTACGGGGCCGGAAGGCCGCACCCGGATCACCCCCGTGCTGCGCGCCGCGCTCGATGCCGGGCGGCAGGAAGTGGCGCGGCGGCTCTCGGTCCATCCCTCGCGCGGGCTGGAGGCGGCGGCGGCGCAGGCGTACCTGACCGATCAGGTGCTCAAGGTGCTGTTCGAGTTCACTACCGAGACGCTCTACCCCTTGAGCAACCCCACGGCGGGCGAGCGGCTGACCCTGATCGCGGTCGGCGGCTATGGCCGGGGCGAGATGGCGCCCTATTCGGACGTCGATATCGGCTTCGTCACCCCCTTCAAGCAGACACCCCATGCCGAACAGGTCATCGAATCGATGCTCTATTCGCTCTGGGACCTGGGGCTGAAGGTCGGCCATTCCAGCCGCTCGGTCGACGAGACGATCCGCCAGGCCAAGGCCGACGTCACCGTGCGCACCGCCCTGCTGGAAGGGCGCTTCCTGTGCGGGGACCAGGCGCTGTACGAAGAGACGGCGCGCCGCTTCAAGGCGGAGATCCAGACCGACTCGCACCGCCAGTTCATTGCCGACAAGCTGGCCGAGCGCGACCTGCGCCACCGCAAGATGGGCGACACCCGCTATGTGGTCGAACCCAATGTAAAGGAGGGCAAGGGCGGCCTGCGCGACCTGCACGCGCTCTTCTGGATCGGCAAATATGTCTATGACGTGGAGCGCGCCGCCGAGCTGATCGAGCGCGGGCTGTTCACCCGCGAGGAGTATCGGCAGTTCCACCGCGCCGACAATTTCCTGTGGGCCGTGCGGTGCCACCTGCACCTCATCACCGGGCGCGGCGAGGACCGGCTGACCTTCGACGTGCAGCGCCAGATTGCCGAGCGGATGCGCTTCTCCGACCGGCCGGGCAAAGCCAAGGTCGAGCGGTTCATGCAGCTCTATTTCCTGCAGGTGAAGACGGTCGGCGCGCTGACCGGCGCGTTCCTGGCGCATCTGGACGAGCGGTTCGCGGCGCGCGGGCATCGCTTCGGCCTGCCCACCATCCGCCGCCGCCCGCGCCGGTTGAACGGCTTCGTGCTGGATCGCGGGCGGCTCGCTTTGCCGCGCGACGACTTTTTTCAGGAAGACCCGGTTCGACTGATCGAGATATTCCAGCTCGCCGACCGCTATGAGCTGGAGGTGCATCCGCTCGCGATGCGCGCGGCCTCGCGCGATGCGAAACTGGCCGACGATATCCGCACCTCGCCCCGCGCCAACGCCCTGTTCCTCGACGTACTGACCAGCCGCCACGACCCCGAGCTGGTACTGCGCTGGATGAACGAGGCGGGTGTCTTCGGTCGCTTCATGCCCGATTTCGGCCGCGTCGTGGCGCAGATGCAGTTCGACATGTACCATCATTATACGGTCGACGAGCACACCATCCGCGCGCTGGGGCTGCTGGCGAGGATCGAGCGGCAGGAACTGGTCGAGGAGCACCCCGTCGCCTCGGCGATCATCGACCAGATCGTGTCGCGGCGCGTCCTCTATGTCGCGGTGCTGCTCCACGACATCGCCAAGGGGCGTGGCGGCGACCATTCGATCCTGGGCGCGGAAGTCGCCGAGCGACTCTGCCCCCGGCTGGGGTTGAGCGAGGCGGAGACCGAGACGGTCGCCTGGCTGGTCCGCTGGCACCTGCTGATGTCGGCCACCGCGTTCAAGCGCGACCTGTCGGACTTCAAGACCATCCTCGACTTCTGCGAGACGGTGCAGAGCCCCGAGCGGCTTCGCCTGCTCCTGCTGCTGACCATCGTCGATATCCGCGCGGTCGGGCCGGGGACGTGGAACGGGTGGAAGCGCCAACTGCTCGCCGATCTCTATGACGCTGCCGAGGAGGTGCTGCGCCTGGGCCACAAGCAGCGCGGGCGGACCGAGCGGATCGCCGCCAAGCAGGCCCGGCTGGGCGAGTTGCTCGGCTGGCCCGAGGCGCCGTTCGCCGCGCATGTCCGCCGCCTGCCCGAAGCCTATTGGATCGCCGAGCCCGAGGATGTGCTGGCCCATAACGCGCGCCAGATGGCGGCGGCCGGCGATGCGCAGCTATCGATCGACGCGCAGGTGTATGGCGAGCGCGGCGCGACGCTCGTCTCGATCTACGCCGCCGATCATCCGGGGCTGTTCTACCGCATCGCGGGCGCGATCCATGTCGCGGGCGGCAACATCATCGACGCGCGCATCCACACCACGCGCGATGGGATGGCGATCGACAATTTCCTGGTCCAGGACCCGCTGGGCCGCCCCTTCGACGATCCGGGCCAGCTCTCCCGCCTGCGCCGCGCGATCGAGGATGCGCTAGCCAACCGCAACAAGATGTCGGACCGGCTGGTCGCCAAGCCCAACGCCCGGCCCCGCGCCGACGCTTTCCACATCGCGCCCAACGTCCTGATCGACAACCGCGCGTCGAACCGCTTCACCGTGGTCGAAGTCCATGCCCGCGACCGCCCGGCGCTGCTCAACCAGCTGGCCCATGCGCTGTTCCAGTCGAAGGTGACGATCCATTCCGCCCATGTCGCGACCTATGGCGAGCGCGCGGTCGACGTCTTCTACCTGACCGACCTGACCGGGGACCAGATCACCAATAGCGGGCGGTTGAAGACGCTGGAGAAACGCCTGCTGGGCGCGGCGGCGGGGGAAGCGATGGAGATCGCGGCTTAGCGGTTCCCCAACCTTCGCGGGGGGAGTTTCGCGCAGAGGCGCGGAGAACGCAGAGATTGTTTTGGGCAGAGGGACGCGCTTTCCTCCCCTGCAAGGGGAGGTGGCTGGCCGAAGGCCAGACGGAGGGGTGTCCCGGTTCGAGAGGTGGCCTTCCCTCGCAGGCGGCGCCCCCCTCCACCAGCTTCGTGTTCGAGCGAGATTGTGCCCCCGGCACAATCTTTGTCTGCCCCGGGGGGGGCAGACCAAAGCTCGAACACCCCCTCCCCTTGCAGGGGAGGAATAGATTTCCGTGACGTTCGCCTTTGCCTAACCGCCGCCAATCCTAACAGCGGCGTAAGACATCGTGATCCCGCCAGCTTTGGCCCTCGCCTAGCCTGAACGGAGTGTCGGCCAGTCATTTGCGGCCGGCTGAGCCGCCCGCCCAACCTCCCAAAACCCTCTGCATCCTCCGCGTCTCTGCGCGAACCAAAACAAAACCCCCGGCGGCCGATCGAGCCACCAGGGGTTCTGAAAAACATCATGCAACCCGAGGGACTACACCCCCGAGTCGCCGCGCATCACTTCGGCGCCAGCACCATCAGCATCTGGCGGCCTTCCATGCGCGGATAGGCTTCGACCTTGGCGACCTCGGCCACCTGCTCGGCGACGCGCTGGAGCACGTTCATGCCGAGCTGGCCGTGGCTCAGCTCGCGGCCGCGGAAGCGCATGGTGACCTTCACCTTGTCGCCCTCGCCGATGAATTCGACCACCTTCTTCATCTTGGTGTCGTAGTCATGGTCGTCGATGTTCGGACGCATCTTGATCTCCTTGATCTCCTGCGTCTTCTGCGACTTGCGGGCGAGGTTCGCCTTCTTCTGCGCCTCGTACTTATACTTGCCAACGTCGAGGAACTTGGCGACGGGCGGATCGGCGTTGGGCGACACCTCGACCAGGTCGAGGCCGAGCTCCTGGGCCTGTGCCATCGCCTCGCGCGTGTACATCACGCCAAGGTTCTCGCCCTCATGGTCGATCACGCGAACCTTGGGGCTTTGAATCCACTCGTTGAACCGAGGACCGTTCATCGGCGGCGCCTGCATCGGACGGCGCATCATGGGAGGACGTATGGGTATTTCTCCTGTGGCAATTACGATTTCAATATAAGCGATCGGGCCCGAATTTGAAAGGGCGAGACAAACGCCCCGCCCTTCCCCTTACTTAGTGCTGATTCAGCCGCGCAGATCGGGCGGAGTCGCCTCTTCGCGCAGCATCGCGATGGCTTCGTCCAGGGTCATGATCTCCTGCGCCTGGCTGCCCAGACGACGAACGGCGACCTTGCCTTCCTCGGCCTCGCGCTTGCCGACGACCAGCAGCACGGGGACCTTGGCGACCGAGTGTTCGCGCACCTTGTAGTTGATCTTCTCGTTGCGCAGGTCGGTCTCGACCCGGATGCCCGCCGCCGCCAGCTTGGCCGCGGCCTCTTCGGCATAGCCGTCCGCGTCCGACACGATGGTCGCGACCACCGCCTGCACCGGCGCCAGCCAGACGGGGAAGCGGCCCGCATAATGCTCGATCAGGATGCCGATGAACCGCTCATAGGAGCCGAAGATCGCGCGGTGGAGCATGATCGGGCGATGCCGCTCACCATCCTCGCCGATGTACGACGCGTCGAGTCGCTCAGGGAGAACGCGGTCCGACTGGATGGTGCCGACCTGCCACGTCCGGCCGATCGCGTCGGTCAGGTGCCATTCCAGCTTGGGCGCATAGAAGGCCCCCTCGCCCGGCAGTTCCTCCCAGCCATAGGCTTCTGTCGCCAGCCCCGCCCGCGCGACTGCGTCGCGCAGCTCGGTCTCGGCCATGTCCCACATCTCTTCGGTGCCGAAGCGCTTTTCGGGGCGCAGCGCCAGCTTGATCGAATAGGTGAAACCGAAATCCTTGTAGATCCGGTCCGCCAGTTCGCAAAAGGCGCGGACCTCCTCGACGATCTGGTCCTCGCGGCAGAAGATGTGCGCGTCGTCCTGGGTGAACTGGCGCACGCGCATCAGGCCATGCAGCGCGCCATGCGGCTCGTTACGATGGCAGCAGCCATTTTCGTACAGGCGCAGCGGCAGGTCGCGATAGGACTTAATCCCCTGGCGGAAGATCAGGACGTGCGCCGGGCAGTTCATCGGCTTCAGCGCCATCCACTGCGCATCGTCCGACACCAGCGGGCCTTCGTCCTCGACGTTCGGCACCTCGTCGGGGATCACGAACATGTTTTCGCGATACTTGCCCCAGTGACCCGACTGCTCCCACTGGCGCGCGTCCATCACCTGCGGGGTCTTCACCTCGCGATAGCCGGTGCCGTCGATCGCGCGGCGCATATAGGCCTCCAGCTCGCGCCAGATGCGATAGCCCTTGGGGTGCCAGAAGACCGAGCCATGCGCTTCCTGCTGGAGGTGGAACAGGTCCATCTCGTTGCCCAGCTTGCGATGGTCGCGCTTGGCGGCTTCCTCCAGGCGCGTCAGATGCTCGGCCAGCTGCTTCTTGTTCAGCCAGCCGGTGCCGTAGATGCGGCTGAGCATCGCATTCTTCTGGTCGCCGCGCCAATAGGCACCCGACACGCGGGTCAGCTTGAAGGCGTTGGGATCGAGCTTGCCGGTCGAGGCCAGGTGCGGACCGCGGCACATGTCGAGCCAGGCGTCCTCGCCGCGCCCTGCGCGATAGACGGTCAGTTCCTCGTCATCGGGCAGCTCGGCGGCCCACTCAGCCTTGAAGCTCTCGCCTTGCGCCGTCCAACGCTCGATCAACTGCTCGCGCGTCCAGACCTCGCGGATCAGCGGCTCGTCCTTCGCGATGATCTTGCGCATCTCGGCCTCGATCGCGGGCAGGTCCTCCTCGGTGAAGGGGCGATCCTTGGGCGCGAAATCGTAATAGAAGCCGTCATCGGTCGCCGGACCGAAGGTGATCTGCGTGCCCGGAAACAGCGCCTGCACCGCCTCGGCCAGGACGTGCGCGTAATCGTGGCGGGCGAGTTCGAGCGCGTCGGCCTCGTCCTTCGCAGTCACCAGTGCGAGCGCGGAATCGCCCTCGAACGGGCGCATGATGTCGCGCAGCTCGCCATCGACGCGCGCGGCGATCGCCGCCTTGGCCAGGCCCGGACCGATCGCGGCGGCGATGTCCGCGGGAGTAGTTCCGGGCGCGACCTCACGGACGGAACCGTCGGGCAGCGTGATACGGAACATCGCGGACATGGATACTCTCTTCGATAGCTATAGGTGATGCACCGGCAGAGCCGGGCGCGGGGCTCTATAGGGAAGATTCCCCGTCAGGTATACGGGGTGGCGGTCAGGCGTAGACCTGAACCTCCGGCAGCCGCTCCAGCGCGGGGCGGGCATACCAATATCCCTGGTGATAACGAACACCCAATGCGTTCAGCGTCGCCGCCTCCGCCGCCGTCTCGATCCCCTCGGCGATCAGCAGCGTGTCGAGTTCGGCGCACATGCCGACCATGGCGCGCACGATGGCGCGGCGGCGGGGATCGGTGTCGATGTCGCGGACCAGTTCCATGTCCAGCTTCACCTCGTCCGGCGCGAAGCGCACGAAGCGGTCGAGCCCCGAATGGCCCGCGCCGAAATCGTCGATCGCGACCGAAAAGCCGATCTGCTTGTAGGAGTCGATGATGCTCGCGACATGTTCGGGCGAGCCCATCTGCTCATTCTCGGTGAACTCGAAGATGAGGCGGTCTACGGGCAGCCCCTGCGCCTGGGCGGTTCGCAGGGTCAACTGGATGCAGGCCATCGGCGAATAGACGGCGTTGGGCAGGAAGTTGATCGACAGGCGTGCGTCGCTGGCCATGATCCCGGCGGCCATCGCGGTCTCGATCGCCTTCACCCGGCACGCTTGGTCGAAGGAATAGCGGTTGGCCTCGTTCACCTGCGACAGCACGCTATAGGCGCTCTCGCCGCCGGTGCCCCGGATCAGGGCCTCATAGGCGAAGGGACGGCCTGTCGCCGTGTCGACGATCGGCTGGAATGCCATCGCAAACGGGATGTCGAAATCGATACCGTCGCGGCATCCGGTGCAGATCTTACGCATTTCCATCAAGGCGGGCCTAGGCGCCAATGGTTAACGCGATGCCCTCATAACTGTTTTTTCAGAAATAAAGGGCGGCGGCGGTTCGAAACCGCCGCCGCCCGAGTCCACCGGTCCGGCCTGGATCAGCGGTTCTGGCCGCCACCGCCATGGCTGGCCTGGCCACCCTTGGAGCCGGCCTCGGCGGCGCGTTCGGGATCGTTCTTGAAGTTGCCGCCGCTTTCCTGGCCGCCCTTGCGCCCTGCTTCGGACGCCTTTTCGCGGTCATTGGCGAAATTGCCGGGATTGTTGTCGCGGCCACCGCCGCCATTGCTGTCTGCCATGATATCTCTCCTACTTTCGCCCCCGCAGGAAAAGACGATGGACACCCCTCTCAAGTTTCGGAAACACCGCCAATAATAATATTCTGCATAAGCCGCCGATCCTGATCCACTTTGTGGAGCGAAGCGGCAGCAACGCCACCAAACTTCACCCACATCATTATCCACAGGAGAGAAATGGCGGCGCTTGCCCCGCAAACAACACACAGCATATCGGCGACATCACGCGCCGATGCGAACGCTATTGATCGATAGCGTAGGCCGCCATCAACGTAACCTTGATATCGATCGGTGCGGGCGACAGGTCGACACGGATGGGTGCCGCCGGGGCCGGAGGCGGCGGGGGCGGCGGCACGGAGGACGCACCGGTCGGTGCGCTGTCGGGCATCGCGATCACGACTTCGCGGTAATTGCTGTCCTGAACCCGCAGCAACCGGCCCAGCTTCTGCCCCGATCCTTCCGCGATCAGCTGCGCCTGCGCCCTAGCCCCGGCCAGTGCAGCGCGCATCGCCTTTTGCCGAACGGGCTCGGAGTCGCTGAGCCAGTAATTCTGAAGTCGGGCCTGCAATCCCCCGAGGCGACCAATCACGCCGATCAGCGTTCCTGCGTCACCGATCCGCGCGGTGTTGACGATCACCTGCATGGTCGCGACATAGCCCTGGATCGCGCAAGCGCCGGTCGACAGCTGGACCTGGCCATAGCCGCTATTGCATTCGCGCGACCGTACGGGCTCGATCGCGAGATCGGAGGTGTGAAGCTCCATCGCACCGCGCACGACCTGCTCCGCGCCAGCGCGAATCGCCTTAGCCTGATCGCGCAGCTTCGTCGTCGCCTCGTCGGACGTGGCCCCCTCCCCCCGGACAGTATAGGCAATGGTCGCCCGATCGGGCGCGGCCAGTGCGGTGCCGGTCGCGGATACGAATATCTGCGACGGGGAGGATGTCTGCGCCGTCGCCGCCGTGGCGCCCAGCGCGAAGCCCATAGCCAGAATCCATGCCTTCACCGTCATTCTCCCCTCACACGATCCCGAACGGCACCAGATGATTGTCCTGGGTGTGCCCCACTCTGGCCCGTCCCAGATAGGGCACGCCCATCTCGGTGCACCAGCGCTGAATCATGAACTCCAGCGTCTCGCCCCATTCGGGCTCGTTGGGCTGGATGTTGCTGACCGCGCCCAGCCGGACGCCCGCCACGCCCTTCAACTGGGTGGCATTGGCCATGGTGAACAACATCCGGTCGACCGCATAGAGATGCTCGGACACCTCCTCGACGATCAGGACATGGTCGGTCAGGTCGGGGAGCCAGGGCGTGCCGATCAGCGCCGACAGGATCGACAGGTTGAACGCCGCCGCCGGACGCCCGTCGAGCCCAGGCTCCAGCCCCTGCCGGTCGCCGCTGACCAGCCAGCCGAGCGAGCGCGCCACCGTCACGTCGCCCTGTTGGCGGCGGATATCGCTCGCCATCGGTCCATGCACCGGCCGCCCGATCCGCCGGGCATAGAGCGCGGCCAGCACGAAGCCGAGGTCGGAATAGCCGATATAGGTCTTGTGCCCCGCCGCCGCGTTCAGGTTCGGCATGACCCGCGACAGGATGCGGTTCGATCCATAGCCGCCGCGCAGGAACCAGATGGCATCGATGCCCGGATCGTTGGCGAACTCCAGAAAGGCCGAGGCGCGGCGCTCGTCGCTTCCGGCGAAATGCCCGTCCTGCTCATAGCATTGCGGGTGGAAGATCAGGTCGACACCCGGATAGGCGATGGCGGCAAAGGCGCTGACCGGCGCTTCGGCGGCGGGGGTGCCGATGCTGGCGGGGGCGAGGATTCCGATCTTCATTTCAGCGCGTCCCCTTGGAGCCCCATCCGGCCGGGCATTGCCCTGTGCCGCCAACTCGCCGATAGCGTGGCGCCATGACCAACGGCAATTCCTGTTTTCTGGTGGGTATCGGCGGATCGGGGATGATGCCGCTGGCGATGATCCTGCGCGCGCGTGGGCAGACGGTATCGGGCTCCGACCGGGGGCTCGACCAGGGGCGCGTCGCGGCCAAGTTCGATGCGCTGCGCGCCGCCGGGATCGCGCTTTATCCGCAGGACGGGTCGGGCGTGGTGTCTCCCGACCAGCTCGTCATCGCCTCGGCCGCCGTCGAGGAGACGGTGCCTGATATCGTCGTCGCCAACCGACTGGGCTGTCCGCGCGCCACCCGCGCGCAGATGCTCGCCAGCCTGTTCAACGAGAGCACGCTGCCGATCGGCGTGGCGGGGACCAGTGGCAAGTCGACCGTCACCGGCATGATCGCCTTCATCCTGCACGAAACGGGGCGCGATCCGACCGCGATGAACGGCGCGGTGATGAAGGATTTCGTCTCGCCCGACAGCCCCTTTGCCAGCGCCCTGGTCGGCGGCGGCGAGGCGTTCGTCAGCGAGGTGGACGAAAGCGACGGCTCGATCGCGCTCTACAACCCAGCCATCGCGGTGCTGAACAATGTCAGCCTGGATCACAAGTCGCTGGAGGAATTGCGCGACCTGTTCGGTGGTTTCGCCGCCCGCGCGCGGCATGTCGTGGCGAATGCGGGCGATGCCGAGACGGCGGCCTTGCTGGCCGACATCCCCAACCTGACCACCTTCGCGGTGGAGGGCGCGGCCGATCTGGTCGCCGAGGCGCTGAAGCCTGAGCCCTTTGCCATCAGCTTCGACCTGATCACCGGCGGCGCGGGCTATCATGTCCGCCTGTCGGTGCCGGGCCGCCACAATGTTTCCAACGCGCTGGCCGCGATCGGCGCGAGCGTGGCAGCGGGCGTGCCGCTGATCGACGCGATCCGCGCGGTCGAGCGCTTCACCGGCCTGAAGCGCCGGTTCGAGAAGGTCGGCAAGGCGGGCGGCGTCACCGTCATCGACGATTTCGGCCACAACCCCGACAAGATCGCCGCCACGCTCGACACGCTCCATGCGTTTCCCGGACGCTTGCTGATCCTGTTCCAGCCGCACGGCTACGGCCCGCTGAAGGTCATGCGCCGCGAGCTGGTCGACAGCATCGCCGCGCGCATGCGGGCGGGCGACGTGCTGGCCATCCCCGACCCGGCCTATTTCGGCGGCACCGTCGCGCGCGAAGTGACCAGCGCCGACATCGCCGCCGACCTCCGCGGGCGCGGGGTCGACGCCCACCATATCGCCGACCGTGCCGAAGCGGCGGCGATGCTGGTAGCGGAAGCCCGATCGGGCGACCGCATCGTGGTGATGGGCGCGCGCGACGACACGCTCAGCCTGCTGGCCCAGGATATGGTGGAGCAACTCGCCGCAACGTAAAGGACGCTTGACGTAAAGCGAACTTTCCATGTAAAGCCTCCTTCACATCGAAGGAGGTTCGTCATGTCCCTGCGCCCCGAAATGAAGCGTTACACCTATCGCTTGCTTCTGACCTTCTGCCTGTATGCCGTCGCGCTGGTGGGAGCGAACATGTGGTTCCGCCATGCGCCGCCAACGGGCTTGCTCGCTTATGTCGTCGCGCTGTTGCCTGCGCTGCCGATCATCGGGGTGTTCGCAGTCATAGCCCGGCTGCTGATCGAGATGCGCGACGAATATGTACGGATGCTGCTGGTCCGCCAGTCTTTGGTGGCGACCGGCTTCATGCTGTCGGTCGTAACCGCCTGGGGCTTTCTGGAGGATTTCAGCCTCGCTCCGCATATGCAGAGCTATTATGCCACCGTGCTGTGGTTCGGCGGACTGGGCCTGGGTGGATGCCTGAACGCCTTTCTCGAAGGGCAAGCGGCGCGATGAACAATCATCTCCGCATGCTACGCGCGGAGCGCGGCTGGAGCCAGCAGGACCTAGCCGAGCGGCTGGAGGTCAGCCGCCAGAGCGTGAACGCGATCGAGACGGGGCGCTACGATCCCTCGCTCCCCCTCGCGTTTAAAATCGCCGAGCTGTTCGCGTTGGCGATCGAGGACATCTTCGTCAGCCCGTCCAAAGGCTGATTTGGCCAATCCCCATCGCCATGATAGGATCATGCCTCGGCCATAGGAGAGCGTCCGTCATGTTCCGTCGCCTGTTTACCGAACATCCCGAAAGCGTCGGCGAAAGCTATGTCGAGCATTTCGGCGTCGCGGCTCGGTTCGGGGGAATCATGATCGTCGGCGGGCTGGGCGCGATCGTCCATGCGGTGGTGCCGGGGCTTTGTACCACGACGGGCAGCGACACGGTGGCGCGGCTCCATGCCGAGATGGTGGCGAAGCGGCGCAAGAAGCAGGCCGCGCAGGCTCAGATGAAGAGCGTCGAATATGTGATCTAAAGGGCGACACACTTTCTCCGCCCCTCCGCTTGGCCTGAGCGGCGGGGGGTGCGTTCGGGTTTCCAATCCCGCCCCCACATCCTAAATCCTTCGCATGACCGACACCCCCATCCCCCGCCCCTGCCTTGCCCATCACTGGACGCCGGGGGCCGGTCCCGCGATCGTTTTCTTGCCCGGTTATGCCTCAGACATGCAGGGGTCGAAGGCGGTGGCGCTGGAGGAATGGGCCCGCGCGCAGGGCCGCGCATTCCTGCGCTTCGACTATCGCGGCTGTGGCGAGTCGCCGGGGGCGTTCGAGGATCAGGCGCTGGCCGACTGGCGCGACGATGTGCTCACGATGCTCGACGAGGTGGTGAAGGGCCCCGCCATCCTCGTAGGCTCGTCGATGGGCGGCTGGCTGATGCTGCTCGCCGCCGCCGCACGGCCTGAACAGGTCCGGGCATTGGTCGGGATCGCGCCTGCGCCCGACTTCACCGACTGGGGCTTTTCGGAAGCCGAGAAGATGACGATCCTTCAGGCCGGGCGGCTGGAGCGGCCCAATCCGTACGGCCCCGCCCCCACCGTCTATACCCGCCGTTTCTGGCAGTCGGGTGAGGCCAACCGCCTGACCTTCGGCCCCATTGCGTTCGATGGCCCGGTACGCCTGCTGCAGGGGATGGCGGACCCCGATGTGCCCTGGCACCGCACGACGCATCTGGCGCAGCTGTTCCGTTCAGCCGATGTGCAGGCTGTGTTGATCAAGGACGGCGATCACCGGCTGTCGCGCGACCCAGACATCGCGCTGCTGATCCGGGCCGTCGAGGACGTGTTGCACCACCTATGATCCTGCTCCCCCTGGCGCTGGCCGCCGCGACCCAGACCGCTCCGAAACCCGCGAGCCTGCCCGGCGACCCGCGCGAGGCACGCTATCAGCGCTGCGTCGCCATGGCCGAGCGGACGCCCGATGCCGCGAAGATCGAGGCGGGCAAGTGGCGGCTGGCGGGCGGCGACCATTTTGCGCAGCAATGCCTGGGCATCGCCTATGCCACCGAACGGAACTGGACGGCGGCCGCCGATGCGTTCCAACAGGCCGCCCGCGCCGCCGAGCTGGCCCATGACGTGCGCGCCGCCAATTACTGGGCACAGGCGGGCAATGCCTGGCTGGCGGCGGGCGATGGCGCGCACGCTCGTACCGCACTCGACGCGGCGCTGGCGGCGGGCGAGCTGACTGGCTTCGCGCTGGGCGAGGCGCAGCTGGACCGCGCCCGCGCGCTGGTCGCCACCCGACAACCGGCGGCGGCGCGGATCGACCTGGACGCCGCGCTGACCAATGCGCCCGCCGATCCGCTCGCCTGGCTGCTCTCCGCGACGCTGGCGCGACGGATGAAGGACCTGCCCCGCGCACAGAAGGACATCGCCCAGGCGCTCGCCCGCTCCGCCGACGACGCCAATGTCCAGCTGGAGGCGGGCAATATCGCCGCCGTGGCGGGCGACGAGGCGGGTGCGCGCAAGGCCTGGAGCGAGGCCGCCCGGCTCGCCCCGGTCGACAGCCCGATCCGCGCCGAAACGGCCAAGGCACTGGCCCAATTCCCTTCGCGCTGAGGCTTATCCCAGGTCAAGGTTGCAGGATCGGCTCCGGGATAGGATAGCCGTCCGATCAAAAGGTCAGGAATTCCGATGCGTTATCTCCACACCATGATCCGGGTCAGCGACCTCGATGCCAGCATCCGCTTCTTCGCGCTGCTGGGTCTGAAAGAGGTGCGGCGCGTCGACAATGAGCGGGGTCGCTTTTCGCTGATCTTCCTCGCCGCGCCCGGTGACGAAGGCCGTGCCGAAGTCGAGCTGACGCATAATTGGGACCCCGAAATCTATACCGGCGGGCGCAATTTCGGGCACCTCGCCTACCGCGTCGACAATATCTACGAGACGTGCCAGCGGCTGATGGACGCGGGCATCGTCATCAACCGTCCGCCGCGCGACGGGCATATGGCCTTCGTCAAGACGCCCGACGGCATCTCGATCGAACTGTTGCAGGACGGTGCGCTGCCCCCCGCCGAACCTTGGGTCTCGATGCCCAATGTCGGAAGCTGGTAAGAGGCGTTCCATGGAAATCGTCCGAGTCCCCGTCCTTTCCGACAATTATGCCTGGCTGATCCATCATGCGGGCCAGACCGTCGCGCTCGATCCGGGCGAGGCCGCGCCGGTCGCGGCGGCGGCCGCCGCGCGGGGATGGACGATCGACCAGGTCTGGCTGACCCATTGGCACCCGGATCATGTCGGCGGCGCGCTGGCGTTGAAGGCGGACGGCGCGCGGGTCGCCGGTCCGGCGGCGGAGGCGGACAAGATCGAGGGGCTCGATACCCTGCTGGCCGAGGGCGACACGATCACCGTCGGCGGGGCCACCGCTACCGTGTGGAGCGTGCCCGGTCATACGGCGGGGCATATCGCCTTCCACTTCGACGACCGGGCGACGATCTTCACCGGCGACACGCTGTTCGCCATGGGATGCGGGCGCTTGTTCGAAGGGACGGCAGCGCAGATGCACGCCAATATGCGCCGCTTCGCCGCGCTACCCGGCGACACGCGCGTCTATTGCGGGCACGAATATACCCTGTCCAACGCGCGTTATGCCGCCGTCGCCGAGCCTGAGAATGACGCGATCGTCGCCCGGCTGGCCGATGTGACGGCCATGCGCGAACAGGGCGAGCCGACCATCCCGACGACCATCGCGCTGGAACGAGCGACCAACCCCTTTCTCCGCTCGGTCGATGCGGAGGAACTGGCAGAGCGGCGTGCAGCCAAGGACGCGTTCAAGGGTTGAGAGGATCGCTACAGGGGAATTTTGACGGAGACGGAATGATGCGTATCGTGACGTTGGTTTCTGTTCTGATCCCCTTGGCGGCCCTGGGAGGTTGTGCGCTGACCCCAGCGCAAAAGGCCCAGGTCGAACAGCGCGCCCAGACCGAGCGGGCCGATCTCAACAAGGCACTGAGCGGCCTGACCGCCGGTCCGCCGACCCAATGCATCAGCCAGTATCGGACCCAGCAGGTCAAATCCTATGGCCCGACCATCGTCTATACCGTGTCGCCACGCCTGAAATATGTCAGCGAGACGGCGGGTGGCTGCGACAATGTCGGCGGCATGGGCAACAACATCTTCGTGACGCGCACGACTACGGGACAGCTGTGTTCGGGCGACATCGCGCAGACCGTCGACCGCACCTCCGGCTTCTTCACCGGCAGCTGCAGCTTTGGCCCGTTCATCCCCTATCAGAAAGCCCGGTGATGCGCCTTTCCCTGATGACCGCCGCCGCCCTGGGCCTGACGCTGACCCTGTCGGCGGCCAAGTCCGATCCCTTTGCCGGGCGGGTCGCCGGGCCGCCCGCCCAGTGCGTCGATACCAGTACGACGATGTCGGGTCCGGTGATTACCGACAACGACACGATCGTCATCAATGCAGGCCCGCGCCTGTGGAAGGCCAAGGTCCGCAGTCAGTGCGCGAGCATCCGTCCGTTCAACACGCTGATCGTCGAACGCTGGGGCTCGCAGCTGTGCCGCAATGACCGGTTCCGCGTGATTCAGCCGGGTATGTCGATCCCGTCGGCCTGGTGCTTCTTCGACGGGTTCGTGCCCTATGATCGGGTGAAGAAATAGGCGTATAGGGCGGGGTTTTTCCTCCCCCCCCCCCGTTTACGGGAGGGGAGCGGCAAGACCAAGCGTTGCGAGTCTACCCCCAGCGTCTCGCACTGGGCACACCCCTCCCGTAAACGGGAGGGGATGGGGGAGGGCTACGGTGTCTCACCGAGCCCCATCCCGATCACAAAACGAACCGGCTCAAATCCGTATTGCGCGCCACCGCCGACAGCTGCTTGTCGACATAGGCGCCGTCCACGGTCAGCGTCGTCCCCTGCCGGTCCTCCGCCTCGAAGCTGATGTCCTCCAGCAGCTTCTCCATCACCGTCTGAAGCCGCCGCGCGCCGATATTCTCGACCTGGCCGTTCACCTCGGCGGCGATCCGCGCGATCGCGGCAATGCCGTCCTCGGTGAAGGAAATCTCGACGCCCTCGGTGCCGATCAGCGCCTTGTACTGGGCGGGCAAAGACGCCTTGGTATCCGACAGGATCGCGACGAAATCGCTCTCGGTCAGCGCCTTCAGCTCGACCCGGATTGGCAAACGGCCCTGCAATTCGGGCAGCAGGTCCGACGGCTTGGCGACATGGAAGGCACCGGACGCGATGAACAGGATATGGTCCGTTTTCATCGGGCCGTATTTGGTCGCGACCGTCGTCCCCTCGATCAACGGCAGCAGGTCGCGCTGCACCCCCTCGCGGCTGACCGAGCCGCCGCGCACGTCGCTGACCGCGATCTTGTCGATCTCGTCCAGGAACACGATCCCGTTCGCCTCGGCATCGGCCAGCGCGGTGCGGCTGACCTCGTCCTGATCGAGCCGCTTGTCGGCCTCTTCCTCGACCAGCTTGGTCCAGGCGGCCGAGACGGTCACCTTGCGGCGCTTGAGCGGCTGGCCGCCGCCGAACGCCTTGCCCATCATCTCGGACAGATTGATCATCTGCGGCGCGGCGCCGGGAATCTCGAACGGCGTGGCCTGCGCCTGCTCCAGTTCGATCTCGATCTCGGTGTGGTCGAGATGGCCGTCACGGAAGCGTTGGCGGAACGCCTCGCGCGTCGCCTGGCTCGAATCCTTGCCGACCAAGGCGTCGAGCAGGCGGTTCATCGCCGCCTCTTCCGCCTTGTCCTTCACCGCGACGCGGCGGCGTTCCTTTTCCAAACGGATCGCCTCCTCGACCAGATCGCGGGCGATCTGCTCCACATCGCGGCCGACATAGCCGACCTCGGTGAACTTCGTCGCCTCGACCTTCACGAAGGGCGCATCGGCCAGCTTCGCCAGACGGCGGCTGATCTCGGTCTTGCCGCACCCCGTCGGACCGATCATCAGGATGTTCTTGGGCGTCACCTCGTCGCGCAGGTCGGCGCCGAGACGCTGGCGACGCCAGCGGTTGCGCATCGCAACGGCGACGGCGCGCTTGGCGTCGGCCTGGCCGATGATGTGCGCGTCGAGCGCGGCGACGATCGCCTTGGGGGTCAACTGGTCGTTCATAGGAGCTTTCGGATTAGTTCGCGCCGTCGATGGCTTCGAGCGTGACGCGGTCATTGGTGTAGACGCAGACATCGGCGGCGATCGCCATCGCCTTGCGCGCGATCGTCTCGGCATCCTGTTCATAATCGACGAGAGCACGCGCCGCCGCGAGCGCGTAATTGCCGCCGGAGCCAATCGCGCAGATGCCGTTCTCCGGCTCCAGTACGTCGCCGTTTCCGGTCAGGATCAGCGTCACATCCTTGTCGGCGACGATCATCATCGCCTCCAGGTTGCGCAGGAACTTGTCGGTCCGCCAGTCCTTGGCCAGCTCGACCGCGGCGCGCAGCAACTGCCCGTTGTGCCGCTCCAGCTTGGCCTCCAGCCGCTCGAACAGGGTAAAGGCATCCGCCGTCGCGCCTGCAAAGCCGCCGATGACCGAGCCGTCGCCCAAGCGCCGCACTTTCCGCGCGTTGGGCTTCATGACCGTCTGGCCCATCGAAACCTGACCGTCCCCGGCCACCACCACCCGGCCGCCACGGCGCACCGAGCAAATCGTCGTGCCATGCCAGGTGGGCATGGCGTGTTCATTCCCGCTCATGCGCGGCGATATGGAGGTGGGTGGGCGTGGGTTCAATGGAGGGCACGCCCACCCTTACGCCCATTCGGCCCCAGCAACGTCCAAGGCCATGCCGCAAGCGCTCGCGCGCCGCCCATCTCATTCCTCCCCTGCAAGGGGAGGGGGACCAGCGAAGCTGGTGGAGGGGTGCCACAAATTACGAGGGCAGCCCAACCTCTCAAGCCGGGACACCCCTCCGTCAGGCCTTCGGCCTGCCACCTCCCCTTGCAGGGGAGGAATGGAGGATTGGAGTTTACTCCCCCAGCTTCTCGATCTTGTCCTTCAGCGCCGCCAGTTCGGCCTTCAGCGCGGCCATCTCGGCATCCTTGCTGGCGGCCGGGGCCGCTGGCGTCGGGGCGGGTGCGGCTGCGGGCGTCGCGGCCTTGAACCCTTGCGTCGCGGCCTCGAACATCGCCAGGTTGCGCTTGGCCATGTCGGCGAACGGCGTGCCCGCGAATGCGCCTTCGACCGCCGACTTGAACTGTTCCTGGTTGCGGCGGAAGCTGTCCATCGACGCTTCCAGATAACCCGGCACCACCGCCTGCATCGAGTCGCCATACATCGAGATCAGCTGGCGCAGGAAATTCACCGGAAGCATCGTCTCGCCCCGGCTTTCCTCTTCCATGATGATCTGGGTCAGGACATTATGGGTAATGTCCTCGTCGGTCTTGGCGTCGACCACCTTGAAGTCGCGGCCCGCCCGGATCATCGCCGCCAGATGATCGAGCGTGATGTAGGAGGAGGTTTCGGTATTGTAGAGCCGCCGGTTCGCGTACTTCTTGACGATCACGATGCCGTCCGCCGCCTGCTTCTTCATCGAACCCCCGCCTTTCCTAATTTTGGTACAGCCTAACGCCATGGATTTCGCATCGCAACACGGTCCGCGCCCTTTACCGCTGTTCCTGGCGATGTTGCGCAGCGAGGCTGCGGAAAATCCCGATCTGGTGCAGCGCGCCATGGGAGGTTTGCGCCTGTTCCAAGCCGCCAAACGAGAACGTCCGATGCGCGCCCTGCCAGTGCGTCGCCGCCGGGGCCGGGTGGCCTTGCGCGATGCGGGAGGAGAAGGGCGACCGGTCCTGTTCATCCCCTCGCTGATCAACCCGCCCTCGATCCTCGACCTGTTCCGCGACCGTTCGCTGATCCGCTGGATGCGGGAACAAGGTTGCCATGTCTGGCTGGTCGACTGGGGCACACCAAGCGCTAAGGATCGCGACATCGGCGTCGCGGGCCATGTCGAGCGCTTCCTCCTGCCCCTGATCGCGTGCCTGCCACAGCCACCGGTGCTGGTCGGCTATTGCCTGGGCGGGACGCTCGCCATGGCCGCCGCCGCGCGGACCAGGGTGGCCGGGCTCGCCGCCATCGCCGCGCCGTGGCACTTCACCGGCTATGGCGAGGAGGCGCGCGCCGCGATGGCCGCGCAATGGGCGGCGATCAAGCCGACCTCCGAGCTGCTCGGGATGGTGCCCATGGAGGCGTTGCAGGCGGGCTTCTGGCGGCTCGACCCAGGCCGGACCATCGCCAAATATGCGGCCTTCGCCGATCTCGAGCCCGGCAGCGAGGCCGCGCGCCGCTTCATCCGGCTGGAGGACTGGGCCAATCAGGGTGCTCCCCTGCCCCACGCCTTTGGCCTGGAGTTGTTCGAGGAGCTGATCGCACAGGACCGTCCCGGACAGGGACAGTGGCGCGTCGCGGGCGATGTCGTCACACCATCGCAATGCGACGCCCCTAGCGTCGAGTTCGTCGCCACCGCCGACCGGATCGTCCCCGCCGCCACCGCCATCGGCCTGTCCGACCGGCGAGCCGGGGGCACGGGCCATGTCGGCATGGTCGTCGGCGGGCGGGCACAGGAACAGCTCTGGCAACCATTGGCCGACTGGATCACCGCGCTGCCCGCGCCTAGATAGAGTGTGAGTTGAGAGGAGCCTTCATGACCGAGATCGTCATTACCGCCGCCAAGCGTACCCCCGTGGGCAGCTTCCTGGGCGCCTTTGCCGCCACGCCCGCGCACGAGCTGGGCCGGGTGGCGATCACCGCCGCGCTGGAACAGGCGGGCATCAAGGGCGAGGACGTGTCCGAGGTCATCCTCGGCCAGGTACTGACCGCCGCGCAAGGCCAGAATCCCGCCCGCCAGGCGTCGATGGCGGCGGGCATTCCCAAGGAAGTCCCCGCCTACGGCGTCAACCAGGTGTGCGGCTCGGGCCTGCGCGCGGTCGCGCTGGGCATGCAGGCCATCGCCAATGGGGACGCGACCATCGTCGTCGCAGGCGGCCAGGAGTCGATGTCGCTCTCGCCCCACGCCCAGACGATGCGCGGCGGCACCAAGATGGGCCCGCTGACCATGGTCGATACCATGGTCCATGACGGCCTGACCGACGCCTTTGCCGGTTATCACATGGGCATCACCGCCGAGAATCTCGCCGAGCAATATCAGGTCACCCGCGACGAGCAGGACCAGTTCGCCGTCCGCTCGCAGAACCTGGCCGAAAAGTCGCGTGGCGAAGGCCGCTTCAAGGACGAGATCGCACCCGTCACCATCAAGGGCCGCAAGGGCGAGACGGTCGTCGCCGATGACGAATATATCCGCGCCGGTGCGACCATCGAGAGCGTGTCGGGCGTCCGCCCCGCCTTCAAGAAGGACGGCACGGTCACGGCCGCCAACGCCTCGGGCCTGAACGACGGCGCCGCCGCCATCGTGCTGATGAGCCGCGAGGAAGCCGAGAAGCGCGGTGCGCCGATCCTCGCGACGATCAAGAGCTGGGCCTCGGCGGGCGTCGATCCGTCGGTGATGGGCATCGGCCCCGTCCCCGCCACCAAGCGCGCTCTGGAAAAGGCGGGCTGGACCGTCGGCGACCTCGACCTGATCGAAGCCAACGAAGCCTTCGCCGCGCAGGCGCTGTCGGTCGGCAAGGAACTGGGCTTCGATCCCGAGAAGGTCAACGTCAACGGCGGCGCCATCGCGCTGGGCCACCCGATTGGCGCCAGCGGCGCGCGGGTGCTCACGACTCTGATCTATGAAATGCAGAAGCGCGACGCGAAGAAGGGTCTCGCGACCCTGTGCATCGGCGGCGGCATGGGCATCGCCATGTGTGTTGAGCGGTAAATACACCGCTTTGTGAAAGTTTCGTAATTAACGTTTGGATTGCAGGGATGTGTCGAAGCTGTCACATCCCTGCAACATCGATGACGGTTTTTTTATTGCGCGTCGCATGGGCGCTTGTTTTCAGGCCGGAAATTTCTTTCCCTTGGATGAACGGACATGAACGATCCGTCATAACGGGGGTAAAGAATGAATATGCGCGCACTACTGGGAGCATCGGCTATCGTCGGCTCTCTGTTCGCTCTGTCACTAGAAGCTTCCGCTCAAACCGCATCGACGCCTCAAGGATCGGAGCTTCCGAGCGAAGAACAAGCGGGCCCCTCGCAGAATAGCGAAGTCACGGTTACCGGGACGCGTATTCGCCTGCCCAATACCGTCTCGCAGGAGCCGATCGTCACGATCGGCAGCGATTATCTTGAAGCCCGCAACCTGACCAACGTCGCCGACGCGTTGAATGAAATCCCAGGTATCCGCGGCAGCGTGACGCCGAACGGAACGCAGGGATCATATGGCCAAGGCGTCAATTTCGCCAATGCGTATGGCTTGGGCTCAAACCGCACGTTGACCCTGGTCAACGGTCGCCGCGTCGTGACGTCGAACGTCGCATCGATCTTCGGCAATGCCTCTGGAGGTACGCAGGTCGACCTCAACATCCTGCCGACGATTGTCATTGACTCCGTCGACCGTGTGGGCGTTGGCGGCGCCCCCATTTATGGTTCGGACGCGATCGCCGGAACAATCAACATCAAGCTGCGCAACCGCTTCAAGGGTCTTGAAGTGCGCGCGACCACGGGCATCACCGAGCGCGGCGACAATCAGCGCATCAATCTGTCGGCAATAGCCGGCCGTGATTTTGCCGAAGGGCGCGGCAACATAACCATCGCGGGCATGTATGAAACCGTGAAGGGCATGGTTCAGAACGACCGCGATTTCTATCGCGACAACCTCGGGTCATTGCAGAACCCGACGACGTCGGAGGCCAGACGCTTTGGCCCGGCTGGACGGACCCCGGGCAACGACGGGCGGGTCAACCCCAATATTGGGTTCAACGACTCAACCACGGACGGATTCCCGGGATCGGTGTTGGTACGCGATTTGAGCATCGCGTCCATGGCCTATGGCGGCCTGATCATCGCACCCGCCGGGGCGACCAGCCTGCGTTCGCTCGACTATGCGCGTCAGTTCGATCAATTCGGCAACCTCGTGCCATTTAATCCCGGCATCGTATTCCAAGGATCGACCACCGCTCCGCCGATCACCGGCAGTGCTGCGCGTTCCTCGAGCACGAAGGACGGCTTCCGTTTTAGCGACGTCACGCAAATTACCGGTGACCAGAAGCGCATTGCGGCCAACGTCTTCGCCAACTTCGACCTGACCGAAGAGGTCAAGCTATTTGCAGAGGGCATGTACTATCATGGTCGTGGTGACCAGCTTCTGCGCCAGCCAACCTTCAACTCATCGCTGTTTGGCGGCGCCAGTGCTGCGCTGAACTTCAGCGTCAACAACCCGTTCTTGACCGACCAGGCACGCCAGACACTGACGCAGGCAGGCTACTCCACGTTCCGCTTGAGCCGGGCCAACCTGGATTTGGCAGACGTAACGGGATACTCTGAAAACGACCTTTATCGCGGTGTCCTGGGTGCATCGAGCGATTTCAAATTGGGCGGTCGCGATTATCAGGCGGAAATCGCTCTAACTTATGGCCGCAACGATTTCGTTGATTATAATCAGGCAATCAACCAGCAGAATTTCGTCAATGCCGTCAACGTAGGGCGCAATGCTGCTGGCGAAATCGTCTGCACAACCACGCCGACAGTTCTTGCCACACCGGGCTTTGCGCCAGTTGCAGATGCGGCCTGCCGCCCCCTCAATCTGTTCGGCCAGGGGGTAGCTTCACGAGAAGCGCTCAACTACGTGATTCAGGACGTGACGGCGACCAGTCGCTTTGAGCAATTTGTCCTGAATGCCAACTTCGGCGGCTCGCCATTCGATATCTTCGGCAATCCGGTCGGATTCAATGCCGGGTTTGAGCATCGTCAGGAAAAGGCCAGCTTCACCCCTGATTCTTTCCAGCAGCGAGGACTGGGCCGATCCGTCGCCATTGCCCCGGTATCCGGAAAATATACGTTGAATGAAGTATTTGGCGAAGTTCTGGTCCCGTTGATCCAGCCGCAAAATGACATTTTCATTCATAGCATGGAGGTGTTTGGTCGAGGTCGTTACGTTAACAATACCGTTAACGGTAACTTTTTCTCGTGGGCCGCGGGTGGCAGCATTGAGCCCATTCGCGATATTCGGATTCGCGCAAATTACACGAAGTCGTTCCGTGCACCTTCGGTAGTCGAGCTTTTCTCGCCGATCACCAACACGTTCACGACGGTGACGGACTATTGCTCGCCCGGAAATCGGAACGCAGGCCCGGTGCCTGACATCCGCAACCGCAATTGTACCGCATTTCTGTCACGCTATCCCAATGCGACCCCTCTCGCAGCAGCATCTGCGACAGTTCCGGGCCGCTCGGGCGGCAATCCGAACCTCCAGAATGAAGAAGCCAGCAGCTACGATATCGGAATCATCCTTCAGCCACGCTTCGTTCCGGGTCTGACGATCTCGGCCGATTATCTTAACATTAAGCTGCGCCAGCCGATTGCCAACCTGACCGTCGCTCAGATCGGTTCGGGATGCTTCGACAATCCTTCTTTCAATGCCGATGATCCTGCGAACGGTAATGCGTTCTGCTCGCAGATTCGCCGCGATGCGACGGGTCAGGTTATCTCCGATCCGGCCAACCCGGCGGTAAACTCAGGGTTCGTCAACGGCCTCCGTTATGATTTTGAAGGTCTGCAGGGCGAAATCGACTATCGTACCCGGCTGAATGGGCTCAAGCTCCCTGGTACTTTGTCGATTGGCGGCTTTGTCTATTTCCAGGGCAAGCGGTTGATCGACATCACCGGCGTTGCGCCCGCGCGCAGCGATGGGATCGTTGGCGACCCGCAATGGCAGGGTCAGGCGCGCATCCGTTATCGGAACGAAAGCTGGGGCGTAAGCACCTTCGTCAACTACACCGGCCAACAGCTGACTTCCCGCTTCAACCGTGGTCCGAACCCCAATGACACACGCGAATTCGACAAGTACAAGGACTTCATCACCGTCGACGCGAATGTCTTCTTCAATGTGACAGAACGCTTCACGTTAAGCATGACTGCAACCAATCTGACCGATCGGATTAGCCAGCGTTATTATGGCTATTACCTTCCAGGTGTCGTTAACGACGCTGTTGGCCGTCGTTTCGCGATCACTGCCGCCGTCAGGTACTGACCTCGTTCATATAGCGAATGTACTGGGGCTCTCCTTCGGGAGAGCCCTTTTTCACCCCCGCCCGAAACGCTGGCTCAGGCCCGTCAGCAGCTCATATTGCGACACGCCCGACAGGGCGGATGCCTGGGCCAAGTCATAATCCATCGCCAGCCAGTCGCCCTCGGCCAGGTCGGGTCGGGCGGAGACGTCGATGGCCGTCAGGTCCATCGAGACGCGGCCGATCACCGGCAGGCTTTCGCCCTCGACCAAGGCGGCGCCAAGACCCGATAGCGCGCGGCGATAACCGTCGGCATAGCCCAGATTGACGATCGCGACCTGCGTCTCGACAGGAGCGGTCCAGGTCGCGTTATAGCCCACCGTCTCGCCCGCAGGCACCTGGCGGCGCTGAAGAATCTGCGCTTCGGGCCAGGCGACCTGTCGCAGATGCGCGGCCATATCGGGACGCGGCACCCCGCCGTATAGCGCCAACCCCGGCCGGGTCAGGTCGAAATGATAGTCTTCACCCAGCCCGATCCCCGCCGAATTGGCTAGGCTCATGCGGCGAGCGGTGGTGCGCCCTTTCAGACCGGCAAAGGCGGCCAGCTGGCGCGCGTTCATCGGCACATCCTCGTCGGCGCGGGCGAGGTGACTGAGCAGCGTGTCGATCTCCAACCCGTCGAGCAAGCCTTCGGCGACGGCGTCCACCGACACGCCCAGCCGGTTCATGCCGGTATCGACCATCACGTCGCACGCACCGCCGCCGCTCTCGCGCCAGCGGGCGATCTGTTCGGGCGTGCTGAGCGCAGGCCGGGCAACACCGGCTTTCGCCGCCGCCATGTCCTCTTGCCGAAGGCCATGCAGCACGCAGAGGCTCAGCCCCAGCGGCGCGAGCGCCAGCGCCTCGGCCCAGCTGGCGACGAAGAAATCGCGGCATCCCGCATCAGCCAGCGTCTCGGCGACCAACGTCGCGCCCAGGCCATAGCCGTTCGCTTTCACCGCCGCGCCGCACGCCGCCCGCCCGCTCAGCCGGTCGAGCGCCTGCCAGTTGGCAACAAGCGCATCACGGTCGACGCGTAGGCGAAGGGGGGCAGAGATATCCATCACCCTCCCGGCTTTAGGCCGCATTGCTAGGTCGGAAAAGGCAGGTTCGGCTATTTGCGGATTTCCCTGGGCACCTCCGCGGGATTCGGCCTCCCCGATGTCGAAGGCCGAAAGCTTCAAGCTGTTTCAGGTTCGCGCAGAGGCGCAGAGGACGCAGAGCGGTTCCACCAAACCTTCAAAAACCCCGCCTTTATAAAGCTCCGGGTCCCGTTACGGCGGGCGAGCAAGCTAGACACGCCATCCTCGCTTCCGGCACGATACAGAAATGGTAGACCGTCTCTGCGTCCTCCGCGCCTCTGCGCGAACCTCATCCCCCGGCCCTTCGACTTCGGCGTGATGTACCGAAATTCGTCCTGAAAGCGTGACTCGCCAGCCCGTCACAGGGCTCAGCCTGAAAGAAGGAGTTCAGCGCAGGGTACGGATGATCCCGGAGAAATCGACCGGCGGCTGCCCTTCGCCAACGAACGCAGTGTAGAGTTCGGCCGCCCGTTCGCCCATCGGCGTCGTCGCGCCCGCGTCCTGCGCCGCCTGCATCGCCAGCTTCAGATCCTTGAGCATCAGCGCCGCCGCGAAGCCGCCCTGATAATCGTGGTCGGCGGGCGTCTCCGGCCCGACGCCGGGGACGGGGCAATATTTGGTCATCGACCAGCTCTGCCCCGACGACACCGAGGCGATGTCGTAGAAGGTCTGCGCCTCCAGCCCCAGCTTCTCGGCCAGCACGAAGGCCTCGCACGTCGCGATCATCGTCGCGCCGAGGAGCATGTTGTTGCAGATCTTCGCCGCCTGGCCTGCGCCATTGCCACCCGCATGGATCACCGCCTGGCCCATGGCGGACAGGAAGGGCTCGGCGCGCGCGAACGCCTGTTCCGAACCGCCGACCATGAAGGTCAGCGTCCCCGCCTTGGCCGCCGCGATCCCGCCAGAGACGGGGGCATCGACCGCCATCATGCCCTTCCCTCCCGCCGCCTCGGCGACGCGGCGGGCGGTGGCGACATCGATCGTCGAGCAATCGATCAGGATCGCGGAGGGCGGCGCGGCGGCGAACACCGCATCGGCATAGACTCGCTCGACATGGGTTCCGGCGGGCAGCATGGTCACGACCGCTTCCACGCCGTCCATCGCCGCGACGGCGCTGTCGACGGGCAGGCACCCGGCCGCCTCGGCCGCCGCCAGCGCGTCGGCCGACAGGTCGAAGGCCCGGACGTCATGTCCCGCCTTCGCCAGATTGGCGGCCATCCCGCCGCCCATATTGCCCAGGCCGATAAAGGCGATCCGTGCCATGATGCTCTCCTAATCTTCTATCTTTTTTAGCCCCTCCCGCAGGCGGGAGGGGTTTGGGGAGGGCATGGGGTCTCACCGAGCCTGTTGCTTGCGGCCTCGCCCTCCCCCATCCCCTCCCGTTTATGGGAGGGGCGTGAGACTCAATTACCGGTCCAGACCGGCGACCGCTTCTCGACAAACGCCGCCATGCCTTCCTTCTGGTCGGCTGATCCGAACAGGCCGTGGAACAGGCGACGCTCGAACTGCACGCCCTGCGCCAGCCCCATATCGAAGGCGGCGTTGACCATTTCCTTGTTCGCGCGCGCCGCGATCGGGGCCATGCCCGCGATGGTGGCGGCGGTCTTCAGCGCCTCCTCGACCAAATCGGCGGCGGGGATGATACGGGCGACGAGGCCCGAACGTTCTGCTTCCTCGGCGTCCATCATCCGGCCGGTCAGGCACATCTCCATCGCCTTGGCCTTGCCGACCGCATGGGCCAAACGCTGCGACCCGCCCATGCCCGGCGTCACGCCCAGCTTGATCTCGGGCTGGCCGAACTTGGCGGTGTCGGCGGCGAGGATGAAGTCGCACATCATGGCCAGCTCGCACCCGCCGCCCAGCGCATAGCCCGCGACTGCTGCGATGATGGGTTTGCGCGTGCGGGTGAAGTCATCCCAGCCGGTGAAATGGTTGCCGCCGTACATGGCGGCGAAGTCCATCTCCTGCATTTCCTTTATGTCCGCCCCCGCCGCGAAGGCCTTGGGCGACCCGGTGATGACGGCGCAACGCTGTTCGGGATCGGCGTCATAGGCGCGCATCACGTCCAGCAGCTCCGCCAGCAGCTCGGCATTGAGCGCGTTCAGCGCCTGGGGCCGGTTGAGCGTGACCAGGGTCACCGCCTCGCGGCGCTCGACGATCAGGGTGTTATAGTCGGTCATGCGGGCGTCCTTCTCAGCGGTCGGTAGGAGTCCAGGCCTGCCCGTCGGGCATAGGGGCAAAGATATGGTCGATCATCGTGTCGGTCACGCCCTCGGGCGTGGCGGGGTCCCAGCGCGGCGCATTGTCCTTGTCGACGATTAGAGCGCGGACGCCCTCGACGAAATCGGGGCGCTGGACGACGCGGGAGGCGACGCCGTATTCGCGGCGCATCTCATCGGCGAAGTCGGTGGTGAGTTTCCCCTCGCGCAGCAGACGCAGCGACACCTTGCAGGCCTGCGGCGATTTGGTGCGCAGCACAGCGAGTTGCTGCGCCGCCCATTCGCCGTCGTCTGCTTCCAATGCGGCGATGATTTCTTCCAGCGTATCGGCGGCGAAGAGCCGGTCGATTTCGGCGGCATGCGCCATGATCTTCGCGTCCGGCGCGGGCGCGGACAACCGATCGAGCGTTGCCGCGATCTCCTGCGGCGCGGCGATGATGGCGGCCTTGGCCTCGTCCAATGCGGAAGCGGACAGATAATGGGTGGCCAGCCCCAAGGCATGCGCCTCCGCCCCGTCAAGCCGGTGGCCGGTCAGCGCGAGGAATTCGCCCATCCGCCCGGGCAGACGCGAGAGATACCAGCCACCGCCGACATCGGGGAACAGGCCGATCCCGGTCTCCGGCATGGCAAAGCGGGTGTTCTCGGTCGCGACGCGGAAGCGGGCGGGTGCCGAGACGCCGACGCCGCCGCCCATGGTGATGCCGTCCTGGAAGGCGACGATCGGCTTGGCATAGGTGAACAACCGATGGTTCATCCGGTACTCGGCATGGAAGAAACCCCGCGCCGCCTCGCCATCGCCCGCACCGCTTTCCGCCAACAGGCGGATGTCGCCCCCTGCGCAAAAGCCGCGCCCCTCGGCATGGTCGATGATGACCGCCTCGACCGACAGGTCACCGCGCCAGTCCTCCAGCGCGGCCAGCACGCCCTCGCACATCTCGCGGGTCAGCGCGTGGATCGCCTTGGGTCGGTTGAGCCGCAGCCGCCCGACCGGGCCTTCGCGGGTGACGATCAGGTCTTGGGTCATGCCCGTCCTTCTACCTTCTTCGACCCCGGCGGAGGCCGGGGCCCAGATGCCGCGCATTACGTGGCGCGCCACCGGCCGGTTGGCAACTGGACCCCGGCCTTCGCCGGGGTGGTGCCAAGGGTGGATCTCAGTCCTTCAACAAGTCCCGCCCCACGATCATCCGCATCACCTGGTTCGTGCCCTCCAGGATCGAATGCACACGCAGGTCGCGCCAGAAGCGCTCGATCGGATAGTCCATCAGATAGCCATAGCCGCCATGCAGCTGGAGCGCGCGGTCGACCACCGACGAACCGGTGTCGGTCGCCAGCCGCTTGGCCATCGCCGCAAACCGCGTCTTGTCCGGCGCATTGTCCGTCACCTTGGCGGCAGCGAGATAGAGCAGCGCGCGCGCCGCCTCCAGCTCGGTCGCCATGTCGGCCAGGGTGAACTGGGTGTTCTGGAACTCGGCGATCGCCTTGCCGAACTGGCGGCGGTCCTTCACATAAGCGACCGCCTCGTCCAGGCAGCGCTGCGCCCCGCCCAGAGAGCAGGCGCCGATATTCAGCCGCCCGCCGTCCAGCCCCATCATCGCGATGCGGAAGCCCTCCCCTTCCGCGCCCAACCGGTTGGCGACCGGTACGCGGACATGGTCGAACATCACCTGCCGCGTCGGCTGCGAATGCCAGCCCAGTTTGCGCTCGTTCGCGCCGAAGGAGACGCCGGGGGTGTCCTTGTCGATCACCAGGCAGGAAATGCCCTTCGGCCCATCCTCGCCGGTGCGGACCATGGTGACGTACACCTCGTTCTCGCCGCCGCCCGAGATGAACTGCTTGGAGCCCGACACGACATAATGGTCGCCGTCGCGCACCGCGCGGGTCTTCAGCGCGGCGGCGTCGGAGCCCGAACCCGGCTCGGTCAGGCAATAGCTCGCCATGCGCTCCATGGTGACGAGGTCGGGCAGGTAGCGCCCCTTCACATCCGCATCGCCGAACCGGTCGATCATCCACGACGCCATATTGTGGATCGAGATGAAAGCGGATGTGGAAGGACAGCCGTAAGCCATCGCCTCCATGATGAGCGCCGCCTCCAGCCGACCGAGCGCGATGCCGCCGGATTCTTCCGAGACGTAGATGGCGGCGAAGCCGAGTTCGGCGGCCTCACGGATTGTGTCGCGCGGGAAGATGTGTTTCTCGTCCCACTCGCCTGCGAACGGCGTGATGCGGTCGGCGGTGAAACGACGCGCCAGCTCCTGGATCTCGCGCTGCTCGTCGGTGAGGTCGAATTGGGTCATCGGTCGGTCTCGTCCATTTTAAGCCCCTCCTCCCGGAGGGGGGAGGGGTTTGGGGAGGGGGCTAAGCCGCAAGCGACGGTCTCTGTGAGACTCGGTGCCCTCCCCCATCCCCTCCCGCCTGCGGGAGGGGCGTGCTGTTACGCCATCGTCGGGATTACGAAGGCGTTGCCGCCATCGGGCGAGCCATCCGGCCAGCGCTGGGTCACCGTCTTCACCTTGGTCCAGAAGCGGACACCCTCCATCCCGTGCTGGTTCACATCACCAAACGCGGACCGTTTCCAGCCGCCGAAGCTGTGATACGCCACCGGCACCGGGATCGGCACGTTGATGCCGACCATGCCCACCTCGACGCGCGCCGCGAACTCGCGCGCGGCATGGCCGTTGCGGGTGAAGATCGCGACGCCATTGCCATATTGGTGCTCGCTGGGCAGGCGCACCGCCGTCTCGAAATCGGGGGCCCGGACGATCTGGAGGACGGGGCCGAAGATTTCCTCCTTGTAGCTCTGCATGGCGGGCGTCACCCGGTCGAACAGCGACGGGCCGATGAAGAAACCCTCCTCATAGCCCTGAAGCTGGAAGCCGCGCCCGTCGACTACCAGCTCGGCGCCTTCGTCGACTCCGGTCTGAATCCAGTCCTCTACCCGTTTCTTGTGCGCGGCATTCACCACCGGCCCGTAATGCGCTTGGTCGTCGGTCGAGACGCCGACCCGCAAAGCGTCGATCGCGGGGATCAGCTTTTCGCGTAAGCGGTCCGCCGTCTTGTCCCCGATCGGCACCACCACGGGCAGCGCCATGCACCGCTCGCCCGCCGAGCCGAAGGCCGCGCCCGACAAATCGGCGACCACCTGGTCCAGATCGGCATCGGGCATGACGATGCCGTGGTTCTTCGCACCGCCCATCGCCTGGACACGCTTGCCCGCCTCGACGCCGCGCCGGTACACATAATGGGCGATGTCGGACGAACCGACGAAGCTCACCGCCGAAATCGCCCGATGGTCGATGATCGCGTCGACCATCGCCTTGTCGCCATGCACGACCTGAAGGATGCCCTCCGGCGCGCCCGCTTCGCGCATCAGTTCGGCCAGGCGAACGGGCACCGACGGGTCGCGCTCGGACGGCTTCAGAATGAAGGCGTTGCCGCAGGCGATGGCGACGCCGAACATCCACATCGGGATCATCGCGGGGAAGTTGAACGGCGTGATGCCCGCGCCGATGCCCAGCGGCATGCGCATCGAATAGACGTCGATGCCCGGCCCTGCGCCTTGCGTATATTCGCCCTTCAGCGCGTGGGGGATACCGCAGGCGAACTCGATCACCTCCAGCCCGCGCTGGATGTCGCCTTTCGCGTCGGCGATCACCTTGCCATGTTCGGAAGAGAGAAGATGCGCGAGCGCGTCCATATTCTGCTCGACCAGTTCCTTGAACCGGAACATCACGCGCGCCCGGCGCTGTGGATTGGTGGCGGCCCAGCCGGGTTGCGCGGCTTGCGCGGCGGCGACGGCACGCTCCAGCAGCGCGGCATCGCCCAGCATCACGCGGGCCTGCACCTGGCCGCTATTGGGGTCGAAGACATCGCCCGAGCGCCCCTCGGGCCGAGGTCCGGCGGCGTCGGTTGCGGCTTGGCTGCCGGCAACCAAATGGTCGATCACGCGCATATACTCTCCTGTTCCGGGTCTGATGCCCGACTCTTTCGCTTGTAATTATATTGCTCGGGCGTGAAATCCAAGATGGGTCGGGCAAAAAGCGGCCAAGCCGCCCTGGCGCACGTCAGATCGCGGGGCGGAACCGCCATGCAACACCCGCCGCGACCAGCGCCGCCGCCGAGGCCGCGAACAGGGCCGCCGTGCCCCAGACGGGAAAGGCCCATGCGCCCAGCCCCGCGCCAAGGAAGAAGCTGGTCCACAACAGCAGATAGGGCACCCAGTCCCAGCGCCGCCGCCCGGCGATCATCTGCGCCAGATGCTGGCCGATCTTGACCAGCGTGCCGGTCATGTAAGTGACGCCGATGCTGACCTCGCCGCCGCGCTCGAAGGTGGCGTTGGCGGCCCCCATCGCCACCACCATGGCGGGCGCGGTCGCACCACCCCACACAGCCACTCAGCCCAGCAGCAGTGCGACGAACAGCAGGACCAGCGCCTGCCCCGCGACCGGCCAGATCAGGCGGACGAGCGTGCCCACCACGACTCCACCGACGAACAGGATCAGCAAGGTGGCCAGGATGCCCGCCCCACCCGGCATGTCGCCAAAGGGAGATGCCAGCCACACCGCCAGCATCGTGCCGTTGCCACTCATGAAGGAAACGAAGTAGCCGCCCAGTTTCTGAAAACCGATGGCATCGACATAGCCCGCCAACAGGGCAAGGCCTGCCGCCAGAGGCCAGCTACGTCGATCAGATCGGATCATGCCCGTCCCTTATCAGGGTCGCAGGCGGCATGACCACTGGCGATCGAGCGAATAAACCGATCCCGCATGGATCGGACCGACCGTCCGGACGTTCAGGCGGCTCGTGGAGGGGATGTGATGGCAGGCGCTTTGGTGGAAATCTGGCTGACCGTCTCGGCGCTGTCATCACTGATCATCATCATGATCGCATTGGGTCACAGCGACATGCGGCGCGAACGCCGCCTGCGGCCCCGCCCCCTTCGCCGCCGCGCACCGATCGCGCGGTCACGACGCGCCCGGCTATAATGCCGGGCCGGTAATCTCAGAACAGATGGAGCAACCGGTCGAGTAGGCCGGGGCGCCGCGAGCGCATTGCCATGTACCGCGCCCGATCCTCTGCAGCACGGCGATACAGGGCATCCAGACGCTCTTCGCGCGGCATGTCTGAAATACGCGGCGGCGGCATCTGACTGGCCATCGAACCTTACCCCCAAGGTATTGGTGAAACGTTCCAAATCAACGACGAATCGCTGCTTTCGTTCCCAGCGCGTGACAAAGCGGTCATCCGTTCGTCGCAACCCTCATGCCCTCGTCACGACGGGCAATCGGGCCAAAAACAGGCGCATCGGTCAAACCGACGCCCTTCTTCGGCAGCGCAACATGAACGTCTCGTATGATTTCCGTAAGCGGTGGGTCAGGCCACAGCCCCTATCGCCCGGTGCCAATATTCCAGCCTCTCGCGCCGAAAGAAGCCGATGCACGTCAATCCTGCCGACGAAACGCTGCCCGAAACCCGCCGTCTGTCCTCGGGCCAGCAATGGCGCTGGGTGGGAATCGCCGCCGCCATGGTGATCGGCGTGCTGATCCTGATCACGGTCATCGGCAAGCTGACCCACAAGGAAGAGGTGCCGCCACCCCCGCCGCCGCCCGGCACGCTGCGCCTGTCCAAGGACCAGCTGGATGCGATGCCGACGATGCGTGTCGGGCTGGGAGCCTCGGGCGACCAGACCATGGCGACCGGCGCGATCACCGTCGACGGCACCCGTTCGACCCCCGTGCTGATGCCCTATGCGGGCCAGGTGGTGCGCGTGCTGGCCGATGCGGGCCAGGTGGTCCGCCAGGGCCAGCCGCTGCTCCTCATCAAGACCAGCGATTTCGTCGACGCCCGCTCGGGCCTCTTCTCGGCGCGCGCGGCGTACCAGAACGCGCAGGCGCAGCTGGTCGCGGCGCAGCGCAACGCCGACCGCCAGCAGCAAATCTATGAGACCGCCGGCGGCGCGCTGAAGGATTATCAGCAGGCCAAGGCCGACCTCGCCGCCGCACAGGCGACCGCGCGCACCGCCGCCGCCTCGCTGGGCGCCGCGCGCGACAAGCTGGCGATCCTGGGCAAGTCGCAGGGCGAGATCAACCGGCTGGAGAATGTCGGCGAAGTCTCCGGCATCCACGACATCACCACGCTGCATGCGCCGATCAGCGGCGTGATCGCCTCGCGCGATGTCGCTGCCGGGCAATATGTCTCGCAGGGCGGCGACAAGCCGGTGATGACGATCACCGACCCCTCGCGCGTCTGGCTGGTCGCACAGGTGGCCGAGAGCGATGCCGAGAATGTCCGCGTCGGCGATCCTGTCGAGGTGACGACCCCCGCCGTGCCGGGCCGCGTCTTCCACGCGACGATCGACCTGGTCGGCGCCGCGCTCGACCCGCAGACCCACCGCCTGCCGGTGCGCGCCTCGATCCCCAACCCGGACAAGGCGCTGAAGCCGCAGATGTTCGCCAGCTTCGCGATCAAGCATCTGAACGCAGGCGAGGCGATCCGCGTGCCCGCCGCCGCCGTCATCCATGAAGGCGACACCGCGCGTGTCTGGATCATGCGTCCCGACGGCCTGCTGGTCGCGCGCGACGTGAAGACCGGCGATTCCGCCAACGGCCTCGTCACCATCACCTCCGGCCTGAAGCCGGGCGAGAAGATCGTCACGTCGGGCGCGCTGTTCGTCAACGAAGCGGGGATCGGCGAATAATGAACCGCATCGTCGACTTTGCGCTGCGTCAGCGACTGCTGATCGTCGGCCTGTTCTTTTCGATGATCGTCGCTGGCGTCATCGGCTTCATCAACCTGAACATCGAGGCCTATCCCGACCCGGTTCCGCCGATGGTCGAGGTCATCACCCAGACCCAAGGCCTGTCGGCCGAGGAGATGGAGCGCAACGTCACCATCCCGATCGAGGTCCAGATGGCGGGCATCCCGCATCTGACCGCGATCCGCGCGATCAGCCTGTTCGGCCTGTCGGACATCAAGATCCAGTTCACCTACGACTATACCAACGAGCAGGCGCGCCAGCAGGTCATCAACCGCCTGTCGCAGTTGCCGCCGCTGGCCGGTGGCGCACAGCCGACGCTGTCGCCGACCTCGCCGGTGGGTGAGATCTATCGCTACCGCATCGCCGCGCCCAAGGGCTATTCGGTAATGGACCTGAAGACGCTGCAGGACTGGGTGCTCCAGCGCCGGTTCAAGCGGATTCCGGGCGTGATCGACGTGACGGGCTGGGGCGGCAAGCTGCGCGCCTATGACGTGGTGATCGACCAGAACCGGCTGAACGCCCACGGCGTCACCGTGGCGCAGGTGCTGGCAGCCTTGTCCAAGAGCGACGGCAATGTCGGCGGCCAGACGATCAACTTCGGCGAACAGGCCGCGATCGTGCGCGGCATCGGCCTGATCCAGTCGCCCGACGCGATCCAGAACGTGCTGGTCGGCCAGGCTGGCGGTGCGCCCGTGCTGATCAAGGACGTGGCGACCGTGAAGATCGGCAACGCGCCCCGCATGGGCATCGCCGGGTATAATAACGACGACGACATCGTACAGGGCATCGTCCTAATGCAACGCGGCGCCCAGTCGATGCCGACGATCAAGGCCGTGCAGGCCGAGGTCGCCAACATCAACGACAGCGGCGTGCTGCCCCCCGGCGTCCATCTGGAACGGATTTATGACCGCTCCGACCTGATCAACCTGACCATCCACACCGTCATGGAAAACATGGTGGTCGGCATCCTGCTGATCTTCGCGCTGCAGTGGCTGTTCCTCGGCAATCTGCGCTCGGCGATCATCGTGGCGGCGACCATCCCGTTCGCACTGGCCTTCGCGATCCTGATCCTGGTGTTGCAGGGGGAGAGTGCGAACCTGTTGTCGGTCGGTGCGCTCGACTTCGGCCTGGTGGTCGATGCCTGCGTCATCATGGTGGAGAATATCTTCCGCCACATGGTCGAACGCTCCGCCGCCGTGGAGAATGGCCAGGGCCGCTATACCCTGGCCAGCCGCTTCGGCGCGGTGCTGGGCGCCTCGTCGGAGGTCAGCCGCGGCATCTTCTTCGCCGCCGCGATCATCATCGCCAGCTTTCTGCCGCTCTTCACCCTGACCGGTGTGGAGGGTCATATCTTCGGCCCGATGGCCAAGACCTATGCCTATGCGATCAGCGGCGGCCTGCTCGCGACCTTCACGGTCGCGCCGGTGCTCGCCACGCTGCTGCTGCCGGACAAGCTGGCCGAGACCGAGACGTTCATCGTCGGCAAGCTGCGCGCGGTCTATGAACCCGCCGCCTCCTTCGCGCTACGCAACAAGATCGTGACGATCGGCGGCGCGGTGCTGATGATGGGTCTGGCGGTCGTCGGCGTGCGCTCGCTGGGTATCGAGTTCCTGCCGCATCTCGAAGAAGGCAATATGTACATCCGCGCCACCCTCCCCTCCTCGATCAGCCTGGAGGCGGGCGAGAAGGTGACCAACGAGGTGCGCAAGATCATCGCCAGCTACCCGGAGACCACGGCGGTCCTGTCCGCGCATGGCCGCCCGGACGACGGCACCGACGCGACCGGCTTCTTCAACGTCGAGTTCTTCGTGCCGCTCAAGCCGTTCGACACCTGGCCGAGCGGCATGACCAAGGAGAAGCTGATCGACGAACTGTCGACCCGGCTCGCCAAGAAATATCCCGGCGTCGACTTCTCCTTCACGAAGATCATCGAGGATAACGTCGAGGAGGCCGCCTCGGGCGTGAAGGGCGCCAATTCGATCAAGCTGTTCGGCCCCGATCTGGTGACGCTGGAAAAGCTGGCCAACCAGATCAAGGCGCAGATGGCCAAGGTGAAGGGCATCGAGGATCTCGGCGTGTTCGAGATTCTGGGCCAGCCGACCGTGCGGATCGATGTCGATCGCGCCAAGGCCGCCCGCTATGGCCTGACCCCCGACGACATCAACCAGACGGTCGCCGCCGCCATCGGTGGCCAGTCGCCCGCCGATCTCTACGAGCCCGGCACCGACCGCCACTTCCCGATCATCGTGCGGTTGCAGCCGACCCAGCGCGACTCACTGGAATCGGTGCGCAACATCACGATCGGCGCGCCGAGCCCCGACGGCAACGGCACGATCCAGGTGCCGCTGTCCGAGGTCGCCAGCGTCAAGCTGACCACCGGTGCGTCGTTCATCTATCGCGAGCATCAGGAACGGTACGTGCCGATCAAATTCTCGGTGCGCGACCGCGACCTGGGCGGCGCGGTCGAGGAGGCGCGGGCGCGGATCAACCAGAATGTCCACCTGCCGCCGGGTTATCACCTGGAATGGGCGGGCGAGCTGGATAACCTGAAGAACGCGATCGCGCGGCTGGAGATCGTGGTGCCGATCAGCCTCGTACTCATCCTGCTGCTGCTCTATGCGAATTTCGGCTCGATGCGTGACAGCCTGCTCGCCTTCTCGGCGATCCCGATGGCGATCGTGGGCGGTGTGCTGGCCCTGGCCCTGACGGGCACGGCGTTCAGCATCTCGGCGGCGATCGGCTTCGTGGCCTTGTTCGGCATCGCGGTGATGGACGGCATCCTGGTCGTCACCACCTTCAACAACGCGATCGACGAGGGGGCCCCGCGTGAGAATGCGCTGGCCACCACCGTCAAGAACAGCCTGCGCCCCGTCGTCATGACCTGTCTGGTCGCCGCGATCGGCCTGCTGCCCGCAGCTCTCTCGCACGGCATCGGCAGCCAGGTGCAGAAGCCGCTCGCGCTGGTCGTGGTCGGCGGCATGACGCTGGCCCCGCTGCTGATCCTGCTGGTCCTGCCGGTGCTCATCAGCCGCTATTCGACGCGCCTGCCGCTGTCGCAGCGCAAGAAGAAGCATGATCCGATGGTCGACGACCAGGACGATCCCACCACTCCTGAATCCGGGGTTCCGGCATGAAGCGTTTCCTGACCCTGCCGCTGCTGGCCTGCGTTTCCGCCTGTGCGGTGGGGCCGCATGACCTGGACGCGCATGCCAGCCTGCCCCCCATGGCTCCCGCGCCGGTCATCGCGCCGGCAACCGGGCCGGCGCAGACGGTTTCGGCCCATGTCGCGCCTGAATGGTGGCACGCCTTCGGCAATGCCCAGCTCGACGCGCTGGTCTCCGAGGCGCTGGCGCATAACAACGATGTGGGTGTCGCCGAAGCCTCGTTGCGGCAGGCCCAGGAACAGGCGCGGGCGACACGCGGTTCGCTGCTCTTCCCGCAAGGCAGCCTGAACTATCAGGCGCAGCGTACCCGCGTGTCGAACGCGCTGTCCCCGGCGGTCGCGGATCAGAACCAGCAGCTCTATACGCTACACACCGCGCAGGTCAGCGTGTCCTATGACGTCGATGCGTTCGGCGGCAACCGGGCGCAGGTCCGCTCCGCGGCCGCGCGGGCGGAGGTGCAGCGACATCAGCTGGATGCGGCGCGGATGACAGTGGCGGCCAACCTCGTCACCGCCCTGATCGAACGGGCGAGCCTGGCCGAGCAGGTCGCCGCCGCGCAGACCGCGATCCAGGTCAACCGCGATATCCTGGGCGCGCTGCAACAGCGGCAGCGGCTGGGCGCGGTGGGGGCGTCCGACGTCGCGCAGCAACAGGCCGCGCTCGCCAATGCCGAAGGGGCCCTGCCCCCGCTCGTCCGCGCCGAAGCGGCGCAGCGCACCGTCATCGCGACGCTGATCGGCCGCCCGGCGGGCTCGCCCCTGCCGCCGCTGCCCGAACTGTCGCAGCTGACCCTGCCGACCGAGCTGCCCGCGATCGTCCCGTCCGAGCTGGTCCATCGTCGCCCCGACGTGCTGGCGGCCGAGGCGCAGTTGCAGGGGGCGGGCGCCGATGTCGGTGCCGCCATCGCCGCGCGCCTGCCCAGCATCCAGCTCTCGGCCAATGCCGGTGGCTCGGCGCAGAATTTCGGCGACATGTTCAAGAGCGGCAACCCCTTCTGGGCACTGCTCGGCGGCATCACCCAGCCGCTGTTCCACGCCAATGCGCTACGCCATCAGCAAAAGGCGGCGGAAGCCGCGCTGGACGGGGCGAAGGCGCAATATCGCCAGGCGGTGCTTCAGGCGTTCGGCAATGTCGCGGATTCGCTGACCGGCCTGTCGACCGACGCGCAGGCGCTGGACGCGGCGCAGCGGGCGAGCAATGCGGCGGGTCAGGCGCTGACCTTCGCGCGGCGTCAGCTGGCGCTGGGGGATGTCGGCACGCTGCAACTGCTGAACGCCACCGCGACGGACGCGCAGGCCCGGTCGCAGCTGATCCAGGCCAAGGCGGCGCGGATGACCGATACGGTCGCGCTGTTCCAGGCCGCCGGGGGGCCGGTTACGGGATCGTGAGGGTTTGGGGCGGGCTGATCGAGGCTCGCCCCTACCGCCATTCAGTCCGAGCGAAGTCGAAGGCCAAGGGATTTCGGTTCGCGCAGAGGCGCTGAGGACGCAGAGGTCGCGCTCCCCGCCCCCCACTTAAATACTCTTTTGTTCCCCGGCGAAGGCCGGGGCCCAGTTGCCATGTCGTTGAAAGCGCGCGGCGCAGTTGCGTGGGAGGCCATGGGGGCCCACGCTCGACGGCGCACCGCAACTGGACCCCGGCCTTCGCCGGGGTGGTCGTTCCGGTTTGGGAGCTGGGCCTTACGCCCCTTCGACACCGCTCAGGCCGAACGGCATATGGAACAAGAAAAAAGGGGAGGACGCGTCGTCCCCCCCTCGATCAGAACAACCGGGTCAGCAGGTAGAACCCCGCCCCCATCGCGGCGGAGGCTGGGATGGTGATGATCCACGCGATCACCACATTGCCCGCCACGCCCCAGCGCACCGCCGAGGCGCGCCGCGCGACGCCCGCGCCGATGATCGATCCGGTGATGGTATGCGTCGTCGACACCGGGATACCCAGCGCCGAGGCGCAGAAGATCACGATCGAGCCGGCGGTCGAGGCGCTGAACCCCTGGTGCTGCGACAGCTTGGTGATGCGGCTGCCCATCGTCTCGATGATCTTCCAGCCGCCGGTCATCGTGCCCAGCGCCATGGCGACATAGCAGGAGATGGCGACCCAATGCGGCACCTCGAACGGGCCGGTCAGGCGGCCGGTCGAATAGAGGAGGACGGTGATGATGCCCATCGTCTTCTGCGCATCGTTCAGGCCGTGGCTGAGCGAATAGGCCGCCGAGGAAACGAGGTGCAACGCACGGAAGCTGCGCTCCGCCTGCCCCGCCGTCGAGCGGCGCAGCGCCCAGCTGCTCAGCAGCATGACCAGCATCGCCAGCATCATGCCCAGCATCGGCGACAGCACGATGGCGAGCAGCGTCTTGTTGAGCCCCGCCCACTGCACCGCGCCCGTACCCGCATGGGCCACGCCCGCGCCGACCAGCCCGCCGACCAGCGCATGGCTGCTCGACGACGGAATACCGCGCAGCCAGGTGATGACGTTCCACGCCATCGCCCCGCCCAGCGCGCCGAAGATGACGGCGGGCGTCACCACGTCCTGCGCGATCAGACCCTTGCCGACCGTCTCCGCCACCTTGTGCAGGCTGGGGAAGGCGACGGTCAGGAAATAGGCGGCGAAGTTGAAGAAGGCGGCAAACAGCACCGCCGCAACCGGCGACAGCAGTCGCGTCGCCACCACGGTCGCGATCGAATTGGCCGCGTCATGCAGCCCGTTCAGATAGTCGAAGGCCAGCGCGACCAGGATCAGGCCGGCCAGCAACGGAAAGGCGAGTTCGTGCATGACCCCGCGCCTCAGGCGTGATCGATGACGATGCCGTCGATCTCGTCGGCGACATCCTCGAACGCGTCGAGGATGCGCTCCAAATGCTTGTACACTTCCTTTTCGATGACGAAGCGCAGCGTATCGCGCTCGCCGCATTCCTCCAGCGTGCGCTTCAGGCCCGCCGCATGGATCTCATCGGCGCGCCCTTCCAGCCGGACCAGCTCCTCGGTCAGCGCGTGGAGCCGGTCGCCGTTGCGCGCGACGTCGCGCATCAGCGGCATCGCCTCGACGGTCAGCTTGGCAGCCTCGACCGCGACCGCCGCCATCTCGCGCATCTCGGGCGCGAAGCTGGTCAGGCGGTACAGGCCGATCGCAGTGGCGGCGGCGTGCATCTCGTCGATCGTGTCGTCCATCGACCCGATCAGCGAGGTGATGGAGGCGCGGTCGAACGGCGTCAGGAAGGTCGAGCGCACCGAGGTCAGGACCTGGCGGGTGATCTCGTCGGCGTCATGCTCGCGCGCGGCGACGGCGGCGATCTCGTCGGCGGTGTTGCCCTGCGTGTCGAACAGCCGGACGGTGGCCTCGGCCCCCGCCAATATCGTGGCGGCTTGCGCCTCGAACAGCGCGAAGAAATTGCCGGTCTTCGGCAGGAGGCGTTGGAACCAGGCGAACATCAGTCGGTAACCCCGATAGTGATCCGAAACCGTGCGCATCTTTCGGCCATGACCGATCGGGCCACGACGAAACGCCGGACCGCGAAAAGGTCATGAAGCCAGGATGGCACGAACGTCGCCCCCCTGACCAGTCGCGGCCCCTCCGTCAAGCAAAACGCTGTTACACCAATGTGACACCCGGGTCATCAGCGGCGGTCACGGCAGGACGGGCGGCTGGTACGGCAGAGTGAAGGACAGGGCCCAGAGAAGGAACAGGACGACCGGCAGATGGACGATCAGCTGCAGGAAGCTGAACCCCACGATATCCCGTGCCTTCAACCCCAATATGCCGAGCAAAGGCAACATCCAGAAGGGGTTGATGAGATTGGGCAGCGCCTCCGCCGCATTGTAGATCTGCACCGCCCAGCCGAGATGGACGTGCAGTTCGTTGGCCGCCTGCATCACATAGGGCACCTCCAGCAGCCACTTGCCGCCCCCCGACGGCACGAAGAATCCCAGGATCGCCGAATAGGCGCCCATGGTCAGCGGAAAGGAGCCGGGCGTGTTGAGCGCGACAAAGGCATGGGCGATCTGGTCGGCGACGCCCACCCCCGCGCCGTTCTTCGCCCCCGTCAGCATCGCGGCGATGGCGGCGTAGAAGGGATATTGGATCAGGATGCCCGCCGTCGCGGGCACCGCGCGGGCCAATGCGATCAGGAAGCGCTTGGGCCGCCAGTGCAGCACCAGCCCGGCCATTAGGAACAGGAAATTATAGGTGTTGAGGTTGGAGATCGCGACCATCCAGTCCGCCTTCGCAAACTCCTGCACCAGCCAGCCCGCCGCCAACAGGCCGATCAGGACGGTGACGAGCGGGGCATGTTCCAGCCACTCGCCCGGCTGGGTACGCGACGGCAGCGCATCGTCCTCGCGCGCCGGGTCGATGCCCATATCCTCGGCCGTCACGGCGGCATCGCGGCCGGGGGCCGACGCCATGGCGATGACGGTCGAGAGCAGGATCAGGACCCCCGCAATCAGCATCGACTGCCACAGGAAGATGGTCTGGCTGAACGGGATGACCCCGGTGATGGGCAGCAGCGCGGGCGGCAGGCTGGCCGGGTTCGCCTGAAGCTGCGCCGCCGAGGAGGACAGCCCCATCGCCCAGGTCGCGCCCAGCCCCAGATAGGCCGCCGCCCCCGCCGCCCGGTAATCCATGCGCAGGTCGCGCCGCCGCGCACAGGCACGGGCCAGCAACCCGCCGAAGATCAGGCTCAGTCCCCAGCTGAGCAGCGACGACACCATGGTCGCCAGCGCGATCATCCCGATCGCTCCCCGCGCACTGCGCGGCCGCCGGGCCAGCCAGTCGATCAGCCGCTGGACCGGCGCAGAGGTGGCGACGACGTACCCGCCGATCGTCACGAACGCCATCTGCATGGTGAAGGGGATCAGCGTCCAGAAACCGTCGCCGAAGCTCTTGGCCACCGCCGGCGCCGATGCGCCATTGACCAGCGCCGCCACCGCCACGACGACGACCGCGATCGCTACGAAGATGAAGGCATCGGGAAACCAGCGTTCGGCCCAGCCCGTGAAGCGCAGGGCGAGCCGGGCCAGACGCCCTTCCCCTGCCGCTGTCTGCTCCCTCGCCATCCCGCTCCCCCCTTTGTTGCACCGTCGAAACGGCCGTTCGTCGCATCAATGCGGCGGCGGCCTTCATGTTGCACGGCCCCCGGTTGCAATTTCGGCGCAGTGTGGCGCGGGCGCATCAGCTCTGTCACGCGAGCGCCATAATGTGCCCCTAACCGCCCCGATTACCGGGAGAATAGCAATCAGTCGGGCGGCGTGAACCACCCGACGGAGCGTGGGGACTATATGAAATCCGTAATCAAGACCGCGGCGCTGCTGGGCGCGGCGTGGGGTGTTTTGGCGACCGTGCCGGCGATGGCGCAGACCGCCGATCAGGGCGCGGCCACGACCGCTGCCGCCACCGATGAGCAACAGGGCCTGGGCGACGTCGTCGTCACCGCCGAGCGCCGCTCGGAAAGCCTGAACCGCGTGCCGGTGTCGGTCGGCGTGGTCAGCGGGTCGAACCTGCGCACCTTCCAGCAGGGCGGCGAAGACATCCTGGCGCTGTCGGGCCGCGTACCCGGCCTGTATGCCGAGACGACCACCGGCCGCATCTTCCCGCGCTTCTACATTCGCGGCTTGGGCAATATCGACTTCTATCTGGGCGCGTCGCAGCCCGTGTCGATCATCCAGGACGATGTGGTCCTGGAGCATGTCGTCCTGAAGTCGAACCCGGTGTTCGACGTCGACCAGGTCGAAGTGCTGCGCGGTCCGCAGGGCTCGCTCTTCGGTCGCAACACGACCGCAGGCATCATCAAGTTCGACACGATCAAGCCGACGCAAAGCTTCCAGAGCCGCGCCACTGCCTCGATCGGCAGCTACAACACGATCAGCATGGACGCCGGTGTCGGCGGTCCGCTGATCCGCGATGTGCTGGCCTTCCGCCTGTCGGCGCTGGTGCAGCACCGCGACAACTGGGTTGACAATGTCTATGCGGGGCCCAGCGCCGACCGCACGCTGACCCCGAAGAACGACGCGATGGGCGGCTTTACCGAGCGCGACGTGCGCCTCCAGCTGCTGCTGACGCCGACCGACACGCTGTCGTTCAACCTCTCGGGCCATGCCCGCTGGTATGACGGCACCTCGACGCTGTTCCACCGCGCCGCGCTGAAGAAGGGCTCGAACGACGTCTCGGCCGAACCGCGCGACCGCGTCGCCTATGACGAGGGTCAGGGCAATCCGCAGTCCTACGATACGCAAGGGTCGTCGCTGCGCGCCGCCTGGGACATGGGCGGGGCCGAACTGACCTCGATCACCGCCTATGAGACCACGGCCGGCTTCAGCAAAGGCGACACCGATGGCGGCGCGGCGGCGAACTTCCCGGTCAATGGCATGGCCAATGGCTATGGCCTCAGCCAGGGCCAGGTGCGCGGGCTGGACCAGTGGACGCAGGAAGTCCGCCTGGCCTCGACCGGCACGGGCGCGTTCAAGTGGCAGGTCGGCGGCATCTATTTCGACAGCCGCGACATCACCGACTTCTATCAGCGTGCGTTCCTAATCGGTGCGAACCCCAACAACTGGGTCCGCCTGCACGACGTCAACACCTCGTGGGGCGTGTTCGGCCAGGTCAGCTACCGCGCGACCGATCGCCTGACCCTGACCGCCGGTGGCCGCATCAGCGAGGATACCAAGCGGACCCAGCTGCTGCGCACCGCCGACACCGCCGCTGGCGTGTCGACCTATCGCGGGCGCCGCGACGTGCGCCTGTCGGACACCCAGCCCAGCTGGGACCTGTCGGCGCTGTATGAAGTCAATCCGAACGTGAACGTCTATGTCCGCGCCGCGCGCGGCTTCCGCGGGCCGACCATCCAGGGTCGCTCGGCGGTGTTCAATTCGGACTTCACCACCGCGAACTCGGAAACCAACCTGTCGTTCGAGACCGGCTTCAAGTCGAAATTCTTCGACAACACGCTGCGCCTGAACGCCGCCGCCTTCGCGTACCGCGTGAAGGGCATCCAGCTGAACGGCAATGACTCGGACGGCAATGGCGTCCTGTTCAACGCCGACAAGGCGATCGCCTATGGCCTGGAAGCCGATGCGCAGTGGCTGCCGGTGCGCAATCTGGCCCTGTCGGCGGGTGTCAGCCTGCTGCACTCGGAAATCCGCGACAAGCGCGTCTTTGCCCAGACCTGCGGCCTGAACGGCGTCCAGGTATGCACCGTGCTCGACCCGTTCGTGACCCGCACGGTGTTCGGCGCCAACGCCTATTTCGCGCAGATCAACGGCAACCCGCTGCCCAACGCGCCGGAATATAACGTCAACGTCGCGGCCAAGTACGACATCCCGCTGGCGAACCAGGGCAAGGCGTTCATCTCGACCGACTGGAACCTGCAAGGGTATACGAACTTCGTCCTGTACCGGACCAAGGAGTTCACCTCGAACGGCAATTTCGAGGGCGGCCTGAGCATCGGCTATTCCGCGCCGAACGACGATTGGAGCCTGTCGGTCTTCGCCCGCAACATCACGAACGAGAAGAACCTGAAGGGCGTGATCGAAAACTATATGGCGGCCGTGTTCAACGAACCGCGCATCATCGGCATCTCGTTCAGCGGCAAGTATCGCTGATCGGTATGACCGGTTGAACGAAGGCCCGTCCCTCGCTGTGAGGGGCGGGCCTTTTTCTTGGGGTGCGCCTCACGCCCCCCGCACGTCGCGTTTCCCCCGGACCGGACCCGTCCTCGCCCGCGCATGCCGCTCGGCATGGGCGAGCAGCGTGTCGAGGTCCTCGCGCGCGATATCGAAGCTCTCGTGCATCTCCTCCAGCGCGGCGTCGACATCCTCGGGGCCGATCAGCGCGGGGCTGGCGACAGGCGGCACCACCGCCGGTTCGTGTGGATAGCTGCGCCCCGTCGCACGGTGAAAGGCCATGCCGATCGCGACCAGCGCGATCGAGTTGATCGCCACCGGTGCGAAGGCGAAGGCGAAACCCGCCGCATGAATGCCCTGGCTGCCGATCACGGCGGTCAGTGCCGCCGCCCCGCCCGGCGGATGCAGGCAGCGCGCCAGCGACATGACCAGGATCGCACCGCCCACCGCGCAACCCGCCGCCAACGGCAGCGAGGGGATCGCTTGAAAGGCCGCCACTCCGACCAGCGTCGACAGGACATTGCCACCGACCACCGACCAGGGCTGGGCCAGCGGACTGGCGGGCACCGCGAAGACCAGCACCGCCGACGCGCCCAGCGGCGCGACGATGATCGGCAGGTCGGGGCCAAGCGGCGGCAACCCGCCGCAGACGATGATGGTCAGCCCGATGCCGATCACCGCGCCGACACAGGCGATCAGGCGACCCGGCAGCGTGGCTCCGGCGAGCAGGGGTTTGAAGAAGGACATGGCCGCCTTTGGAGTTGGGATTCGATAAGCCCCTCCTCCCGAGGGGTGCGTTCTTGGCCGGGTTTGGTGCCCCCTTAAACCTCCGCCAGGAACACCACGCCGGGAATGGCGATGCTCCGCCCGGTCGCGGTCAGCCGCCCGTCCTTGCCGATGTGGAAGGCGTTGACCGTGCCCGACCGCTCGTTCGCGACCAGCATCTCGGCCCGTCCCTCGCGCAACAGGAAGAAGCGCGGCCAGTTGCCGCCGGTCGGGACATGCTGCACTAGTCGGGGCTCGCCCTTCGCATCCAGCGCGAACACGGTGATGCTGTTCGCCCCGCGATTGGAGACATAGAGCGTCCGCCCCGCGCGATCGATCACGATATGCGCGGCATAGGAGGCGGGACCGCCCTCCGCCACCAGCGCCTGCTCGCCCGCCGTGCGGAACCGGCCATCCGGCAGCGCATCGAGGACGAACAGCCGTGTCTGCAACTCACAGGCGACATAGGCGCGTGGCAGGGTCGGGTGACGGACCATATGCCGGGGCCCGGCGCCCGCCGGGGCCTGCCAGCCCACCACCGGCTCGGCCAGCGTCCGCGCGACCGGATCGAAGCGATAGGCGAAGATCGCATCCGCCCCCAGATCGACCGCGTGCAGCCAACGCCGGTCGGGGCTGAACCCCACCCAATGCGCGTGCGGTCCCGCCTGACGCTCGGCATTGGGACCCTTGCCATGATGCTGGAACACCTTGGCCTCGCCCGGCACCCCGGTCTTGCGGTCGAGCTGGTAGAAGGCGACCGATCCGCTCGAATAATTGGCGACCGCCAGACAGGCCGCGCTGCGGTCGAGCGCGACATGGCACGGGTCGGCGCCGCCGGTCGACGCCCCACCCCGGACCTTCCAGCCCGGACCATAGCCGGTCACCTGTCCCTGGGTTTCTTCGCGCAGGAGATAAAAGGCCCCGCCCGGCCCGTTGCCGACGCCATAGGACGCGTTGACGATCCCGTGCACCGGCGCGCCCAGGCGGCCGTCGACGATGGGGTACAGCCCCTTGCCGCCCTCATGGGCGTAGGTGCCCGCGATCAGCCGGTCGCGTCCCGGCATCCGCGCCACGGCCGGAAGAGCCGTGCCCAGCCCGATCGCCGTCGCACCTGCCAGTATCTCGCGCCGTGTCGTCGTCATGCCCAATCCCTTTCGCGGGCCCTTGAACGCCAAAGGGGGCGGGAAGGCAATCACCTTCCCGCCCCCCTCGGCTTACGATGCGATCAGGCGATCAGATCGCGACCACGCCGCCGTCATTCTTGGTGATGACGATGGTGGCCGAACGCGGTCGGATCGTCGCCGCCGCGCTGCCCGACTGGCTGTCCGGCCAGTTGCTGGTCGGGGCCGACGGGCTGCTGGCGCCCTCGCCCGGATGCTGTATGTTGACGAAAACCGAGGTGCCGTCCGGCGTCGAGTGGATGCCGGTGATCTCGCACTGCTTCGGACCCACCAGGAAGCGCTTCAGCGTGACGCCGGGCGCCTTGCCGATGCGGGTGGTGACCGTCGCCGTCGCCCCGCCCGCGCTGCTGGTGACCGAACGGGTGCCGCCATCGCCGACCCGGCCGGGGATCGCGGCCAGCATCATGCAGTTGGTGACGTCGGTGAACGCCCCGTCATCGGTCTGAATCCACATCACCGGCGTCGCTTGCCCGGCGACATTGCTCGGCAGGCTGAACCACAGGCCGTCGGGCGACGAGAAGTCGTTGGTCGCGTCCAGCCCCGACAGGTTGATGTTGGTCGGGTCGAGGTCCGCGCCCGCGCCGAACGCATAGACGTCCCAGGTGAAGCTGGTCGCCTCGGTCGTGTCGTTCGCCTCGCGGATGCGGATGATATGGCCGTTGCGGTTGCCGACCGAGGTCGAAGGCGCATCGACATAGGAGCGCGGGTTGGCCGCATCGACACCCGTATTGCTGCCCGACGCCACCGGCTTGCGCGAGGCATTGTTGGTCAGCGTGCAATACATCTCGCCGGTCGCCGGATTGACGGCGGTCCATTCGGGACGGTCCATCTTGGTCGCGCCCAGTGCATCGCCCGCCAGACGGGTGTTGATGAGCACATCGGCCTGGTCGGCGAAGGGATAGATAGCGTTCGAGGCGTTCAGCCCGTTCTGACCGTACACCAACGGCATCCACATGCCGGTGCCATCGGCATTGAACTTGGCGACATAGAGCGTGCCGTTGTCCAGATACTTGTCACCCACCGCCAGACGGTCGGTCGCGCTGGCGTCCGAGGCGCTCCACGGCGTCGCCGACACCAACTTGTAGATATATTCGTTCTGCGCGTCATCGCCCATATAGAAGGCTGGGCGGACGCCCGCGATCATCCGGCCGCTCTGGCAGCCTTCATGGTTCATGCGGCCCAGCGCGGTGCGCTTGCGCGGGGTCGAGGCCGGGTTGAATGGATCGATCTCGACCACCCAGCCGAACTGGAACGGCTCGTTCCGGAAATCGGCCGTGCCATCGGCGGCAAGCGCGGCATTGGCGGTCGCGTTCCAGCGGCGGAAGACGGTGCTCGACGAATCCGACGGCGTGACCGTCGTCCAGCCATAATTGCCCGAGCGCCCTTCACCGATGCCATAGCGGGCGAGCGAGGTATTCTGCTTCGCATTGGTCGTGGTGCGCACGGCGGCATCGCCCGAGCTACGACGGAAATAGCCCGCCCAATTCTCCTCATTGGTCAGATAGGTGTTCCACGCCATAGTGCCGTTGGCGCAGTTGTTGATCGTACCGCGCCCGCCGGTGCCGTCGGTCGAATAGGCGGTCTTCAGCCAGCCATTGCCCTTGACCGGCCCGCTGAACGCCATCGGCGTGTTCGGGGTGATGCGGCGGTTCAGCCCCGAGGCCTGGACATAGCTCCACGCGCCATTGGTCCGCGTCACCTCGATCACCGAGACACCGTGGCACTCGATCTCCTTGATCGCTTCGCTTTCGGGGCGGGGGGCGGGCGACTGGCCGTTCACGTGCAGATATTGCTCGCTGATATTCTCGTGGTTCAGGACCAGCAGGCCGCGCGTGCTGTTGGTCGGGTCCGGGCTGGTCCCCGACGCCGCCAGCCCGAAATAGCTCATCCCGTCATGATGATCGCCCGCACGCTGCGCGAAGTTCGTGTCGGTGCCGTTATTGGCATAGGCCGCGACGCCCGAAGCGATCGGATCGCCCAGCCGGTACAGCACGCTGACGCTATAACCCGCAGGCACCGTCACCACGTCGGCCAGGCTGTGCGGCACGGCGGTGAAGTCGAGCGTGATCGGCGTGACGGTGATGGTCACGCTGTTATTGGTGACGACGCCGTCGCGGCTGGTGATCTCCAGCTTGAAGGCCAGTTGCGTCGCGGTGGCGACGGCGGGCGCGCGGAACGAAGCGACCAGCTGGTTGGTGCCCGTCAGCGTGACCGACGGGCCCGCCGTCTGGCTCCAGTTGACATTGGCCACCTGCCCCGAGCCCACCGTGCCGGTCAGCGTGACCGGGCGGCCCGCCGCGACGCTGGCGGTGCTGCCCGCCGCCGTGGCGGTGACGCCCTGCGGAGTCTCGTCATCGCAACCGGCCAGCAGCGCGCCGCCGAACAGCGCGGTCGTCATCGCCGACACCCCGTGGCGCAGCGTCTGGCGGCGCGACAGCCGGGTGGCGATCAGCTCGCTCATATGCGTATTGGTCGAGCGGTTGGTATCGATGTCGCCATCGTCATAGGCGACCAGGCTGTTGATATCCGACATGAAAAATCCCCCGGCGCCGCGCGGGGACAGGACGCGCGGTCAGTGGCCCGGGCTTTGCCTCCCAACCAAGTCATGCAGGCTTCATTTCCGCGTCATGATCATGACTTACGAATGACTCTGGAATGACATTGCATTCATTTTGCCGCGGACCTTGACTCCCACCCTCGATCCTGCGAAGGCGCGCCCGCATCCGATGGGCCTGCCCCACCGGATTCCGTCCAAGACAGCAGGTGCCGGGGAATATGCCCTGGCTTAATCTCCTGCCGAGACGGGGAAAAGGATTTTGCCGGTCGTGCCACTTGCTGGTCCCGCCCGGTCTGCCCCGCGTTTCTCACGCGTCGGTTGCCCATTCCCCATCGCTGGACACCCCGAGGGGTGGTCACACCCCCCGGTCAAGCAACCGGGATGACCGTTCGCGGTCGTTCCAACCATGGAGAATGGCATGGATCGCGATCAAAAGAGCCAGGCCGTCGCCGAACTGAACCGCAACTTCAACGAGGTTGGCGTGGTGGTCATCACCCGCAACCACGGCATGACCGTCGCCCAGTCGACGGCCCTGCGCACGAAGATGCGGGAAGCTGGCGCGACCTACAAGGTCTCGAAGAACCGGCTTGCCAAGATCGCAGCCCAGGGCACCGACTATGCCGGTGTCGCTGACATGCTGACGGGTCCCGTCGGCATCGCCAGCTCGATCGATCCCGTGGCCGCCGCCAAGGTGGCCGTGGACTTCGCCAAGACGACCGACAAGTTCGAGATCGTCGGCGGATCGATGGGTGCGAATGTCCTTGATGTCGCAGGCGTGCAGGCGCTGGCGACTCTGCCCTCGCTGGACGAGCTCCGGGCGAAGATTGTCGGCCTCATCGTGGCGCCTGCCACGAAGCTGGCAACCATCACCCAGGCCCCCGCGGCGCAGATCGCCCGCGTCCTGGCGGCGTATGCCGACAAGGACAAGGAAGCCGCCTGATCTTCGGGCGAATACGACGATTTGAACTGACACACTCGGGCCATTTTACCCGGCCCGTATTGGAGATAAGAACATGGCAGACCTGAACGCGCTGGTTGACCAGCTGAGCGAGCTGACCGTCCTCGAGGCCGCTGAGCTCTCGAAGATGCTCGAAGAGAAGTGGGGCGTCTCGGCCGCCGCTGCTGTTGCCGCGGCTCCTGCTGCTGGCGGCGATGCTGCTCCGGCCGCTGAAGAGAAGACCGAATTCGACGTGATCCTCACCGGCGACGGTGGCAAGAAGATCAACGTCATCAAGGAAGTCCGCGCGATCACCGGCCTGGGCCTGACCGAAGCCAAGGCGCTGGTCGAAGGCGCTCCGAAGCCCGTCAAGGAAGGCATTGCCAAGGACGAGGCCGAGAAGATCAAGAAGCAGCTCGAAGAAGCCGGCGCGACCGTCGAGCTCAAGTAATCGGACTGCGGAGGGGCAACCTTCCGCACCCGTTCGCTTGGCGAGCTAAAGTTAAGGGCGGCCCCTTCGGGGGTCGCCCTTTTCGTTTGGCGAGCCCTTCAGACGATACGCCAGGATGCGGGCGCTGCTCGGCAATCGCCGTCGAAGAGCCTGCCGCCATGGAGTGCCAGTTCCGCGTCCGCCAACGCGATCACGAGGCCAGGATCGCCTTCGGCGAACAGCGCGCGAAAGGCTGTGTCGAACCTGCCTGCCAAGCCCGTATCCATTTTCGCCAGAAGACGGGGCGCCCATTTGCCAGCCCCATTCCAATGCCCCCTGCCCCGCAAGACAAGTTCGACCAGCTTGGGATGGAGCAAGGCTCCGATCGCCATTACTTCGTCTGCACGCCGATCACCCAGAAGGTCGTCGATCGCGTCCGTGATCTCGTACCGCAGAGCATTCAACACCGCTGTCGAAAGCGGTAGCGGACCACTAACCAGACGCGCGGATATATTCGCGCGCAAAGCTTCCGCCGAATCCGGATGGGCTCCGATGACCGATCCCTCGACGATCATGTTCAGAATGCTCGGGCGGCCGCGCGCTATGTCCTCCTCGACGAACCAGGCCAGCGTTTCTGGATCGTGGACGAACGCCTCGACCGGCACCCCATCGACAAGGAAGGATTCCCGCCGTGCCGCGTCGAGGCGATCGAAGACGACAACCAGGTCGATATCCGACAGATACGTGCCTTCACCGCGCATGATGGCCCCGGCGACATAGGCAAAGGCCGCGCCACCGTACCGGGCATGGAATACGGCATCTGCAATCGTCAGCGCCTCGACGGGCGTAGGACAGGTTCGGTTGACCATAGGCCGGACGCTACTGGCTTGGCACCGCCCTGCGCAATGATGGTTCCATAGTTGACGACCGGCCTATGCGGGTTCCGTCATGTCCCCGTTATATCCTAAACCGTGCCCAGGGCTGGGCCCGCCGCATGTCGAGGCGGCAGACTCCCTGCAACCCGTGCCGCGCAACATAGCGCGCCACTCGCGCGTCGTAATCGGCGCGCAACGGAGCGGCGAAGTTCCAGTCGGGCGGGTTGAAGGTCGAAAAGCCGTTGATCGTCGGCACCCGCCATTGTTCGGCCAGGAACATCGCATCGACATTGTGCGGATACAGCGCGTTGAGCTCGGCATTGATATAGATCGGCTCGTTCACCCGCGACGCGACGACGTAAAAGCTCTGGCAACCTGCGGGCGGCGACGGGATCGCATCGAGCGCGGCGCGCTGTTCGCGGCGGCTGAGCAACGCCGCGGTTTCGGCACTCAGATTCTCGGCGAGCAGCAGCATGACGATCGCCGCTCCCCATAGGGGCCTTGTGCGCAGCAAGGTCGCCAGGCGCGCGCGCCAGGCGAACACGACGATCAGCAGAAACGGCAAGGTCAGCCAGAGCTGGTAGCGCGAGACGGTCCGCAAGCCCTTGGCTCCCGGCACCAGATAGAAGACCAGGTTCCAGGGCGACGCCTCCCAGAATTGCAGCGTCAGCGTCCAGGCCACGATCATCGCCAGGGTGAAGGCCCGCCACGTGACGGAGGGGATCAACCCCTCACCCACCGGACGATGGCGGATGATCCGCCAGGCCGCGACGATCAGCAAAAGGCAAAGGAACGGCGGATATCCCACCTCATGCTCGCCGCGCAGCACCCTCGCGGGCAGGGCCAGATCGTCGGGCCGCATATGGTGAAGCAGCGCAATCAGCGGCCGGAACAGCCAGCCCCAGAGGTAATTGTCCGGCCCGACATTGATCATATCGATCGTCGGCGTGATCAGATAGCCGAGCATGTCGTAATAGCCCTCGCCCCCCGTCTCGTGCAGCTTGGGCAGATAGACGGCGAGGAAGGGCAGGATCAGCACCGCAAAGGTCCCGGACCCACAGGCGATGGTGCCCGCATGGGTGCGCATCAGCCGCAGCGCTGCGATCGGCCGGGCATGACCGCTGAGGATCGCCCAGCACAGAACGAACAGACAGGCGGAGAAAAGCGTGAACCAGGCCATGTAATAGGAGGTCATCAGCCACGCCGCCATCAGCGCGGCCAGCGCCACGGCGCACAACCGGGCGCGGCCACGCTGCCCCGCCGTCTCGGCCTGCACGCAAGCGATGGCCAGCATCATCGCCAGCGGCAACAGCGCCACGCTCTGCAACTGCGCATGGACCGCCTGGAGTTGGATGTTGCTGGCGATGGTGAAGCTGGCGGCGACGAACAGACCCGCCCCCCGCCCCCAACCCAGGCTGCGTGTTGCAAGCGCATAGGCGGCGACAAATCCGATCGTCTTGAACGTCAGGATGTTGAGCGTGTCGGCGTGAAAGGGATCGGCGAACAACCGCCAAAAGGAATAGGACAGGCCGTAAAGGAAATAACCGTCATTATAGCCCAGCGTGCCGTCATAGGGATGAAAGTAGAAGCCGCTGTTCCACGCCGACACGCCCGCCCAGACATTGCGCCAATGTTCGAGGATGGTCATTTCGATCAGCGCATCGCCGCGATCGCCGAAACCCAGATCGAACCCGCTGGCGATGGGCACACGCAGGAAGATCGCGACCGCCAGGACATAGGCGGCGAGCCAGATCAGCCCGAACGAAACAGGCGAAAGGGTCTGGACCGACCATCGCGCGGTCTGTTCGGAACGAAGGGCTGCCATTACCGCGCTCTAGGAGGCGTGGTGAACACTGTCGACCCGCCGACGTTCGGTGGGCTTCGTGCGCGGACTATTATGGCTTTTCTCCAGCCGCTTGCGGCCCATGCCGCGATTGTCATTTGATCCGCGCCCCGGTGGCGGCGATGATATCCGTCACCATCCTTGCGAGGTTTGAACGCCATGATCGACGATTATTGCTGGTCGGGCATGGGGCGTCTGGCCGTTTTGGCGGTGGCGCTTGCCCTGACGGCGGCGTCGGCACCGCGTTACGACTGGTCGACCGCCGACCTATCCTATCTCGGCGACTATGCCCAAACGCCGGCGGTCAAAGCTTCGCGCGCGCTGTGCGCTCGGCTGGTCCACCTGACACCTCCCCCAAGCGACACGCCCGATGCGATACAGGCCGGGCTCCAGAACTGCGACAGCGAGGCCTTGCTCTACGGCATCGGTCGTCCTGCCGATCCGGCGGCGGCCCGGCGCTGTGCCTGGGCGGACTATGAGCGGTCGCGGGACGATAGCACGCTTCCCTATTTCGACGGGCCGGGCATCCTGGCCGTCGCCTATGCCAATGGCTGGGGCGGTCCACGCAACCTGGACATGGCGATCCATATGGCCTGCGGGATCGAGGATGCGGCGGCCGCGACCCAGGCGCGGATCGAACATCTCCAGAAGCTTGCCGTCCAAGGCCCCAGGCCCAAGCCGTTCTCCCTGTGCGACGATATCAGCAGCGGGATGAGCGGCGGGGTCTGCGCCGCCCACAAAGCCCGCCTGGCGGACCAGGATCGCGGTCGCACCATCGCCTTGTGGAAGCGCGACTGGTCAACCGCCCGCCGCGTGGCCTTCGCGCGGGTCTATGCCAGCATGGCAGACTATGCCGATACGGCGCACGAATCGGACTGCCATGGCGGGACGGCGGCGGCGCAATGTGCGATCAATGGCGCACAACGGGATATGGCCCGCTTCATGACCAGGGTCGGGGCGCTGCTCGGCCACCATGGCCCGCCCGCCCGGTCACCGCTGGTCAGACGCAACAATGCCGCCACCCACGGCACCGGGTGGGCCGATATGCTGCGCGACATGCCCGCCGATGAGCGTCCGGTCTATGAAGAGAATGGCCGCAAGACACGCGCCGCCCGCGCGCGGTTCGAGCGCGATCTTCTGGCATTTGCCGCAACGATCCCGGGCACGACGCCCCATCGCACGCGCACCCTGTTTGCGGATATCTGAGCCTCGGGACCGACGGGATTCGGGGGCGGCGATACGACCGTGCGAGGCCGCCCCGGATAGAAGGCTAGGTCAAGGGCTGATCGGCATTCATCTGTCCCCAGTTTCACCCTGTCTGCCATAAGGCAAGCTGGGTTCGATTACTCCGCCGCCTCGATCACTGTGCCGCCCTCGGGCTGGCTATAGACGCGGTCGAGATAGTGGTTCGCGATGATGTAATGCGCTCGGACGGCCGCGGGATGGGTCGCCTTCTGGGCCAGTTCGAGTTCGGTTTCGGCACGCTGGTAAAAATAGTCTTCGTCAATCTCAGGCGACGTCATTTCAGGTCTCCAGGGTCCCGGCGATGCACCAATAACCCGCGCATCTCCGGGATCTTCTCCAATATTCGTATATGGTTGGGAGGGCCTTTCGGTTCCTGCATCCGGCCTTGCGCGCCCTCCATTCGGCGCAAATCCGTCGGTTTTCCTGTTACAAATTATGGCCGGGAACCAGCGGCCCGCTTTCCGTGGAGCGGTTGGTGACGCTGACCGTAAAAAGCCGCCGCCCGGTTGCCCGGACGGCGGCCCTTTATTTCCAATCCGTTAGACGGATCAGTCGTTCAGATATTCACCGGCATCGGCGTCCGTGCCGTGGCCCGAGGGGGCAACCTCGGCCAGCGGATCGTTGCCGGTGCCGCCCGCGTCACGCGGCGAACGCGCCTGCTCAGCGGCCCGCTCTTCGGCGGCGCTGACCGGTGCGATGATCGCCTCGGCCAGCTTGCGCTGCTGCGCGCGGAGCGCCGCGTCGCGGCTGGAAGCCGCCACGCGCAGGCGGTTCATGCCCGCACCGGTGCCCGCCGGGATCAGGCGGCCGACGATGACGTTTTCCTTCAGGCCCATCAGCGTGTCCTGCTTGCCCTGGACTGCCGCCTCGGTGAGGACGCGGGTGGTCTCCTGGAACGACGCCGCCGAGATGAAGCTGCGGGTCTGCAGCGACGCCTTGGTGATGCCGAGCAGGACAGGCTTGCCCTGTGCACGCACTTCATTGGCACCGAGCTTCTCGTTGATCGCGTCCATTTCCTCGCGATCGACCTGCTCGCCCTTCAGCAGCGTGGTGTCGCCGCCGTCGGTGATCTCGACCTTCTGCAGCATCTGACGAACGATCGTCTCGATGTGCTTGTCGTTGATCTTCACGCCCTGAAGTCGATACACTTCCTGGATTTCGCTGACCAGATATTCGGCCAGCGGCTCCACGCCCATCGTTTCCAGAATGTCGTGCGGATCGGGCGAACCGCCGATCAGGTTGTCGCCACGCTTGACGTAGTCGCCTTCCTGAACGTCGATCACCTTCGACTTGGGCACCAGATACTCGACGACATCGCCGCCATCCTCGGGCTGGATGCCGATCTTGCGCTTCGCCTTGTAATCCTTGCCGAACACGACACGGCCCGAAACCTTGGCGATGATCGCCGAGTCCTTCGGCACACGCGCCTCGAACAGCTCGGCGACGCGCGGCAGACCGCCGGTGATGTCGCGGGTCTTGGCCGACTCGCGGGCGACACGCGCCAGAACGTCACCGCCCTGTACCTGCGCCCCGTCCTCGACCGAGAGCGTCGCACCCGGCGCCAGCATGTAGCGACCGGCCTCGCCCGAATTGTCGTCGAGCAGGGTCATGCGCGGCCGCAGATCCTCCTTCGACTTGGTCGAGGCGCGATATTCGGTGACGACGCGCTGGGCGATACCCGTGGCTTCGTCGACCTGCTCGGTCAGGGTCTTGCCCTCGATGAGGTCCTGGAACTTCACCGTACCGGGGTTTTCCGTAATCACCGGCATGGTGAACGGATCCCACTCGGCCATGCGGTCGCCCTTCGACACGATGTGACCATCGTCGAACAGGACATACGCACCGTAGGGGATACGGTCGACCGACAGCTCGCGGCCGTCCATGTCGACGATCGCGATCTCACCCGAACGGCTGAGAACCACGCGACGGCCACGCTGATCGGTAATCAGGCGCAGGTCGCGGAATTCGACCGTACCATCGGCCGCCGCTTCCAGGTTCGACTGCTCGTTCAGCTGTGCCGCACCACCGATGTGGAAGGTACGCATGGTCAGCTGCGTGCCCGGCTCACCGATCGACTGCGCCGCGATGACGCCGACCGCTTCGCCGATGTTCACCGGCGTACCGCGAGCGAGGTCACGGCCATAGCACTTGCCGCAGACACCGATCTTCGACTCGCAGACCAGCGGGCTGCGGATCTTGACCGACTGGGTGTTCGCCGCCTCGATCCGCGCCACCATCGGCTCGTCGAGCAGGACGCCCGATGCGATGATGACTTCGCCGGTCTTGGCGTTGACGATGTCCTCGGCCGTGGTGCGGCCCAGGATACGCTCGCCGAGCGAGGCGATGGTCGAGCCGCCCTGCACGATCGCCTTCATCTCCAGGGCGCGGGTCGTGCCGCAATCCTCTTCGATGATGACGCAATCCTGGCTGACGTCCACCAGACGGCGGGTCAGGTAACCCGAGTTCGCCGTCTTCAGTGCCGTGTCGGCCAGGCCCTTACGCGCGCCGTGGGTTGAGTTGAAGTATTCAAGAACGGTCAGACCTTCCTTGAAGTTCGAGATGATCGGCGTCTCGATGATCTCGCCCGACGGCTTGGCCATCAGGCCGCGCATACCCGCCAGCTGCTTGATCTGGGCGGGGCTACCACGGGCACCCGAGTGGGCCATCATATAGATCGAGTTGATCGGCTTCTCACGGCCTTCCATCGGGCCGTCCTCGTAATGACGGACCGCCTTGATCTCGTTCATCATCGAGTTCGCGACCTGGTCGCCGCAACGGCTCCAGGCGTCGATCACCTTGTTGTACTTCTCCTGCTGCGTGATCAGGCCGTCCTGATACTGCTGCTCGAAGTCCTTCACCTGCTCGCGCGTTTCGTCGACCAGACGATCCTTGTCCGGCGCGATGATCATGTCGTCCTTGCCGAACGAGATGCCGGCGCGGAACGCGTGACGGAAGCCCAGTGCCATGATCGCGTCGGCGAACAGCACGGTCTCCTTCTGGCCGGTGTGACGATACACCTCATCGATCACCTCGCCGACGTCCTTCTTGGTCAGGACGCGGTTGACGATGTCGAAGGGCACCTTGTGGCTCTTCGGCAGCGTCTCGCCCAGCAGCATGCGGCCCGGGGTCGTCTCGAAACGCTTCAGATACTGGTTGCCCTGCTCATCGGTCTGCGGAACGCGGCTGATGATCTTGGTGTGCAGCGTGACGGCACCGGCGAAGAGGGCCTGATGGACCTCCTCCATGTCCGCCAGCATCATGCCCTCGCCCGGTTCCTTCTGCTTTTCGAGCGAGAGGTAATACAGGCCCAGCACCATGTCCTGCGACGGCACGATGATCGGCTTGCCGTTGGCGGGCGACAGGATGTTGTTGGTCGACATCATCAGGACGCGCGCTTCCAGCTGCGCTTCCAGCGACAAGGGCACGTGCACGGCCATCTGGTCGCCGTCGAAGTCGGCGTTGAACGCGGAGCAGACCAGCGGGTGAAGCTGGATCGCCTTGCCCTCGATCAGCACCGGCTCGAACGCCTGGATGCCCAGACGGTGAAGCGTCGGCGCGCGGTTGAGCAGCACCGGGTGCTCGCGGATCACCTCGTCCAGGATGTCCCAGACCTCAGGCTTCTCCTTCTCCACCATCTTCTTCGCAGCCTTGATGGTGGTGACGTAGCCCCGCTCCTCGAGCTTGTTGTAGATGAAGGGCTTGATGAGCTCGAGAGCCATCTTCTTGG